>JADMIO011621081.1_pt1 | contig 54751 bp, 51 predicted proteins | sample 8958161 | NCBI WGS metagenome assembly JADMIO01 (sample SAMN16585339, study PRJNA669376) | soil metagenome | isolation source: Crop rotation soil | place: USA: Cullars Rotation, Alabama | collected 2011
TTCACCGCCTCGAGCTGGGTGCGCATCACTTCGTCCTTCGGCCCGAGCAGCAGCGCCACGAGCGCCGCACGAGCGCCCTCGGTGTCGCGAACCATCTCGCGCAGCGCGGGTGGGACGCGCGCGAGCAGCTGCGTGGCGTAATCGACCTTGCCGGCGTCGAGCGTCCCCACCAGCTTCGCGCTATCCCCCACGCTGCGACCCCATGCGACACCGGTATCGGCAAGTCGCCGCCCGGCCGGCGCGGCGAGCGCCACGGCGCCCGTCTCCTCGGCGACCTCGGCAGCAAGCGGCGCCGCCGAGCGCTCCTTGCGATAGGCGCTCGGCGCGAAGCGCGGGTTCACGCGGCGGATGCGCTCGTCGAGCGGCGGATGGGTGTCGAAGAGACCGCTCCAGTACACGCGGATCGCCTGCCCGAAGAACATGTGCGAGATCTCTTCCGCGTAGCGGCCGGAGATGATGGCGCCGGCGCTCGCCGCGCGGATCTGATCGAGCGCCCCGCAGATGCCATCGGGATTGCGTGTGAACTGCACGCTCGACGCGTCGGCGAGGAATTCGCGCTGGCGCGATACCGCCGCCTTGATGAGGCGCGCGAAAAAGAGCCCGACATAGCCGATGACGAAGAGTGCGACCCCGGCAGCGAAGATCTGGCCGGCGCCTTTGCCTTCGCTTTTGCGCATGCTGCGCATCAGGAACTGGCCGATGGCGCCGATGAAGACGATGCCGGCGAGGACGCCGAGCATGCGGATGTTGAGGCGCACGTCGCCGTTGACGATATGGCTGAACTCATGGCCGATCACGCCCTGCAGCTCGTCACGGCTGAGCGTCTCCAGTGTGCCGCGCGTGACCGTCACCACGCAGTTGGTGGTATCCCAGCCGGCAGCGAAAGCGTTAATGCCGCGCTCGCCGTCCATCACGTACACCGCCGGTACGCGCACGCCGGCCGCGATCGCCATCTCCTCGACGATGTTGAGCAGCCGCCGCTCGAGCTGATCGCGCGTTCCCGGCTCGACGCGCCGCGCGCCGACCATCTCGGCGACCGCCGCGCCGCCACCGCCGAGCTGGGTCACCTTGAACGCGCTCACCGCAAAAATCAGCAGCGCGGTGCCGAGCGACGCCCACACATAGAGGGCTCGCGGCACGGCGGCAAAGCGCTGCGCGAGGGTCCCCTCATGCAGCTGGTCGCTCGTCACCACATGCGCCGTCGCGGCCACGAGATCGACGGCCACGACGACGGCGATGGTGGCGAGCACAAAAAGAATCACCATCACGCGCGTGTTGCGCCGCGCGAGGTGCTGCTGCTCGAAGAACGTGGCTGGCGCCACGGGTGGCGCCTAGAAGCGGACCTGCGGCGCCTTGCGCTCCTCGACGGAGTCCGTCGCCTGCAAGAGCTCGGCGGGCGCGAAGTTGAACATGCCGGCGAAGACGGAGTCCGGGAATGATTCGCGCCGCGTGTTGTACTCCATTACCGAGTCGTTATAGGCCTGGCGCGCGAACGCCACCTTGTTTTCGGTGCTGGAGAGCTCTTCCTGAAGGCCGAGCACGTTCTGGTTCGCCTTCAAATCCGGGTAGCGTTCGAACACCGCGAGCAGCCGGCCGAGCGCGCCGCCGAGCGCGCCCTCCGCCTGCGCGAGGCCCTGCATCGCCGACGGATCGCCGGGAGCTGCAGCGGCCGCCTGCGCGGCGCTCACCGCGCTGCCGCGCGCCTTGACCACCGCCTCGAGCGTGCCCCGTTCGTGCTGCATGTAGCCCTTCACCGACTCGACGAGGTTCGGAATCAGGTCGTAGCGGCGCTTCAGCTGCACATCGATCTGCGAGAAGGCGTTCTTGAAGCGGTTGCGCAGCGAGACGAGCCGGTTATAGATGCCGACCGCCCACACCGCCAGCACGACGATGAGCGCGACAAAAATCCACACTCCCATGGCCTACCCCCCTTATGTTTTTGTTCCCGCGGCTACTATAGCGCGCCGCGACTGCGCCCGCCCGAGCGCCATCGACAGCACGAGACCGACAGCGGAAATGGCGATGGCGCACACCGCCAGCTCGCGCGCCTGCATGCCGAGCGCGCGCAGACCGGCAACCAGCCAGCCGCCCACGGCATCCGCGCCGCGCACCGCGACGATGTCGACCACGTTCTTCGCCTTGTACTTCTCGTCACGCGCGAGCACCGTGAAGAGCACTTCGCGCGCCGGATTCGAGATCGCGAAGTTCGCGGTGCGCTGCAGCGCCTGGAACGTGATCACGACTGCCAGGACCGGCATTGCAGCGAGCACGGCGAACCCGCCGACGAACACCACCGGCACGAGCGCCAGCGCCGGGCCGACGCCGTATCGCTCGATCAGCTTGCCGGTGGCGAGGAACTGCACGGCGAGCGTCAAGACGCCGACCGCGAGATCCGCCGTCGCGAAAATGCGGGTGCGCACCGCGGGGTCGTCCGAGGTCGCGGCGACGATCGCCGCCTGCTCGAAGTAGAGGAAGGTGGCGACGATCGAGAGCAGCGCCACCCACAAGGTGATGCCGGCGATGTACGGCGAGCGCACCACCATCTTCAGCCCGTCGAGCGCGCCGCCGCCGAGCGACACGGTGCTCTGCCGGGCGACCTGCTGTTTCGGTTCCAGCCGCGCGGCGCAGAGCACCGCGAGCTCCAGCAGCGCCGCCGCCACGACGATGAGATGCACTACGCCGATCACCTTCGCAAGAAGAATCGTGATCGCCGGGCCGGCGAGCGCGCCGGCGCTCCCGCCAGCGGCGATGAAGCCGTAGAGTCGCTTCGCCTGCTCCGAGGCGTAGATGTCCGCCATGAACGACCAGAACACCGAGACCGCGAAGAGATTGAAGACGCTGATCCAGACGAAGAACACGCGCGCCACCAGCGCCCGATTCGCACCGAACTCGAGCAACAGCCAGAAGATCGCGAGGTTAACGACGAAGAAGTGATAGACCAGCGGGATGAAGCGGCGCCGCGGCACGCGGGCGACCAGCGCGCCGTAGCACGGCACTGCCGCCAACATGGTGATGAAGGTGGCAGTGAAGAGCCACTGCAGGTTCTTGACGCCGCCCGCCACGCCCATCTCGTCGCGCAGCGGCCGCAGGATGTAGTAGCTCGCGAGCAGGCAGAAGAAGTACGCGAACGACCAGAGCAGCGCGCGCACTTCTTCGGGCCGCACGGCAACGACCCGTGCGAGCCAGCGCTCGGTCAGCACGTCAACGGAGCGACAGCGCCTTGCGCATTTCCTCCGCCGTCATCACCTTGCCGGAAACCGACGAGCCGAGATCGAACGCCTTGGAATCCGCCAGCGAACCCGCCGGCACCGGATCGAAACCCGCATCACGCACCAGCTGCTCGCCGACCTTGAGCGCCTGCGGATCATCCGCAGCGACCGGCATCGCCATGCGCGGCGTCGGGCGGTTCGCCTCGCGCGCCATCGTCTGGTAGCCCCACGAATTGAACGTCCGCACCGTGCGTGCGCCCGGGAACATGGCCGCCGTCGACACCGCGGCGCCTTTCTCCTTCGCGGCCACCGCCATCTCGCCGTCGCGCGACGGCACCGGATTGTTCGGATTGATCACCACCTTGCCCTTCAGCTTCGCGCCGACCTGCTGCGCGATCGCCGGCAGCGCGCCGTAAGGCACGGCGATCAGCACCGCGTCGCCAAATGCAACCGCTTCTTCCACCGTGCCGGCGCGCGCTTTTGCGCCAACCGACTCCGCCGCGCGCTTCGCGTTCTCCGGATCACGATCCGAGAACATGATGTCGTGGCCGGCCTTGGCCCAGAGCGTGCCGAATGTCGTGCCGATGCGACCGGAGCCGATGATGCCGATCTTCAACGGCTGCGATTGCGCGAACGCCGGCAATGAAAACGCTGCAATGGTGGCGAAGAGAAAAATGCGCCGCTTCATGGAATCTCCTTTGCTTCAGGCTAGCACAGCTAGAATCGATTCATGGATTTGCGAAGGAGAACGCTGCTCGCCGCCGCGCTGGGCGCGTATGCGAGCAGGGTTTTCCCGCAGGACAAGGTGAGCATCACGAAAATCGGTCTCGGTACCTGGCGAACATTCGACGCCGGCAATGATTCCGCCGAGCGCGAGCGGCTGCGCGAGGTGGTTTGCATCTTCGCCGCCGCCGGCCACGGCGTGGTCGATTCGTCGCCGATGTACGGCACGTCGGAAACCGTGGCCGGCGATCTTATCGCCGAGCTCGGCGTGCGCGACAAGCTCTTCGTCGCCACCAAGGTGTGGACGAGCGGGCGCGAGGACGGCATCGCGCAGATGGAAACGTCGTTCCGGCGCCTGCGCGTCAAAGTCATGGACCTCATGCAGGTTCACAACCTCCTCGACGTCGCCACGCACACCAAGACATTGCAGCAGTGGCGGGCCGCATCCGCCACATCGGCATCACGCATTACACCGCCTCGGCTTACAGCGAGGTCGAGCGCTGGCTCAAGACCGGCGCCTACGACTTCGTGCAAATCAATTATTCGCTCGGCGAGCGTGACGCCGAGAAGCGCCTGCTGCCGCTCGCCGCGGAGCGCAAGATAAACGTCATCATCAACCGTCCGTTCGCCGGCAGCTCGCTCTTTCGCGAGACGAAAGGAAAGCCGCTGCCGCCGTGGGCCGCCGAGCTCGGCATTGCCAGCTGGGCACAGTACTTCCTCAAGTGGATCGTTTCCCATCCCGCCGTGACGTGCGCCATCCCGGGCACCGGCCGACCCGAGCACATGCGCGACAACCTTGCCGCCGGCAAGGGGCCGTTCCCCGACCGGGCGACCCGCGAGAAGATGGCCGAGTACTTCGATTCGCTTTGACCTCCTGACAAGGGGGTCGTGACCCCCGCGTACGCGGGGGGAGCGGGGGGTTTCAGCGCCGGTCGATGAAGCGCGCTGCTTTGACGTTGGCCTCGAACTCCTTCGCCAGCGTTCCCGTCTCGAGCAACACGACCTGCGGCAGCAACTCGAACTTGCTTTTCACCTCGCTCGCAACCAGCCGGCAGATCGCAGTGCCATCCACGCCGCGGCGGCACTCGATCGAGAGCCGCAGCATGTCGTTGCCGCCCTCGTTCAGCGCCTCGGCGCGGAAGTCGGCGATCTCCGCATGCCGGAACATGAAGTCTTCGAGATCCTGGTGGCCGAGATTGATGCCGCGCACCTTGAAGAACCCACTGGTGCGATGCGCGTGCTTGATCCGCGGGAAGACCGAATACGGGCCGACGCCATCATCGGCCTCGCTATAGGTAACGAGGTCGCCCGAGCTCCAGCGCAGAAACGGCGTGACGTTATTCGACCAGAGCGAGGTGACGATCAGCGTGCCGGTCTCGCCTTCCTTCACCGGCTCGAGGCTTTTCGGATGCAGCACCTCGATGTAGTACATGTCCGTCCAGATGCGGAAGCCGGCGCCCGGCTTATCTTCGGCGCCCATCATCCCGGCTTCCGTCATGCCGAAAGCATCTGTCAGTCTCGCGCCCCAGGTGCGCTCGATCTTGTCGCGCTTCGCCTGCGACACCGGCTCGGCGGAGGTCATCAGCCGGCGCACGTTCAACTGAATGCCGCGCGCTTCGGCCAGGTTCGCGAGGTGGAGCGCGTAGCTCGACATGCCGAGCCAGATCGTCGGCTTCAACCGCTGGATCAGCTCGATCTGAATCGCTGAGGGAGTCGATGTGCCGGAGCCTGCCCAATTGACGGTGACGCCACGCGAGGCCGCGCAACGGGCGAAAACCTGTCCGACGGGATGGATGCCGAGCGGGAATGAGATGTGCGCACGGTCGCCCGGCTCCGCACCTGCGCAGTCGTATGTACGTGCGAATGCCTCAAGCCCGTACTCCATGTCACGGAAGCTGCGCGGGTAGAAGAGCGGCTGGCCGGTGACGCCGCCCGAGCGCCAGTACTCCTGGATGCCGTCGCTCGGCGTGATGCAGAACTCGCTATAGAACTGCTGGTCGGTGAGCGCGCGCAGCGTGTCCTTGTCGAGAATCGGGATCTTGCGCCACTCCTCCGGGTCGTCGAGGCGCTCGAGCCGCACGTTCGCAAGGCGCGGGCGCCAGAACGGCGAGCGCAGCGCCTGCTCCACCGCGTGCCGCTTCCTCTCGGCTTGGATGCGGCGGATGTCGCCGCGCGATTTAGGCAAGCTCGGCGGCATAAATGGTGACTGTCACCATTTAGAGTTGTTTGAGGATGCCGATGTAGCGCTTCTGCGTCTCATAGGCGCCGGACCGCCCGGTCATGGCGGCCAGTCGCGCTTCTTTCTGCGGCGTGTTCTCCGGGATTTCCTGGTGGGCGTCGGCAAGCATCGCTTCGTAGTCCGCTCCGACCGGGCAGACGTCGGCGCAGCGACGGCAACCCGTGATGACGCCGGCGCCGCGCAGGATGCTCTGCCAGAGGTTGAAACTCGCCTCGGAGCGCAGCAGCTGTTTTCTGGTGGCCGCGTCGCTCGCCTGGGTGATTTTTTCCAGGTGCTCGGTGAGCTGCGCGAAACCATGCGGCGAGCGATAGCGGTCGCATGCCGGCCAGTCGCGCTCCCATTCGTGCACCGCGTCCGCGGGACAGGTTTTCAGGCACCTGCCGCAGCTCGGACCGCGACATAGCGCGTGTGTCATGGGTGCGTCGCATTCCACATCGACCGAGCAGAGCACTGCAGTCAGGATGATGCGTGGGCCGTATTCGGGTGTGAGCAGCTGGAGGTTGAGGCCGAGCGTGCCGAGCCCGGCTTCGACGGCTGCATGCGCAAGCGGCAGCATCGGCTCGATATGCGCCTTTGGGTCATTGGCATAGCGCGATGGATCCAGATGCGTCGGCGGTACGATCAGCGCGGGATAACCGCAGTCTTCGAGCCAATAGACCAGCTCGAGCGATGTCTCTTCCAGATGGGTGAGCGCGAGCTCATCGTTGTAGTACTTGTGCCGGTCGTCCCAGCGCCGGATACGGGCGACGCCGTCGTTGAGGTGCTTCGCGAGCACGATGACGCGGCCGCCGTCGAGCTGCGTGATGTGGGAAGTGTCGAGGCGCGCGCCGTCGGCGATGCCGACGAGGTCCGCGCCGAGCTCGCGCGCCTTCGCCTTAATCGTGGTCGCTGTCAGCGGTTTCCGGAATATCTCCACGGCGTTCCTGCTGCTGGCGTTTGAATTCCTGAAGTTGTCGCGCGACCATGCCCTTGTAGCCTTCGGGGCCGACCCACCGCGCATTCCATTCGGACAAGCCGGGAATCGGCTCACCTTGCTTGCGCGCCTCGCGCCAGCGTTTCTGGATTTCGACTTTCTCCGGCGTGCGCTCAGGGATGTGCTTCTGCAAGTCGGCAAGATGAGCGTGATAGTCGTTGCCGACCGGGCAGACAGCGAGGCAGCGCGGACAATCGCCGAACGAGCCGACGACACGCAGCAGGCCCTGCCAGAAGCCGAAGAGGTCGACGGTCTTGAGCATGTCGGCGCGCTGCGCGGCCGGCGCATCGATCACGCGCTCCATGAACTGCAGCATCGTCATGAAGCCGAATTCCTGCGCCTCGGTGGCGCAGCCGCGCTTGTCGATGCCCCAATGGAGGACCGCGTTAGGCGGACATGAATGCAGGCAGCGGCTGCACGATTCGCCGATGCACACCTGCTCGGTGATGCGCTGATCGGGCTCGAGCTCGAGCTCGGTGAGGACGCCGGTCAGATAGACGCGCGGGCCGAATTCCGGCGTGAGGATGTTTACTTCCAGCCCGAGCGTGCCGAGTCCCGCCTCGACGCCGAGATGGCGCGTCGAGAGACGGCCGTAGGACGCGCGCTTCAGGCTCCAGTCGGTTTCCTGCGCGGCGGTGACGAACGTCGGATGGCCGGCGCGCTCGAGCTCATCGGCAAGGCGGTACGCGACCTTGTCCATCTTGCGCAGCACCAACATGTCCATGTACTGCACCGGCACGTTCGACACCGCGCGGAACGCGCCCGCCGGAATGCGCTGTACCAGCACGATCACGCTCTTGATCGAGGGCAGGATGCGCTCCGGCGTCTGCGGCCAGCGCGGATCCGGCGGAAACGCATTCAGTGTCGCCGCGGAGGCGATGCCCGCGAGATCGGCGCCGAGCTCGAGCGCGCGACGCTTCACTGCGGCCGAGTCGGGATTGCGGCCGAGCGGAGTACCACGCGTGCGCGCCCGGAAAGGCATAAGGCATTGAACCACAAAATGGTTAGAATCCCCCGCCTTGGAGGAGGGACTCATGAAGGGCAGACTCGCCACTCTCGCGGCTGCGGCGCTCGTTTCATTCGGCTCGCAAGCAGCGAGCGAACTCAAGATCGGTTTCCTCTCGACGCTATCGGGCCCGGCGGGCGCGATCGGCATCGAGATCCGCGACGGCTTCAATCTCGCGGTGAAGCTCGCCGGCAACAAGCTCGGCAACCTGCCGACGGAAGTGGTCTTCGCCGACGATACGCTGAACCCGGACACCGGCCGGCAGCTCGCTGAGCGCTTGCTAAAGCGCGATCGCGTCAATCTGATGACGGGCATCGTGTTCTCGAATGTGATGCTCGCCGTGTGGCCGACGGTGCATGAGGCGAAGGTGTTTTACATCGCACCGAATGCGACGCCTACCGCGATCACCGGCAAGGGCTGCAGCCCCTACTTCTTCTCCGCATCCTGGCCGAACGAAGCGCACCATGAAGCCGCTGGCGAGTTTGCCAATTCGAAAGGCTACAAGAACGCGTATCTGATCGCGCCGAATTATCCGGCCGGCAAGGACGCGCTCACCGGGTTCAAGCGCATGTACAAGGGCAACATCGTCGCCGAGGTTTATCCGAAGCTGAATCAGCTCGACTATTCGAGTGAGCTCGCCCAGCTACGCGCTGCCAAGCCGCAAACCGTCTATGCCTTCCTGCCGGGCGGCATGGGCATCAACTTCATCAAGCAGTTCAACGCCGCCGGCCTGGCGAAGGAAGTGCAACTGATCGTGCCGGGCTTCGCCGCCGATCAGGACATCGTGCGCGCGGTCGGCGACCCGATGGTCGGCCTGTTCGACACCTCGCACTGGGCCTACGACCTCGACAACGACGCCAATCGCAAGTTCGTCGCCGAGTTCGAGAAGGAGTACAAGCGCATTCCGTCGCTCTTCGCCGAGCAGGGCTACACGGCCGCGCTGATCATCGACCAGGCGGTGCGCGACGCGAAGGGCAAGGTTGAGGACGAGAAGGCGTTCCATGCGGCGCTGATGAAGGCGCCGGAGCGCGCCAACACCCCGCGCGGCCACTTCAAGGAAGCGGCGAACGGCACGCCGATCCAGGACTACTACGTGCGCGAGCTGGTCAAGGACAAGAACGGCCGCATCGTCAACCATCTGGTGAGCACCATCCTCAAGCAGCACCAGGACTACTGGCTTAAAGACTGCAGCATGAAGTGACCGGAACCGGAAATCGGGGTCAGGCACCGATTAAGAAAATAATCGGTGCCTGACCCCGAATTCCGCCGATGCCCGCGACCCTCCTCCTCGAGCAGTCGCTGAACGGCCTGCAGTTCGGGCTGATGCTGTTTCTGCTCGCGGCGGGCCTGACGCTCGTGTTCGGCATCATGGACATGATCAATCTCGCGCACGGCTCGCTCTACATGATCGGCGCGTATTTCATGGCGAGCTTCGCCAGCGCCACCGGCTCGTTCTGGCTGGGACTGCCGCTCGCGCTCGTCGCCACGGCGATCGTCGGCGCGCTGCTCGAGATGTCGCTCCTGCGTCGCCTCTATGGGCGTGATCACCTGACGCAGGTGCTGGCGACTTTCGCCATCATCCTCATCGCGAACGAGCTGGTGCGGATCGTCTGGGGCTCGCAGCCCGTGCTCCTCAATGCGCCGCCGGAGCTTTCCGGCCCCATCACGCTGCCGGGCGGCATGCCCTACGCGTCGTATCGCCTGGCGATCATCGCGGTCGGCGGCGTGGTCGCACTGCTCCTCTATTTGCTGGTGGCGAAAACCCGGGTCGGAATGCTGGTGCGAGCGGGTGCGTCCAACCGCGAGATGGCGATCGCGATGGGCGTCAACATCCGCCGGCTTTTCACGGTCGTCTTTGCGCTCGGCGCAGCGCTCTGCGCGCTGGCCGGCGCCATGCTCGGACCGATCTTCGCCGTGCAAGTCGGTATGGGCGAGAACATCCTGATCCTCGCCTTTGTCGTCATCGTCATCGGTGGCATCGGTTCGGTGCGCGGCGCCTTCGTCGGCGCGCTGCTGGTGGGCATCGTTGATACGAGTGGGCGCGCGTTCCTGCCGCTTTTCTTCAGCACCTTCCTGCCGCCGCAGTTCGCGAGCGCCGCCGGGCCAGCGGTCGCCTCGATCCTGATCTACCTGCTGATGGCCGTGGTGCTTTATTTCCGGCCGCAGGGACTGTTTCCGGCCCGCGGATGATGCGCGCGCTCGCGGTGTTTGTGCTGCTGGCGATGTTCCCGCTGGCGATGCAGGCGATGGACACGATGTTCTACGTGAGCCTGGCGAGCCGCATACTCATCTACGCCATCGCGGCGACGAGCCTGAATCTCGTGCTCGGCTACGGCGGCATGGTGAGCTTCGGACACGCCGCGTTTTTCGGCGCCGGCGCCTTCGTCGTGGGCATCATGGCCGTGGAAGGCGTGCGGAGCGCCTGGATCGCGTGGCCGGCCGCCGTCGGCGTAGCGGGGCTGGCGGCGTTCATCATCGGCGCGTTGTCGCTGCGCACGCGAGGCGTGTACTTCATCATGATCACGCTCGCCTTTGCGCAGATGATCTACTACATCTTCGTCTCGCTGAAGACCTATGGCGGCGACGACGGCCTTTCCATGCCGGGCCGCTCCACCCTTGGGTTTGGCACACTGGGCAACGATCTCGTCTGGTACTACACGGTGCTCGCCATCCTCGCCGCCGTGCTCTATGGCCTGCATCGCCTGGTGCATTCGCGTTTCGGCCGCGTGATCGCCGCCATTCGTGAGAACGAAGCGCGCGCCGAGGCGATCGGGTTTCCCGTCTACCGCTACAAGCTCACTTGCTTCGTCATCGCCGGCGCCGTGGCCGGCCTCGCCGGGGCGCTGATCGCCAACCAGTCGAGCTATGTGAGCCCGAGCCTGCTTCACTGGATCCAGTCGGGCACGCTGATGATCATGGTGATCCTCGGCGGCGTCGGCACGCTGTGGGGCGGCCTGATCGGCGCCGCGGTGCTGCTTGGCCTCGAGCATCTGATCGCGGACTACCGTATCGGCTGGCTGGCGGCGCTCGCGCCGAACTACCAGGACCACGGCGCGCTGGCCGTCGGCATCGTGCTGCTCGCCATCGTCATGCTCGCGCCCGAAGGGCTGGCGGGACTCTTTATCCGGCGGCGCCATGCTTGAGCTGCGCGCCGTCTCCAAGCGCTACGGCGGCGTCGTGGCCACTGACGATGTCACGCTCGATGTCGTGCGCGGCGAAGTGCACGGACTCATCGGCCCGAATGGCGCCGGCAAGACGACGCTGATCGGACAGATCTCGGGCGTGCTGCCGACGGAGATCGGCCGCATCATTTTCAATGGCGCCGACATCACGCACCTGCCAGCGCATGCCCGCGTGGCCGCCGGCTTGGCACGGAGCTACCAGATCACCAGCATTTTTCGCCGCTATAGCGTGGTGGAAAATCTGGCGCTCGCCGTACAGGCGCGCAGCGGCTCGAGCTTCCGCTTTTGGCGGCCGGTGAGCGCCGAACGCGCGCTTTTCGACGAAGCACGCGCGATCGCCGCAGACATAGGCCTCGCTGAGCGCGAAAACGCACTGGCAGCGACCCTTGCCCATGGCGAGCAGCGCGCGCTCGAAGTCGGCCTTGCGCTCGCCACGCAACCGCAGCTGGTGCTGCTCGACGAGCCAATGGCCGGCATGGGACCGCAGGAATCGCGGTCGATGCTCGCCCTTATCCAGCGCATTCGCAGCCGCGTTACGGTGCTGCTTGTCGAGCACGACATGGACGCGGTTTTCCGCCTGGCCGATCGAATAAGCGTGCTGGTCAATGGCCGCGTCGTCGCGAGCGGCGCGCCGGCGGCGATCCGCAATGACGTGGCGGTGCGCCAGGCCTATCTCGGAGAAGAGCTTGCTGCTTGAGGTGCAAAGGCTGGAGACCGCCTACGGCGCAAGCCAGGTGCTCTACGGCATCGATCTTGCCATCGACACCGGACAGATGGCGACGCTCCTTGGCCGCAACGGCATGGGCAAGACCACGACCGTGCGGTCCATCATGGGCCTCACGCGCGCACAGCAGGGTTCGATCAGCTTCCGCGGCCGGCGCATCGAGCGCGAAGCGCCCGACCGCATCGCCCGCCACGGCATCGCGCTGGTGCCGGAAGGCCGGCAGATCTTTCCCAATCTGACGGTGCGCGAGCACCTGGTCGCCTTCGCCGAAAATCGCGCAGGACGCGCCGATCCCTGGACGCCGGCGAAGGTGCTCGAGCTCTTTCCGCGCCTTGCCGAGCGGGCGGACAACATGGGAAACCAACTCTCGGGTGGCGAGCAGCAGATGCTCGCCATCGGCCGGGCGCTCGTCACCAATCCGCATCTGCTGATCCTCGACGAAGCCACCGAGGGCCTCGCACCGCTGGTGCGCGAGGAAATCTGGAAGTGCCTCGCGCGGCTGCGCGCAGCCGGGCAGACGATCCTGGTGATCGACAAATACATCGAGCGCTTGGTGCGGCTCGCGGACCGGCACACCATCATCGAGCGCGGCCGGGTGGCGTGGCAGGGGACGTCCGCCCAACTCGATGCCGACCGGGCGCTCTGGCACCGCTATTTCGGCGTCTGATGAGCGGCTGGCTAGGCACGGTAGGGGAGCAGCTCATCGTACTGTTCTTTCTCGTCACCGGGCTCTCGAACCTGACCAAGGCGCGCATCGCCAACCATATCGAGCGCATGCGGGACTTCGGCACGCCGTATCCGGTGCCGCTCTTCTGGTTCGGCATCGTCCTGCAGTTCGCCGGCTGCGCCATGATCGAGTTCCGCTGGCATCCGCGGCTTGGCGCCGCCTGCCTGATCCTCTTCACCGTCGCGGCGACCGGGATCTTTCACCGCTTCTGGCAGAAGAGCGATCCTGTCCAACGCAATTTCTCCCGGCTTACACTGCTCGGCAATGCCGCCGTCCTAGGAGGACTGCTGCTATTGCTCGAGCGACTACGATGATTGATTCTGGTTATGGATTTCCGCTGGCCCAAATCGCAAGCCGAGATTGAGCGCATCCATCGCGAGCGCAAGCGCATCGCGGTGGAGCGCGCGCTGCAGTCGGCGTTCTGGCGGCGGCGCATGCCGCCCCTCGACCTCGAACGGGTGCACGAGCCCGACATCTGGCGCCGCATCCCCGTGCTCACGAAAGAGGCGCTGCGCGAAATTCCGGCGGCTCGCTTTCACGACGACTTCTGCATCGCGCCGCGTACCAAGGTCGTCGAGTACTGGCGCTCAGGCGGTGCCACCGGCCGGCCGCTCTTCTACCCACGCTCGGCCGAGGACATGGCGCACAACCTGCTCGTGTTCGAGCGCGCCTGGGCGCTGATCGGCGCCACCGCCGACGATTGCGCGCACATCTCCTTCCCGCTTGGCGTGCATCCGGTCGCGCATCTCTACGCCCGCGCCGCCATCAACCTCGGCATCGGCACGGTCTGGTGTGGTGCCGGCACCAACACCGCGTCCGAAACCCAGCTGGAGCTGATCGAGCAGCTGAAGCCCACCATCTGGATCGGCATGGCGAGCTATGGCCTGCACCTCGCGAACCTGGCGGAGGTCAAAGGCTACGATCTCGCGCGCTCGACAGTGAAGAAACTGCTGGTCGCCGCCGAGCCGCTCTCGCCGGTGAAGCGGCAGAAGCTCGAGCGCGCCTGGGGCGCGGAAGTCTACGACCATTTCGGCATGACCGAAGCCGCGCTGATCGCCGGCGAGACCACGGCGCACGACGGCATGCGCGCGTTTACCGATCTCTGGTACCTGGAGGTGCTGGACGAGCGTGGCGAGCCGGTGGCGCCCGGAGAGGTGGGCTCGCTCGTCGTCACGCCGCTGTGGTCGAATACGATGACGCCATTCCTGCGCTGGAGCTCGGGCGACCTCGTCTCGCTTTCGCCAACGACCGGCGGCAAGGACCCGTGGTCAGTGTTGCCCATCATGCGCCATGCGCGCCGCACCGTCGGGTTCTTCAAGGTGCGCGGCATCAACATCAACCACTCCGATCTCGAGGACGCGATGTTCCGCGATGCCGACGTGGTCGACTTCCGCGCCGAGGTCTATAACGCCGGCGGCAATGACGTGCTGCACCTCCATGTCGAAACGAGGACTGGCGGCGCGGGCCAGATCGCGGCGATGATCCGCCAGGCATTCGAAGTGGCGCCGGAGCTCACGCTGCTCGCACGCGGCACGCTCGCGCGCGAGTTCGAAGCGAACGTCAAGGCGCCACGCTTCGTGGACAAGAGAGGATGAGATGCGGAGGATGACCATGCGCCACGTTGCGGCCGCTCTGCTGTGCCTCGCCGCCTGCCTCGTGCACGCACAGGATTATCCAGTGCGGACCGTGCGGCTCATCGCGCCTGCGGCGCCCGGCGGGAATCCCGACGTCCTCGGCCGTATGCTGGCCGTGCGGCTTTCCGAAGTTTTCGGACGGCCGTTCGTCGTGGAGAACGTCCCGGGCGCGGGCGGCGTGGTCGCGGCCGAGTTACTCGCGCACGCGGCGCCCGACGGGCACGTGCTCCTGATGGGCGACTCGGGCAACCTCGCGATCAATCCGGTGCTGCAGTCCAAGCTTGGCTACAGCCCATTGCGCGATTTCGCCTTCATCACTGCTCTCGCCGCGCTGCCGACGATCCTGGTCGCGCCGCCATCATTGCCGGCAAAGTCGCTGGCCGAGTTCGTTGCGCTCGCAAAAGCGAAGCCGGGCTCTCTCAGCTACGGCTCGGCGGGCCTGGGTTCGATCCACCATCTGACCATGGCGGTGTTCGCCTCGCGCGCCGGTATCGAGATGCTGCATGTTCCCTACAAGGGCGGCAGCGCGATGGTCGCCGCGGTGCTCGCCGGCGAGGTGCAGGCAGGCTGGTCGGGCATCCCGAACGTGCTGCCGCACATCCGCGCGGGCAGGCTCCAGGCTTATGCCATCAGCACGCCGCGGCATTCTGCGAGCATCCCGGAGGTGCCGACCGCGGCAGAGCAAGGCTTCCCCGGGTTCGACATCGCCACGGTAATCGGCCTGCAGGCGCGCGCCGGCACGCCGCCAGAGGTGATCGCGCGCCTGCAGTCCGCAGTGGCGAAGATCGTGCGCGAGCCGGAGTTTGCGGCGCGCATGACGGCGCTCGGCATGGAACCGAGGGAGGACGGCACGGAAAACTACGTCCGTTTCGTCAAGGAAGACATGGAGCGTTACGCGGCCGCAGTCAAGGCGGCAGGCATCCGTCAGGACCAGTGAAAAGCCTCGACCGCATCCGCACGGACGTCGTCGGCAGCCTGCTGCGGCCGGCCGCGTGGAAGGAAGCGCGCCTCGCTTTCGAAACAGGCAAGATGCCTGCGGCCGAGTTCGCCGGCATCGAGGTCGACTGCATCAAGCGCCAGCTCGCGCTGCAGGAGGCGATCGGCCTCGATGTCGTCACCGACGGCGAGATCAGCCGCCTTAATTTCCAGGACAGCTTCGGCCTTGCCGTCAGCGGCTATGACGCTGGCACGGAAACCGTCGGCAGCCAGGAGCGCCGCGCGGGCAGCACGCCGCTCGCGCGCTGGGACATCCCTGACCTGGCTGCGCCCGGCACGCCGGTCGTGCATCGCCGGCCGGTGGTGCGGCGGCTGCAACTCGAGCGCAATGTGCCGCTCGATGAATACCGGCGCGCCGCGCCCCTGGCGAAGAAACCGCTGAAGGTGTCGCTGATCGGCCCCGATCGCATCCAGCAGCGCTACGACCATGCGGCGTCCAAGGCGGTGTATCCGACCGTGGATGCGTTCCTCGCCGACGTCGTCGCCATCCAGCGCCGCATGATCGGCGAGCTCGTCGCGGCAGGCTGCCGCTATGTGCATATCGATGAACCGGGCTACACCGCGTACGTCGACGAGCCGTCGCTCGCCGCGATGCGCAAGCGCGGCGAAGATCCGATGGAGAATTTCGCGCGCTCGCTGCGAGCGAACGCGGAGCTGGTGCGCGGCTTCCCCGGCGTCACCTTCGGCATCCACCTCTGCCGCGGCAACCAGCGCAGCCAGTGGCACCGCGAGGGCACCTACGATGCGATCGCCGAACGCCTGTTCAACGAGCTGCCATACCAGCGCTTCTTGCTCGAGTACGACAGTCCTCGCGCCGGAAGCTTCAATCCGCTGCGGCACGTACCGAAAGACAAGGTGGTGGTGCTCGGCCTGGTCAGCACCAAGGTGCCGGAGCTCGAGACAGCCGATGCACTGCTGCGCCGGATCGACGAGGCGGCGAAATATGTGCCGCTCGACCGGCTCGCCATCAGCCCGCAATGCGGCTTCGGCTCCGACGTCGTCGGCAACCTGATCAGCGAGGATGACCAGAAGCGCAAGCTCGAGCGCGTGGTCGAGGTCGTACGAAAGGTCTGGCAATGAAAATATTTCGTACTAAGTACGTAATTTGTTGCCGATGAAAGAGACACTGCAATTCGGCATCTTCGACTGGATCGAGGCGCCGGCGAAGCGCACGGCGGCCGAGCTTTACGCGCACAAGCTCGAGCTGGCGCAAGCGGCCGACAAGGCCGGGTTCCACGCCTATCTCATCGCCGAGCACCAGGGCACGCCCCTCTCGATCAACGCGCAGCCCACCGTGATCCTGTCGGCGATGAGCCAACGCACCACGCGGCTGCGGCTCGGCGCGCTGACCTTCTGCCTGCCCTGGTACAACCCGTACCGCCTATACAACGAGGTCTGCATGCTCGACCAGCTCTCGCGCGGGCGGCTCGAGATGGGCGTGGGGCGCGGCGTGTCGCCGGTCGAGTCCAAGATCTTCGGTCTCTCGGGGATCGAGGAATCGCGCGACAAGTACCGCGAGACGCTCGACATCTTCTTCGCCGCTTGCAAGAGCGAGTCGCTCACCTACCACGGCAAGTACTACCACTATGACGACGCCGAGCTGCATCTGAAGCCGTACCAGAAGCCCTATCCGCCGCTCTGGTTCCCGACCTCGAACCGAGATTCGATCGAGTTCACCGCACGCCACGGCTACAGCACCGCCCTCCTCGCCACGCTCGCCGAGTGCCGTTCGCTCTTCGCCCAGTACCGCGAAGTCTGGGAGAAGCATAAGAACGACCCCGGCCGGCACAACGCGCACGTCGCGCGCCCGTTCCTCGCCAGGACCCAGCACATGGTGATCGCCGAGAACGACGCAGAGGCCAAGCGCCTCGGCGAGCAGGCGCATCACACATGGGCGAGCCGCATCCACCATCTCATGCACAAGATCGGCCGGCCCGAGCACCACAAGACCGATCCGTACGCGCCCGATACGGTGCAGCCGCTCGTCACCGGCACGCCGCGCATCGCGCTGGAAAAGATCCAAGCGATGCTCGATCAGACCACGGCCAACTACCTGCTCTGCATCTTCTCCTTCGGCGACCTCGCGCCTGAGTACGCCATGCGCTCGCTCGAGCTGTTCTCGCGCGAAGTGATGCCTTTGCTTAGAAAATAGAGAGCAACGTCCGCTTCGCGGCAAGAATCGGACATTGGGCTACGCATCCCCGTTTTGCACCGCATGTGCAGCGCGGCGAGCCGAAGGCGGCGGTCAACAACGCGCAGTTGGAAAGCCGCATGCACTACCGAACTTACGTCGCGCTGCGTGCGCGCCTGCTACGCTCTGTGGCCACCAAAGTCTCTCGCATCTGTCGGAGCACCTCCCGTTGCTCCACAGCCGCCCCGCGCGCTTGGTCAGTCTCAACTTGCGCAGCTCCTCTGCGGCTTTGCGTGCATTCTCGGCGGCCTCGCGCAGGAGCTCGGACGCGGCGCGCCCGTGCTGGCTGTGTCGCGGCAGTCCCCGATGGACCGACCTGCGAACGTGACACCGTCCTGGTTTCGACAATGAGCGTCGTGAGACTTTCGGATGAAAAGCAGGGAGCCGAGCGGTTAGGTAGTCGGAGACTGTGGAACTTAATAAATAGTGTTCAGCTAGCAGCCACCTTTGCTTCGTCGGCGGGCCGCTGCGCTTCAGCCGCCGATGTTGACGAATCGGCGGCTGCACTCGCGGATCGATCTGCGTGCCGGCGGGCGGCTTCGGCGGCTTCTCTTGACCGTTCCGTCCACCTTCTGGAATCTTCGGCCGCGCGGCGCAGAAGTTCGAATTCCTGACGCAGCTGCTCCGCAACCTGGCGCAGCTTTTCGGCGGTGCGGCGGGCCGATTCCTCGCTTACTCGTTGCAACTCAGCAGCGGTCCGGCTCTTCTCCGATTCCTCGCAGCGGTTAATTACTTGCCGCAAACGCTCCGCTGCCCTACCTGAGATTTCGCTTTTCTCCGCATTTGATTCACGCTGGCGCGATCCGTTACGTCTGTCATCCGGTATTCGGCCTGTCATATGTCGCCTCTCGGGCTTGCACAACCAAAGCCGGCACGGCGCTACGCTGCTTCTTGAATTGCTGCTTCTTGAATTGCTGCTTCTTGAATTCAACGTGCTGTTGTACTCCTCATTGCACATTACGGATATAACGAGCCGCGTCTATTTGCTGTCGGGCCGTTCGCTATATGGGCACTCGGATAAAAAGCATCGCTCGCGTCCGCTCTCGATCGAAACCGGCATTCTGTCCGCTTGCCTCAATTTTTAGGACGCTCGCGTAGCGCGGCACGGATTGTTTCGAGCGCGGCTTCGCGCTCCGCGCCCGCGAGCACCAGGCGCGGCGGGCGGACGCGCTCGTGGCCCTTGCCGACTTCCTGCTGCACGAGCTTGATGTACTGGACGAACTTCGGCAGCACGTCCATCCGCAGCAGCGGCAGGAACCAGCGGTAGAGCGCATCTGACTTCTGCGTGAAGAGCGCCATCGTCTCGCGCGGCATGGCATTGACGAGGCCGGCGATCCAGCCCACCGCACCGGCGCGCACGCCCTCGAGCACCATGTCGTCGAGCCCGGCGAATATCGCGAGGCGGTCGCCGCACAGCGCCTTGATCGCGGTGACGCGCCGCGCGTCGCCGCTCGACTCCTTCACCGCCTGCAGGTTCTGATGCTCGGCGGCGAGCTCGGCGATGTGCGGCGCGAGGAAATCCGTCTTGTACGCGGGCGGGTTGTTGTAGAGCATGCAGCTGAGCTTCGTTGCGCCGATGATGGTGGAGACGTGCGCCTTCATCTCCCGCCAATCGCTGCTGTAGACGTATGGCGGCAACACCATCAGCCCGGCACAGCCCGCCTCCTGTGCGGCCTTGGCGAGCGACACCGCCTCGGCGGTGCTGAGCGACGCGATGCCCGCGACGAGCGGCTTGCCTTTCACCACCTTGGCGAGTGTCTTCAGGATCGCGAGCTTCTCGTCGTAGCTGAGCGTCGCCGCCTCCCCGAGCGAGCCGAGCGCGACGATGCCGTCGACGCCGTTATCGAGCTGCCACGCCGCGTGATCGGCGAGGAACGCATGGTCGACCGTGTAATCCGGCTTGAACGGCGTGGTGATTGCGGAGATGACGCCTTTCCATTCCATGCGGTCCCTCATTTCACGATAGGTCAGTGATAGCGGTCCGGCGACAGCGCCGCCAGATCGTACTTCGGCTCCGCGCCTTGCAGCAGGTCGGCGGCGATGCGACCAGTGATCGGGCCGAGCGTGATGCCGAGCATGGCGTGGCCCGCGGCGACCAGCAGATTCTCCTTAGCGCGCGTGCGGCCGATATACGGCACACCGTCCGGCGTGCACGGGCGCAGTCCGCGCCACGGCTTTATGCCCTCGAAGTCCTGCGGCCCGAACTCCGGGTAGTAGCGCTGCACGGCGTCGATGATGCCGCGCACGCGGATCGGATTGATGGTCTCGTCCATGCCGGCGAGCTCCATCGTGCCGCCGAAGCGCACCGTGCCGTTCATCGGGCTCACCGCGACGCGCGCTTCGGTCAGCAACGCACATCTGCGCGGCGCAAAACGCGGCTTCGGCAGCGTCACGCTGTAGCCCTTGCCGGCCTGCATCGGCAGGCTGAGCCGCAACTCGCGCGCCAGCGCTGGCGTCCATGAGCCGGCGCACAGGACGAAGTCGTCCGCGAGCAGGCCTTCGCCGGAGGCGAGACGCAGCGCCTGGATGCGAGACCCATTCACACGCCAGCCGCGAACCTCGCTCTGCCAGCGAAACGTAACGCCGGCCGCCGCGCAGCGGCGCTCGAGCGATGCCATCAGGCGCGCCGGATCGACGTTGCAATCGTCGGTGTAATGCACGGCGCCAGCGATGTCCATGCGCATGCCGGGCTCGAGCGCCGCGGCGGCCTTGGCATCGAGCACCTGCGCATGCAGCCCGAGCGAACGCCCGTTCTCGGCCACCATCGCTTCCTCATGCAAAGCGTGCTCGGACTGGCAAAGCATCAGCACGCCGCGCTTTTCGAATTCGAAATCGTTGGCCTCGGCCGCGAGTGCTTCGTATTGCGCGCGGCTGGCGAGCGCCAGGCTGCAGAGCAGCGCGCCCGCGCGCCGTACATGGGCATCGTTCGCGGCACGCCAGAACTGCAGGCCCCAGGCGGCGAGCTCTGTTGAAAGGCGCGGCTTGACGTAGAACGGCGACGCCGGATTCCACATCCACTTGAGCGCCAGCCCTACCGCGCCGGGCGCGGCGAGCGGCACGAAGTGGCTCGGCACCACCATGCCCGTATTGCCGTAGGAGCAGCCGTCGCGCTGGGAGGCGTTGCGTTCGACGACGGTGACGCGAAAGCCGCGCTGCGCGCACTCGAGCGCCGTGCATAGCCCGATGACGCCGCCCCCGACGATGAGGATGTGGCGCGCCACCTAGCGGATGCCCCAGCAGAACGGGTCGCGCTCGTCGAGAAGGAGAGTGTTTTCCGCGGTGATGAAGGCGGTGCCGGAGATGCGCGGCGAGATTTTGCCGGCGGCGCGGTCGAGCCATTTGTAGGAGGCGTCGAAGCGGCTGCCGAGGATGCTCTCCTGCACCCACGTCTCGCCCTCGGCAAGCTTGCCGTCGGCGGCGAGGCAGGCGAGCTTTGCGCTCGTGCCGGTGCCGCAGGGCGAGCGATCGTAGGCCCTGCCGGGGCAGAGCACGAAGTTGCGCGCGCGCGCGCCGGGCGTTGTGGCCGGCCCGTAGAGCTCGATGTGATCGACGTCCGGATGGCCCTCGGTGTTCAACGCCTGGCGGATGCGCCATGAGACATCGGTGAGACGCTCGACGTTGTCGAGCCGGAGGTCCTGGCCATGCTGTTCGACGAGAAAGAAACGGTTGCCGCCCCAGGCAATGTCGCCGGTGATGCGGCCAAGCCCGGGTACTTCGACGGTGACGGCTTTCTTCTCCCGCCAGCTTGGCACGTTGGTGACGGTCACCTTCCCGTCGGCGGAGAGGCTCGCGGTCACCACGCCGACCGGCGTGTCGATGCGATGCTCGCCGGGCTTGATGCGGCCGAGGTGCGCGAGCGTGATCATCAAGCCGATCGTGCCGTGGCCGCACATGCCGATCGTGCCGACGTTGTTGAAGTAGATGACCCCAGCGGCGCAGCCCCGCTCCGCCGGCTCGACCAGCAGCGCGCCGACGATGACATCGGAGCCGCGCGGCTCGTTGACGCAGGCGGAACGGAAGCGGTCGTACTCGCGCGTGAAGCGCTCGCGCCGCTCGGCCAGGCTGCCGCGGCCGAGATCCGGCAGGCCATCGACGACGACGCGCGTCGGCTCACCGCCGGTATGGGAATCGATGACCTTGACGCGCCGCATGGGAGCCAGAGTTTACTGCCGGCCGGCGAGCAACCGGTCGAGCAGCGGCTTGAGGATCAGCACGACCGTGCCGGCGATAACGGCGAGGAAAACGAAGAACAGGAAGAAGTCGGCCTGGCCGCCGAGACGGAACCAGCCGTACCAGGGCAGCGCAAGATCGCCCGCCTCGATCGCGTCGATCTTGCCCGCCACCTGACCGCCGAGCTTGTTTGCTACTGCGTTCGCCAGATACCAGACGCCCATCAGCAGCGAGACGCTCTTCGCCGGTGAAACCTTGGTCACGAAGCCGAGCCCGGTAGGTGACATGCAGAGTTCGCCGACCGTGTGAAAGAAATACGTGGCGGTGAGCCAGAACATCGAGGCGCGCACCGCGGGCGTCGTGCCGTAGGCGCCGGCGACCATGAAGAGGTAGCCGACCGCGAGGAAATAGAGCGAGAGCGCGAGCTTGACCGCCTGGCTGGGATTACGCTGTCGCCGGCCGAGCGCGTACCAGAGTCCGCTGAAGAGCGGCGCGAGCGCCACGACCATCACGGCGTTGACCGACTGGAACCAGCCGGCGGGCATCTCCCAGCCGAAAAGGTGGCGGTCGGTCATCTCATCAGCGAAGTGATTGAGCGATGTGCCGGCCTGCTCGTAGGCGAGCCAGAAGACGGCGCTGAAGAAGACCAGGATCAGGATGCCGGTGACCGGCCCGCGATCCGCCGGCGCCTGGCTCATGACGAACCACACGGCAAGCGCGATCACCGCCGCGGCGAAGCCGCTGCCGATGAGCGCAGGAGCGAGCGCGACGAAGGCGTCGACACCGGCGCCGATCGCCGCGAGCACGCGCCAGTAAAAGAGCGCCGCGATCGTCGCGGCGATAAGGATGCCGATGAAGAAGAGCGGCAACGCCCACCGCCCGCTTCCGCCGGGCGGCTCGCCGATCATGCCGAGGTAGCGCTTGCGCGCACGCATATACACGGCGAGACCCGCGACCATGCCGACCGCCGCCGCGCCGAAGCCCCAGTGCCAACCGATCTTCTCCCCGAGGTAGCTGCAGACGAGCGGCCCGAGCGCCGCGCCAACATTGATGCCCATGTAGAAAATGGTGAAAGCGCCATCGCGGCGCGGATCGTCCGCGGCATAGAGCTTGTCGACTATCACCGGCATGTTCGGCTTGAAGTGGCCGGTGCCGAGCACGATCAGCGCGAGCCCCGCGATGAAGATCGACATGCCGAGCTCGTTCGTGGCGAGCTGACCGATGCCCGAGATGGCAAGCACGGAGTGCCCGAGCGCGATGAGCAGGCCGCCCACGACCACTGAGCGATGCAGGCCCAGCAGGCGGTCGGTGATCAGGCCGCCCGCGATCGAGAGGAGATAGACGCCGCCGGTGTACCAGCCGTAGAGGTTGTCGCCCGCTTCCTTCGGCCAGCCGCGCCCGGGATTGCCGCCGGTCGCGGAATGCACGAGGTACAGCGCGAGCAGCGCGCGCATCCCGTAGTAGCTGAAGCGCTCCCACATCTCGACGATGAAGATGAGGAACAAGCCCGGCGGATGGCCGAGCGCGCGGCGCATCAGCGGTTCATCAGCGCTTCGACTTCCTCCGCCTCGATCGGGATGTTGGCGCAGAGATCCTCGGCGCCGCCTTTGCGCACAACGATGTCGTTCTCCAGGCGCACGCCGAAGCCTTCCTCCGGAATGTAGATCCCCGGCTCTACGGTGACCACGAAGCCTTCCTGGAAAGGCTCCATCGTCCAGCCGTAGTCGTGCACGTCGAGCCCGAGCGCATGGCCGAGGCCGTGCATGTAGTACTTGCGGCAGGCGGGCTCATCCTCGGTCTGCTTCCGGATGTCTTCGCGCGTGATGAGGCCGAGGGCGAGCAGCTCCTCGTTCATCATCACCTGCGATTCCTTCTGCCAGTCGCGATGGAGCTTGCCGACGGTGGCGCCCTTGATCGAGGCGCGCTGCACGCGCAGCACCGCGTCATACACCTGGCGCTGGCGCTTGGTGAAGCGGCCGGACACCGGCAGCGTGCGCGTGACATCGGCGTTGTAATTGGCATAGCTCGCCGCCACGTCGACCAGCAGCACGTCGCCCGCTTTGCATTCCTGATCGTTCTGCTGGTAGTGCAGGACGCAGGAGTTTGGCCCCGAGGCGATGATCGGGCTGTAGGCGAAGTAGCAGCGTTGCCGCAAGAACTCGTGCGAGTACTCGGCCTCAAGCTCGTATTCCATAACGCCGGGCTTCAGGACGCGCGCGACGCGGCGGAACCCCTTGCCACTCACCTCGGCGGCCTTGCGGATGAGCTCGATCTCGCGCTCGCTCTTGATACCACGCTGCTTGAACATCAGCCGCCCGAGTCGCTCGTAGCGGTGCAGCGGATAGCGCCGCATGCAATCGGCGATGAAGCGGGCATCACGTGTCTCGACGACCACGGTGGAGCGTGGATGCTCGTTCGTGTTCAGGTAAACGGTGTCGACCTCGCACATCAATCGGTGGAAGATCGCCGGGAACTCGGAGAGCCACTGCACATTCTTGACGCCCGAGATGTGCGCCGCCTGGTCCTTGGTGAGCTTGTGGCCCTCCCAGGTCTTGAGCAGCTCGGAAGACTCGCGAATAAAGAGCACCTCCCGCGTCTTGTCGTCGAACGAGTTCGGGCAGATGACGAGGATCGATTCCTCCTGCTCGATGCCCGAGAGATAGAAGAGATCGGTCTGCGGCACGATCAGATTCAGCGCATCGGAATTTCGCGGCATCAAGTCATTGGCGTTGACGACGGCCAGCGAATTGGGCGCCATGCGGCTCGCGAGGCGCTGGCGGTGCTCGGCGAAAAGGCTGGGATCGATCGGCAGATGCCGCATGCTTTTCCTTAGACCAGTTTGCCGACGCGCGCCTCGAGCAGTGCCCAGGCGCGCGGCCCGTAGACCTTGCGCCAGCGCTCGTAGAACGCGCCGAGCTGGCGGCGGAAGCCGCTCGTATCGGTCTCGGTGACCTTCATGCCTTTCGCGCGCAGGATCTCCAGCGCGCCGGCGTCGATCTTGGCCACATCGGCACGCTGAGCAAGCGCGGCGGCATCGGCATGGCGCGTGATCACCGCCTGGATCTCCGCCGGCAGCGCCTTCCATTTCTCCAGGTTGGCGTTCAGTGTGAATCCGGACCACCAGTGGTTGGTGATGTTCAGGTAGGTCTGCACCTCATAGAGCTTGAGCAGCACGATGATCTGGTACGGATCGGTCTGTCCATCGACCACCTGCTCCTGCAGCACCTTGTAGAGCTGGTTCAGGGTGAAAGTCTTCGGCTGCGCGCCAAGCGACTCGAAGAAATCGACCGTCATTTTCTGAAACGGCGTGCGCATCGTCAGGCCGGCGAGGTCGTCGACCGTACGGATCGGCCGCGTGCGTGTGGTGAGCTGGTGAAAGCCGTTGTCGAAGTTGAGGCGGAACTGATGGATGCCTTTTGCCAGCATCTCGCCGCGGATGTAGTCGCCGAGGTCGGAATCGAGCGCGGCAAATACTTCCTGCGTGGTTTTGAACGTGAAAGGCAGGCCCGGCATCTCGGTCACCGGCACGAGCGGTCCCCAGACGTTGCCCGCCATGTAGAGCTCGAGCTCGCCTTTCTGCACCATGGCGATCATCTGGTTGTCGGAACCGAGCGCGCCGGCGCCAAGCACGTCGATCTGCATCGCGCCGCCAGTATCGGCCTGCACGCGCTCGGCCATCTCCTTCAGGCGGATGTAGTTCGGGCTGTCGAGCGGCTGGCTCAAGCCGAGGCGATAGTGAAAATTGGCGGCGCGCGCGCCGCGCGCGGCGAGCAGCGCACCCGCGCCGACGCCACCCAGGAATCGGCGACGCGAGATCATGGGCGCTCCAGGCGTTTCAAGGCGTGCTGGTAGTACGACAGGTCGACGTAGCGATCCGGCCGCGGCGCCTTGCCGCCCCAGGTGCCTTCGATCTCGGCGCGCAGTGCGAGCACGTTGCGAAAGCCTTCCATGTCGAAGCGCGCATCCGGCACGATGCCGAAGGCGGGCTCGCTCATGAGCTCCATCGCGCGCGCCGCGGTCTCGCGCGAGACCTTCAGGCGCTCGGAAAGGATCTTGACCGCCGCTTCCCGGTTCGCCGGCGCGCGCGCCCAGCGCGTGCCTTCGATGAGACCGGCGAGATAGCGCTCTAGCGTGTCGCGGTTCGAGGCCGCCCATTTGCGCAGTACCACGGTGCCGTTGCCCTGGTAGCGGCCGAGGAGATCGACCGCGCGGCCCATGCTCTTCAGCCCCGCGGCATGTGCCTCGATCGAAAAAGGCACGTTCAGCATCGCCGCCTTGTATTCGCGGTTCTCCTTCATGCCGCGCAGGCGCAGCCCGGTGCCGCCGATGCCGTAAACCTTGTAGTCGGCGTTTTCGCGCAGGCCGTTGTTGAGCAGGATTTTCTTCAGCTGTATCGCGTACGCCGTATTCGGCGCGTCCACCAGCAGCGTATGGCCCTTGAGGTCGGCGTAGCTCCTCACGTCCGGCTGCACGAAGAGCTCGTTCATGCTGCTGTCGCCGCCCGCGACGATAACGACGTCCTGGTGTGCGAGCTCGACCATCGCCACGGCGTTGTCGACGGCCGACTGCATGATCTGGAAATCACCCTTGGCGAGACCGTCGCGCTGCTCCTGCGAGTTGACGGTGAAGAGCACCTCGACCTTAACGCCATGGCGCTCGAAAAGGCCGTTCTGCGCCGCGGCGATGACCGGCAGCGACTGCACGCCGGGAAACATCTTCATCTTGAGCGGTGTTTGCGCCGCGGCCGGCGCAGCGACAAACGCGAGCAACAGCAGGGTGCGCAGCATCAGGGTCCTCCTCCCGTGAAGGCCTAGATTATTATTCGGCTCCCAGGAGGAATGCCATGCTGCAGGAGCAAATTCCCGACCTCGCCAAGTACGTCGAACCGGATCGCGTACGCCGCGAGGTCTACACCGACCCGGACATCTTCGAGCTCGAGATGCAGCGCATCCACGAGCGCGTCTGGATCTATTGCGGGCACGAAACCCAGATTCCGAAGGCCGGCGACTACTACACGGTGCAGCTCGGCCGCCAGCCGATGCTGATGGTGCGGGCAAGCGACGGCAAGATCCATGTGCTCTACAACCGCTGCCCGCATCGCGGCAACATGATGTGCGGGGACCGCAAGGGCAACGCGGGCGAGTTCTTCCGTTGCTCGTACCACGCCTGGACCTTCCAGCACGACGGCCGGTTGCGCTCCATCCCGATGATGGAATCCGGCTACGCCGGCACGCGCTTCGGCAAGGACACTCCGGAGTGCAGCATGAAGCGCGCGGCCCGCGTCGAGAACTACCGCGGCTTCGTCTTCGCCAGCCTGGCAGCCGATGGTCCGTCGCTGCTCGAATTCCTCGGCGCTTCGAAAGTCGCGTTCGACGACATGTGCGACCGCGCGCCGGAGGGCGAAGTCGAGATCGTGCCTAACTGCTTCCGCGTGATCCAGCGCTCCAACTGGAAGATCTTCCTGGAGAACCAGCTCGACGCGCTGCATCCGTCGGTGACCCACCAGTCGACCGGCCGCGCTGCGCACGAGGTCGAGAAGATGATCGCGGCGAAGGTAAAGCAGGGCGAGGCGCCGCTCTCGTACCACATGCTGTCGGCGTTCGCGACGGTGACCATCGACAAATGGGATGCGTTCCAGACGCTCAACTATCCCCACGGCCACTGCATCCTCACCGGCTACATGGGCCTGCGGCCGCAGGATCCGGATACGCTCGCCTACGACAAGATCATGATCGCGAAGTACGGCAAGCAGCGCTTCGAGGAGATCGTCGGCGTCAACATCCACCATGTGCTGATCTACCCGGGCCTCTCGGTGCAGTCACCGCTCCAGCAGCTGCGCGCGGTGCGGCCGCTTTCCGTTGATCGCACGCTGACCGAGATCTGGCACTTCCGCCTCAAGGGCGCACCGGAGGCGATCTACCGCCGCTCGCTCGCCTACTACAACCTGGTGAACTCACCCTCTACGCTGGTGAATGCCGACGACCTCGAAAACTTCTGGAAATGTCACCAGGGACTCGCCTCGGACGGCGGCGACTGGGTGACGTTCGGCCGCCATCACGGCCGCGACATCGAGAAGAACGGCATGGTCGAGACGGCGCCGAATTGCGGCACCTCGGAAGCGCCGATGCGCAACCAGATGAAGGCGTGGGCGGAGTACATGCGTGGCTAAGAACACGAAATCCGCCGTCGTTCCCGCGAAAGCGGAAACCCACAAGGCGAACGGTCGTGATGTGCAATACGAGGTGGAACAATTCCTCTACCGCCAGGCGGAACTTCTCGATACCAAGCAATGGCAGCCGTGGATCGATCTGTTCGTCGACGACGGCGTGTACTGGATGCCGCCCGAGCCGTCGTACAAGACGTGGGATGGCCAGCCCGCGATCTTCGCCGAAGACAAGAACCTGATGACGGTGCGCATGAAGCGCGTGCTGCATCCGGACGCGTGGTCGCAGCGGCCGCTCTGGGAGACCAACCACGTGGTGTCGAACGTCGTGGTGGAGAAGGTGGCGGCGAACGGCGACGTGCACGTGCGCTCGCGCTTCCACATGATGGAACTGCGCCGCGATGACGTGCGGCACTTTGCCGGCGCGTATCGCCACGAGCTGCAGAAAACGAAGGACGGCTACCGCATCAAGCTGCAGCGCGTCGACATGACCAATGCGCAGGCAGCGTACGACTATGTATTGCAAGTGTGGGTGTAGCCGGTAGCCTGTCGTTGTGAATTTGACTTCTTTGGCGCGTGCGGGGCTGCTGATCGCCCTGCTCGTGCTATGGCAGCTGCTCACGCTGCGCGGACATCCGGACTACGTCCTCGCGCCGCTCGACATCGCAAAGCACTTCATCGCCGCGCTCGGCACGCGCGAGCTCTACGCCGACGCCGCTGCGAGTTTGCTGCGTGCGCTTCCGGGCTTCGTCATCGGCACGTTGGCGGGCGTGGCGCTCGGCCTCGCGGCCGGCATTGCGCGCGGCTTCGACGACACGGTGAGCCCGCTTGTGTTTCTGACGTACCCGGTGCCGAAGATCGTGATGCTGCCGCTCTTCATGCTGTGGTTCGGCATCGGCGATGTCTCGAAAATCATGATCATCGCGCTGGCCTGCTTCTATCCCGCGTACATCAACGCCTATTACGGCGCGAAGGCAACGCCGCGCATCCTCGTCTGGTCGGCGCGCAACATGGGTGCGAGCCGCGCGGCGATCTTCCGCCGCGTCGTGCTGCCAGGCGCGTTGCCGCAAATCTTCGCCGGCATGCGCGTGGCGCTCGCGCTGTCGTTCATCGTCATGTTCGCCACCGAGATGATCAACGCCCGCTCAGGCCTTGGGCATCTCATCCGCGAGGCGGAGAACTCCCTGCGCTTCGATCTCATGTACGTCTCGCTCGTCACCATCGCGATCCTCGGGTATGCCGGGGACAGGCTGCTGCGCTTTTCGCGGCATCGTCTGCTGCCGTGGGAAGAGAGCCACGCGTGATTTCGGCGAAATGTTACGTATTGGAAATATTACGTACTAAGTACGGAATTCAGACTTGAGCCAAGTACGGAATTCAGACTTGAGCCGCCTGCGCCCACTCATCGTCATCCTCATCGTGCTCGCAGCATGGGAGCTCGTGTCGCGCAGCGGTTTGTGGAGCCCGATCCTCTTTCCGTCGCTGGCGAAGATCGGTAGCGCGCTCTGGGCATTCGTCAGCCGGCCCGAAGGCTTCACGCAGAGCTGGACGACGCTTTATCGCGCCTTCGGCGGCTTCGCGGCGGCGGCAGTGGTGGGGGTGTTGCTAGGCATGATGATGGGACGCTCTGCGTTCGTGGCGGCGCTGCTTGATCCATTGTTCTCTGGCACGTACGCCGTCCCCAAGCTGGCGCTGTTCCCCATCTTCATCTTTGTGTTCGGCCTTGGCAGCCTGTCGAAGATCGCGCTCATCTTCCTCGAGTGCCTCTATCCAATGGCCATCATCACCTACCACGGCGCACGCAGCGTGAACCGAGTGCTGCTGTGGTCGGCGAGCAACATGGGCGCTTCGCGCTGGCGCACGCTGATGCGCGTGGTGCTGCCGGCGACGCTGCCCTACATCTTCGCCGCGCTGCGCGTCGCGCTGCCGGTGGCGCTGATCGTCGCGATCATCACGGAGATGATCAGCTCCGTCGATGGGCTGGGCTATCTCGTCACGTACTCCTTGTCGTCGCTGCGCACGGACCGCATGCTGGCGCTCGTCGTCGTAATCTCGCTTCTCGGCCTGGCGCTCGATCGCGCGCTCGTGATCCTGAGAAACCGGTTGGTATACTGGGAAAAGCTCGACACCTATTACGTCTGACGGAGTCCCGATGACCAGAACGATTTGCGCGCTGGCCGCGTTGCTCGCGGCGGGCGCCGCTCTTGCCCAGGAGCCGACGCTGATCCGATTCGGCCGCGGCTTCGCTGCCGAGGAGCAGGTGTGGCTGATGAGCGCGCGGCCCGACCTCGCGCCGAACCAGGGCAAGAAATACCAGCTCAAGCAGATCCTGTTTCAGGCGAATCCCGAGCGCTTCCAGGCGTTCCTCGCCGGCGAGCTCGACGGCGGCACCGCGCCCGGGCTGGCGGTGATCTTCGCGCGCGCGCAGGGCGTCGATATGAAAATCGTAGCGAATATTTGTCTGGAGGCGGCGGGACAGCAATGGTTCAGCACGACCTACATGGTGAAAGACGACGGGCCGGTCAAGACGGTGAAGGACTTGAAGGAAGGCACGATCGGCGTCGTCGGCTACAAGACCGCGACCGATCTCTGGGCGCGCGCGGGACTCCTCAACGCCGGCCTCGTGCCGGACCAGGACACCAAGGTGTTCTCGCTCGGCTTCCCGGCAATGGGTGACTCGGTGAGGACCAACAAGATCCAGGCGGGCACGTTCGTCGAGCCGTTCTACTCCGCCGAGGTGGCGAAAGGCGGGCTGCGCAAGCTTTTCACCGCGCGCGAGGCGGTGGGCTATGACCACGAGCTGCTCGACGTCTGGTTCGGCGAGAAATTCCTGAAGGCGCATCCCGACGTGGTGCGCGCCTTTCTCGCCGACTACGTGGCGGTGACGAAGTACTACCTCTCGCATACCGAGCAGGCGAAGCGCGATCTCGCCAAGGCCGGCTTCGTGAGAACGCCCGTCGAGATCTACGTCAAGAACGCCGACTGGAAACGCGATCCGAACGCTCGCGTCGACGTCGAGAGCCTGAAGAAGCTTGCCGCCTTCATGCACGACAAGCTCAATTGGCTCGACAAGCCGGTCAACGTCGACGCGATGGTCGACCAGTCGTACCTGCCGCGCTGAAGCTCGCGCCTTACTCGGCGAGCGCGACGCCCGAGCCGCCCATCTCCTTGGGGAGGTCCTGCAGCTTCGGCAGGCCATCCTTGATGTGCAGCCGCGACTCCTGGTAGTTCACGTGCACGCCGGCCTGGTACGGAAAGTCCGGGATCACCGCCGCGTAGACATCGACCAGCCCCCAATGCGGGTGATCGGTGAAGAGATGCCCGCCGCAGTTCTTGCACCATTTGCGGTTGCTCTTCGGCGTCTTGGCGAAGCTGCCGATGTTGTCGCTGCCGCGCGTGATGTGCAGCGATTGCGGCTTCCACAGCGTGAAGGCGTTGACCGGCCCGGCCGACCACGTGCGGCACGATTCACAGTGGCAGTAGCCCATCGCCGCCGGCTCGCCCGTGACGGTGAACTGCACCGCGCCGCAGAAGCAACTCCCTTTGTACGACTTGTCGTTCATGGCTTGTCCTTTCGTGGCGGCAGTATGCGAGAGCGGCGCGCCGCCGCCTTCACCGGGACGCCGCGCTTCTTGACTGAAACGCCGTGGATGCGCTCTCGGACGTCCTGAAGTCGGTGCGCCTCGAAGGCGCGGTGTACTTGAACGCCGAGTTCACCGCACCGTGGTGCATTCGCGGCGAGCTCGGTCTCGCCAGCGTGCGCGAGCGCCTTGCGGGCGCCGAGCACGTCGCCTTTTTCCACTTCCTGACGGAGGGCAGCTGCAAGGTGCGCCTGCTCGAGGGCACTGAAGTGCTCGAGGCGCAAGTCGGCGACCTGATCCTCTTTCCGCAGGAAGGCCGCCACCTGATGGGCACCGATCTGCAGCTCGCGCCGATGGAAGGCAAGGCGAGCATCGAGCCGCTGCCGGGCGCCGATCCCGAGGTTTTCCATATGCGCTATGGCGGCGGTGGCGCGGCAACACGTTTCGTCTGCGGCTACCTCGCGCTCAGTCGCAGCGTGTTCCGCCCGCTGTTCGAGGCGCTGCCGCGGGTGCTGTGCATTCGCATCGGCGACGGGCCAGCCTCGGCGCTGGTGCGCACGCTCTTTCGCGAGGGTGTGCGTGAATCGGCGGCCCAGGGACCGGGCGCGGCATCCACGCTGGCGAAGGTGGCGGAGCTGCTCTTCGTCGAAGCGTTGCGTCGCTATATGAGCGAGCTGCCGCCGCAGGGCAAAGGCTGGCTCGCGGGCGTACGGGATCCGCAGGTCGGGCGCGCGCTCGCGCTGCTGCACGGTGCGCCGGCCAGATCCTGGACGGTCGACGAGCTCGCGCAGAAAGTGGCGCTATCGCGCTCGGCGCTCGCGGAGCGCTTCACCTCGCTCCTCGGCGAGCCGCCGATGCAGTACCTCACGCGCTGGCGCCTGGCGCTCGCGGCGCGCATGCTGCGCGAAGGGCGCGAGCCGATCATCCGCATCGCCGAGGAGAGCGGCTACGAGTCCGAAGGCGCCTTCAGCCGCGCCTTCAAGCGCGAGTTCGGCGTGCCGCCGGCGAGTTGGCGGCGAAACGGCGCGCGCTAGTGCACAAATTGGTGACAGTCACCAATTACGACTTTTGGGCCTCGCTCCGGATGAGATCCCAGACGTAGTTGCGGTACTCATGCACGCGAGCTGACTTCTTGATGTCGAGCTCGCGCGGCCGCGGCAGGTCGATGGTCACCTCTTCGCGGATACGCCCCGGACGCGCGGTGAGCACGACGACGCGGTCGCCGAGATAGACCGCTTCCTCGATGTCGTGGGTGACGAAGACGATGGTCTTCCTCGTGCGCGCCCAGAGGCGCATCACTTCTTCCTGCATCGTCTCGCGCGTCTGCGCATCGAGCGCGCCGAACGGCTCGTCCATCAGCAGCACCTTCGGATCGAAAGCCAGTACGCGCGCGAGTGCGACGCGCTGTTTCATCCCGCCCGATAGCTCCGCCGGATAGTGGTTGCGGAAGTCGGCGAGGCCAGTCATCTCGAGCTGACGCTGCACGATCGGCTCGATCTCGGCGCGCGGCATGCCCTGCGTCTCGAGGCCCCAGGCGACGTTGCCGGCGACGGTTTTCCATGGGAAGAGCGCGAACTCCTGGAACATCATGCCGCGATCGGGCCCGGGGCCGCTGACGTCGCGCCCATACACGCGGATCGCGCCGCGGTCGGCGGCAATGAAGCCCCCCATGATGTGCAGGAACGTGCTCTTGCCGCAGCCGCTCGGGCCGATGATGGTGATGAACTCGCCCTCACGCGCCGCGAAGCGCTCGATGTCGAGGATCTCGAACGCGCGAGCGTCCTTGGCGTAGGACTTCTTCAGGCCGTCGACTTCGAGCGCGATCACCCGCTATTGCAGCCGCATCGACGGATCGGTGTACACGAAGCGCCCGCCGACCATGGTGGCAAGCGCCTTGAGCGATTCGATCTGCTTCTCCGGCACCGTCAAATAATCGGCGGAGAGCACCACGAGGTCGGCTAGCTTGCCGGGCTCGATCGAACCCTTGAGGTTGTCCTCGAAGGTGAGGCGCGCGTTGTTGATCGTATAGACGCGCAGCGCCTCCTCGCGGCTGATGCCCTGGTTCGCGCCGTAGACGCCGTCGGAAATCGTGTCGCGCGTGATGAAGTGGTACATCGACCAGAAGGGGTTGTATGGGATAACGGGCGAATCGGTACCGCCCGCGACGAGAAAGCCCTGGTCGAGGAAGGTGCGCATTGGCGTCACGCGCGCGGCGCGGCTGCGTCCCCAGTACTTCGCCATGCTGGGGGCCGCGAGATAGAGATGATCCTGTGCCGAGATGGCGATACCGAGCGCCCGCGCGCGCGGGAACTGGTCGGGCGCGGCGATGAACCAGTGCTCTATCGTCCAGCGCCGGTCCTTGATCGAGCGCTCGCGGTCCGCTGCTTCGTAGGCGTCGAGCACTTCGTCCACGGCAGCATCGCCTACGGCATGGGTAGCGACGCGCCAGCCGAGGCGGTTCAACTCCAGCACCACCGGGATGTACTGGCTGCGCGGCACGACCTCGATGCCCTTGAACTTGCCGCCGCGGCCGTACGGCTCGGCGTACGGCTCGCGCATGTTGCCGCCCTCGAAGCCGCCGTCGACCAGCGTCTTCATCCCGCCGATGCGCAGCCATTCGTCGCCTTCGTCGGGCTTGATGTTCCAGCTCGCGATCAGCGCTTTGACTTTATCGACGCTCGAAAAATCGAAGATGCGCATCAGGTAGTTGACGCGCATCGTGACGCGGCCATCGCGCTTGAGCTCCTGGAACATGCGATACGCCGCCACCTGGTCGCCGCCGAACTGGAACGAGCCGGGAATGCGGATGCTGGTAAGGCCGACGCTGTTCAGCAGGTGCAGCTGCCGCTCGATGGCGCTCGCATTGAGCGGTGCCGCCGGCGGCAAGTGCACCAGCGCGCGCGCCGTATCGACGAGCTCGCCGTTCAGCTCGCCGTCGGCGTCGTGGCCGATCTCGCCGCCCGCCGGGCTGTTCGTCGAGCGCGTGATGTTCCAGCGCTGCGCCGCCGCGCTGTTGATGATGTACTCGTGTCCGCCGCGCACCAGCACGACCGGATTCTTCGGCGCGACCCGATCGAGCTCCTTAAGGTGCGGCAGGCGCTTTTCGTGCAGCTGCGCCTCGTGCCAGTCGCTGTTCGAGACGATCGCCTCGCCTGGCGCGGCGTTCCCAGCCCGCGCCGCTACTGCGGCGAGCAGCTCATCGATGCTGCGCACTCGCGAGAGATCCACGCCGGGCCCGCCGCCCGCATTGTGGAGATGCCCATCCATCAAGCCGGGGATGACCGTGCGGCCGCCGAGGTCGATCTGCCGCGTCGCCGAGCCGGCGCTCTGGCGCAGCGCGTCGGTCGCGCCGACGGCGACAAAGCGATCGCCGCGGATCGCGACCGCCTGCGCGATCGAGAACTCGCCATCGACGGTGACGATCTTGCCGTTGTAGAGGATGAGATCGGGCGGCGTGCTCGGCGATGACGGCGTGCTGGGTGGTTGCGTGCCGCAGGCAGCGAGCAGGCAGGCGGCCAGCAACGCGGCGCGCCGGTCGATCTTCATGCTGAGGTCTCCTCGGGCTTCCGGTTTACCATAAGGCCGGCATGGCCGCCAACGAGCAGCTCGCGATGCTGGTGCAGCCCGACCGCGTGCATCGCGCCCTTTATACCGATCCTGCGATCTTCGAGCTCGAGCTCGAGCGCATCTTCGGGCGCGCCTGGCTGGTGCTCGGTCACGAGAGCCAGGTGCGCGCAGCCGGCGACTATTACACGACGCGCATGGGTCGCGAGCCGGTGGTCGTGGTGCGGCACGACGATGGCTCGATCAAGGTACTGATCAATCGCTGCGCGCATCGTGGCTCGATGGTGTGCGGCGAAGGCCGCGGCAATGTCGAGCGCTTCGTCTGCCCTTACCACGGCTGGAGCTACGACCGCGCCGGCGCGCTGAAGGCGGCGCCGTTTGCTTCCGGCTATGCGCCGGGCAAGCTCACCGAGCTGCGGCTCCATTGCGTGCCGCGTGTCAGCGTGTACCGCGGCTTCATCTTCGCTTCGCTTGCGCCAAGCGGCGAATCGCTGGCCGAATTCCTCGGGCCGGCGCGCGCCTCATTCGATGACTTCGTCGACCGGGCGCCTGGCGCCGAGCTGCAAATCGCCGGCGGCGTCTTCAAGCACACCTTCAACGCCAACTGGAAGGTGATGCTCGAGAACCATCTCGACGGCGCGCATCCCGCATGGGTGCATGCGTCGTCGGTCGCGGTGGCGCGTAATGCGCCCGAGCCCGGTAAGCCGGGCGAGGAGCACTACTACGACATCGCCGTGCGCCAGATGCGCCAGAACGGCGCTCCCGATGCCGTGTGGGAAGGCACCGGGATATGGGCGACGCCGCGCGGGCACGGGTACATGGGCGACTACCACGACGACGATCGACTGGTCACCGGTCTCGGCAATCCGGTGTTCGACGAATATCGCGCCGCGCTGATTGCGCGGCTGGGACAGCAGGAAGCCGATCGCATCCTGCGTGTCACGCTCTGGAACACCATCATCTACCCGAACTGCTCGTTCATGAGCCAGTTCCGCCAGTTGCGCATCATCCATCCGTTGGCGGTAGACCGCTCGGTGGTCTACACCTATTCGTTCCGCATGCCGCAGGCACCGGCGCCGATGTTCCGCGACACGGTGGCATTCGCAAACGTCGTCAATGGCACGGGCTCATGGGTGCTGACCGACGATCTCGAGGTCTATGAGCGCATACAGCACGGCCTTTCGGCCGGCGCGCCGGAATGGCTCTACATCGGCCGCGGCTATGGACGCGACGTCGATGAGCCGGGCGCGCGGCGGGGCGCGACGGGGACGAGCGAGGTGTTCATCCGCGCGCAGATGCGCGCCTGGCTGGACTACATGACCCCGCAGTCCGCCTGATGTCGCCTGAGCAATTCCTCTATCACGAAGCGCGGCTGCTCGACACGCAGCGCTACGAAGAATGGCTGGCGCTCTTCACCGACGATGCAACCTATTGGGTGCCGCTCGAGCACGAGCAGAAGGACCCCTACGAGACGTCGTCCATCATCCACGACGACCGCACGCTGCTCGAGCTGCGCGTGAAACAGCTACGCCATCCGCGTGCGCATGCGCGGCAGCCGCTCGCGCGCACGGTGCATCAGATAGCAAACGTCATGGAGCTCGGGCAAGCGAATGGTGAGGTGCGCATCGGCTCGACGCTGACCGTGGTCGAATTCCGCAACGAGAAACAGCGTGTCTATGGCGCCCTGGTCGAGCACCGGCTACGCCCGCAGAGCGATACATTCCGCATCGCGCACAAGCGCATCGATCTGGTGAATTCCGAAGGTGAGCTCGATGGCATCGCCATCCTCTTATAGCAAAACGCCACGCAACAAAGAGGCGGTGATCATCGCCGGCGGGGGCATTGGCGGCCTCGCGGCCGCGCTCGCGCTCGCGCGCAAAGGCTTCAAAAGCGTGGTGCTCGAGCAGGCGCCGCAGTTTGGCGAGATCGGCGCGGGAATCCAGATCGCGCCGAACGCCTGGCACGCGCTCGATGCGCTCGGCGTCGGGCAGCTGGTGAAGAAGGAGGCCGTGTTCATCGAGCGGCTGCTGATGTTCGACGGCGTGAGCGGCGAAAAAGTGATCGACATCCCGCTCGACCAGCGTTTCGCCAAGCGCTTCGGCAATCCGTATGCGGTGACCCACCGCGCGGACATCCACGGCTCGCTGCTCGACGGCTGCAAGGCGCTGCCGCAGCTGATCGAGCTGCGCACCAGCACCCGGGTCTCGGGCTTCGCCATCGAGGGCGCCGGCGTGCGCGTCACACTGGCTGATGGGCAGGGACTGCACGGCATGGCACTGGTCGGCGCGGACGGCGGCAAGTCGGTGATCCGCGAGACGATCGTCGGCGATCCGCTGCCGCCGGCGACCGGCCACATGTGTTATCGGGCAGTGCTGAACATCAACGATGTGCCGAAAGATCTGCGGCTGCCGGCAGCGACGCTCTGGGCCGCGCACAACACGCACATCGTTCACTACCCGCTGCGCGGCTGGAAGCTCTTCAACCTCGTCGCTACCGTGATCGGCAAGCACACGAGCGGCGGCCACAACGAGGCGGCGACGCCGGAAGAAGCGCTGCCCTTTTTCTCGCATTACTGCGACGCGGTGATGAAGCTGATGCGCACGCCGAAGGAGTTCCGGCGCTGGATGCTCCAGTACCGCGAGCCGGTGGAGAACTGGATCCGCGGGCCGGTGGCGCTGCTCGGGGATGCCGCGCACTTCATGCTGCAGTACATGGCACAAGGCGCGGCGATGGCGATGGAGGACGCAGTGTGCCTGGGCCTGTGCGCCGATGCCGCGGACGGCGACTTCCCCAGCGCGTTCCGCGACTATCAGCAGCGGCGCATCGTGCGGGCGTCGCGCGTGCAGCTCTCCGCGAACAGCCTGATCGGCCAGATCTTCCATGTGCCCGACGGCCTGCAGCGCGAGGTGCGCAACGACATCTTCCGCGGCCGCCCGCCCGAGCGCTACTACGACGCGCTCGAGTGGGTGTTCAGCGCGCCCGACTACGTGCGCGAGTTCAAGGCGCAACGCGCGCCGCGCCGCCTTGCCCGCGCGGCGGCCGCGCGCCGCCGGCCGCCATCGCGACAGCGCGACTAGACCGGCGTCTCATGCTGCTGCTGACGGCCACGACCTTCGCGGCCGCGGGCGGCATCCATTACCAGACGCCGATGCTCGGAGCGATGGCCGCGGAGTTTGGCGCCGACAGCGCGACCATCGGCTGGGTGCCGACGCTCACCTTCGGCGGCTTCCTGGTCGGCATCATGCTGCTCGTGCCGCTCGGCGACCGCATCGACAAGCGGCGCCTCATCATCGCGCAGCATTTCGCCACCATCATCGCACTCCTCGCGGCCGGCGCGGCGAGCGGTGTCGCCACGGCCGCCGCCAGCGGCTTCCTGATCGGCCTTTGCGCCTGCTACGCGCAGAACGTCGTGCCGATGGTGGCGGAGCTCGCGCCGCCGGCGGAGCGCGGGCGCTCGGTCGGCACCGTGCTCACGGCGCTCTTCCTCGGCATCCTCTTCGCGCGCATCACCGGTGGCATCGTTGCCGCACAGCTCGGCTGGCGCTGGATGTACGTGCTGGGCGCCGGGCTGCTGACCTGCATCGCGCCCGCGCTCCTCATGCGGCTGCCGCATTCGGCACCGAAGACCTCGCTCGCCTACCCCGAGCTGCTCGCCTCCATGCTCTCGCTCGCGCGCGTGCACGCTGACATGCGGCGCGTGGTGGCGATCCAGCTCCTGCTTGGCATCTGCTACGGCGGCTTCTGGGCGACGATCGCGACCATGCTGCTGAAGTTTCACGGCCTCGGCCCGACCATCGCCGGCCTGATTGGCATTCCCGGCGCCGCCGGCATCCTGATCGCGCGGCCCGCCGGGCGCTGGCTGGACCTGCGCGGGCCGGCACCGATCGTCACGACCGGCATCGCGCTGATCATCGGCGCCTACGGCGTCTTCGCCTTCGGCGTCTGGTGGCCCGCGGCGCTTGCCTTCGGCGCCGCGCTCCTCGACAGCGGCCTGCGCGCCGCCATGGTCGCCAATCAGACGGTAGTGAACTCGCTCGCGCCGGAGGCGCGCAGCCGCTCCAATACCGTATTCGGGTTGAGCGTCTGGTCAGGAAACGCTATCGGCGCCTTCATCGCCACCAGCGCGCTTGCCGCGAGTGGCTGGCTCGCCGTGTGCGCTATCTCTGCACTATCGGCCGCGCTCGCGCTCGGCGTGCAGCTGCGCTCGATGCGAAATCGGGGTCAGGCACCGATTTAGCCGCTTAGCCGCCTAAATGGTGACAGTCACCAATTTTCGCAGCCGCACGATAATAGGTTATGGACGCGTTCGAGCTGCTCGTGGAAGCGCACCGCCCGGCGATGAAGCCGGTGCTGGCGAAGCTCGTGCGCCTGCTCGAGGCTCACAACGTGCGCTACGTGATCGGCGGAGCCAACGCGCTGTCGTTGTACGTGCGCCCGCGGATGACGGTAGATGTGGACGCCTTCGTGGATCCGGCGCGCAAAGCCGACGTCGATCGGCTCCTAAGCGCCGAATTCCAGCTCGTCAAGACGGGAACGTTCCACTCGAAATTCAAGGAGGCGGACGTCGAGATCGATGTGCTCTACGCGGGCGGAAGCGCCGAGGATTTCGCCATCGCCAACGCGCGCGACGCAGTGGTGCTCGGGACGAAGCTGAAAGCGCCATCGCCCGAAGCATTGTTATGGCTGTATCTGGTCTCCGCGCAGGAACAGAACTTCGTCGACGCGCTGAACCTGCTTCGTTCAAATCGTGGGCTCGACATCAGTCTCGTGCGCGGCGAGCTCGAACGCCATCAACCGGATCTGTTGCCCAAGCTCGAAAGCATGGTGCACACGGCACGTCAGCCGGTACCGTCCTACGAAGAATCGCGCTCTAATCGCTCCTAGCCAATTAGGGCTCTGACCCCGATTTCTGCAGCAGGTCGGCGCCGATGTCGGCGACGGTGCGCACGCCGCAGAGCTGCATCGAGCGCTCGAGCTCGCTCGCCAGGATCTCAAGCGCACGCCGTGCACCGAGCTCGCCGCCCGCCATGGCGCCGAAGAGGGTCGCCCGTCCGGTGAGCACGCCGTGCGCGCCGAGCGCGCGCGCCTTGAGGATGTCGACGCCGCGGCGCACGCCGCCGTCGAGGAGCACCGTGATCTTGTTGCCGACCGCGCGTGCGACGTGCGGTAACGCTTCGAGCGTCGGCGCCGCGCCATCGAGCTGGCGGCCGCCGTGGTTGGAGACCACGACGCCGTCGCAGCCGATGGAGGCGGCGCGCTCCGCGTCGTCGGGGCGCTCCACCCCTTTCAGCAGCAACTTCCGCGGCCAGAGCTCGCGTATGCGCTTGATGGCTTCCCAGTCGAGCGCCGCATCCATTTCACGGCCGACGGCAGTGGCGATGTCGGTGCCATGCGGTGTGGTGAAACGGTAGCCCTCGAAGTTCGCCATGCCGGGCACACCGTAGCGCAGGATCTCGAAGAGCCAGGCAGGCTTGAAAATCACGTCGCGCGAGTTGCGCCAGTTGGGGTTGTACGGCGTGCGGAAACCGTTGCGCGGGTCACGCTCGCGCTTGCCGGACACGGGCAGGTCCACCGTGACGAGCATCGCTTCGTAGCCCGCATCTCGCGCACGAGCGATCAGCTTCTCGCGGAAATCGCGCTCGCGCACCGCGTAGAGCTGGAACCAGAGCCGCCCGCCCTCCTCAGCCACGCGCTCGATGGTGAACGCCGACGGGGTGGCGAGCGTGAACGGCACACCGAAACCCTTGGCCGCGCGGGCGAGGATCAACTCGGCGCCCGCGCGCCCGGCGCTGATGCCGCCGGTGGGCGCGATGGCCAGCGGCAGGCTGGCGCGTGCACCGAGCAAGTCGCCGCCCATGTCCACCTTGGAGACGTTCACCAGGACCCGCGGCAGCAGGCGCACGCGCTCGAAGGCGGCGCGGTTCTCGCGCAGCGTTACCTCGTCCTCCGCACCGCCGTCGAAAAAATCGAAGATCGCGCGCGGCAGGCGCCGCCGCGCGAGGCTGCGCAACTCCTCGATGCTGACGACCTGGTTGAAGTCCGCCATATAATTCGCGGCTCGCACTCTACCGTCTAAAGGTTCCCCAGTGTTCCGGATTTTCGCTGTCGCGCTATTGCTGCCGGCGCTCGCGCTCGCGCAGTCGTTCCCGTCGAAGCCGCTGCGCATGGTCGTGCCGTTCACGCCGGCCGGCGCAGTCGACATCGCCACCCGTGCCACCGCCAACGAGATGCAGAAGGTCCTCGGCCAGCCGGTCGCGGTCGAGAATAAACCGGGCGCGGGGGGCAACCTCGGCGTGCTGGACGTCGCCCGCTCAACGCCCGACGGCTATTCGATCGTCATGAGCACGAGCGGCATCCAGGCGATCAATCCGTACCTCTACGCGAAGATGCCGCTCGACGTGAACAAGGATCTCGCGCCGGTCGCGCCGATCGTCGCGCTGAACAACGTCCTGGTCGTGCATCCGTCGGTGCCGGCGCGCAGCGTCAAGGAAATCATCGCGCTCGCGAGGAAAGAGCCCGGCAAGCTGACGTACGCTTCGAGCGGCAACGGCACCAGCATCCACATGTCGGGCGCGATGTTCACTTACCTCACCAAGACCGACATCGTGCACATCCCGTACAAGGGCAGCGCACCGGCGGTCACCGACCTCCTCGCCGGCCAGACCAACATGATGTTCGACAACATTCCGTCGTCGCTGCCGCACATCAAGGCGGGCAAGCTGATCGCGCTCGCCACGACCGGCGCGAAGCGCGACCCGGCGCTACCCGACGTGCCGACGATGCAGGAAGCGGGCGTCGCGGGCTACGAGTCCGGCGTGTGGTTCGGGCTGATGGTGCCCGCGGCGACGCCAAAAGACGTCATCGCCAAGCTGAACCACGCCGCCGTGGAAGCGACCAAGTCGCCGGAATTCATCAAGCGCATGCATGACCTCGGCTACAACATCATTCCCGGCTCGCCGGACGACATGGGCAAAATGATCCAGGAGGAGCTCAAACGCTGGGGACCGATCGTCAAAGCCTCAGGCGCGAAGGTGGACTGATATGAAACCTGCCATGAGCAAAGTGAAGCGCATCGAGGGCGTGCTCTCGCCCGTCATCACGCCGTTCAGGAAGGACTACGCGCCGGACGAAGAGCGTTTCGTGCGCCATTGCCGCTGGCTCTTGAAAAGCGGCTGCGCCGGCCTCGCGATTTTCGGCACCAACAGCGAAGCGAACTCGATGTCGGTCGGCGAGAAGCGCCGGCTACTCGAAGCGCTGGTGAAGGGCGGCGTGTCGCCCGCCTTGCTGATGCCCGGCACCGGTCACTGCGCGCTCACCGACTCGATCGAGCTCACGCGCGCCGCGGTAGAGCTCGGCTGCGCCGGCGTGCTGATGCTGCCGCCCTTCTACTACAAGGGCGTTTCCGACGAGGGCCTGTACCGCAACTTCGCCGAAGTGATCGAGCGCGTCGGCGATGAGCGGCTGCAGCTCTACCTGTATCACATCCCGCCGGTGTCGCAGGTGGCGATCACCCTGGGCCTCATAGAGCGCCTGCTCGGCAAATATCCCGGCATCGTCGCCGGCGTCAAGGATTCGAGCGGCGACTGGTCCAACACCAAGGCAATGCTCGATGCCTTCGCCAAGGAAGGTTTCGATGTCTTTGCGGGCAGCGAAGTCTTCCTGCTGGACAACATGCGCCACGGTGGCAAGGGCTGTATCACCGCGACCGGCAACGTCAACCCCGGCGCGATCGATCGGCTCTACAAAAACTGGCGCTCGCCGGATGCGGACAAGCTGCAGGCCGGCATCAGTGCGACACGCAAGATCGTGCAGAAGCAGCCGATGATTCCGGCGCTCAAAGCAATCGTCGCTCACTTCGGCAATGACGCCGGCTGGAAGACCTGCCGGCCGCCGCTCGTCGAACTCACTGCCAGCCAGGAAGAAGAGCTGATCCGCGACCTGAAGGGCGTGGGATTCACCATGCCCGGCCTCACCTGAAGACGGCGCTCGTCACCGGCGCGGCACGTGGCATCGGCCGCGCTACCGCCGATGCCTTGCGCGAGGCGGGCTGCAAGGTGATCGGGCTCGATCGCGAGCAATGCGACGTTGTCTACGACCTGACTGACATCGCTGGCATCGCGCGGCTGGTGGAGCCCCTCGGCGCGATCGACATCCTCGTCAACAACGCGGGCGTGCAGACCGCCGTCTCCATCGACCGCTATACCGAGGAGGCGCGCCGGCGGATTCTCGCCGTCAATCTCGAGGCGCCGGTCGAGCTGATTCGCGCCGTGTCGAAGCAGATGGTCGCGCGCCGCGCCGGCCGCATCATCAATCTGGCCTCTGTCGCCGCTTACACCGCGCACACCGATCTCTGGTACGGCGTGACCAAGGCGGGCGTCGTCAGCTTCACCCGCAGCTTCGCCGCGCTGCTCGGTCCGCACGGCGTGCAGGTAAACGCGGTGGCGCCAGGCCCCGTGGAAACGGATCTCCTGAAGAAGGCGCAGCCGGAGCGCATCGAGGCGCTCATGCGGCAGGTTTACACGCGACGCGTTGGCAAGCCTGAAGAGGTAGCAGAGACGATTCGCTGGCTGGCACTCGAGGCGCCCGAGACCATCAACGGCGCGGTGATCGACATCACCGACGGCTGCGTCCTGCGCTGAATCGCGCACGACCCCCAATTCCGTACTAAGTACGTAATTGTTGCGGCAGGGCTCGGGGAAATAATTATGTAGTTAGTACGGATTTCGATGCTTGCTGGCTCCGCGCCTGCAGCTTCGCATCGCCGATACGAGTCGTCCAGGATTCAAACGCCGCAGTGGCGCCGCGCCAGCGCAGCTCCTCCACGTCGGCGAAGAGCGGCGCATCAGTTCGCAGCGTGGCGAGACGCTTGAAGAGCAGCGCCTGGTCACGCCGCTCGCCGGCGAGCACTTCCGCCGGAAACTGTTCGATTGGACCGTAGCGGTTGATGAGCCGCGCGGCGGTGACGTCGCCGATGCCCGAGAGGCCCGGGTAGCCGTCCGCCGTATCGCCGACGAGCGCCAGCAGATCGGGAATGCGCTCGGGCTCGACGCCGAACTTCTCGCGCACCGCGGCCGCGTCGCGCATCTTGTTCGCCTTGCGGTCCATCTGCACCACGCGCTCGCCGCGCACGCATTGCGCGAGATCCTTGTCGGGCGTCCAGATACAGACCTTCGCCACGCGCTCGTCCGCCGCTGCGAGATGCGCGGCCGAGGCTAGGCCGTCGTCCGCTTCGAGCTCGACCATCGGCCACACCGCGACGCCCATGGCAGCGAGCGCCTCTTCGAGCGGGTGGAACTGCGCGAGCAGCGCGGGCTCCATGCCGGCGCTCGTCTTGTAGCCCGGCCAGAGCTGATTGCGAAACGACTCGATGACGTGGTCGGTGGCTACGCCGAGATGCGACGCGCCCTTCTCGATCAGCTGCAGGACCGTATGCAGCACGCCGCCGACGGCGCCCAATGGCGGGTCTTGCTTGCGGAAGCGCCGCAGACCGTAGAAATGACGGAAGAGCTCGTACGTCCCATCGATAAGGTGGACGACCACGAGCCTAAAAAATAATTACGTACTTAGTACGGAATTCCAAAACGGATGGTGGAGTCGCGCTTGATCTGCTCGATGAGGGCGACTTCCCAGGCGAGGTAGTCGCGCGCGTGCTGCTCGAAGCTCGCCTCGTGGTCGTAGGGCTTGTACCAGACGTCGTCGCGCGCGGTGGTGGCGCGCTCACTGCCGGATTCCCACGGACCGGGCCAGGCGGCGTTGCCACCATCGAGCACGCGAACCTGCGCCTTGGGCCAGAGCGCGGCCACTTCGGGCGCCGCGAGGTGCGCAAGCACGCCGTCCTCGGAGGTGAGGATCAGTACGCGCGGCTCACCGCCGATCGTGGCGTGCGCTTCGGCGAGGCGCGAGCGCACGACCCACCACGCGCCCGGTATATGGCGGTGATGAAAGCGCAGGCTCGTCGAGAAATCGAGCACCGTGCCGCCCGCCCGGTTGGTGATCGCCCAGGGCTTGAAGCGCACGGACGGCTTGCGCGGCCCGCTCTCGCTCGCCAGGCCGGCGGCATCCGCGAGCACATAGACGTCGTGCCAGCCCATCTGGTTCAGCCACGACGCAGTCATCACGGCACGCACGCGCTCGGGGTCGACGAGAACGACGCGCGCGTGCCGCACGGCCATGTACTCGTCGGTCGCCTGCACCAGCTGCCCACCGGGCGCATGGCGTGAGCCGGCGATGTGAGCCGCTTCGAATTCTTCGCGCGTGCGAACGTCGAGAAGATAGGTAGTGCGTCGCTCGTCGCGCAGCCAACGCTGCACCAGACCAGCATCGGCGAACTTGACGCCGTAGCGCTGCGCGACCTGCTCGGCCGCAGCGAGCGCGCTCGCGCGACCCGCCGGTGATGGATCATCGGCACGACGCGAGGCACCGCGCTCGCAGCCGTAACCCGCCAGCTCCCAGCCCATCGTGCCGTCCTTCAGCGCCACCACGCGGTTCGCGATGCCGGCATTGCGCAGCGACTGGCAGCCGATGATGCTGCGCGTGCGGCCGGCGCAATTGACGACCACGAGTGTGCCGGGATCCGGCGCGAGATCGTGCACGCGGTAGGCGAGCTCCGCGCCCGGCGTGTCGATGCCGCCCGGAATGCACATGCGCTGGTATTCCTCGAACGGCCGCGAATCGAGCACCACGATGTCGGCTTTCGACGCTTGCAGCTCGCGCAGCTCCGCCGCGCTGATGCGTGGCGTCTCATAGCGGTGCTCGACGAATTCGCCGAACGCTTTCGACGGCACATTGATGCCGCTGAAAAGCTCGCCGCCGGCGGCCTGCCACGCGGCGCAGCCGCCGTCGAGCTCAGTGACATCGCTGTAGCCGAGCTCGCCGAGGCGGACAGCCGCTTTCGCGGCGAGGCCTTCGCCGCCGTCGAACACCACGATCGGTGCGCTACGCCGCGGTACGAGATCCGCAATCAGCATTTCCAGCCGCGAAAGCGGCGCCGAGCTGGCGTAAAAGGGATGGCCGCGGTAGTGCACGCCCTGCTCCCGCACATCGAGGAGCGCGAGCTCCCCGTGGCCGGCGAGCCGGCGGCGCAGCTCCGCAGCAGAAATCGGGGTCAGGCACCGATTTCCCGCTTCCTTGCTCATTGCCAATGGCAGCCTAAGAAATTGGTGCCTGACCCCGATTTCTACCGCGCTTCGCGGATATCGGAGTGCGGCGGGAACACCTTCCAGGTGCGCTCTTCGGCCTTGTAGTACTCGCGGTGGTCAAGCTCTTCGAGCGCAAGGCCGTACATGTGGAAGTTGACGAGCGGCGCGGAGATATGGATCGAGTGCAGGTCTTGCGGCATGAAGGCAACGCCGGTTCCCTGCTTCACCAGGGCGCTGCCGGTCTGGCGAACGCCCTCGTCGGCGCGCTCGTAAAAGCGGTTCAGCTCTTCGCCGCTCACACCGACGATCACCGCCCACGTGGTATGGTTGTGCGCCGGAGTGCCGTAGTTGCCGAAGGACGAATTTACGTACAGCGCGAAGCGGTGATCGGCGTCCTCGGACACCCGGTAAAGACAGGAATTGCGCTTGCCGCCCGGCGCCGGCGGCGGGAAATCGGACGCGGTGAACAAGTCTTGCCGCGCTGCAAGACGCATCAGCCGCTGCTTGATCTTCTCCAGGCTCGCGCGGGTGACACCATCGCTGCGCTCGATCGCGCGCACATCGGCGACCGCGGCATCGATCTCTCGTTTTCGGGCTATCGCACGCTCATCCATGGGAGTAGATTATGCCTCCCCAGTCCACTTCCCAGGAGGAGGTAACCATGGCGATCAAGGCGAGCCGCATCGACGTGTGGATGACCATCATCGACGATCGTGCCGGGGGCGCGGCGGAGAAGCTCGAGGCGCTGGCGAAAGCCGGCGCGGATCTGGAGGTGGTTTTCGCGCGGCGCACCCCGGAGCAGCCCGGACAGGGAATTCTGTTCGCCGGCCCGATCGAGGGCGCGAAGGTGACGCGCGCAGCGCAGGAAGCGGGTTTCAAGCGCTCCGAGAACATCCACGGTATCCGCATCGAGGGCAGCGACAAGCCGGGCCTCGGCGCGAAGATCGCGCGTACCGTCGCCGAGAGCGGCGTCAGCCTGCGCGGCCTGAATGGCATGGCGGTCGGCAAGAACTTTCTCAGCTTCGTCATGTGCGATACGCCTGACGATGCCGCCAAGGCGCTGAAGGCACTGCGCAAGCTTTAACGAACCTTGTAGATCTCTTCCTCGAACGCGCCGCGCCACACCAGCAGTGAGGCGCGGCGCCGGCCGGGCTCGGAGGTGAGCCGCGCCCGCTCGTCCGCACCTTTCCAGTCGACCGTGACCGGCGCCGGCGGGGTCGCCGGCGCTGGCGGCTGCGCGAGCGGCTTGCCATAGCGCGTCTGCAGATACTTCAGCATCGTGGGCGTGTCGCGGTGATCGAAGCGCAAATCGAAGCCCTCGACCGAGTCGCGCTTCAAATAGAACGTGACGCTTGCATCGACGCCGCCGACCGTGATGCGCGAATCGTCGCAGCGGCGATCCGCCGCGCGGCTCGGCCACTCGAGCGCGCGGCAATGCGCATTCGGAAAGCGCTGTTTGATGTCGCGCTCGCTCGCGCCGAGCTTTACTTCGTTCACGTCATACGCGGCGCTGGCAGCGCTTGCGAGGAGCACAAGCACAAATGGGGTCAGACCCCATTTATCGTTCACGTCGAAGTGAGCCGTCCACCCAGCATGGTGAGGCGCGCCGCCATGATAGCGAGGAATGCCTCGGTGAAGCGGCCGCGCGTCGAATCGGAAAGGGCATCGACCGCACCGACGCGCATGCGCATCGCCCAGCTCGGCTCGACCGCCGTGACGGTCGCCGTGCGCGGCTGGGCGTCGCGGCGCGCGTACGCCATCTCGCCGACGCATTCGCCGGGACTAACCGCGTTTAGCAGCTTGCCGCGCTTGGTCACCTTAAGCAGGCCCGAGGCGACGATGTAGAAGTGCTCGTCCGCCGTGCCTTCCTTGATCAGCACCTCCCCGGCGGGATGCAGCGACCAGTGCGACGCGCGCACCGCTTCCCACAGCTCCACTTCGCTGAACCGGTCGAAGAACGAGAGGCGTCGCGCAGCGCTGAACTTCTCGGCGTCAGAGAGATCGTTGGAGCTGCGTTGCTGCCCGAGGAGGCGCGCCAGCGCTTCGGCGAAGCCGTCCCAGCTCGAGTAGCGCTCGTCGCGTGTTTTGCCGAGCGCGCGTGCCACCACTTTGTCGAGCTCCGATGGCACCTCCTGGCGCAGTGTCGATGGCGCCGCCGGCATCATATTGAGAATGCCGTTCACCAATTCGTACGTACCGCTGCCTTCGAACGGCCGGCGCCCGGTGAGCAGGTGATACAGCACGCCGCCGAGCGAGAACATGTCGGTGCGAAAGTCCACCTCCTCGCCGCGCACCTGCTCGGGCGACATGTAGGCCGGCGAGCCGACGCCCGAAACCTGCGTTACTTCGCTGCCCGTAAGCTGTGCCGCGCCGAAGTCGGAAACCTTGATGTCGAGCTGAGTGGCGTTTATCCCGGCGGTCAGGATGTTGGCCGGCTTGATGTCGCGGTGGACCACGCCAAGCGTATTGGCAAACTCCAGCGCCTTGCAGCACTTGTAGGCGATCTCCACTGCCTTCCTGGGCTGCAACAGCCCTGCCGGCTCGCAATAGCGGGTGAGCGCCGGACCGTCCACCACCTCCATCACGAGGTAGCGCAGCGGCTCGCCACCGGTCACGTCCTCGAGACCGGCGTCGAGAATGCTGACGATGTGCGGGTGCCTCAGCTTCCCTGCGAGCGCCGCCTCGTTCTGGAAAAGCCGCAGCTGCCGCCGCGCCTGCTCCGGGTCACCAGAGAGGTTCTCCAGCACCTTGACCGCGACATCGCGCTGGCCGAATGGGTCGGTAGCGAGATAGACGGAACCGCTCGCCCCTTTGCCAAGCAGCTGCTTCACCTCGTACTTGCCGACCCGCTGGAGCATTTCTCACGCTGTAATTGTTTTTCTGGCGAAGCCATCGTACAGGTCGAGCATTCGCTCGCGCCAGCCGTAGAGCGCCTCGGTAGTGGCAAATATCACCCGCGGACTCATGATTCGCGCCCACTGCACTACCGAGAACAGGATGTAGTCCGCATAAGCGGGCGCCCCGCCACAAACGTAAGGCTGGCGCTTGAGCGCCGCCTCGAGCGGCGCCAGCACGCGCTTTACCCGCTCCTCGGCCTGCGGCGCGCGGCTGCGCGCTTCCTCGAGCGTGCACTGGAGAAAGCCCTCGAACTGCTGGCGGAAATATTGCGCATCGGCCGCATCGACGCGCTCATGCACGTCGGCAACGATTACCGGCATCATCGCCGGCACCACGGCGCGATCGATCCAGGTATTGAACGTCTGCGTCACGCCGCGCCCGATCGCGCCGCCGAAGAGCGTGGCGCGCTCCGCGTATTTGTCCTCCAGATATTCGGCAATGCGCCAGGAGTCGCGCACCACGCTCTCGTCATCCTTGATCACGGGCACGGTCTTGCCGCCGGAAAAGGCAATCGCGGCCTTGTCGCTCATCGCAACCGCCGTGCTGTGGAACTCGAGCCCCTTGTGGCGCAGCGCCATCCGTGTGCGCCAGGAGAACAAGCTGTAGCGGCGCTCATCCCTGCCGCCGAGCTCCCAGAGCTGGATCACGCCGCCTTCTTCACGCCGACTTCCGTCACCTCGTGGCTGGCCGGCCGCGCCTTGATGCGCAAGTCCTTCATCTCGGCGCGCTCGCGCGCCGCGTTGCGGAACGCCTGGTCGCGTCCGGGAAGATATTGCGGCGGCCAGTATTGGCCCATGTGCTGATACCAGGCCGACGCCTGCAGCGTGAAGTACGGGTTCGCGAGATGCGGCCGCGCCAGCGCCACGAGATCGCATTTGCCGGCGGCGAGCAGCGTATTGACCTGATCGGGCGTCGTCACGGCGCCGACCGTCATGGTGGCGATGCCGACTTCGTTTCGCACCCAGTCGGCGTACGGCGCCTGGTACATGCGGCCGTAAACCGGCCGCTGATGCGGCACCGTCTGGCCGGTCGAGACGTCGATGAGATCGCAGCCCGCGTCTTTCAACGCGCGTGTAAACACAATCAAGTCCGCCCCGGTCAGGCCGCCCGGCGCCCAGTCGGTCGCGGAGACGCGTACCGACAGCGGCTTGCGCTCGGGCCAGGCGGCGCGACAAGCGCGAAACACTTCGAGCGGAAAGCGCATGCGGTTTTCGATCGGCCCGCCGTATTGGTCAGACCGCTGATTGGTCAGCGGAGAGATGAAGCTCGCAAGCAGGTAACCGTGCGCCATGTGCAGCTCGAGCATGTCAAAGCCCGCCTGCTCCGCATACTTCGTCGCGCGCACGAAGTCCGCCACGACCTTGTCCATGTCGGCGCGCGTCATCTCCTTCGGCACCTGCGACACGCCGTCGTAATAGGCGATCGGCGAGGCCGACAGTACCGGCCAGTTGCCGCGCTCGAGCGGATAGTCCATGCGCTCCCAGCCGAGCTGGGTCGAGCCTTTGCGTCCCGAGTGACCGAGCTGCATGCACATCTTCGCCTTCGAGTTCGCATGGCAGAAGTCGACCATGCGCTTGAAAGCGTCGCGCTGCGTCTCGTTCCACAGGCCGGTATCTCCCGGCGAGATGCGCGCTTCCGGCGACGGGCAGGTCATCTCCACGTATACCAAGCCCGCGCCGCCGATCGCGCGGCTGCCGAGATGCACAAAATGCCAGTCGCCGGGCACGCCATCAACCGCGGAGTATTGGTCCATCGGCGAGACCACCACCCGGTTGTCGACCACCATGTCGCGCAGCTTGAACGGCGTGAACATCGGCACCGGCGGATTCTCGAGGTCGATGTCGAAGCCCTGCTTCCTCACTTTGTGCGCGAACCAGCGATGCACGCGGCGCACGAACGCCTCGTCCCGCAGCTCGAGGTTCTCCCAGGTGATCTGCTTGGAGCGCGACATGACGCCGAAGGCGAACTGTTCCGGCTCCATGCCCCAGTAGCGCTTCATGTGCTCGAACCAGGCGAGCGACACGTTCGCCGCGTGCTGCGTCTTCTCCACCTCTTCACGCCGGGCGGTGTCGTAGACCGTGAGCGCCTTCTTCACGTCCTGCTGCCGCCGAAACGCCTCGTAGAGCGCGATGGCATCCTCCATCGCGAGCTTGGTCCCCGAGCCGATGGAGAAATGCGCGGTGGCCTTCGCGTCACCGACCAATACCGCTTTGTCCTTCACCCACGTGCGGTTGGTGATGTTCGGGAAGTTGCGCCAGAGCGAGCGGTTCGCGATCAGCGGATGGCCGTCGAGCTCCTCCGCAAACACGCGCTCCAGCACCGGCAGCATCTCCTGCTCGCCGAGCTTGTCGAGGCCAAAGTTGGACCACGTCTCGTGGTTCATCTCGATCACCCAGGTCGAGCGGTTGGCCTCGTACTGATAGCAGTGCGCGAGCACGATGCCCTGCGGCGTCTCGCGGAAGAAATACTTGAACGCATCGAGCGGCCGGGTCGAGCCGAGCCAGGTGAACTTGTTCGGCCGCAGATCGACGCTCGGCTGGAAATGGTCCTTGTACTTCTCGCGGAGGCGCGAGTTGATGCCGTCGGCGACGACGATCAGGTCGGAATCGGGGAACTCCTCCAGGCTTTCCACCTCGCGCTGGAAGCGCATGTGCACGCCGAGCTCGCGCCCACGGTCCTGCAGGATGTTGAGCAGCGCGACGCGCGAGCAGCCGCAGAAGCCGTTGCCACCTGAGCGCAGCGTCTGCCCCTTGTACACAACGTCGACATCGCCCCAGTAAGCGAAGCGGCGGCGGATGCGCTCATAGGTGATGAGGTCGTAGGCCTTGAAGCTGTCGAGCGTCTGGTCGGAGAACACCACGCCGAAGCCGAACGTGTCGTCCGGGCGGTTACGCTCATAGACGGTGATGTCCCAGCGCGGCCAGGCTTTCTTGGCGAGGAGCGCGAAGTACAAGCCGCCCGGCCCGCCGCCAATGACGGTGACTTTCATGACGCCTCCGGTATTACCGCGGTCGCCTCGATTTCAAGCCGTGCCTCCGGCTCGACGAGGCCGCCCACCTGCACCACCGCCATGGTGGGGAAATGACGGCCCATCAGCTCGCGGTACGCCTTGCCGACCCCCAGGAGCGCGCCGAGGTACTCCTGCTTGTCGATCACGTACCAGGTGAGGCGCACCACGTGGCGCGGCTCGCCGCCCGCCTCGGCGAGCACTGCCAGGATGTTGGCAAGCGCCTGCCGGAACTGGCCGGCGAAATCGTGCGCCTCCCAGTTGCCCTGCGGCGTCCAGCCGACCTGGCCGGCGATGAACACGAGCCTGCCCTTGGCGACGATGCCGTTCGAAAAGCCTTTGGGGCGCGCCCAGCCGGGCGGTTGCAGGATCTGCATCATGGGACTCATTTCCCTGTGTGTCTCAGCTTGAAGCGCTGCAGCTTCCCGGTCTCGGTGCGCGGCAGCGTGTCGACGAACTCGATCGCGCGCGGATATTTGTACGGCGCGATCACTTTCTTCACGTGTTCCTGGAGCGTGCTCACCATGGCCGGGTCGCGCGTCTCGCCTTCCTTCACGACGACGAACGCCTTGACGATGGTGCCGCGCTGCTCATCGGGCCAGCCGATCACGCCGCATTCAGCGACTGCCGGATGCGCGAGCAGTGCAGTCTCGACTTCCGGCCCGGCGATGTTGTAGCCGGCGGAGATGATCATGTCGTCGGTGCGCGCCTGGTAGAAGAAGTAGCCATCCTCGTCCATGAGGTAGGCGTCGCCCGTCACATTCCAGCCGTGCTGCACATAGTTCTTCTGCCGCTCATCGGCGAGATAGCGGCAGCCGGTGGGCCCCTTGACCGCCAGCCGGCCGACAACGCCGGGCTTGCACGGCTTGCCATCGTCATCGAGCACGGTCGCCTGGTAACCGGGAATGGCGTAGCCGGTGGCGCCGCGGCGCACGCGCTCGGGTGTGTGCGAGATGAAGATGTGGATCATCTCGGTCGAGCCGATGCCGTCGATGATCTCGATGCCGGTCGCTTCCTTGAACACCTGGCGCGTCGGATCGGGCAGCGCTTCGCCGGCCGAGATGCATTTCTTCAGCGAGCGCAGGTCGAAGTCCTTGGCCATCGCCGCCATCTGCCGGTACATGATCGGCGTGGTGAAGCAGGTGTTGGCCTTGAAGCGCTCGATCGTCTCGAGGAGCGTCTCCGGCGTGTGCTTCTCGATCAGCACGGTGGAGGCGCCGTGGCGCAGCGGGAAGCACAGCATCCCGCCGAGGCCGAAGGTGAAGGCAATCGGTGGTGTGCCGCAGATGATGTCGTCCTTCTGCATGCGCATGACCGAGCGCGGGAAGCAGTCGGACATGGCGATGACGTCGCGATGGAAATGCACCGTGCCTTTCGGCTTGCCCGTGGTGCCGGAGGTGAAGGCAATCAGCGCCGGGTCATCTGCCGCCGTCGGCACATTGCCAAAGGTCAACGGCTGGCGCAGCGCGAGATTGTCGAGCGAGTTGGCCGAGTCGTCGTACCAGTAGCGGATCTCGCGCAGCGTGGGGCAGTTCGCCCGCGCGGCTTCCAGCTCCGTCTCCAGCCGCTTGTCGCAGAGCGCGTGCGTGATTTGCGCCTTCGTAATGATTTCGGTGAGCTCCTTGGCGCGCAGCAGCGGCATCGTCGCGACACAGACGCCGCCCGCTTTCATCACGGCCAGCCAGGCCGCCGCCATCATCGGATTGTTCGGACCGCGCAGCAGCACCCGATTGCCGGGCTTTACGCCGATCTCGCGCACCAGCACGTTGGCGAGGCGGTTCGTCTGCGTGAAGAGCTGCGTATAAGTGCATTCGCCGTCCGGCGAGCGCAGCGCGACGCGATGGCCGTAGCCGCGCGTCACCGGCTTGTCGAGGAGCTCCGTGGCGCAGTTGAGGCGCGCCGGGTACTTCAGCTCCGGCAGCTCGAACACGAACTGCGGCCACTCGCTCTTCGGCGGCAGGTTGTCGCGCACGAACGTGTCGAGGTGTGCGGTGTAGCTCATGATTTCAGCAAATCCCTGGCGATGATCAGTTTCTGCACCTCGGTCGCCCCCTCGTAAATGCGGAGCGCGCGTACCTCGCGGTAGAGCCGCTCGACCGGGTGGCCGTGCTTTACGCCGAGGCCCCCCAGAATCTGGACAGCGTCATCGATCACTTGTTGCGCGGTTTCGGTGGCATACATCTTCGCCATGGCAGCTTCGCGCGTGACGCGCGCCTTGCCCACGTCGCGCATCCAGGCCGAGCGATAAGCGAGCAGCGCGCCTGCGTCGATGGCCGTCGCCATGTCGGCGATCTTCGCTTGCGTCAATTGGAAGTCCGAGAGCGTCTGCCCGAACATGCGCCGGCCTTTGGCATGCGCGAGCGCCTCATCGAGCGCACGGCGCGCAAACCCGAGCGCAGCGGCGGCGACGGTCGTGCGGAAGATGTCGAGGTTGCGCATGGCGAGCTTGAAGCCCTGCCCCGGCTCGCCGAGCAGCTCGGCGCGGGCGCCGCGGTATTTCACTACGGCCATCGGGTGCGGCGCTACGATGTCGATGCGCTCGGTGGCATCGACGTCTTTCGCGTCGACCACAAAGGCGGTGATGCCTTGGTCCGCCTTGGCGAAGGTGACGTAGAAGTCCGCGATG
>JADMIO011486913.1_pt1 | contig 54748 bp, 35 predicted proteins | sample 8958161 | NCBI WGS metagenome assembly JADMIO01 (sample SAMN16585339, study PRJNA669376) | soil metagenome | isolation source: Crop rotation soil | place: USA: Cullars Rotation, Alabama | collected 2011
CTCGACTTCCGTCGTCTGCCCCGTGATCAATTTACAGAAAGGATGTTACACCAGCTTCCGAAGCTTCCGATGAATTCACGAAGGGCCGTATCGCCAACAGTCTTCGATTTGTTTTGAAACAGTTTGCTCTGAAAAACGTCAACTTGGCCTGTCGTCTCTTGAATGTAGACTGCATCAATCCCCTTATCGTCCGGGCCGTCGCAGACACAATCCTGCGCGTCGGTGTCTGCGAGTCGATAGAAATTCTCAAGGAACCAGGACAGGAATGCCCGTGATTCAGTGCGGCCGGGGACGACATACCGGTTCAAGATCGTCAAAATCGCAGGATAGGTCAGATCGAGTTTCTTCTTCACGAACTTCTCCAAATTCCGCTTTGCTATTAGCCGCGAGAGTTCCCAACGCGGCACCCAAAGAAATGTGTTCTACATTTTTTTGGCTGTATCCGTCGAAGATAACATGGCCTCGAAACCGCTACCGCGTAGACGTGGTTCAATCGCGCCGCTCTTCACACGGCACCAGCGAATCGGATCCCGTTGGTACGTCTAACGAAAAGAAGCCGTTTCACCCGTCCCTGGGCTGCTTGTGCAATCTAGTTTATCGAAACAAGAGCTTCGAAGCGCGGTTCGAAAGATTCATCATGGGCCATTCGGAAGCGCCCAACTCCAATTTCACCGAGCCGCTTCATGATGTCCATAATTTCAGTCTTCGTGATCTGCGGGACTTGACGTTCAAGAACATCTACCTCAAAGATCGTCGCTCTCGTTTGCCGTTCGCTAAAGAAGTCGAACAGAACCCGTGCAGGCCGCTCCTCGTACAGCGCTCGAAGCGCTCTTGGCATCTCTCTACTTTCGCGGCGCATCAACATCCGTATTCCTGAAAGCGTGGCGATTCGGGTTCACGAGCGCTTAACGAAGAGACGATGAGCGCGTTGTTCACGAGCGATCAATGCAGTTGAGGACGGAGATGGAACCCGACTCATGCATTTTGAGGGCGGAGTCGGAATCCGACTCATCGTGTGACAAAACAGTTGACAGAATGGGCCGCTGTATCGATTTCTTCGAATCAATCGGAACGAAGGTAAGCGTCTGACGATCCCATCTTGAGCGACATGCCTGAGCTTGCCGACACTGGGTCATGAGACAACGGCGAAGTCGGGAAGAGATTGAGGAGATCGTGGAGCGGTTCCGCGCCAGCGGTCTCTCGAAGGTAGAGTATTGCCGGCAGAATGGTGTGGTGCTCAGCAGCCTGGGACGATACTTGCGCCGGAATGAGAGTTCCGGACAACGGCTAGTTCGAGTCAAGGTGGAAGCGCCAACCGCGCCAGACACCGGGTTCGTGCTGATGCTCGTCAATGGCCGTCGCATCGCCAGCAGTTGGGGATTCGCAGATGCAGCCATGGCCCGTCTGATCCGGCTCGCGGAAAACGTATAATGTTCGGCCTGGGGCCGGCGACGAAGATCTACATCGCGGGCGAAGGCGTGGACATGCGGAAGGGATTCGACGGCCTGTTCGGATTGGTGCGCGATCGTCTGGGCCAAGATCCACTGAGCGGGCATCTGTTCCTGTTCTCCAACCGCGCCAGAAACCGGCTCAAGGTGCTGGTCTGGGACGGCAGCGGCCTGTGGGTGTGCGCGAAGCGCCTGGAGAAGGGTCGCTTCCGCTGGCCAGCGGCGCCGAACGGAGGCTGCGTGGTGATGCGGCCGGAAGAACTGGCGATGCTGATCAATGGGCTGGATCTTGCCGACGCACGGCCGCGGAAGAATTGGCTGCGGCGCGCGCCGGCGGCATAAAATATTTCCGCCTATCTCTGCGCGAAAACACTCGCAATTACTCGCAGTCTGACTTACAATCTAACTTACTCCTTTGACCCCCTTCGATCCCCAATCCCGCATCGCATCTCTCGAACGCGAACTGGCGTGGGCGCATCTGAAGATCCAGGCCCTCGCTGAAGAGCTGCGGCAGTATCGCATCAAACTCTTGGGGCCCCGCAGCGAGACTCTCAGCGATCTGCAACTGGAACTGCTGGCCGACCAGGAGCCGGGCGCAACGCTGGACGAAGTGGAAGCGGAAGCACAACGTCCTCCGCTGCCTGAGGCGCCGCCACGCAAGCGAAAGTCGCATCCGGGACGGCAACGGCTGCCCGAGAATCTGCCCCGTGTGGAAGAAGTCGTCCGCTGTGCCGAAGAACAGTGCCGCCAGTGCGGCGCCGAGACCACCGTGATCGGCTACGACGAGAGCGAGCAATTGGACCTCGAGCCAGCCAAGTATTTCGTGCGGGTGATCAAGCGCGAAAAGCGCGCCTGCCGCTGCTGCCAGACGGGCGGGGTCCAGATGCCGCCGCAGGAGCCGCGCATTGTGGAAAAGGGATTGGCCAGCGACCGCGTGGTGGTGGAGACGGTGGTCGCGAAGTATGCCGATCACCTGCCGCTATACCGGCAGGCCGCCATCCTGGAGCGGGACGCGGGACTGGAGATCGGCCGGGCCACCTTGGATGGCTGGGTGATGCGGGTGGGTGAAATGCTGGAGCCGGTGGTTTCGGCCATGCGACAGGATCTTCTACGCGAGACATACCTTCAAGCCGACGAAACCATCGTGCCGGTGCAGATGCACGACAAACGCGGAGCCGACCACCAGGCCTATGTGTGGCAATACGGAAAACCGGGAGGAGAGACGGTATTCGATTTCCGCATGGGGCGAGGTCGCGAAGGTCCACTCAAGTTTCTGGGGCAGTGGCAAGGCATCTTACAAACGGACGGGTACGCAGCTTACGACGGCGTCGGCGGGCCGAAGTTGGTACATGTGGGCTGCTGGGCGCACGCCCGGCGTAAATTCGTTGACGCCGTTAAGGTGAATCGCGACGACGCGGCGGCCGTCCAAATGGTCATGCGCATGGACGCCCTGTTCCTGGTGGATCGCGATGCGCGGCAACGGCAGATGAGTGTCGAGGAGCGTCTGGCGTCGCGCCGCGAGCACGCCGAGGTGTGGGCTGAAGAGATTCGCCAGGAGTGCGTGAAGTTGAGGGCGACCGTGCTGCCCAAGAGCGCTCTCGGCAAGGCGGTCACGTATACCCTCAACATGTGGCCGAAGCTGCGGCGCTGTTTCGACTATGCGGAAGTGGAATTGTCGAACAATCTGGCGGAGAATTCGATGCGCCCAGTGGCGCTGGGCCGGAAGAACTGGCTGCATGTGGGCAGTCCCAAGGCGGGGCCGAGGGTCGCGGCGATCCTGTCGGTGGTGGAGTCCTGTCGCCGGCTGAAGACGCCGCTGAAAGAATATCTGCTTGCGGTCCTGCCGGGGCTCGACTATCGCAAAGTCGCGGAAGTCGCCCAGTTGACGCCGAGGCGATGGGCCGCAGCCCGCGGCTGATCATTTCGGTTCTCGCTCAACTCGCCGCACGAACCGCCGGGCGAATCCGCTGATAGGGGTAGCAGTTCCGAATGTGCTCTCGGAAATACCTGCCCTTGGAGTCGGCGGCGAGGAGCTCTCGATGTCGTTCCGCGGGGACGCCGCGATAGCAGTACACGTCGCCGCTGCGAAACCTCAGGTACAGTTGCTGCCAGTCAGGGTTGTATGAGGCTGCAGCCAGCATCCTCGACTTCAACTGCACCCACTCCATACCCATACTCCGTTCCCATTTTCGCAGTTCGCGGCATTACATCAAGATGGGATGGTCACACGCTTACGAACGAAGAATCAGCAAGTTGAAGATTCTAGGAAGGTATAGATGGTTCGATCCCCGCCCGACTCACCAAATCACTCATTCCTGAGAGCGGCCATCGGGTCGATCCGCGACGCGCGACGGGCGGGGAGCCAGCACGCGATCGCGGAGACCACGAGTAGCGTCAGGACGACGACCGGGATCGCGGCGGGGGCGCCGGAGTCGGCGCCGAAGAGGAAGCCTCGGACGAGCCGGCCGGCCGCCAGGGCGCCGGCCAATCCTACCGCCAATCCACCGAGAACCGGCCGGATTCCCTGACGTAGAACGAGGAGGGACACTTGCGAGGCCTGCGCGCCCAGGGCGATGCGGATGCCCATCTCGTTCGTGCGGCGGGCCACGCTGTATGAGATGACGCCGTAGATGCCGAGGCACGCCAGGAATAGAGCGGCGGCCGCGAAGACGCCGGCGAGGAGGGTCTGGAATCTGCGGGGGGCAATTGAGCCGCCGAAGATTTCACGCATGGTGAGCACGTTCGCCAGGGGTAGCTCCGGGTCGAGCTCGCGCATCGCGAGGCGGAGGGCGTGGGTCAGCGTGGACGGGTCCTGCGAGGTTCGCATGACATAGGTGGCCGCGCCCCAGACGCCGCCTTGCCAGTACGGTCCGTTCCAATAGGGAAGGTAGACCATCAGCGGCGGGGCCTTCTCCAGGCTCTCGGTCCGCACGTCGGCGACGACGCCGATTACTTCGACCCAATCGGCCTCCGTGTCGTTCTTCCGGATGCGCTTTCCGACCGCGTTTTCGCCGGGCCAGACGCGCCGTGCGGCGCCCTCGGAGACGATGGCGACCTTTCGCGAACGGTCGGCGGCCGTGGGGAGTCTGCCCGCGCGCAGCGCCACGCCCATCGTCGGGAAATAGCGCTCACTGACGAAGCGGAAATGCGCCAGCGGGCGCTCGGGGTCGGGACGCGTCTCTCCTTCTTTGGTGATGACGTCGCCCCAGATCTGCGCCTTCAGCGGCAGCGAGCTGATCAGTCCCGCGGACCGCACACCGGGGAGCGTCTCCATTTTCTCGATCGCCCGCCGGTGGAAGGACTCGCGCTGCTCGTCTTTGGGATAGCGGGAGCCGGGCAGCGTCACATCGGCCGTCAGGACGCGGTCGACACTGTAGCCGCGCTCGACGTTGGCGACGCGGAAGAAGCTCAGGCCGAGCAGCGTGGCAAGGAACAACAACACCACGCTCAGGGCCACCTCGACGCCGACGAGCCATTCGCGCGACCGGATGCCGGCGCGACCTTCGGTCGATCGCAAGCCGGACCGCAGCGCGTCGGCAGGATGGGCGGCGGCAGCGCGGATCGCCGGCAGCAATCCAAACAGAATCCCCGAGCCGGCAGAGAGGCCGAAGGCGAACAGCAGGGTCTGAAAGTTGAGACGGACCTCATCGAGCCGCGGAAGGTCGATGGGCGCGGCGGTCACGAGGATCTTCACGCCGGCGTAGGCGACCGCCAGGCCCAGCGCTCCGCCGATGCAGGCGATCAGCAGGCTTTCGAGCAGCGCCGGACGGAGGAGGTCGGCGGCCCCGGCCCCCAGGGCGCGGCGGATGGCGGCGTCGCGCGAACGTTCGTTGGCGCGGACGAGCATCAGGTTTCCCAGGTTCACGCAGACGATCAGAAGGACCGCGCCCACCGAGGCCAGGAGCAGCAGCAGCGCGGCGCGCGAGCCGCCCGTGACCTGCTCGTGGAGGGGCGTCAGATAGGCCCCGATCTCCATCCCCATCTCGCGGCCGGCGTCGGCTATGGCGGCTTTCATCTCGGCTTCCGCTCTCGCCGGGTCCGCGCCCGGGCGCAGGCGCAGGATGGACGTGTAATTGAACTGGCCCCTGCGTCCCTGCTTCGGCCAGTCGAGCCCCATCGGCTTGAACACCTCGGCGCGGGCGGGAAAGCGATCGAAGCCGCCGAACTGGCTGCCCGACGGAAAGCGGAAGTCGGGGCGCAGCACGCCGACGACCAGGTGCGGCGCTCCGTTGAGCTGGATGGCCGCGCCGACGGCGGCAGGGTTTGCGCCGAGCCGACGACGCCAGAGCGAATCGCTGATCACTACGAACTTGTTGGCGCCGGGCCGGTCGTCCGCTTCCACGAAGGTCCGGCCGAGCTGCGGCCGGACTCCCAGAATTTCGAATAGAGGCCAGGTACACGCGACCCCCTCGATCCGCTCGGGCTCGCCGACGCCGGTCAGGTTGAACGAGCCGGGGTTGACCAGGGCCCCGCCTTCGCAGGACCGGCATTGTTCGAGCCACGATCGGAAGTGCGCCGCGTTGACCGGGATTCTCGGATACTGCGGGGCCAGTTTCAGCGCCGACTCGGCGGCGGCGAAGAGCCGCTCCGGCTCGCGGTAGGCAAGCGGCCGGAGGAGCACTCCATCGACGACCGAGAACATCGCCGTCACAGCCCCGATCCCGAGCGCCAGGGTCAGGACGGCGAACGCGGCGAACGCTTTCTCGCGGACGAGGACACGCAGCGCGTGCTTCATGTCCGGTAGTACGACGGCGCCGCGTTCGCAGTTGCAGTAATTCGCGGATTAACGAAGGCCGCCGGAGGCAAGCAGGGTCTCGCCGGTGAGCCAGCCGGAATCCTGCGAGGCGAGGAAGACGGCGATCGGCGCGATGTCCGCGGCCTGCGCAATGCGGCCGAGTGGGGTCTGCGCGACCGCCTGTTTGATGAAATCGGACTCTCCCACCCCAGCCGCCTGGAACCCCTCCGTCTCGACCGGACCCGGATTGATCGAGTTCACGCGGATTCCGCGCGGTCCGAGCTCCTTGGCGAGCACGCCGGTGATGGCATCCACGGCGCCCTTGGTGCCGGAGTATACGGCCGAGGCGGGTGGCGTGACGCGGGAGGCAGTCGACGAGATGTTGACGATATTGCCGCCCTCGGGGCCGAAATACTTCACGGCCTCGCGCGACGCCAGCAGCACGCCGAGCACGTTGATGTTGAAGTGGCGGTGGAACTGCTCCTCGGTGACCTGCTCGAGCGGCGCGAACTCGTAAATCGCGGCGTTGTTCACCAGGATGTCGAGGCGGCCGTAGAGCTTCTTCGCTTCGGCGAACAGGCGTTCGACGTCGGACGCCTTGCTGACGTCGCCTTTCACGGCGCTCGCCTTGCCGCCGGCCTTCACAATTTCCTCGACGATGCGGTCGGCGCCTTCCTTACTGGAGGCGTAGTTGACCACCACCGACGCTCCGGCGTCTCCCAGAGCCTTCGCAATGCCCGCCCCAATCCCCTTGGACGCGCCCGTGACGACCGCCACTTTGTTGTTCAGCTTTGCCATTTTCTCTTCCTCCGTCTTTCGACGTTTCGACAACCGTCTAATTGATGTGAGGGGGCTCCGGGACGATTCGGGGGACGATCAGATTTTTGAGAGGTGGGCCAGGTAGGCGTCGAAGACCTCGCGCTGGAAGATCAGGCGGGCGAACTTCCCCTCCCGGACGATTGCGATCAACCCCGCGGTCTCGAGCTCCTTGAGGTGGTGGGAGAGCGTGGCGGCGGTGACCGGCTGGCACTCGCGGAGGCTGGAGCACGCCGCGCCGCTCTCTTCGGCGGCGATCTGGCGGAGAATCCGATGGCGGCGCGGGTCGGCAAGGGCCTTGGCGATGAGGGTGAGCTGCTGTTCGGGGAGCTCCTTACGTTTAGGCACCTACCCTATTTTAGGCGAGCGGGCAAAGCGCTATACTCGTCCGTTCCGGAAAGGAGAATACGTTGTCCGCACTTGGATTTCCCGAGATATTTTTCGCGTTCTTCATGCTGTGCGTTTATGGCATGGCGCTGTTCATCATCTGGAAGTTTTACAACGTCCTAAAGAAGATGAACGACAACCTCACCGGCATCCGGCAAACGATGGAGCGGAGCGCGGACGGCCCGCACAGGGGGGCTTAGCTATTTCCCGCCCAACCGGAACGTCAGGCCGACGACCGCCGTCAGCGGATAGCCTGGAGTGGCGTGAATCCGCGCGATCACGGGAGCCATCGGCGAAACGCGGGACTCGAAGTAGTTCTGGGTCTCGTAATAGTCGCGATCGGTGAGGTTGTCGATGCTGAAATTCAGCTCGACGCCGCGGCGGAGCTGCCGCGCGACGCCGAGGTCGAGGACGGTGTGGCCGGTGGCGCGGATGGACGGGTCCTCGCCGTCGAGACGATAGCCGTTGATCGCGCGCATGCGGAGCGAGCCGCTCCAGCCGCGCCACCCGGCGAGCGTCAGGGCGGCGTTGGCGACGAAGTGCGGAGCGCTGTCGACGTACACGCGATACGGACCGCCGCGGTAGAAGGCATTGGAGATCTTCGTCAGACCGCCGTTGAGGGACAGCCGGCGGGTTACGGACACGCTGGCCTTCGCTTCATAGCCGTAGGCGCGGCTGGGTCCCTTGAGCTCGATGCTGCCGTCGTCGGGGACATAGACCTGCTCGTGCGAGTGATCGATCAGGAAGACGTCGGCCGCAAGGCCGACGCGTTTGAAATTGGACGACACACCGGCTTCATAAAAATCGGTGGCGCCGAGGCGGGGACTGTCGGGGCGCTGCACGACGCCGCGGGCATCGATGCTATTGATGCCGCGCCCGTAGTTGGCCGTAACGGTCAAAGGGATGTGGCGCGACGGCGTGTAGGCGGCATGCGCCTTCGCCTGCCACTTGCCGGCGGCCTGGACACCACCCGCATCGGGCGTGACGCGGTCCACGACAGCGTAACGAAACTCGTCGAAGCGGAGGCCTGCTCCGAACAGGAGGCGGCCGCGGAGCAGGCTGAAGTTCTCCTGAACATAGCCGGCGCCGTTGGTGACGTGCGCGTCCGCGCGACTGGTGACGCCGGTCGGGTTGCGCCCGTCGCGCGGGTAGAGGCCGACGTTGATGTGGTTGTCGTGGAAGTTGCCGCCGGCGACCAGCACGGCGGCGGCGCCGCCGAGTTTGTGGGGGCGCGTGTACTGGGCGTTGGCGCCATTCTGGAGCCGCGAATCGTGCTGCTGGAAGGCGTCTCCGTTCACCGGATCGTTCAGGTAGAAGGTGAAGTTGGAGAAGAGGTCGAACAGGGAACGCGACACGAAGGCATCGGCCTTGAAAGTGTCGCCGTTGGCGCGCTGGAGGCTGTAGTAAAGCGAAGCCGTGCCGAGTTTCACCTTGCCGCCATTGGTGGGGTCGATGTAGCCGAAGCGGTCGAGCGAGCCGGCGTCCACGAGGTCGAGCGGGATCTGGCCGCTGGACCAGAAATTGTTACGGCCGTAGAGGAGGCGCAGACCGAGGCGCTGGTTCTCGCGGAGCTGGTGGGTGAAGTTGGCGTTGAGGTTGTCGCGGCGATAGCGGGAGGGGTCGAGGAAGGGACCGTCGGTGTAGGCGCCTTCGTAAGCCACGTAGGAGTCGAGCTTCGCGGTGTCGGGGCTGTAGGCCAGGAATGCGCGGCGGGAGTTGAAGTTGCCTCCCTGGATGCGGGCGGTGAGGCTGTCGGGCATCGACTCCCGCTGGCGGATGTGGACGACTCCCAGACCGCTGAAGTCTCCGTACTCGGCGCTGAAGGGGCCGTTGACGATGGTGACGTCCTGGATGAGCTCAGGGCTCAGGGCCTTCATGGCGCCGAGGTAGCCTTGGCCGTGCCCCTGAGTGCCCTGGTTCTGCTGGACGTTGTCGACCAGGACTTTGAGCCCGCCGTTGACGCCGCCATGGTCGAGGTTGAAGCCGAAGCGGCGGATCTCGAGCGACTTTCCGCCACCCTCGTGCTGGCCGGCGTCGATTCCCGCATTGAGCTGGTGCATGACCTGATCATCGCGGGTGAACAGGGTGCGGGCGAAGACCTCCGAGTTACGGAGATCGACGTCGGGCTCGACCGCCTTGGCATCGATAACGATGCTCTGGCGTTGACGGGCGAGGCCGCCGAGAGTGACGTCGCAGATGGCGACCACGCCCGGCGGGATGTTGACCTCGTGCGAGCCGGTCTGGAAACCCGGGGCATCGACGACGATGCGGTAACGGCCGGGGGTCACCATATCTATGTGGAACTCGCCGGCGGCGCCGGTCCGGGTGTCGGCTCGGACGGAACCGGCGAGCTCGAGCTTCACGAGGGCTTGCGCGATTGATTTGCCCTGCGGGTCGAGCACGCGTCCGGTAACGCCGCTTTGCGCGAACAGGATCCAGGGCGTAAGCAGAAGCGTGGTAACACGAATCATAAAAACGTAACACTAGCACCGATCCATCTGCGGATCAATGCCTTGCTGGTGTGCACCCGGTATTACGAGCGAAGCGGCGAATCGGATGAGGTCAGCGCTGCCGGGCGCGGAAGAATTCGAGTTTGGCCGCTTCGGCGACGGGGATGGGGCGCAGACGGTCGCCGAGCTCCATGGTGAGGGTGTTGGCGGCGGTGGCGGCAGGCCATTGCGGGAGGCCTTTGCCGTTCGGGTCGCCGGAGCGCGCGAAGTTGGCCCAATAGGTGGAGATGGTGTCGGCGAGCTTGCGGTCCAGGTCCGTGAACGGGCGGTCGGAGCGGGTCAGGCTGTTGAAGACGTAGGGCACCTCGCTGGTGTGGAAGGCGCCGTATTTGTCGATGTCGGGGCCGGGCAGCGGGTGTGTGTAGAAGTACGTGAAGATCTTCGATTTGGTGGACTGCGCGCGTTTCAACGCCCAAAGGTAGATGGACGAGCGAGCCTGATCGCGCGCGCTGGCGTTGGACATGGAGGCGGCTTCGTCGTCGGTGGCCGCGGGATAGAGCTGGAGGAAGACTTCGGCGGAGTCGCCGAAACGCGCGGCGCGCTGACGCCAGGCATCCAATTTGACCGTGGGGTGCGGGGTGGCGCCGTTCTCGTCGGCGTTGCTGCCAATGAGAAAGGGGACGTCGGCGGGCGTGGGGTTCTGCGGGATCAGCCAATCGTCGGCGACCGGCGCGAAGCGCACGGCGGGGGCGTTGGCGGCGCGCGCGGTCAGATCTTCCCACGACAGGGCGCGGAGGCCGGCGATGGATTTCGCGCCCTTCGATTCGGCGAAACGCGCGCCGTCCTGTTCGGCGTCGGCGAGCTTGCGCGGGGGCACGAGCGGTCCGCTCTGGGCGACGGCGCGGTGGAAAAGGCCTTTGGCAAGCGGCGAGGACACCATGGCGTGGACCGACATGGCGCCCGCGGACTGTCCGGCGATGGTGACATTGGCGGGATCGCCGCCGAAGGCCGCGATGTTGTCGCGGACCCACTGGAGCGCGGCGAGCTGGTCGAGGAGGCCGTAGTTGCCGGACGCGTTGCGGTCGGACTCCTTGGTCAGCTCGGGATGGGCGAGGAAGCCGAGCACGCCGACGCGGTAATTGGGGATGACCACGACCAGGCCCTTCTTCGCGAGGCCCTCGCCGTCGTAGGCAGCGATGGAGCCGGAGCCCTCGTTGAAGCCGCCGCCGTAGAAGTAGACCAGGACGGGTCGCTTCTCATTGGCGCGAGCAGCGGCGGTCCAGATGTTGAGGTACAGACAGTCCTCGTTGACTGCGCCGTGGGCCATGAACTCGTGGGTCCAGGGGTCTCGCTTGTCGACGATCGGCTGCATGCAGTTGGCGCCGAACCCGGAGGCTTTGCGGACCTCTTGCCAAGGGGCGGCGGGCTTGGGGGCGCGCCAGCGGAGCTCGCCGACGGGAGGCGCGGCGAAGGGGACTCCTTTGAATATGGTGACTGTCGGGTCGGAGCCGCGGATGCGGAGAGGCGGCCAGCGGGGGCGCGCACGGGGTCGGGGAGCGCGGCGGAGAGCGGGAGGGTTAGGGCAAGGATGGCGAGAGACTTCATGCTCGACATGATAGCGCTGGTGAAAAAAGGATTGGCCACAGATGGACACGGATGAACACGGATAAAACAAAGACGTTGAATTCGGTTTTATCTGCGTCCATCGTTGCCAGAATCGATTTTGGATCCCTGTTATCATTTGCTCGATGATTCGGGCACTACTTCTGATTGGCGCATTCGTCTTTGGGGCTTTTGCTGCCGACGACCGGCTCGTGCTGCCGGGCAAAGCAGGGGCGGGCAAGGGCAAGAAAGTGGTGCTGGTAAGCGGCGACGAGGAGTATCGGTCGGAGCAGGCCATGCCGCAGCTTGCGAAGATCCTGGCGGAACGGCATGGGTTCGATTGCACGGTGCTCTTTGCCATCGACCCGAAGGATGGGACGATCAATCCGAATGTGCAGACGAACATTCCGGGGCTCGAGGCTCTGGACTCCGCCGACCTGATGATTTTGATGACACGCTTCCGCGACCTGCCGGATTCGCAGATGAAGCACATCGTCGATTACGTGGATTCGGGGCGGCCGATTGTCGCGCTCCGGACGGCGACTCACGCGTTCGACATCAAGACGAGTCCTACCTATAAGAAGTGGGGCTGGAACAATAAGGAGTGGGAAGGCGGGTTCGGACGGCAGATTCTCGGGGAGACGTGGATCGCGCACCATGGGAAGCACGCGGTGGAGAGCACGCGGGGAATCTTCGCGGCCGGACAGGAGAATCATCCGATCCTGCGCGGGATCAGAAGCGGCGAGATCTGGGGGCCGACCGATGTGTATCGCGTGCGCCTGCCGCTGGCGCCGGACATCCAGACGCTGGTGCTGGGCGCGGTGCTCGAAGGGATGAATGAGACGGATAAGCCCGTGGCGGGGCCGCGGAACGAGCCGATGATGCCGGTGGCGTGGGTCCGGACGCAGGGGCGGCGCGTGTTCACGACCACGATGGGATCGTCGCAGGATCTGCTGAACGCGCCGTTCCGCCGCATGGTCGTCAATGCCGTGTACTGGGCGCTGAAAATGGAGAACCGGATCGACCCGCGGTCGGACGTCGGGATCGTGGGCGAGTATCAGCCGCTGCCATTCAAATTCAACGGGCATCAGCCGGGAGTCAGGGTATCGGATCTCGCGAAGCAGTAAGCCGCGCGCGGTGGCTGCAGTGGAGCCGGACGGCGCTCGCTCTGGCGGCGCTGTTTGCCAGTTTTCCGATCACGGCGCGGCTGGTTCTGGGCGAGTGGGCGTTCGAGGGCGCGGGCGGGCTCGCGGGATTGTGGCTGGCGGGCGGGGTCTACTGCTTGATCCGCGGCAGGCGGCTCAAGCCGGCGGCGGACCCGGCGGCGATGCTCGACGAAGCGATCCAGCTGGTGAGCGCCGGCGAGACGGCTCGCGCGCTGAGGGTGCTCGGCCGGACGATCGCAGTGAATCCCTGGTTTTGGCAGGCGTTTCAATACCGCGGCCTGATCCGGCTGCGCCGGGGCGAGTTTGACGCGGCGATCGCGGATTTCGACGAGGCGATTCGTCTCGCGCCCGACGAGCCGCATTTGCGGGAACTGCGGGCGGAGGCGGTCAGCGGCCCGATCCACCCAGCGCCGGACGACAACAGTTAGCCGCGTCGGACATGCCGCGGCGCTCGCATTCGGCGATGATGGCGAGGCGGCGGGCACGGAATTCGCCGCGCTCCTCTTCGGCGCGGGCCTCCTCGTCGAGCCAGCGATAATCCTTTGCAAGGGTCGTGAGATCCGGGTCTTCGAGCGCCTTCAGGTGGTCGGCCCAATTTTCGGGAGGAGGAGCGATTTCGTCCTGCATGCGGACAGGGTACCGGAAGGCGCAACGGCGCGCCGCGTGAATCCTCACAGTCGCATATGATGAGGGCGTGACGACGCGAAAGCATGCACGGCGCGGACCCGCGGCTTCGGATGTTCCCGAACCAACGCTGGCGGAGCGGGCGCGGACGCTGGTCTCCATCGGACGGATCGGGGCGCTGGCGACGCACTCGAAGGAATGGCCCGGGTATCCGTTCGGGTCGATGATGCCGTACGCGGCGGACGCGGCGGGACGTCCGGTGGTGTTCATCAGCAGCATGGCGATGCACACGCAGAACCTGGAAGAGGACATGCGGTCGAGTTTGCTGATCGTGCAGCCGGACGTGTCGGGCGATCCGCTGGCGGCGGCGCGGGTGACGCTGGTGGGAACGATGAGCACACCGCCGGCGGACGAGGTCCGGGAGACTTACCTGGCGCGGCACGAGAACGCCCGCTACTGGCAGGATTTCGCCGACTTCGCCTATTACCGGCTCGAGGTCGCCGCCGTGTACTACATCGGGGGCTTCGGCGTGATGGGATGGATGCCGGGCGGCGAGTACGGGTCGGCGGCGCCCGATCCGCTGGCCGGTATCGCGGCGGGAATCCTGGCGCATATGAACGCGGACCACGCCGATGCGCTGCTGCGGATTGCACGGCACTACGCGGGCGAAGCGGCGGATGAGGCGTCGATGACCGCGGTGGACCGTCTCGGGTTCCACGTGCGGCTGAAGACCGCGGAGGGCTTCCATGGCGTGCGGATCGGGTTCCCGCGGGAGGTGACGAATGCGGAGGAGGCGCGCCGGGTGTTGGTGGAGATGACGCGGGCCAGCGAAGAGCAGCAGCTCTGAACACGTCTAAACGGACTCACTGGCGCCGCGTGTGCAACCTCATCGGCAGCAACACCCAGGAGGGGTCGCTTCCATGATCATTCGACGTCCGCATTCGTTCCGCGGGCTTCCAGCGCTTGCGCTGGCCGCCCTAATGTCCATGTCCATCGCCGCCGCGCAGGAAGACGCCGACGATGTCACCACAACCACCGGCACAATCGTTTCCGCTTCACGAAATACGGTGACGATCCGGACTGCCAACAATCGATATCAGCTCTTCGTATACGACCGCGACACGAACAAGCCGGCGACGCTGCCGGTCGGGTTGCAGGCGCGGGTAGTTTCTTCTCCAAGCGACGAACCGAGTGTGCGCCTCGCGAGCTCGATCACGGTCACTGGCCAGGGAAGCGCGTCCCGGGACACCACAGCGGATGGAACGACGACGGCTTCGCCGGTGGTGCCGCGCGAGGTCCGACGGCTGGAGCGTAATATCGAGCGTGAGGCGAAGCGGTTCCAACTCGGAGTGCGAGGCGGCGTGGGGCTGGATCCGGAGCTGGTGCTGATTGGAGTGCAGAGCCAGATCGGACCGTTCTTCAGCCCGGACGTATACGTGCGACCCAGCGTGGAGTTCGGGTACGGCGAGGTAACGGCGTTGTTCGGACTGAACTTCGAAGCGATTTACCGGCTGCCGATCAACTCGCGGCGGGGCCGCTGGTCCGCGTATTTCGGGGCAGGACCGGGCTTCAACTTCATCCATCAGAGTTTCGAACGTGAGGACGGGCAGAACCGGATCGACTTCGGCGATTTTCATAGCGACACGGGGCTCAACATCCTCGGCGGGATGCGATTCCGGAGCGGCACGTTCGCCGAGTTGAAGACGTCGGTGTATTCGTCCTCGTCGCCGACGCTTCGTCTGATGTTCGGCTACAACTTCTAACTGTCGACAGCCGTAAAGCGGTGCACGGGGCGGGGGTAGGACGGCCGGAACGCGTACAGGCGCCGGATTTCGATCTCCGCCGGAATGGCGGCGAGCGCTGCGCGAACCACCCGCTCCAGTTCTACGGGGTCGGAGGCAGCGCGGACGTTCACGACCAGCTCGTGCTCGCGTTCGGCGTCGGCAAGAAGGTCGCCTTCGGCGCTGGGGTCCTGACCCTTGGCGGTGATCGCGACCTTCACGTAGCCGCTTGCGCAGCGGTCGAAGATCTTCAAGTGGGCGATCGCGGGGAGGTCGCGATCCAGCGCATCGAGCAGCGGGCCGGCGACGCAGGACGGGCCGGCGGGCTCACGAAGGTGGACGTTGGCGTGGAGGTTGAGCCAGCCGAGGGCGGCCTCTTCGGCGGCGTAACGGTCGTAGTCGACGGTGAGGAGGCGCGCGCCGGCGACGCGGCGTCCGCTGAATAACTCGTCGAGCCATTCTTCAACGCCCTCGCCGGTGACGGCGCTGACGCGGAAGTCGGCGTGGAACGTGGGGTCGGGGTAAAGGTCGGACTTGCCGGCGCAGAGGATGTCGGCCTCGTCGATCTGGTTCTGCGCGAGGTAGTCGGGCGCGCGGCCGGGGTCGACGAGGACGGTAAGGGGCGCGAGGCGGTAGACGTCGCCATGCCAGGCGCGGAGCGGCTGGAGCACCGTCGCGGAGAGGTCGATGCAACTGCCCACCGGCTCGGCGAAGATCACGTCGGGCGCTGCAGCGCGGAGGGACTCGCAGCCGTCGAGGAGGTCGCCGAAGCGGCAGCAGAAACAGCCGCCGGCGACCTCGGCGGCGGGCACGCCGTGAGCGTCGGCGAGTCGTGTATCGACCAGGCCGACGTCCTGGTCGTTGAGCACTACGGCGACGCGTTTGCCGCGGGCGCGGAGGATGCCGGCGGCGCGCAGGATCAGGGTGGTCTTCCCCGCCCCGAGATATCCGCCGACGAGCGCGAGGGTGGTCATGCCTGGACGACCAGATCTTTGCCGGCGGCGATTGTCACGACATCGCGGAAGGTGACGACGACACGGTCGCCATCGTGCGTGACGTCTCCGCCGGGCGCCTTCCACGGAGCGGCGGGGCCTGTGAACTCGAGGCGTTTGACCGGGAGCGCGCCCTCGACAACGGAAAGCGAGAAGCGGCGCGGCGCGAGCGCGAACGAGCCCCAGCCCGGTCCGGCAGACCAGAAGGCGCGGAACGGGAGCACGCCGCGCGGAGTGGCGATCACCCGCTTCTCGGGGCCGGCGTAGCGGAAGCCGCTGAGGGCGACCATCCCCGACCACGACGACATCGCGCGCGCATAATGGTGGCCGCACTCCGGCTCGTCCCACGGGTTGCGGCGGACGCCGTCGTACCGTCGGCGGGCCTCCTCGAAGACCTGAATGCCCCGGTCGGCCATGCCATGGCACATCATCAGCGCGGCGGTCGAGTACTCGAGGCCCGTCCAAGCTTCGGCATAATACGGGAACGGGATGCGGGGCCGTGTGCCCTTGCCGTAGTCGCAGACGACCAGCGCGGCCTCGTCGTTGAGCACGTAGGTGCGCTGCACGGAGTCGTGTGTAGCGACGCTGGCCTTGTGGTTGTAGCGCCAGATCGATTCGAGCGTCTTGCGGATGTGGGCGGGCGAGACCAGCGGGCCGAGTCCGGCGATCTCGGCGAGGTACTGGCCGAGGAGCTGGTCGACGAGACAGCCGTCGCCCATCTGATACTCGGGGTGCTCGGGATCGTCGGCGCCCATGGTGCTGCGCAGACCCTTGGCGATCTTGTCGACGGAGAAGGCCTGCACCTTCTGGATGTAATATTCGCCGTTGAAGAGGTTGGCGTCGATCCACTTGCTGCCGCTGTCGAAGAGGCGGCGGCAGTCGGCGGCAAATGCAGTATCGCCGGCGGCGCGGGCCATCTCCTCGCAGGCGCGGAGGGCGCCGAGGTAATAAACGCCGCTGAGCGGATTGGGACCGTAGAACTCGACGTCGTAGGTGTTGTGCTGGACGCCCTCCATGACGCCGTCGCGGTCGGGGTCCCAGCCGCCGGGGATCCAGGAGAAGGCAAGGGCGCGCCTGGCTTTTGGATAGAGGTCGCGGAGGAAGGCGTCGTCGCCGGAGAGCTGCCAGTCGATGTAGACCTTGATGATCTGGCCCATTTGTCCGTCGGCGGCGGAGTGGCCGGAGCGTTCGATGCCGTCGGGGAGAAGCTGGCGGAAGTACATGAGCCCCTGGTCGTCGAGCGACCAGCCGAAGGCGCTGCGGCGGAGCGATCGGGAAAGCGACGGGAAGACGTGGGCGGTGGCAGTCTCGTAATTCCAGACGTGGGTGCAGTTGCCGTGACAGCAGCCTGCCTTGTCGTTGACGCCCTCGAAGCCGTGGAACTCGCCATCGGCGGTGCGAAAGCAGGTGGTGCTGACGAGCGTGGAGAGATTGGCCATCGCGGCGTCCTTCACGGCGGCGGGGATGGTGGTCTCGCGGACGGTGTGGGCGAACTGGCGGGTGCGGCGGGCGAGGTCGTCGATGTGGGTGGCGGTATGCTCGGCGACGGCCCAGGCGTCGGAGAACCTGGTGGCGTACCAGTTGCCGATGACGTCCTTCTCGTGGCCTTTGGGCGCGGACCAGCCGGTGCGCTCGGGCGTGCGGTTGGGGAAGTGCCAGGCGAGAACGAACGCGAACTCGGCCTCGGCGCCGGCGGCGATCCGTCGCTTGAGGCATACCGCGCCGACGTTGCCGGGCTTCTCCGGGTCGGGACCGAGGGCGCCGTCGGCGGTGAAGTCGTCCCAGAAGAGGAGCGGGCTGTTCCACCAGCGGCCCGCGGGCCAGCCCCGGAGCATCGTGACCTCGCCATCGCCGGGGTGGAGCACGCCGAGCGCGAACGTTCCCTTGCCGGGGTCGGCGGCGTCGAGCCGGGGGTTCTGCATCAGCAGGCCGGCGACGGTCGCGCCTTTGCGGAGCTCGTTGACGCGCGTGTCGCCGGAGCGTCGCTGGGCGGGCGGGAGCAGCGATACGACCGGGTTCTCAATCGAGTACGCGACGGAGACGGTGGCGGGGACGCGGCCGCGATTGCGAACGCGGTAGCGCAGAACGGTCATCGGGAGACCGGAGGCGTCGGCGTCGTTGGGGATGAACGGAGTGCCGGCTTCGAGTGAGACGGCGACGGGAAGGGAGCGGTCCTGGAAGTCGATGCGGGCCAGGGGGAACTCGCCAGTGAAGGTCGCGGACTCGAGGCGGGAGAGGCCGGGCGCGCTGCGGGAGCCGAGGCCGGACGACCCTTCGTAGGGAGGCTGGAAGCGGGCCTCGAGGACGCGGGCGACGGGCTTACCGCCCTCGGCCTGCGCCCAGATGCTCGGTATGGCGTAGGAAGGATTATTGCCCTTGTCGGCGCGGTTGGAGATCTCCCAGTCACGGAGCTGTCCGCGTCCGCCGAGAGAGATGGCGCCGGCCCCGACGCCGCCGAGGGGGAAGGCGATCATGGCGAGCTGGCGGCCGGTGTAGGTTCGCGGGTAGGGGTCGGATTTGACGGGACTCGCGGTCTGCGCGTCGGCGGAGACGGCGCTCGCGAGCGCGACGGACTGGAGGAATCCGCGCCGCCGCATGCCTTCAGATTTGCTCATTGAGCAGGATCGTACTGCAATGCGGCAACGGCGGCAAGCGCGTTACGTCACTAGAATCGTGCAGCGCGTTCGATCGGCATTGCGGGGTTGAACACCACCCCGAATTGGGTCTTCGGATTTGTTAGACTGAATTCCATCGGGGATATTTTCCGGGCGGTTCGTATTTTCTTCGCATCCGTCTAAGTCATTAACTAATCCAATCCTGTGGCCGGAGTTTTCGTATCGTGCGTCTCCGAATTTCATACGTCCTCATCATCGTTGCAGTCGTTTTATCTCTGGGAGGCTGCAAGAAAGAACCGGTAAAGACCGCGGCGGCGGGTCCGCCGGTCGTGCCCGTGTCCGTTGCCAAGGCTACGGAAGAGCCGGCGCCGACCGAGCTGCGGGTGGTCGGCACCGTTGAGGCATCGTCGGTGGTCCAGGTGAAGTCGCTGGTCGCGGGACAGTTGGAGCGGGTGGCGTTCACCGAAGGGCAGACCGTCGCCAAGGGCGACCTTTTGTTCGTGATCGACAAGCGGCCGTTCCAGGAGGCGCTCCGGCAGGCCGAAGCGGCGGTGGGTCGCGACAGGGCGATGATCGCGCAGGCCGAGGCGGTGCTGGCGCGCGATTCGGCGCAGGCGAAGTTTGCCGAGACGGACGCGGCGCGGTATGCCGAGTTGTCGAAGGCGGGGGTGGTCTCGAAATCGCAGTACGACCAGTCGCGCACCAGCGCAGACGTCTCCCGGGAGGCGGCGCGGGCGACACAGGCGAGCATCGAGAGCGCAAAGGCGGCGCTCGAAGCCGACCAGGCCGCGGTGGCGAATGCGAAGTTGAACCTCAGCTACTGCGAGATCCACGCTCCCATTTCGGGGCGCACCGGGAATCTGCTGGTGCATGCGGGGAACCTGGTGAAAGTGAACGACACGCCCATGGTGGTAATCAACCAGGTCACACCGATATTCGTCAATTTCGCCGCGCCCGAGCGGCATCTGGCGGCGATCCGGAGGCTGAGCGCGGGGCGGAGGCTCCCGGTGCTGGCGCACGCGAACGACAATCCGGGCCGCCAGGCGCGGGGAGAGCTGACGCTGATCGATAACGCGGTGGACACCAATACCGGCACGATTAAGCTAAAAGCCACCTTCAACAACCAGGACCGCATGTTGTGGCCGGGACAGTTCGTCACGGTCGTGCTGACGCTCGATACACAGCCGGCGACGGTGGTGCCCACCGAGGCGCTGCAGAACGGGCAGCAAGGGTCGTTCGTTTACGTGGTGAAGCCGGACAACCATGTGGAAATTCATCCGGTGACCGCGGGTCGCGCAGTGGGCGGAAAGACGGTGATCGAGAAGGGCGTGACGGCCGGCGACACGGTGGTCACCGACGGGCATCTGCGACTATTCCCGGGCGCCGAGATCAAGGCCGTGGAGCCGGTCCAGGGAGGCAAATCGTGAACCTCTCGCGCGGATTCATCGAGCGTCCGGTAATGACGGCGCTCATCACCCTTGCCATTCTGCTGTTCGGAGTGATCGCGTTTCGGGCGCTGCCGGTGGCGGCGCTGCCGAGCGTCGAATACCCGACCATATCGGTGAGCGCGTTCGTGCCGGGCGCCAGCCCGGAGACCATGGCCTCGTCGGTGGCGACGCCGCTCGAGCGCGAGTTTTCGACCATTGCCGGCATCTCGGCGATGAACTCGGTGAACTCGATCGGCTCGACGGCCATTACGGTGCAGTTCACGCTGGACCGGAAGATCGACGCGGCGGCGCAGGACATCCAGGCGGCGATTTCGCGCGCCGGCGGCCGTCTGCCGACCAGTATGCCGCGGCCTCCGTCCTACCAGAAGGTGAATCCGGCGGAGCAGCCGGTCCTGTACCTCGCGCTCGACTCCGACGTGCTGCCGATGTACACGGTCAACGAGTACGCCGACACGATGCTCGCGCAGCGGATCTCGATGATCAACGGCGTATCGCGAGTGATGGTGTACGGGGCGCAAAAATACGGCGTGCGGGTGCAGGTGGATCCGGATCAGCTCGCCGCCCACAATATCGGGCTGGACGAGGTGCGCGCGGCGATCGCGAGCAGCAACACGAACCTGCCGACGGGCCGGCTGGATGGCAAAGCGCAGGCATTCACTATCGAATCGAACGGGATGCTGCTGAACGCGGCAGGCTTCCGGCCGATCATCGTGGCGTGGCGCGACGGCACGCCGGTGCGGCTCGACCAGATCGCCAACGTGATCGACGGAGTCGACAACGAAAAGCTCGCGGCCTGGTACAACAACAAGCGCGCGGTGATCCTGGCGATTCAGAAGCAGCCGGGGACGAACACGGTAGAAGTGGTGGACAGCATTATCGGGCTTCTGCCCGATTTTCGCCGCGCGATTCCGCCGACCCTGCACCTGATGGTGGCCCACGACGCGTCGGAATCGATCCGCGGGTCGATTCGCGACGTCGAGTTCACGCTGGTGCTGACCATCGGCGTGGTCGTGCTGGTCATTTTCCTGTTCCTGCGGAACGTCTCGGCCACCATCATTCCCGGATGCGCGGTGCCGTTCTCCATTATCGGGACGTTCGCCGTAATGTACCTGCTGGGCTACAGCCTGAACAACCTCTCGTTGATGGCGCTGACACTGTCGGTGGGTTTCGTGGTGGACGATGCGATCGTGATGCTCGAAAACATCGTGCGCTACATGGAGATGGGGTACTCGCGGATGGAGGCGGCGCTGAAGGCTTCGCGCGAGATCGGGTTCACCATCATCTCGATGACGATCTCGCTGGTGGCCGTGTTCATCCCGGTGCTGTTCCTGGGCGGCATCGTGGGACGCCTGCTGCACGAATTCTCGGTGACCATCGTGGTGGCCATCCTGATCTCGGGATTCGTCTCGTTGAGCCTTACCCCGATGCTCGGCAGCCGGTATCTGAAGTCCGACCACGACCGCAAGCACGGCTTCCTCTACAACACGCTGGAGGGGGCCTTCAACCGGCTGGCGCGCGGGTACGAGCGGAGTCTCCGCATCGCCCTGCGCTTCCGAATCGTTACACTCGCGATCGCCGTCGCGATGCTGTTCGGCACCGTGTACCTGTTCAAGACCATGCCGACCGGATTCATCCCGAGCCAGGATTCCGGCTTCATGTTCGCGGCGACGCTGGGCGCGCAGGACGTGTCGTTCGACTACATGGCGTCGCACAGCTACCAGATCGGCAACATCATCAAGAAGCATCCGGAGGTCTCGGATGTCGGCGTCTTCGTCCCGGGCATGATGGGGATGAACTCCGGTGTGATCTTCGCCCACATGAAGCCGCGCGATCAGCGGACCCACTCGGTGGACCAGATCATCGAGCAGCTTCGGCCGCAGGCGATGTCGGTGCCCGGCGTTTTCGCCTTCATGCAGAATCCGCCGCCGATCACGATCAGCGGCCAGAACGTCGGCGCGAGCTCGTACCAGCTCACGCTGCAAGGCACGAACCTGCAGGAAATCTACCAGTGGGCGCCGAAGCTGGTGGAGCAGATGCGGCAGCTGCCTGGCTTCGTGGACGTGCAGTCCGACATGCAGATCGCAAGCCCGCAATGGATGGTCGATATCGACCGCGACCGGGCCTTAGCGCTGGGCATCACCCCCCAGGCGGTGCAGAACGCGCTGTTCAGCGGCTTCAGCCAGCGCGAGGTATCGGTGATCTACGCGCCGGCCAACCAGTATTCGGTGATTCTCGAGCTGCTGCCGCAGTACCAACGCTCGCCTGAAGCCCTCTCGAAAGTGTACCTGCGGTCGTCGAACGGGAGCCTGGTTCCCCTCGACGCGGTGGTGCAGCAGAAGCGGCAGACGGGTCCGCTCCAGATCAACCACTTCGGCCAACTGCCGGCGGTGACCATCGGATTCAACCTGCGGCCGGGAGTCTCGCTCGGCGAATCGGCGACGGCGGTGGACAACGCGATCCGCGAGATCCGCATGCCGGCCAGTATCCAGCCGAGCTTCCAGGGCACGGTGAAGGAGTTCCAACAGTCGTTCCAGAACCTGACGGTGCTGCTGATCGTCGCGATCTTCGTAATCTACATCGTGCTGGGAATCCTGTACGAGAGCTTCATCCACCCGATCACGATTCTGTCGGGCCTGCCCTCGGCGGTCTTCGGCGCGCTGCTCACGCTGGTGCTGTTCCACAAGCAGCTCGACCTGTTCGCGTTCGTCGGGATCATCATGCTGTTCGGCGTGGTGAAGAAGAACGCGATCATGATGATCGACTTCGCCATCGAGGCGCGGCGCGAGGGCCGCAACGCCTACGACTCGATCTGGGACGGCTGCCTGCTCCGCTTCCGTCCGATCATGATGACGACGGTCGCGGCCCTGTTCGGCACGCTGCCGATCGCGCTCGGGTACGGCGAAGGGGCGGACGCGCGCCAGCCGCTCGGGCTGGCGGTGGTGGGCGGATTGCTCGTAAGCCAGTTCCTCACGCTCTACATCACGCCCGTGATCTACCTGTACCTGGAGCTGCTGCAGGAGCGGCTCCGGGGCGAGAACAAGCCCGCCCCGAGGCCGAAAGAAGTGATGGTCGGGTAACAACTACTACTTGGTGAGCGGCGTCACGGTGAATTTGCGGATCTCGATGTTGCTGTGATCGCCCTGCACGATGAACGGGCCCGGCTCGCCTTCGTTGGCGTTATTGGCGATGGCGGTCAGGCCGTCGACATGGACGTGGTCCAGCACCTTCTTGCCGTTGTGCACCACCGTCAGGTCGCGCCCGACGAGCCGGATGTCGTAGGTCTGCCATTCGCCGGCCGGTTTGCTCGCGTTTACCGACGGCGGCACGCGGCTATACAGCGCGGCCGCGCCATGCGAGTTCACCGGCTTGCCATAATCCTCCAGCACCTGGATCTCGTAGCGGCCGCGCAGGCCGATGCCGCTGTTGGAGTGCTCGATGATCTTGAACTCCACATGCAGCGCAAAATTCCAGAAGTTCTGGTCGGAGACGATGTCGGTGGTAGGCGGGGCGTTCTTCAAAACGCCGTCGACGACGCTCCACTTCATCTCGACGGTCGGCACCAGCGCGTGCCAGCCGCTGAGATCCTTGCCGTTGAACAGCTCGACCGGTTTGCCGGCCTTCCATGAGCCGTCATCCTTCTCATTCGCCAGCTCAGGCGCGCGAACGCCGGTAAACGGCGTGCTGGTGGACTGACCCTCGCGCGTCATCGTCCCGACGAGCTTGCCGCCGGCGAGCTTGGCGCGGTAGACGAACTTCGCCGGGTTCTTGGTGTCCCTGGGCGTCTCGATCACCCACTGGACCTCGCCGTTCGAGACCGAGATCGCGTTGATCTTGTTCAGATCGCCGGCGTAGGCGCTGACGAATGTGCCGTTCGCCTGCGGCGTGCCGACGCCGTTCAGCTCGACCCACCAGCCTCGGGGGCGGGCCGTAGTAGTGGTGAGATCCCAACGTCCGTTGAAATCCGAGTCCGCCGCGAACGCCGCCGCAGCGAGAAAGAGCAATGCAATCGTCACGCGCATACGGATATTAGGATACTGCGGCGCGCGGCCTACTGAAAGACCCGCTGCAGGATCGCCGCGCACGCCACTCCCGCGAGCGCGGACACAAACGCGGGCGCTCCGCGGCGGCGAGACTCCTCGTGGAGGGCGTGGTACCCGAGGTAGAGCATCCAGCCGGCCGTGAAGCCGAGCGGATAGGTGATCCAGTTGGTCCCGAGATGCGGTCCGACGACGAGCCCCAACGCGGCGCCCACCAACGTCGCGCCTTCGGCCACCACGCACCACGCCAAAGCCGTGCTCCGGATCTTAATCGATGCCCGCAAGATTCCCCCGAGCGCGATCCCCTCGGGTAGTTTGTGCAGCGCCACGGCCAGCGGGACCGCGATCCGGAGCCCCGACGGGGCGGCGAGTTGGACGGCCGCGATGCTCCATCCATCGAGAAAGCTGTGGACGGCCGCGGCGCAGATCAGCGGCGCGGCGAAGCCGTGAAGCTCGCTCTCACAGGCGTTGTGGTCGTGGTCGTGGGAACAGGTCGGGCAGACCCGGTAGGCGAAGCGGTTGATCGCAAGGAGAGCGCCGTAACCGGCGACGGTCAGCGCGATACTCGGGACCCAGCCGGCCTCCTCCACCAGCTCCGGCATGAGTCCGAATGCGACCACGCCGAGCAGGACGCCGGCGCTCAGCGACACCACGAAACGCACGCGACGGCGCAGGCCGGTGAGCCACAACCCGAGCGCGGAGCCGGAGATGCCCACGGCCGTAGCAATGGCGGGCGCTGTGATTCCAGGTGACCAGGCGGACAAGAACTCAGGTTAACAGGTTATCGGCTCCGATCCGGTTTAACCATTTTGACGGAGCATTCGCCGCTGCTGGAGCTCCAGCGGCGCACGAGGTACGAGATCTTGAAGCTCATCGAGACGCGCTCGCACGGCGCGTTTCGAACCGATACGTGCGCTGCGGTCGGACTAACTTACTCCGCTCGCAGAGCGACCAGTGGGTCCACACGTGTGGCCCTGCGCGCCGGGATATAGCAGGCAACCGCCGCAAATAGCGCGAGCGCGAACGCCGCCCCCACGAACGACAGAGGGTCGAGCGGACGCACGTCGAACAGCAGTTTCGTCATCAGTCTCGTCAGGCCCGCCGCTCCTACTACGCCGAGCAGAATGCCTGCCCCCACCAGCACCGCGCCATCGCGGAACACCAGCGCCAGGGCCGAGCCGGGCGACGCCCCCAGCGCCATCCGCACGCCGATCTCCCGCGTGCGCTGCGCCACCGCCTCGGAGACCATCCCGTACACTCCCACCGCGGCCAGCAGCAGCGCGCAGCCCGCGAACCCGGCCAGCAGGAACATGACGAACCGGCGGTGCGCGGTCGAGCGGTCGACCAGCTGCTGCATCAGGTAGACGTTGTACGTCGGCACGTCCGGGCCGATCGACCGCACCTTCGCGGCGAGCGTCTCCGCAAGGGCGGCCGCGTCCGTCTCCGTCCGGATCACGAGCACCGGCGCGCCCAGCGGGTTCACCGCGTACGGCCGGTACACCTCCGGCCGCGGCGCCACATCCAGCCCGAAGTGCCGGATGTCGCCGACCACGCCGATCACCGAAATCCACGGCTGCCGGTCGCTGAAGTTCGTCAGCTTGATCCGTTTCCCGACCGCCGATTCGCCCGGCCAGTACATCTTGGCCATCGTCTCGTTGATCACCACCACCGTCGCCGCGCCGGGATTGTCGTGCTCGTCGAAGACGCGGCCGGCGCGAAGCGGGACGCCCATTGTCGAAAAGTAATCGGGCGTCGCGACCCGGTATTCGACCTCCGGCCCCGTCACGCCCGGCGTCACCTTGCCTTCGACGTACAGGGCGCTGGTGAGATTCATCCCGAGCATCGGGATGCGGCTGACCGCCGCCACCGCGCGCACGCCGGGCACAGACAGGATCCGCTCGCGAACCAGCAGATAGTTCGACCGGCGCTCGGCCGGGGACCGCCCCTGCAACGGCATCTGCGTCGAGATGGTCAGCAGGTTGCGCGTGTCGAAGCCGGGGCTCACATCGAGCAACTGGGCGAAACTCCGGATCAGCAGCCCCGCCCCCACCAGCAGGATCAGCGCGACCGTCACCTGCAGCACGACCAGTCCCGCCCGCAGCCGGTGCTGCCCTCCTGTCACCGCGCGCCCGGTCTCCCGCAGCGCCGCGCCCATCTCGGCCCGCGCCATGCGCCACGCGGGCGGCAGCGCCGCCAACAGCGTGCACAATACGACCGTCGCGGTGGTGGCCAACAGCGCGCGGCCGTCGATCCCGATCGGCCGCACGCGCATCAAGCTCTCCGGGCCGGCCGCCACCAGGACGCGCAACGCACCGGCCGCCAGCAACAGTCCCGCGACTCCTCCGGCCATGGCCAGCGACAGGCCCTCGATCAATAGTTGCCGGACCAGCCGCCACTGGGGCGCGCCGATCGCCACCCGCACCGAGATCTCGCGCTGCCGCGCCGCCGCCCGCGCGAGCAGCAGATTTGCGACGTTCGCGCACGCCATCAGCAGCACGAACCCGACGGTTGCGAGCAGCAGAATCATTGACCCGCGCGCCTTGCCCGTCACCTGCGTCGCCAGCGGCTGCGCATCGTAAGCCAGGCCCTTGTCGGACGCGGGATACTCGTCTGCCAGCGCTGCCCCGATCCGCCGGACCTCGTCCCGCGCCTGCGACGGCGTCACTCCGGGTTTCAGGCGCCCGATCACTTTCAGCGACCGGAGGGTCCGCTCCGCGATGGTCAGTCGGTTCGCGGCCATGGGCAGATAGACGTCGATCTCCGTGGCAGTGCCGGCGATCGGCTCACCGTCGTACCGGAAGCCGCGCGGCATCACCCCGATCACCTCGTACGACACGCCGTCCATGTTGAGTCGTTGGCCGAGCGCGTCGGGTCTGCCGCCCAAGCGCCGTTGCCAAAAGCCATACGACAGCAGCGCCACCGCCCTCGGCGTCTGCGGATTGTCCTCGGCCTCGACGAATGCGCGTCCCAGCGACGGCTTCACGCCGAGCATCGGAAAAAATGTCGCCGAGAGAAACAGTCCTTTGACCTGCTGCGCGTCGCCGCGGCCGGTCAGCACCATGTTCCAGACGGGCTGAATCCCCATCAGGGATTCGAACGATCCGGCGCGTGCGCGCAGATCGAAGAACGCGGGCGGCGACGTAAACGGCTCGATCTCCGGCTGTTGGACGCGCCGTGTTTCGAGCGCCATCAGACGATCCGGCTCGCGATACGGCAGTCCACGCAGCAGCAGCGTGTCGACGATCGTGAAGATGGCGGTGTTCCCGCCGATGCCGAAGGCCAACGTGACGATCGCGACCGCGGCAAACACCGGGTTGCGGCGAAATTGCCGGCCGGCCTGCCGGAAATCGGCGCCGGATCCGGTCCACCATCGCGCGCCCCGGGCCTCGGCTACCTCGATTTCGCGAGCCAGCCCTTTCCAGTCCGTGAATTGCGCCTGCGCGCGGCCCACCGCTTCCGCCTCGCCTGCGCCACCCGCGATGGCGTCGGAATAGGCCTGCTCCATCTGGAGCGCCAACTCGGCGACGATTTCATTTTCCCGCTCCGGCCGTGCTCCCGTCGCGGGCAAGTGGCGCCGCACATAGGCGCTCCAGTCATGCATGGTGAAACCCCGTCAACCGCTGGAGTGCATCCACGAATTCCCGCCACGACTTCCGCTGCTCCTCGAGCGCGCGCCGCCCGGCGGGCGTCACCTTGTAGAAACGCCGCCGGCGCTCGCCGGCCTTCTCCACCCACCGGCCTTCCACCAGCTTCTTGCGCTCCAGCCGGTACAGCAGCGGATAGAGCGACGCCACATGGAACTGCAGCCGGCTGTCCGACTGCGATTCGATCATCTTGGCCAGCTCGTAGCCGTGCCGCGGACGGGCCTCAAGCAGCGCCAGCACGATCATCTCCGCGCTGCCCTTCTGGATATCAGCACTCGCCATAGCTGCCGATTATATATGTATCGGTGATACACATCAAGGGTGAAGCCAGAAGACGGGAGCTTCCTGTCTTCTACTCTCTGTAGTTCTCGACCACCAGGATGTCGCTTCCCGTCTGGTCCATTTGCGAGTACAGGAGGTAGCGGCTTCCGGGCGCGAGCGCCAGTCCGGAATCGGCGACGGCGGGCGGCCCGTCAACCGTGCCGACCTCGACGCGCCTGCCCGCGAACGGCTGCCACCAGATGGTCGCAGGCTTGCCCGGCCCCGACCAGTCCAGGAAGTAGAGGCCCTTTTCTGCGAGGACCCAGTTGCCCCAGAAGCCGGCCTTCAGCTCGGGGACAAACACCTCCTCGGGCCCGTCGGGCAGCCGCTTCCTCCACAGCCCCTCGGACCCGCGACCCTTGGCGTAGTACAAGTAGCGGCTGTCTTCCGACTCGAACGCGGCGAATCCGCCGAGCCGCGTCACCTGCTCCTCGGGCCCGTCCCCGCCCGACGACGCGCGCCACACCTGCCACGCGCCGCTCCGATTCGAGGCGAAGTAGATCCAGTTTCCGTCGCGCGACCAGCTTGGCACGACGTCCTCCGAGGGAGAGTTCGTGACTCGCTGCATCGCTCCGCCCACCCGCATGGTGTAGATCTCCGCCTGACCCGTCGGCCGGCTGTCGAAAGCGATCCGCGCGCCGTCCGGCGACCAGCGCGGCGTTCCCGTCAGCGCCCCTCCGACGCGCGTCACCTGCCAGGCTGCGCGCCCCTCGCTGTCGCTCTCCCAGATCTCGTTGCTGCCCGACCGGTTCGACCGGAACGCGATCCGGTTGCCGTCCGGCGCGATCGACGGACTCGAATCGTACTGCGTCGACGCGACGATCTTCTTCGGCGGGGCGTGCCCCGTCAGATCGAACCGCCAGATATTGGAGTCTTCGAAGAACTGCGCGTACAACATGTGCCGCCCGTCGCGCGAGAAAGCGGGATCCGAAGCGTTCTCCCCCACCATCGGGACGCGCGTGGGTGTCCCTCCCCCGGCCGGAATGCGCCATAGAGCGTGATTGCGCGCGCGGTCCGACGTGAACACGATGGTTCGCCCCTCTGGTCCCCACGTCAAGGAAAGGATGTACCGATTGTCGGTGGTGACGCGCCGCGGCTCGCCGCCCTCGATCGGAATGACATAGACATCGCCCACACCGCTCGAGACCGCGCGCAGGAACGCCACCGATTTACCGTCGGGAGAAAACGAAGGCGACATGTCGCCGATGATGTTCTCCGGCGGCAGCGTGAGCCGGTGCTTCTGCCCGTCGCGCGCGCCGATCAGGACAATACGGAACGGCGCGCCCTCCGAGGGCTTATCCGCCGCCGCGAGCCACTGCCCGTCCGGCGACCAGTCCAAATGCCGGCCCACCGCCTCGATGCGATTCGGATAGAGGTCCGCTACCTTCCCGTGGACTCCTCCGATCACGGGAGAGACGAACACGGCGGTATCTTTCAACCCCGCCCGCAGCCACGCGATCTTTTCACCGTCGGGCGACCAGACCGGGCTGTAGTCCGCGGCCGCGTCTTTTGTCAGGCGGAATGGCTGGCCCGCGCCCAGTGTCTGGATATACACGTCCGTGTTTTCGCCGTTCTCTCCGGACGCCGAGTACGCCACCTTCTTGCCGTCCGGCGAGAACGCCGGCTGGAACTCCCTGCCCGCGGCGCTCGTCACCGTGACGATCTGCGCCGGCGCCCGGCGATCCAGCAGCGCGCGGACCTCGTCCGCCATGTAGAACGCCACCGGCACGCAAATCCCCGTCGCGACGGCCAGCATCACGCTCGACTTGCGCTTGAGGAACTTCGACGCCCGATACGCCAGGTGGCCGCTGCGCGCCATTACCGGCAGGCCGTCCAGGTGCCGGCCCACATCGTCGCCCAGTCGGCCCGCCGAATGATACCGGTGCACCGGGTCTTCGCGGACCGCCATGCGGATGATGTTCTCCAGATCGCGATGCACGCGCCCCGGGATTTGCGAGTCTTTTGGCCGGCTCCCGGTCAGGATCTCGCACAGCAGCACCCCGAGCGAGTACACGTCCGACGCCTCCGTGACCGGCCCGCCCCGCACCTGCTCCGGACTCGCGTACTCCGGCGTGAGCGCCGGCGCGACGGTGACGACCGTGTCCCTGGCGTGAGGCATCTGATCCGGGTGCAGGATTTTGGCGATCCCGAAATCGAGCAGCTTCGGAGCGCCGTCCGCCGTGACCAGGATGTTGCCGGGCTTGATGTCCCGATGCACCACCCCGAGCTTGTGCGCGAATTCGACCGCCTCGCAGATCGTCCGGAACAACTGCAGGCGCTCGCGCGTCCCCAGCCGGCGCTCCTCGCAGTACGCGTCCACGGGCCTGCCCCCGCGGATGTATTCCATGACGAAATACGGCAAGCCGTCCGGAGTGGTGCCGCCATCGAGCAGCCGCGCGATGTTGGGGTGCTCCAGGTTGGCCATGATCTGCCGCTCGAGCCGGAAGTGCCGGAGCACGTATTCGATGTCGAGGCCGCGGCGGACCACTTTCACCGCGGCTTCCTTCTCGAAAACCTCATCCGCGCGGCGCGCGCGGTAGACCGAGCCCATCCCGCCGCTGCCGATGTGGTCGACGATGCGGTAGGGCCCCAGCATCGACCCGATCAACGGGTCCTGCGCCCGGGTTCCCGGCCGCGCCTCGAAGGATTCGCCCGAGTCCTCGTAGGCCTCGATCAGCGAGCCGACCTCCTGGAGCAGCTCCGCGTCCCCTTCGCACGCCCGTTCCAGGTAAGCGGCCCGTTCGGCGGGCTCCAGTTGCAGAGTGACGTCGATGAGTTCCTTGATCCGCCGCCAGCGATCAGGATGCATGGGCGGACGACTGCCTGCGCACCTCGCGCGAGAGCCAGGCTTTCGCCGAGACCCAGTCGCGCTTCGCGGTCGCCAGAGACATCTGCATGACCTCGGCCGTCTCTTCGATGGTCAGTCCTGCGAAAAACCGGAGCTCCACCAGCCGGCTCTGCCGGGCGTCGATCTTCGCCAGTCCTTCCAGGGCGTCGTCGAGCGCCACCAGGTCGAGGTCCTGGCCGCCGGGCAGCGCGATGGCCTCGTCGAGGGACAGGCGCTCCGCTCCGGCGCCGCGCTTGTCCGCTTTGCGGGCACGGGCATAGTCGACCAGGATGCGGCGGATCATCTGGGCGGCGATCCCGAAGAAGTGCGCACGATTCTGCCAGCGGACGTTGTTCTGTCCCACCAGCTTCATGTAGGCCTCGTGGACCAAAGCCGTGCTTTGCAGGGTGTGTCCGACCCGCTCCTGCCGCAGATAGCGCCCGGCCAGCCGCCGTAGCTCGTCATACACCAGTGGGGTCAGCTTTTCGAGCGCCTGCCGATCCCCATTGCTCCAGTCAGCCAGCAAACGGGTGATCTCGTGCTGGGTTGTCATTGTGGAATTATCCCATACGCAGGTGGAGCCCGGCAGTCCTGCCGGTGAGCCATTTCCTGCCCCCTCTCCGCGTTATTGGATGAGAGGAATTGATGAAAAGGGTTTGGAAAGCCGCGGGCCTGGTACTCGGTGGAATCGCCTGCGTAGGCGTCTCGGCGGCGAGTTATATGGTGATGCGGAAGCCGGTGATCGCCCCGCCACTCGATATCAAGGTGGAAATGACCCCCGAGCGCATCGCCCGCGGCAAATACCTCTTCACGGTATCCGATTGCAACGGCTGCCACTCCGGCCGCGATTTCTCCCGCTTCGGCGGACCCGTTATCGAAGGCCAGATTGGCCATGGCGTCGAGTTCCCCAAGGAACTGGGCATGCCCGGCCGCATCGCTTCCCGGAACATCACCCCGGACGTGGAAACCGGGATCGGCGCCTGGACCGACGGCGAAAAGATCCGGGCCATCCGCGAAGGCATCAGCCGCGACGGCACGATGCTCTACCCGATGATGCCGTACGCGAGTTTCCGCAAGATGAGCGACGAAGATGTCATGAGCCTGGTGGCCTATCTGAATACGCTGCCGCCCGTGAAGCACAAAGTGGAGCGGAGCCGCGTGGACTTCCCGGTGTCGGTTCTCATCAAGAGCGTTCCCCAGCCCGCGGGCTCCGTCCCGCAGCCCGATCGCTCGGACCGTCTCGCCTATGGCGGCTACCTCGTAAACCTCGCGGGCTGCGCCGGGTGCCATACCCAGTCGGAGCAGGGCAAGCCGAAGCCCGGCCTCGCCTTTGCCGGCGGCGAGCGATTCGCCTTCCCCGGCGCCGTGGTCGTGAGCGCGAACATCACGCCCGACCCGCAGACCGGCATCGGCCGCTGGAAAGAGCCGGACTTCGTCGACAAGTTTCACCAATACCGGGAATACGTGGCCAAAGGCTCGCCCGCGGCCGGTCCGGAGAACTTCACCATCATGCCCTGGCTCGAGTTTTCACAGCTCGACGCCGCCGATCTCGGAGCGATCTACGCGTTCCTCCGCTCGCAAAAACCCGTCTACCACAGCGTGGACTCCCACCCCGGATTCCGCCAGCTGGTGACCCAAAAGTAGGAGACCACCATGAGGGAATTACTGAATACCGTCGAGAAAATCTGGTGCGAAGCAATGCACGAGCGCGTGATGTGGCCCATCCACGGCCGCTATCTCTGCTCGACGTGCCTGCGCGAGTATCGCGTGGCCTTTGATTCCGAAGCGGAGACGCGGAGACGAGGAGAAACAACTTTTCCCGATCTCCGCGTCTCTGCGTCTCCGCGTCAGATTGTCACTTACTAGAATTTCAATCTCAGCCCGAAGCGGAACTGCCGCTCGTCGATCCCGTCGCGCGCCAGGTTCGTCACCCCGGTGATCTCGGCGAACCCATTGGTGCGCACGACTCCGCCGGTCACGTCCATGTTGGACACGTTGGCCCCCGGGTTCGCGAAGTGCGGCGTGTTGGTGAAATTCAGAGCCTCAGCCCGGAATTGCAGCGTCATGCCCTCTTTCACCTTGAAGGTTCGGGCCAGGCTGAAGTCCCAATTGACCAGGCCGGGGCCGCGTAGCGAGCGATAGCCCGCCGTGCCGAACCGCGCATCCGTCACCGGCGCAAACGCGAGCGGATCGAAGTACCACATCCCCCTGCCTGCGTTCCCGAGGGTCTCGACGCTCGCTTTGATCTGGTCGGCCCGTTGGGTCGAATTCGGCAGGTTCAGCGAAGTGCCGGACGCCGAGACGGAAAACGGCGCGCCCGTATAGAGACTCCAGAGCTGGTTGATCTGCCAGCCTCCCAATATCGCCGCTCCCACCCCCGATCCAGCCAGGTTGTGCCCCTTGCCGAAGGGCAGCTCCCACACCTGCGAAATGTGGAACATGTGCGTCCGGTCGTAGTCCATGATCACGCGATTCATCTCGAAGTACGGCAGCGCCTGAACGAAATTCGGGTTGCTGTCCGAGTTGATCGCGTAGCCGATCGCCTTCGACCACGTATAGCTCGCGTCCAGTTGCAGCCCGTGCGAGAACCGGCGCGCCACGGTCGCCTGGAGCGAGTCGTACATCGACGTTCCGAGCGGGGTGATCATCGTCGTCGCCGCCGGCCGCCCGAAACGGGCGTTCAGCGGCCTTCCGGCGTTGCCCTGTCCGATTACCTGACCGCTATTGATATCGAGATAGCCGAGCTGGCGCACCGACCTCGTGGCCACATACCCGGCGCCCGCCGTGATGTCGCCGGCGAATTGCTTCTGCACCGTGAAGTTCCAGGATTGGATGTAGCCGCGGTTGAACTCTCTCGGGGTCGTGATCACCGCCAGCGTGCCCGGAACGTCGAGCGTGCCCGAGAGACTCGGAATCTGCAGCGCCGGCAACCCGGTCTCGAGCCGCCCCGCCGGGGAGAACGAATTCGGCGCCGTGATGTTCTGGATCAGCAGGATCGGATAGTTCGTCCGGAAGGGCCGCTGCAATGAGAATGGATCGTACGTGATCCCGTACCCCGCCCGGATCACGAACGTCGGCGTCGCCCGATAGGCGAAGCCCACCCGCGGCGCGAACAGCTTCTTGCTCACGTGGACGCCGCAGTCCGAGGGAATGTCGGCCGTCCCGCAAACCAGCATCTTATTCCTGTCGAAGTCGTACCATTCCACGCCGCGGTCCGCGCGTCGCGGGAACGGGTAGTATTCATACCGCACGCCGTAAGAGACCGTCAGTTTCGGGCTCACGTTCCAACGGTCGCGAATATAGAACGTGTAGTTGTTCTGCCGGGTGGTGTAGCCGTTCTCCGGCGTCATCAGGACCTTCCCCATGTCGGTCTGCAGTCCGAGGAGGAACGTGGCATAGCTGTTGTACTGGTTCCCCGACGGTCCGCCCACGGTCTGCGTCGGCCCGGAACCGAAGCCGAACCCGCCCTGCGCGCCGTACAGCGCGCCCGTCGCTTCCGGCTGGAGCTGGTTCATCCCGGTGAAATACAGCTCCGTGCCGAACCGCACCTCGTGCGCTCCCTTCGTCCAGTTGAAGTTCGCGACGATCGAGTACTGCGGATCGTTGCGGTAATACGGCATGAAATTGTCGTTCACCCCGATGTTGGTATAGTTGCTGACCGCGAACGTCGGCCAGCCCCCTTCGAAGCGCCGCGTGCCGTTGGAGTTGGGAATCCCGAGAAAGTCTTTGCCGAGATTCTCGTCCAGCCGCGACTGCTCCACGCTGGTGTCCATCGCCGTCCACCCGAAATTCGCGTCGACGATGAAGTTGGGCCTGAACACGTAGGTGGTGGCCCCGGTGAAGCTGTACGTGTTGCCCACGCCCATGCCGGCATTCGAGCCCGCCGTCGAGATCGCGGGCCCGCCTACCTGTCCGAACATCTCCGGATTCACCATGTCGTAGTGGTTCACGGAGAATCGCCCGAACGCCGTCCACTTGTCCATGATGTTCCAGTTGACCTTCGTATCGGCGCGATGCCGGTCATACACGTAGGACGTGGCGGCGTAGTAGTTGTTCGTCAGCCCCTCCACGTTGGGCAGCGGCGTAAGGTCCGCAAGCTTGCGCGCAATCGAGCTCTGCCGGTTCGCCGGAACCAGGTTGCCCGCGAAGATCGTCCGGTTCGCGCCGTTCGCGTCGCCCGTCGCCGGATCGTAAATCGGCCTCGGCGAGTCGGACATGTCGCCGCGTTTGATGGCGGCCGTCGGGACCGTCCCGAAGCGCGTCGCCAGTTCGCGGTTGTAGTTCCCTTCGTAGCTCAGGAAGTAGAACAGCTTTTCGCGTTTCAACGGTCCCCCGAAGGAGCCGCCGAACTCATTGTTCACCAGCTTCGGCTTGTCCTGGCCGGTTGGCAGAAAGAACGGTTTCGCCTTCGTGTGATTGTCGGTGTGGAACTCGAATGCCGACCCGTGGATCGCGTTGGTGCCGCTGCGGATCTGGACGTTCACCGCCGCTCCACCCGCCAGCCCCTGCTCCGCGTCAAAGCTGTTCGTCACCACGTTGACCGTGTCGATGGCGTCCAGCGTCGGCACGAACGCGCTGATGTGCGGCAGCCACGGCGAGTTCGACGCGGCCCCGTCGATGCGCGTGTTGTTGATGCTGTAGCTCACGCCGTTCACGTTGAACGTCAGCGATCGCGCCGGGTTGGAGGGCACCGAGTGCGCGTTCGACGGCGGACGGAAGCCGGGAATCACCCGGAACAACTGCTGGTAATTCCGCCCCGCCGGGACCGGCAGGTTTTGCAGGCTGGTGGCCCCGATCTCGGCCCGAACCTCCGACCGGTCCGTCTGCAGCCCCGCAGACTGCGCGCTGACACTGATCGTCTCGTTCACAGTCCCTACGGCCAGAGAAACGTCGAGGCGGGTAATGTTGTTGATCGACACGACTACGTTGCTCGTAGTATGGGCACTGAACCCTTCCTTGGTGACACGGACCGTGTACGTCCCGGGTTCGAGTGTTTGGACGCTATACGCCCCCGCCTCGTTCGTGACCGCCTGTCGCGACTGGTTCGTCTGTGTATTCGTGATCGTGACCGCGGCGCCCGCGACTGCCGCGTCACTCGCGTCCCGAACGTTGCCTACGGCCGAGCCGTAGAGAATCTGTGCGTGAAGTTGAATAGGAGCCGGCGCTACAAGCAACAATAGCCCGGCCGTAACGTGGAGCGCGAAAGAACGCATGGATCACCCTCCCCGGATAGATTGGAGGATTCTACATCCGCCCACGCGCCAAAACAAGCGAAATCCGTGTGTTGCTTACCAGAAGTGCGCGGTCATCTCCCCGTGCCCCTCCGCGGTTTCACGGAGTTTGGCCGTTGCCGGCGGCACAAGGAATGCCCTTGAGAACCCTGCCGGAACTTCGACGCGAGGATCCGCGGCGGGGGTATTCCCGTTGACGGGCTCGCTCCCGATCGCCACTTGTAAATTTTTCGATCCCAACCCCCGCTCGAGCGAACGCCCAGTCCCGTGAACCGGCGCGAAGCGCCGATGAGCCCTATCCGCCCGCCCCTACCGCCCTCGCGCTCAACGCCTCCGCGATCGCGTCCAACTTCTCCCGCAACTCCTGGTTCGCCGCCACCAGTGCCGTCACCTGGTCCTCCAGACTTGGCTTGGCTGCCACTGGAGCTACCACGGGACGCGCGTCCGTTCCAAACCCCGAGAGCGCCGGCCGCTCCACCGAGGTGACCCGGTGCAGCACCCGCCAGACTTCGTTCTTTTTGGTCCGATCCACCTGCCGTAGCGCGCGCGCCTGTTCGTCGTTGCTCGCCAGCCACTCCGGATCGACCACGTACGAGAAGAAGTCGTCGAAGTTCTGCTTGCTGTTCTCCAGGTAGAACGTGTTGAACCGGAACCGGTGCACCTTCTCCCCCGGCAGCACCGCCCGCCCGTGCGCGTCCGTGATGCCCGCGCTCTCGATCCCGCTCACGTCCACCTCGACGCTCAAACTCGCCCCAACCCGCTCGGTCTTGCTCAGGGTCTGAGTCATCTTGAACGTCCCCTGGCCCGTGAACTCCAACCCGACCGCGCCGATCGTCAGCTCTCCGGCCGCGCCCAGCGCGCCTTCCAGCGAAATCGAGCTCCCGATCGTGTGCTCGATGGTGGACGCGAATTGTTCCGTCTCCGAATGCAGTCCGCCGTCCGCGTCCCAGACGTAGGTGTTCACGATGTTCCGCTTGCCCGCTCGGATCTGAAGATCCTCCATACGTTTCTGCCACGCGGCGAACCCGAGCAGCGCCCGTGTCTTCCGTTCGGGATCCAACAACTGGACGGCAAGCTGCGCGTTTTTCGCGTCGATCTGGCTCTGCAACTGCTCCTGCTTGCCCCCCAGTTGCTCTTTCAGCTCGCCCACGCTATCCGAGAGCTTGTCGAGCTTCTCCTGGTTCTCCGCGTCATCCTTGCCGCCGCCGGCCTTTGTCGACTTCGCGTCGAATTTCGGATTGTTGATTCGCTCCTGCACGGCCTGGTCCGCGGTGTCTCCGAAATCCAAGGCGAGCCGCGCGTCGAAGTTTTCGAAATAAGCCGCCCGCCGCGCGTCCTGCAGCTGGATCTGCCGTTTCAAGTCCACCGCTTCCCTCAGCCGGAAATAGCTGGCCGGGAACAGCGAGCCATATTGCGAGCGCATGGAGGGAACCTCGCTGTGGAAGCGCGCGCTCGCCGCCGCGGTTCCCACCTGCCCGTCCAGGCTTCCGTTCAACACGTATGCCGGATTCAGGAAGAACGTGATGGTGTTCACGTCCGGCGGAATGTTCGGCACGGGCAGCACCTGGTAGGCCACCATCCGCTGCGATTTCTTCAACCGCGCGATGAAGACATCGGCCAAGGCGGAGATCACCAGCGCATATCCCACGTTCTTCGGCACGAACCGGCGGCCGAGCACGGGGAACGCCGGCTCCGCTTCGGCTTCGCCCCGCAATTCGATCCGGTTGGTGGACACGGCGCCGGCGCTCGCGCTCACCGACGTCCCTTCCGTCGTACCCTGGTCCGTCACCGCCGACCCCTTCAACCCGATCTTCGCCTCCAGCGAGTCAAACGACACGAAGCCACCCACCGCCACGCCCTCTTCCACGCCGATATCCAGTCCCGCGTAGAAGTCGAACGACGCGCCGCTGTTGCTCTCCTTGGACCGGTTCCACGAAAACTCGACGTCCGTCGATTGCACCGTTGCCACCGACGTCGCGCCCGCGTACGAGTCGGGAGCAACCGTCAGGTTTTCGCTGGGCACCGGAGGCGGTCCCTCGATGTAGCCCAGGAGCGTCGGCCGGAACTGCGCGTTCCCGACGAAGCGCAGTTCCAGATCCTCGATCCTCTGATCGCTCAACAGACGCGCGCCCGCCGGGTGTAGCACACCCGTGAACCGGCGCATCATCGCCGTCCGCGCGCCGCTCGCCGGGTCCACCGAAAACGTTGTGTACTCCGCGCTGGTAACGCAGCCCCCGAACTCCACTCGCGAGATCCGCGCCCCCATGTTGGGGAACGGCGTAACGTCCTGGGGTACGGACCCGTTGGCGAGTTCCGCATCCGCAAAGTTGCCGGTCGAGTCCGTGAGGTCTCCGTTCAGCCGATAACAGGCAACCAGTCCCGGCTCGTTGCCGGTGCACACCGTGCTCATACAGCTCTCGATCTCCTCCACGCTCAGCGCGCCGTTCCACACCCGGAACTCCGCGACCTTCCCGATGGGGCGGGAGGACTGCTGCCCCCGCCCGATCGCAATGATTCTGCCCTGGAAGTAGCCAAGGTCCGCCGGAAGAGCGGACTCCTCGGGATTTTCCGCTTTGAATTGGACCCCGAGGTCGCCCACGAATGCGCCGCCGTCCACGTAGAATTGCATGCTCGAAGGACGGGTCGCCGGGTCCTTGATGTTCCGCTTGTCCGGAACCGGACCCTGTCCGCGCGCCACTACGGCGAGGTGATGCCATCCCGCGGGAAGTTCATTGAGGTCGATGCCGGTCCCATACTGCGCCCCGTCCACCACCAGCGCAAAGAGCTTCGACCCCATCACGGCGATGTGCTGCCCCGTGTCCATCATGAATAGCGTGGAGCGGACGGAGGTCGAATTGGAGGACTCTTGCAGCAACGGATTGCAGAACCAGAACTCCACGGTCCAGTTCTCCGACAAGGGAATGCCCGGCAGGAACAGTCGTCTCCTGCCCGCGACATTGATCCCCTGTTGGAAAGCGTAAGGCTCCCATTGATCGAACCGGGTGTCGTACGAGATCTGCCGCAGGTAGCGGCCCTCTTTCGCCACGTCCACCGGTCCGGTCAGCGCCGACACATCGGCCGGCAGCGCGGGCAAAGCCTCGACGTAGGCGAGGACGACCTTCCCCAGGACGCTCTCTACAAGGCTCATCGAGCTGCCAATGGCGACCGTGATCGACCGAAGGTGCGCCGCGCTCACCCGTGCCGATCCGTCGGCCGTCTTTGGAGCCGACGGGATGGTGTTCGAGGCGTTCGCGATTCTTGCCGCAATGTCCCCGTTCACCCGCCCGAGCAACGCCTGCACCTGTCCGAGATCCGGCAGCGTCCCCAGACCCTCCAGCCGTGCGAGCTCGCGCTCCACCCGGTCCAGTTGGGCCTGGAGAAAGGGCCCTTCCGGATTGGTGAAGACTTCGCTCAATCGGACCAGCACGAACGGCCGGGGTTCGACAGCGGAGGGCGGCAGAAAACTAGTGACGAAGAAGGTCAGCCTTCCGCTGCCGTCCGTCCCCAGAGTCAACCATTCGTCGCGCTCCGTCGCGCCTCCTAAATTCCGAATGGTCACGGCGACACCCGCCTCATTGAACGTGGCCTCCGGCCGGATGTCGTACAGGAGGCGGGGAATCTGATCGACATTGGCGCTGCCGACCGGACGCGTCATGTCGATGAACGACGGGGCGGGGCCATTGAAGAATCCGCCCCTCCCAAAGCTGTTTCGGAGCTCCGGAACATCCCTGACCCGGATAATCTCTACCGTCGACTCCTTTCCGTTTCGGACCAGCGTCTGGCGAAGCAGATACGCTTCGGTGATTCCGGCGGGTCCGTTGGAGAGACGAACCTTGGTGAAGAAGAAGCGGCTTTCCTCGGACTCCGTGGTTCGAGGCACAAGGCCCAGAAGCGTGGTATTGATACCCCCTTCGATCTGCGCGATGGGCGTGCTCTGCACGGTCTCAGCCGCCCGGATCGCCACCGGATGCGAAAGCGCCACCTCCAACCGGAGCTTGTCCCGCTGCGCCCGGAGGTCGTTCTTGCGCTGCTCCAGCGTGGTGCTGCCGACCAGCTGGAGCAGGGCTTCGGTCTCCTGCAGCTGCGCCGACTGTTCATAGAGCGCGGACAGCTCCGCGCTCCCGCTGAACTCGTCCGCGCCGATCGAGACCGATTCCTCCATGCTGTGCTGCGTGATCGAATTCGAGATCAGCTCCAGCCGGTGCTTCCGGACCTGCATTCCCGTCCAGTCGCCTTGCAGGTCCTCGATGGCGAAAGCGCGCAGCAGCGTCACGTCCGCCGGGACCTGGAAATTCACGGTCGCCAGCCGGAAGCCCGATGCATCCGGTCCGCGGACGTCCAGGTTCGACGTGATCCGCGCCGTGTCGAATTCGATCAGCGTATCCTCGCTGCGCCGCCGTTTGCCGAACAGGTGAAAACGGAACAGGTTCGGCGGAACGGCCGCGGTGGACGGCTCCAGCCGGTATTCGAACGACTCCGTGTACCGGCCATTCCCTAGCACCGGGACCAGGTCGGAAACCTCGTACGAGAACGCCGGACGCCCGTCCCGCAGCTTCCGGGCCAGCAGCAGCTCCGTCACGAAGGGATCGCCCTCCAGCAATCCGTGCGCGTGCAGCGGCCCGAAATCGGCCACCGTCGCTGGATTTCCCGCGTTGATCGCCGACAGCTTCCAGTAGCCTTCCAGCCCCTGCTCCCTCCCCTGCAGCGCCAGCCGGGCCCCTTCTTGGATCTCCTCGCTGCTCCGCACGCGATTCCAGATTCGAACGTCTGCCATGGTTCCCGAGAATCGCGAGTTCACCCCGAGCGGCCCGGTCTGATGCGTCCCCAGGAGCAGGGTGATATCCGGTCCCGCGTCAATCCGGAAGGCGCCCTCCGCGATCCGGCTGCCATCCAGGAAGACGGACCCCGTCGCGCTCGCCCGTTCCACCGTGAGCGCCAGGTGATGGAATTCGTTGACCGGCAGCAGCGGGGCGACAAGCTGGCCGCCCGTGCTCCCGATGATCAACAAGTCGCTGGTCTGGAAGATCTCCATGAAGAATCCGGTCGCCGCCGGATTGGTGAACAGCGCGATCGTGCCCGAACTCCCGGGGCGAGGCTTCAGCCAGAGCTCGAACGTGAGGTCGCCCTCCAGCGGGAAGTTCGAGCCCAGCGGGATCGTCACGCTGTCGTCCTCACCGTCGAACTCCAGGCCGCGCCGCTGCCGGGAGTCAAACACCTCCAGGCGGCCCGAGGTCCACGGCGTATCCAACTCGACTTCCTTGCCCCTGACGGCCCGGATCTTGTGCGTGCCCGCCAGGTCGAGCGCCCCCGACACCTTTACGCCTTCGCCTTCCTTCGTCGCGTGCCCCGGCGAATCGACGCGGAGCCGCACTCCCGGGACGAAAGACACCGCCGCGATCTCTCCCTCTGCCACCTTGTTCTCTTCGTCGGGAATCACCTCGTGACAGAATCCGAAGTCGTTCGAAGGGAAGCTTCGGTCCAGCACCAGCGAATCGCGCAGGAACAGCGTCGTGTTCGCCGGAATCGCCGCGGGGGCCGGACGAATCGGAATCGCGACCGCTCCTGCGGCCGCCGCTGCGCTGGTCTGCAGTTCCACCGCGGTCTCCCTCGCTCCGCCGATTCCTGTTACGCGCACGACGCAGGAAAGAAGCGTTCCTTCTGGCGCCTCCTCCCGCAGAGGCTGCGCGAATGTCAGCTGCGTCGCGCCGGGGTTCAGCGCAACCGGGATCGTGCCGATCGGGATCCGTTCCGCGGTGTATTCGCCGTTATAGTTCTGTGTCTGGTCCACCCGGATCCGCATTCCCGGCTTCAGTGCGCCACTGAAAGAAGTCCCGTCGAGCACCGCTTTGCCGTCCGCCCCGCGCCGGATACGCGGAATCGATCCGGTGATGGGATCGCGACGCCGCGCGAATGCGAGCGCTCCATCCAGCGCCGGCAGCGGCACGCTCTTGATATCCGCTTTCAGGATCGATGCGGTCGCCGGCGTTTCCTGATCGACCAGTCCGAGGGATCCGTTTTCCTGCACTTCGAACGACAGCGCCACCACTCCCGTGTTCAGGGGGAGGCACACCATCACGCTGGCGCCGATGCGCACGAGCTGCGGACCGTCCGGTCCCGCGATCTCCGCCTGCCGGTCGTAGAGCGTCGCCACCGGGGTTCCAACACCCTCCAGTTGCGATCCGCCCTGGTCCTTCAGAACGACCACGCGCTGCACGATGCCCGGCTCACCGTCGCGGTCCGTCACATCGAAGAGCCCGTCTTCCGATGCCCGGATGGAGGTCATGATCAGCGTGGGCGCCAGAAACTGCTCGAGGTCGGGCGTCGGTCGGTTCTGCGTAGTGGTGACGAAGTGCCACCGGAACTCGTTGAGCTGTTTGCCGGGCGTCACCACTACAGCGAATCCGCCGGCCCGGTCTCCCAGAAAATCCAGCTCGGTCGTCGGTTCGAAGAAGGGTTGTCCGTTGGCATCCTTGAAATCGAGCGCGTCGAATTCCGCGTTCGTCCCCCGCCCGGGGTTGGCCGGCTCGTGCCTGCGGCGGCTGCGTTTGAACCGGATATCCAGCTTGCGCACGAGCTTGTTCGTCAGGCCGTCCAGGACAAAGCGGTCCACCAGGATCGAACCGGGCGTTGCGGTGGTGGCGAAGACGTCGGTCTCCCGGAAGACATACAGATGCCCCATGGCGGAAATCGCCTGCACGGCCAAATGGGCGTTCTGGCCGGCAGTGTGGTACCTCGACCGGTGAATGAACGGCTCCACTTGCGGAAAGGCGAGTAGCGTGAGCCAGTTCGGCGTCGGCCCCTGCGCCGCCGCGGCGCCCGCAATCAGCAGCGTCTCGCGCTCGCGCGCCACCACGCTCTCGTCGGTCGCTCCATCGGCCGGGCTCGGTAGTTCGAGGGCCGTCCAATCCTCCCATTCCTTCAGCGCGTCCGACTTCCCCGCCAGGTCCTCCTCGAACCCCTCGCGCTTGACGGTATAGAAGATCTGCCCGCTTTGGTGCAGGCCAAGCACAACGACCTTGCCTTCATGCCGCACTGAGCTGATTTGAACGAGATCCGTTTTTTGAAGAAGCACTGCCCGCCTCCAGAAGTGTGAACCCAAGAGTAGACCACAAGAGACCGGGAATCTCCAAGGAAAGTCTTGCTCCCCCCAGATTCCCTCCGCCCACCGACGGCAACCCACGCGGTCATCGGAAACGGCCGAGTCGACCTCGCACTCCTTGCCGTCGTACGGCAGGCCCGTCACTCGGCGAGCGCAAGCTCGCCGCCGTAGCTGTCCGAGCCTTTAGGGCTTCCATGGCGCCTTCGGTGTGCGGCTTCGTCAGTTGCGAATGAGTCCCGGCGCGCCGCTCTTGACCGCCTTTGTCCGTTGATGTCCAGGGATCTCGAGCCGTACTCTCTCCGCATGCCCGCAGCACGACCTCATTCCGAACATGACGAGATCTTGAAAACGGTCCAGTTGTACATCGACGCCTGCAAGCAGGGAAAAAGTGATCTGATGCGTCCCGCGTTCCACTCGCAAGCATCGTTCTTTGGTTACGCCGGCGACCAGCTCGCTGTCGGAACCGAATTCCTGTTCGACTGGATAAAAACGGGCGCCTCATCAGAAGTCAACATCTCCTTCGTGGTGAATCCAAAAACAAACGAGATTCTGGGTCTAACTACCGACAAGGGGACTGTTATGTCATGCGAACTGAAGCGCATGAGCAACGGCCGAGGCAGCGACAAATAGCCTCCGCCTGTGGTACGGCAAAGAGCCGTCGTTCCGAACGACGGCTCATTGCTGATGTCGGACACTCGGAAGCAATGCCCTTGGTCGATAGTCGCCTATGCTGAGACCAAGGGCGGTGTTGAACGGAAGCGGCTACAATCAACGAGTTCACCAGCGGAGATCGGTCACACCCGTTCGTTCGCGGCGAGCCGTTCACTCCGGGAATCTTCCACCCGGACGTGTCCGCGGTTCCGCCGGGCGACCACCTGGCGCCTGTCAAGTCATCGACCCGGTAACCGACCGGAGGGCCTGCCTTCCTCTCTTTTCATTTGGTATACTCGGCCTCGTTCCGGACTTGGGGGAACTGCACGTATGACACTGAATTCAGCGCCGGCAAGGGCGATCCTGCTCTCGCTGGTTCCCTTGGCCGCGTTCGCCGACATAAACAATGGGCTGGTCCTTCAAACCAATAACGCGCTGAATTTGGACACGGGCGCCAAAGTAGCTGCCGGCTCTGGGGACCTCCTCTGGACCGGCAATAGCCTCGTTCCCCAGGGCAACGCTACGGCGATTGCCCTCGGCGCACTCGGAATCACCGCGTATAACGGCCTCACCGAGGCCTCCTTGCAAGGCTCCAGGAGCGCCGCCAACTCGGCCGCGATTTCATCCTCCAATCTGCCCGCCACCGAGGTCGTCGCCGTGTTCACCAACGGTGGCCACACGGCCAAGGTCTACGTCAGCACCAATAGCGGCGGCAGCCTTGCCGTCCTATTCACGACTTATACTTCTCCGGCGTCGAATCGTCCGGTGGTTACTTCCGTACTGAACAATTCCAGCCAGAATCCGGATGGATTTCCAAACTCCGGCATCGCGCCCAGCAGCATTTTCCTCATCATCGGGACGGGGCTGGCAGACCTGAAAGATCCCGTGCTCCAGTCCACCGCCGATCCGGGCCTTCCCGCCACGTTGAACGGCGCAAGCATCACCGTCACCGCCGGCGCCGTGGTCCTGCATCCGGCGATCTACTACACGAGCCCGAAGCAGCTCGCCGCGGTGATGCCGGCAAACGCTCCTCCCGGTGCGGCGAACCTGACCGTTACCTACAACGGGACAACCAGCGCGCCGTTCCAGATTCACATCGTTCCCAGCGCGGTGGGAATCAATCGCTACGACGGTAATGTCGGCGTAGCTACAGATGCGATCACGGGCGCTCTCATCAGTTTCACCAACCCGGCGAAACCGGGCGAGATTCTGGTTCTATGGACTACGGGTCTCGGATCAAATCCCTCTGATAGCGATACGGTCTTCTCGACCTCTCCTCACCGCATCGACGTTCCCGTCCGTATCTACCTGGGACCCGTCGAGGCAACCATCCTTTACGCCGGATCGGCCGGATATCCCGGGGTGAATCAGGTCAATTTCACCATACCCGGCAACGTTCAGGTCGGCTGCTACGTCACCCTCGCCGCGGTAGTAGGAACCTTACTGAACGACGTCGTGACGCTTCCGATCAGCAGCGACGGCGGGCCGTGCGTCGACCCGTCCACGGGGCTGAACGGAATTCAGATCTCGGGCGGCTCAGGCCTGACCATCCGTGGCGGCTCCGTCGGAATCCAGCACATTGACACACCGGACAGAAATGGAAATCGCGCCGTGAGCAATGTTGCGAGTGGCGGTTTCGCAAAGTACAGCGGGCTATATCCGTCGAGTGTTTCATCCCTCACTCCGGGAAGCTGCCTGATCCGATATCCGGTGCCGCAGACCGGCAGTGTGACGCTGCTGGATGCGGGAAGCGTGAAGCTGAACGGACCTGACGGGCTTAACGCCACGCTCGCGCCAACTCTTGGCGGCCTCTATGCCGCCCTATCGGGGACAGACATTCCTCAGTCTGGCGGGACCTACACCTTCGCCGGTTTGGGTGGCAAGGATGTGGGCGCCTTCACCGCAGCCCTGAGTCTTTCTCCCCTGTTGAAGTGGACGAATCCCACTGCGGCGGCCAATATAAACAGATCTCAACCACTCCACTTGACGTGGACCGGTGGAAACCCCGGGAGCTACGTATACATCGTTGGAGCATCCGGGTCTGGCGGCGCACGCGAGCGGATCTTTGAATGTGTCTCCGTCGCCGATTCAGGGCAGTTCGATGTTCCCGCCTATATCCTGTCCGCGATGCCGTCCGGGGTTGGAAGCGTAGAACTGGACAACGGTATTTTCACGCCATTTTCAGCGACCGGGCTCGACATCGCGTCAGTCGGGGCGTCGATTACCTACTCAGTGAGCTCGACTTTCAGCAGCAATTAAAGAGCGGGGTAGACGACCGCGCGCACGCACTGCGGGGGGCAGTCCCGCTGGTGCCCCAGTTTACACGCGAGACACTTGTGACATGCCGCAACTGGTACGAATCCCTCTGATAACGCCGTGTATGTGACTGAAAACGCAATGCCCGTTTCTCTGTACAGTACGGTGCTGTGGCAGCAAAATGATAATGTCCCCTTTGGGCAAAGTAGAAATGTCCCCTTGACACTCCACGCTAGTGGGGATGGAGGAAGGACAACTACTGATGACCCAAGCCGAACGTGACCGGCTGGTAGCACTCAAGAAAGCCAAGAAGAAACTGATCACGCAACGCGAAGCCGCTGATGAGTTGGGTGTCAGTGTGCGGCAGGTGAAGCGGCTGATCTACGCGCTGAAGAAGCACGGCGACAAGGCCGTGGTTCACAAGCTGCGTGGACGGCCCTCCAACCGAAAGATTGAGGAGCGGATCGAGCGCGAAGCAGTGCAGATCTTGTCGGCGCCGGTGTACAAGGGGTTCGGGCCGACCCTGGCGGCGGAGTATTTGGGGAAGAAGCACGGGCTCGAGGTGAGCAAGGAAACGGTGCGTCAGTGGATGATACGGGCCAAGCTGTGGCGAGGAAAGAAAGCGAAGGTCAAAGATGTCCACACCTGGCGGCCACGGCGGAGCCGATGCGGCGAACTGGTGCAATGGGACACCAGCGATCACGATTGGCTGGAGGGCCGGGGGGAGAGATTGTACTTGATCGCGATGATCGATGACGCCACAAGCCGGCTGTTTGCGCGCTTCGTGCGCAGCGATTCGGCGGAAGAAAACATGAAGTTGCTGTGGGATTACCTGGAGACGTTCGGGCGGCCGGTGGCGTTTTACACGGACAAGGCGAGTATGTTTCGAACGGCGGAGAAGCGGAAGCGGGATGAACCGGGAGTGGACAAGGACCCAGTGGAGATGCCACCGACGCAGATCGGGCGCGCGTTGCGGGAGTTGGGGATCACGTGGATCGCGGCGCATTCTCCCCAAGCCAAAGGACGGGTGGAAAGGAATTTTGGGACGGCGCAGGATCGGCTGGTGAAGGGAATGCGGGTGGCCGGCGTGACCACGCTGGAGCAAGCCAACGAATACCTGATGAATGATTATCTGGCGTGGTGGGAACGGGAGATGACGGTGGAGGCGGCCAATGCCGACGATGCGCATCGGCCGTTGGAGAAGAGCCACAATTTGGCTGCCGCGCTGAGCCATGTCGAGACGCGCCTGGTGCGGCCCGACTACACGTTGCGTTGGGACGGGAAGTTGTATCAGATCGAGCGCGGGGCGGTCACGACCGGATTGCGCGGGGCCAATGTAGGAGTCGAGCGGCGGCTGGACGGATCACTGGCAGTCCGGCATGGGGACCGGTATTTGCCAGTGAAAGAGTGCGCCGCGGCGGAGAAGCCGAAAGCCAAAGCGCCGCCCGCGAGATCGGCGCAACGGCCCCGCGTCAGCCGACGAGGCAGTGACTGGAACAAAAAGTTCGACCTCAAGAAAGGGCCGACCGTATGGCAGGCCGCGAAGGCCTCGGGGCACCGGCCGCAAGAGACGGTCGGATGAAACCCATCCTGGGGGAGTGGCGGGAAGGAAAGTTGGCCCTGTACCGGGAAATGCTCCGCACGTCCGGCCGGTAAGCCGGGGGATTTCTTGCTCGCTCTGGAGCATTTGCGACGATCCCTGCCTCGCCACTCGATTCCCGCAGCAATTGATACCGGGCGCCCGGTATGCGTTTTCTGAGGCATGGCGGAATCTATCTGGTCCGATGGGGTTTCAAAACCAAAACCAAACCCTGGCTCGGGAGCATACCGCCTCCCGCTGGTCGGCCCCGAGCCAAGGTCAAAGAACGCGCCGGGAGGATCACGCTCTTTCTCATCGTCCGCAGATGAGTTCCGGCCGGCTATTCCTCGATCGGGTTGGTCGCCACCAGAGCCCGTCTCCGCTTCGCCGGCACGAGCAGATTAACACGCACTCCGAAAGCGCCCAGGCAAAAGGGGACGTTTCTACTTTGCCAGCAAGGGGACATTTCTACTTTGCCTTGACATGTACAGTACGGTGCTTGCCAACCGCCCACGATTGAAATAAGATACATCCGCTCAAGTTGCGATCACAGTGTATTGATTCACTTCCGGCTCAGGGATACCGGAAGGGGCACGAGGGGTTAGGTAAGCTGTACAACTCGACAACACAAAAGAGGGGGTATATGAAGCTACGCAAGGTGGCACAGCAGTGCTGTGTCTTGATTCTGGCTGCCGCCTGCCTGGTGGGACAGACGGTCTCGAGTTCGATTACGGGAACGGTCCTCGATCCCGCGAGCGCGGTCATCCCGAACGCGACAGTCACACTAACGGATGAGAACACTGGCAGCGTCCGCAACGTCGTCAGCGACAGCGCGGGACTGTTCCGCTTCCTGAACGTTCCGCCGGGGAGTTACCGGGTCTCCGTCGAAGCCACCGGGTTCAAAAGCCTGGTGCAGAGCAACATTATGGTGTCGGCGAATGAAACGCGCGACGTCGGCAAGCTCTCGCTCTCCATCGGCAACACCTCCGAGAAGATCTCGGTTATCGCCGAAGCCGCCACCATCCAGTTGGCCAGCTCCGAGAAATCGCAGCTCGTCGACGGTAAGCAGTTGAACGACATCACGCTCAAGGGACGCGATCTGTTCGGCTATCTGAAACTGGTGCCCGGCGTCATCGACACCAACTGGAACCGGAACGTCACCGATCCCGGCGCCATCGGCAGCATCACCATCAATGGCAACACTTCCGCCAAGAACTTCACCGTTGACGGTATCACCGACATGGACACGGGCTCCAACGGCACGATCCACTATGAGCCCAACATCGACGCCATCCAGTAGTTGAAGGTGCTGACCTCCAACTACCAGGCGGAATTCGGACGCAACTCTGGCGGCACCATTACGGTTGTCACTAAGAGCGGCACCCAGCAGTTCCACGGCACCGCCGCCTGGAACCACCGCCACGAGGGCTGGAACGCCAACTCGTGGGCCAACAACCGCAACGGCCTGAACTCCCAGGGCGCGGAAGTTTCGCCTCGAACCAAGTACCGCTTCAACGTCGAGACTTACTCGATTGGCGGTCCGGTCTTCATCCCGAAAGTGTTCAACCGGGAAAAGAAAAAACTCTTCTTCTTCTGGTCACAGGAGTACACCGGCCAGTTCGTTCCCGGCGGGACGCAGAACAAATACACCCCCACCGAGCTCGAGCGTGGCGGCGACTTCTCGCAGTCGCGGCAGAACAACGGCAACGTCCTCGCGATTACCGATCCCACCACCGGCGCGCAGTTCCCCGGCAATATCATTCCGAAGGCGCGCATCGACCCGACCGGTCTGGCGATGCTGAATTACTTCCCCACGCCGAACTTCGTCGGCACCGGCACGCAGGCCAACGTCGTCAACTTCTTCGAGGCCGCCAGCGCCGCTCACCCGCGCCGCAACGACGTCCTTCGCGTCGACACGTACCTCACTTCCAGGTTGACCGGCTACTTCCGGTACATCAACGACTACGACAACACCGTCGCGCTCTATCAGGGCGTCCAGTTCTCGGACACGACGGGCAGCGTCCTCGCCTCCAAGGGCATCAAGACTCTGCCGCCCGTCGATCACCCGAACCCGGGCCACGGCTACTCCGCCAGCACCACCTACCAGATCTCGCCGACCACCATCAACGAGTTCACCGTCGGCAAGAGTTTCAACACCTGGTCGTATTACACGCAGGACAACTTCGCCAGCATTGACCGCTCGCTGGTGAACAATCCGCCGACGCTGTTCCCGCTGCCCAAGACCAACCCCGAAGGTGTTTCGCCGACCAACGGGTATCAGAATCTGATGCCGCAGTTCAGCTTCGGTTCGCCGCCCTCCAACTCGATGGGATTCTCGAAGAACTCGACCTCCGCCGGAGCCTACGAGAACTTCAACACCATCTGGAGCTTCGTCGAGAACTTCAGCAAGGTCCTCGGCCGTCACACGCTGAAGACCGGCTTCTACTGGGAGCGGAACGAAAAAATCCAGCCCGGCGGCGGCGGATACTCGGGCAACTTCGACTTCTCCCAGGACACCAATAACGCTCTCTACAATACCGGCAACGGATATGCCAACGCTCTGCTCGGCTATGTGAACACATATAGCCAGCAGACCGCGCGCGCCACCTTCAAGACCAAGTACTCGAACTTCGAGTACTACTTGCAGGATAACTACCGCGTGAACCGGAAGCTCACGCTCGACTACGGCATTCGTCTGTACTATCAGAATCCGCAGTCCGACGTGAACGGCACGTTCGCGATCTTCGATCCCGCCACGTATCAGGCGTCCGCCTTGCCGCGCATCTACCGGCCCGGCACCAGCGGCGGCCGTCGCGTGGCCATCGACCCGGCTAACGGGAACGTTGCCCCGGCGCCCTACATCGGCTTGTTCGTGCCCAACACCGGAAACCCTGCCTCGGGTATGAAGCTGCTCAACGGCAAGGAAAACGGATGGGAACCCTACCACCAGCGCACCATCGCCTGGGCGCCCCGGTTCGGTTTCGCGTACGATCTGAGGGGTGACGGCAAGACCGCTATCCGCGGGGGCTTCGGCATTTTCTACAACCGCCTCGACGGGAACCAGGTCTATAACCTGACCGGCCAGGCGCCCTATGCCTACACGCCGGTGGTCCGCTACACCACCATCTCCCAGATCGCCACCAGCGGCGGCAGCCTCGTCATCGGACCGTCCGGTCCGAATACCTGGCCCCAGTCGCAGGTGCCGTTCGACCGCGTCCACAACGCCAGCCTGGAAATCCAGCACTCCATCGGCGCCGGGTCGGTTCTGTCGGTCGGTTACGTCGGAAACTGGGGCTACAACCAGCGCCTCAGCTACGATATCAACGCGATTCCGCTCGGCACCCGCGCGCCCTTCAATATGGCCAACGCGGACGCCACCAACGGCAACCGCTCCCTGCCCGATGTCTATCTCCGGACGAAGTTCCCCGGCTACAACGGCATCAACCAGCAGAACTTCCTCGGTCACACCAACTACCATGCGGCGCAGGTGAGCTTCAACCGGCGCTTCTCTCGTGGCCTGGCATGGGGTCTGGCCTACACCTGGTCGAAGGCCCTCGGCACCACCGGGTACACCCCGAGCGTTCCGGACAACGAGAAGTGGAACTACGGCCTGCTCGGCTCCGATCGCACCCACAACCTCCAGGTCAGCTACAGCTACGAGTTCCCGAAGGCCGGTAAGCGGCTCAACTCGAAGCTTCTCGCTGTCTTCGTCGACAACTGGACGCTGTCCGGCATCTTCACCATGCAGAGCGGCGCTCCCTTCGGTCCCCCCGGACCCAACGTCTCGGGCACTGCCCCGGACTACACCGGCACCCCGAACGTCGGCGCTCGCGTCCTCGTGCTGAGCGACCCGATGAAGGACGTTCCGGCCGGCCTCTACTTCAACCCGAACGCTTTCGGAGTTCCCGCGTACGGCACGAACATCACCGTGCCGGTCCTCGGCAACGCCCAGGGCGGAGCGGGCATCATGCGTCTGCCACGCGTCACCAACATGGATTCGACCCTGGCGAAGTTCTTCCCGATCTTCGGGGAGCGCCGCGGCCTCAAGATCCAGTTCCAGGCTTACAACGTGTTCAACACCGCCGAGTTCAACGGCGTGAACACCGGTATGCAATGGAATGCGGCCGGCGCGATCATTCCGCAGCCCTCCACCGGAACTTATAGCGGCACTCTCCCGGCGCGCATTCTCGCGCTCGGCGCCCGCTTCGAGTTCTAACTACTGCTCGCGCAGCGGCCTCTCCGGCAGTTACGGGAGGGGCCGCCCGCCCACCAACGTCGTGATCACTTCCTCCAGCAACAGCTTCAAATAGTGGACCTGCGCCGTCGGATCGTCCGGCGTCTCCCGATACGCCTTCAGCACCCGCGCCCGGTAGTCCGCCTTCTGCTGTTCGGGAGTCATCGCGAGATACTCGACCAGCCCCGCCGGCAGTCCGCCCTTCGCCGCCGGACCCAGTTGCCTGAACCGCTCCATCGCGGCCTTCGACTCCTCCGCCAACCCCGCGTCCGCCAGCGCCCGCGCCAGGTGCATGACCACCTTCGAATCATTCGGCGCCAGCTCCGCCGCCCGCCGCAATACCACCACCGCATCCTTGGGACGGTCCAGCCCCGAGTAAGTCTGACCGAGCCGGTCGAGCGTCAGCGCATCTGCGCTCAGTTTGGCGGCAGCTTCCAAATCCTTCAGCGCCGCGTCGAGCTTCCCCTGCTGGTAGGACAGCCCGCCCCTCGCCGACATCGCCGCCGCGAAATCCGGCTTGAGCGCAATCGCCCGATCCAGCTCCGCCGTGTCCTGCTCCGCCACGCCGAGCTGATAGTGGACCACCGGGTCGTCCGGATGCCTGGCGAGATACCACCGCAGGTCTTCCAACCCGCGCTCCAGCTGCCCCATCCGGACGGCCGTGAATCCGCGCTCCCGCCTGGCGACGTCGTCCTGCGGCGCGAGCTTCACGTAACGGTCCCACGCCGCGAGCGAATCGTCGAGTGCGCCCAGGTCGGACGTCGCCACCGCCAGCAGTTTCTGCGCGTCCGCGCGGTCCTGCGGCACCTTGGCGAGCCGCTGCACAGCCGCCGCCGGCTGTCGCAGCGTGAGATCGACTTGCGCCGCGCGGGTCAGCACTTCGGCGTTCCCCGGCTGCTGCCGGAGCGCCGCATCGAACGCCTCCCGGGCTCGGACCGGATGTCCGGCAAAAGCTGCCATCGTGCCCAGATTGACGAGGGTATTGAAGTCGTCCGGCGCCGCCGTCAGCGCCCGGGCGAAGAGCTCCTCCGCCTTCCCGTACTCCCCCGCCTCCCCGAAAGCGACGCCGAGGGTGTAGGAATACTCGTCAGGTAAATACCGGGCGTATTTTCCGGCCTCGGAGGCCTCTCTTCTCCCGAGGGCCATCCGTACGAGCTGCAAATTGGCATTTTTGTGCCTCAAATCGACCGAAATTGCGCTCAAATATGCCTTTTTGGCGCCAATTTCGTCCCCTTTTTGCGCCAAATGATTCCCGAAATTGCTCAGCACATCGGCATTCGAAGGCGCCGCCGCCACCGCCCTCCGGTGAAACTCCGCTGCCTCCTCCCCCCTTCCCAAACTGTCCAACGCGACTGCCAGGAGACTCAGCGCCATCGCTTCATCGGGGTGTGCGGAGACCTCCGCGCGCAGCAGCTTTTCCCCGCTCGCGAAGTCGCCCCGCTGCAGGGCGGCAACGGCATCGGCGATCGCCCGATCGTCCGCCAGGGCGTACGAACCTGCCAGCAGCAGGAAGACGGGGAACCGCATGCGGAAATTGTATCCTGTCGTAGATGACCCGCCGGGATTTCGTCGCTCTTGCCGCGCAGATGGCCACCCGCGGGGTCCGTCCGACGCCGGCCGGCAAGCGCTCGGGGCGGCCGTTCTCGAAGTTCGTCGACGTGGCGCAAGCGGCCGGACTACGTGAGCCGGTGAAGTATGGCCCAGTCGGGCATACCGACTTCGCCATCGAGGCGATGGGGTGCGGGTGTGCGTTCCTCGATTTCGACAACGACGGCTGGCTGGACGTCCTCCTGCTGGCGGGGGAAGGCGGCGCCATTCGGCTGTACCGGAACAACCGCGACGGCACGTTTGCGGAGGCGGCGAGGTTGAAGCACAGCGGCTGGACGGCGGGGGTGACCGTCGGCGATTTCGACAACGACGGCTTCGACGACCTCTTCATCACCGGCTGGCCGCGCAACTACCTGTTCCGCAACAACGGCGACGGGACGTTCACCGATATCACCGAAAAGGCCGGCCTGCTTCGCCCCGGCGCGCATTACGCGACGGGCGCGACCTGGGTCGATTACGACCGCGACGGGCACCTCGACCTGTTCGTCGCCCACTACCTGGTCTTCGACCCCGCCAAGACGACCCCGCGCGGCAAGGACCCGAACTGCAAGTACACCGGCGTGCCGGTGTTTTGCGGACCGGCCGGACAGCCTCGGGAGGGCTGCCGCCTTTACCGGAACAACGGCGACGGCACGTTCGAGGACGTGACCGGAAAGTCCGGCGTCGGCGCGGTCAAGCCGGGGTACGCCCTCACCGCCGCGGCGGCGGACTTCGACGGCGACGGCTGGCCGGACATCTATGTCGCGTGCGACACTTCGCCCAGCCTGCTCTTTCGCAATAACCGAAACGGCACGTTCACGGAGCAGGGTCTGGAGGCCGGAGTCGCGCTCAGCGAGGACGGGCAGGAGCAGGCCGGCATGGGAATCGGGATCGGCGACTATGACTGCGACGGCAACCTCGATCTCTTCAAAACGCACTTCCGGGGCGACACGAACGTCCTCTATCGCGGCCTGGCGAAGGGCGCCTTTCGCGACGTGACGATCCGCGCCGGACTCGGGGTGGAGACGAGCTTCGTGGGCTGGGGCGCGGGCATGGTCGATCTGGACAACGACGGCCTGCCCGACCTGTTCCTGGCGACCGGAATGGTCTACCCGGACGTCAAGGAGGCCCCGTACAAGACGCCTTATGTGGTCTTCCGCAATCTTTCCAGCACAGTGGGATCCGAAGCTTGGAATTCACGTGACTTGAAGTCGCGGC
>JADMIO011472213.1_pt1 | contig 54740 bp, 49 predicted proteins | sample 8958161 | NCBI WGS metagenome assembly JADMIO01 (sample SAMN16585339, study PRJNA669376) | soil metagenome | isolation source: Crop rotation soil | place: USA: Cullars Rotation, Alabama | collected 2011
CCGCGACTTCAAGTCACGTGAATTCCAAGCTTCGGATCCCACTGTGCTGGAAAGCTGCACGAAATTAAGTACGACGGCTATCGCATCGGGGCGCGCGTGAAACGCGGACGCGTGGTGCTCTATACGCGCAACGGTAACGACTGGACAAACGCGTTTCCCGACATCGTCGCCGCCGTCGACAAGCTGCAGCTGGACGACGCGCTGATCGACGGTGAGGCGGCGATGGTACTGCCCGACGGCAGAACTAGCTTCCAGGCGATGCAGAACGCCGGGGCACCCGGCGCGCGCGCGCAGCTCGTATATTTCGTGTTCGACCTCTTGCGGTTGGATGGCAAGAGTCTCGAGGCGCTCCCGCTCGAGGAACGGAAAGCGCGTCTCAGGAAACTGGTCGGCGCGCGCAAGACGGGTCGCATCCGCTACTCTGAACACGTCAACGGAAGCGGCGGCGCGTTTTTCGAGCAGGCATGCCGTCTGGGCCTTGAAGGGATCGTCTCGAAACGGCGCGATCAGCCGTACCGCGCGGGACGGCACGGCGGCTGGTTGAAGACGAAGTGCGTCCAGCGCCAGGAGTTCGTCATCGGCGGCTTCACCGATCCGGAAGGGATGCGCGCCGGCCTTGGCGCGCTGCTCATCGGCTACTACCAGAGCGATCGCCTGGTGTTCAGCGGCAAGGTTGGCACCGGCTTCACGCAGAAGCTCGCCACGGAACTGCGCACACGCCTGGATCGTCTCGAGCAGAAGTCGTGTCCGTTCTCGCCGATACCTGCTGGTGCGCTCGGCCGTCGCGCCCACTGGGTCAAACCGGAGCTGGTATGTGAAGTGGTCTTCACCGAATGGACGACCGACGGCAAGATCCGCCATCCTTCGTTCCAGGGGCTGCGCGCGGACAAGAAACCGAAACAAGTCGTGCGCGAAAAGGCATAATAGGGGGGCATGGTGCTACGCAGACTTATCGGGTTGCTCATCGTGGTCGCAATCATCGCGGGCGTCGCTCGCATTTTCTGGGGCGCAATGCATCCCAGCGTGACGCCCCAGGGCGATCAGCAGCAGGGCACGTATCAGGGACCGCCGAGCCCGTATTCCACTGAAGGCGGCCACGATCCGAACCGGCAGTTCCTCAGCACGCAGGACGAACTGAGGTTCCGCGGCGCTAATCTCGACACGAAGCAGTTCGAATAGGGTTTCGTCGCTTACGCGGCGACGGTCTGAATCGCGTCAGGCGCCACTCTGACCGTGGCGCCGTCCATCAGCGCCATCCATAGCTCCAACGCGCCCGGTTCACCGGACCACTCCGTGAACCGCGGCACCGGTTTGTCCTGCAGCGACATGATCGTCGAGTGCGGGACGAGCACGAGCGGCAAGCCGTCGCGGTCCGGAAGCACGCAAGCCACGTCGCTGGCGCGCGAGATGATCGGAAGGTTGGCGGACGAGGTCGGTCGGTGGCTGAGGGCCTGGGCTACGTCGAGGGTCCGATAACGCACCTCGTCCCCTTCGTCGCCGTCGGCAAACGACACCCCGGCGGGCCAGCCGCCGTTCGCGTCCTCGTCATCAATCAACATGAACATGCCGCCGGCTTTCAGGACGCCGAGGAGGACGGTGGCGGTGTCGGGCGATCGCGGCATTCGCACGACCGCGAGCGAGCCGCGACGGAAGCCCGCGGCAATCAACATGCGTGCGACCGCGTTCGCGCGATGGTTGAGCTCGCGGTAGCTCAGCGTTAGACCGTCGCCGTCGATGGCGATCGCATCTGGGTGCGAGACGGTGCGTGCCTCGATGATTCGATGAACCGCCATTTCGGGACCGCCGTTACCTCCCAACACCCGCCGTCTTCCCTTCGGCGGTGAACGGCACGTCACTGAGCAAATGCCCCGCCACTTGCATTCGCGGTGAGCGGAGGCCCCGAAATGCAGAGATGGATGCTCGGCACCGCCATCATCGCTCTGGCCGGCGTAACGGTCGCGGCGCAGATCGAGACGAAGACCGAGACAAAGGTGAAGGCGAAGGGCGGCAAGGAGGTCCACCTCACGGGATGCATCGAACCGGCGTCAGGACCTGCGAATTACATGCTGACCGACGTGGTCACCAGTGAGAAAACGCCCGACATCGTGCACAACTACTATCTGGTCGGAAAGACCGACGATCTGGAGAAACATATCGGGCACGTGATGGAGATCGAGGGCAAGGCCCTCGACCGTGGAAAGGGCGAGCTCGAAGTCGAGACGAAGACAAAGATCGAACGTGAGCACGCGCCCGACTCGACAGAAAAGCACAAGACCGAGATCAAGGGGACGGGTGCTCCGCTCCCGTTCCTCGAGGTCACCTCCATCAAGATGCTGCGCGCAAGCTGCTCGTAGTCGCCTGCCTGCGACGAAGGTTGGTAGTTGGTAGATGTGGTCGGTAATTGACTGCGCTGCCAGCTACCAGCCGGCTTTCACCGCCATCTGAAGATCCGAAGCGCAATCGCGAACCCGGAGAGGCCCCACGCGGCGAGAATCGTCAGCTCGCGGGCAACGCCCTGCAGCGACGACCCTTCGAGAATCACGCCACGCAGCGCGTTGTTCAGCGCCGTCAATGGCACGACCTGAATCAGCGGCTGAACCGCCTGGGGGAAGTTCGACGCCGAGAAGAACACGCCGCCGACCACCCACATCGGCACCATCGTCATGTTCAGCAGCCCTGAGATCGCTTCGAATGTCTTGACGCGGCTCGCCATCAGCAGCCCGAGGCCGCCAAACGACAACGCGCCGAACAGACACACGACGGCAATCGAGACGAGCGACCCGTGCACCGGCATACCGAGCACGTACACACCGAACAGCAGTGGCACCGCCGCTTCGGGCGCAAGAAAGACGACGCGCCACGCGATTTGCGCGAGCATGTAGTCGCGGCGTCGCATGGGGCTCGCGTTCAGCCGCTTGAGCAGCTTGCGCATCCGCGTCTGGACAATCGAGAAGCCCAAGCCCCACATGCTCGTGCCCATCAGGTTCATGCCGACCAGACCGGGAATCAACCAATCAACGTAACGCGAGCCGGCGATCTGCACCGGCTCATCGTGCGCACTGAACCGATCGGTTCGCCCCGCGGCCCGCTCGAGTGCATCGTCGACAAGCCGCCGCGCCAAGCGGCTCTCGTCGCGCGCAGGATCGTAGCGATAGGTTGGTGGGTTGCCAGGAATGACGAGGAGGTGGATGTCGCCTTCGCGCAACGCGCGCGCCTCGGCGTCCTTCGTCACCTCACGCACGGTGATCCCGGATGCTCGCGACAGCGCCTGTCGAATCGCGACGCTCCCCTCGCCGGCCTCGATGCCGACTACCGACGCTTTCGTCGTTCCGCCCGGAAACGCGATGGCGAGGCCGACCGACATGATCATCGGGAACACGAACGTCCAGAACAGCGCCTCCGGTTCGCGGACGAACTCGAGCATGCGCGCGCGCGCCAGCTCGATGAGCGGATAGCTGGCGCCGCCGCGATCGATCACCTCATTCTTCACGGAGGCGCCTCCCTGTGAGCGCGACGAACACGTCTTCGAGGGTCCCTTCGTGCGTCACCACCCGCGGTGCGCCAAGCGCAGCGATCAAATCGCGCGGCGATCCTTCCGTGATGACCTTGCCGTGGTCGACAATCGCCACACGGTCGCACAGCGTCTCCGCTTCATCCATGTAATGCGTCGTCAGCATGATCGTGCCGCCTTCGGCGCGGAATTGCTTCAAGAGCTCCCAGAGCTGCCGGCGCGACTGCGGGTCGAGTCCTGTGGTCGGCTCGTCGAGAAAGAGCAGATCGGGATCGCCGACGAGTGCACAGGCCACTGACAAGCGCTGCTTCTGTCCACCAGACAGCTTCCCCACCCCGCTATGTCGCTTGGATTCCAGCTCGACGATGCGGATGAGATCGTCGATCGTGCGGCCGCGATGGTAAAAGGAGCGAAACAGTCGCAGGGTCTCCTCGACCGTCAGCTTTTCAGCAAGCTGCGTCTCCTGCAGTTGAACGCCCAGGCGCTGGCGCAGTTCGCGTTCGTGCGTCGCCCATCGCAGCCCCAGAATTTCGACGTCACCCGTATCGGCTTCGAGCAGTCCTTCGAGAATTTCGATCGTCGTGGTCTTGCCGGCCCCATTTGGTCCAAGGAGTCCGAAACACTCGCCGCGATCGACGTGAATCGACAGGCCATCGACGGCAACGACGCCGCCGTAACGTTTAACCAGATTTTCACAACGAACGGCCGTGACCGGCATCGACCCCTGATTGAATTACACTGATCGCCCAGTGTCCACCATTCTGATCGCCGCTCCCGAGCACCTCCAGGTGCTGAAGGAGCGCGGCGACTTCAGCGACGCGCAGACGTTTTCCGACACTGAAGCCCTGCGTGCGCTCGAAGTGATCACGCGAAAGCGACCCGAAGTGGTGGCGCTCGAGCGCATGTTCGCCGCGACGACGCGCGGCGCGGCGCTGATCAACCGCATCAAAGCCGACCCGAAGCTCGCATCCTGCGAGATCAGGATCGTCGCGCACGACAGCGAGTACTCGCGCGTCCCGGCGGGTGGCGCGGCGCCCGACGGATCGTCGGGGGGCGCAGCCGTGGCTGCCGTGGCCGCTCCGGCGCCGGCGGCCCCACTGGATCAGCGGGGCACGCGGCGCGCGCCGCGATTCAGGATTGTCGAGGGCGTCGAGGTCACGATCGACGGAAACGTGGCGACGCTCGTCGATCTCTCCATCGTCGGCGCGCAGGTCGTCTCGCCGACCATCCTCAAGCCGAACCAGCGCGTCCGCATGGCGATCGCCGATGCCAAGAAGCCGATCCGCTTCAGCGCCGGTGTCGCATGGGCGGCATTCGAGCTCGCGAAGACCGGTCCGCGCTATCGCGCCGGCATCGAGTTCTTCGATGCCGAGCCGCAGGCTATTCAGAAGTTCTGCGACGCGAAGAAGCGGACTCCGTAGAGGTCGACCTGAAGGTCGGGCTCTACGATGGCGCTCAAGATCGGCGTCTACGCCAATTGTCTCGAGAACCAGCTCTGAATGACGGTGTCGTCACGAACGATCGTCTCGTTGCGATCGGAACCGGTTGAGACGATGGCGCACGGGACGCCGCTGACTTCCTCGAGCCGCTTGATGTAGCGCTGCGCGCCTGAGGGTAACGCCGAAAACCGCGTCGCTCCGCGCGTCGCACCATCCCAACCTGGCAGCGTCTCGTAGACAGGCTCCGCATTCGCCAGGGCGCGCAGGTCCGCCGGAAACTCGGTGAGCGTACCCTTCGACGTCTTATATCCGGTGCAGATGCGGATCTCCGGTAGGCCGTCCAGCACGTCGAGCTTGGTGAGCGCGAGCGCATTGAGGCCGTTGATGCGGGCCGAGTAGCGGACGACGACGGCGTCGTACCAGCCGCAACGGCGAGGACGTCCGGTCGACGCGCCGTACTCCTGACCCCCCTCCCGCAACCGTTCGGCGAGGTTGCCTGACAACTCCGTCGGAAGCGGCCCTTCGCCGACGCGCGTCGTATACGCCTTGGCGACGCCGAGCACGCCATTGATCGCGCCGGGCGGCACGCCCAGACCGGTGCACACACCACCAATCGACGCGTTCGATGAGGTGACGAACGGATAGGTTCCGTGATCGATGTCGAGCAGCGTTGCCTGCGCACCCTCGTACATGACGCTGCGATCCTCGGCCCGCATCTTCGCAAGCACGAGCGACACGTCCCCCACCCACGGCCGCAGCCGGTCGCCGTACGCAACGAGCTGATCGAATAGCGGCTTCCAGTCGAGCGTCGAGTCCTTGATGATTTGATTGCGCGCGTGGACGTTCTCGCGCACTTCCCCGGCCAGCGCGTCGCGGTCGCCGAGCAGGTCGCACATGCGGATGCCGCGGCGCCCGATCTTGTCTTCGTACGCGGGCCCGATGCCGCGTGACGTCGTGCCGATCTTCCGCTCGCCGCGGCGCGCTTCCGACAGCACGTCCAGCTCGCGGTGATACGGCATGATGACGTGCGCCTTCTCGCTGATCAGGAGGCGGCCGTTCACCTCCACGCCCATCCGCGCCAGCTCGTCGACTTCCTTGAACAGCGCCTGCGGATCGACGACGACGCCGTTGCCGATGATGCAGGTGACGCCGGGATGCAGAATGCCGGACGGGATGAGGTGAAGAACGAACTTCTGGCCGCGGACGTACACGGTGTGACCGGCATTATGGCCGCCCTGATACCGCGCGACGGCCGAGAAGTGCGGCGTCAACATGTCGACGATCTTTCCCTTGCCTTCGTCGCCCCACTGCGCGCCGAGCACCGCGATGTTCATGGACATGCAACGTATATCCTATCGGAAACGAGCAAGGGAACGAGGGGTGCGAGGGTGCGAAGGTGCGGAGGTGCGGAGGTGCGGAGGTGCGAGGGTGCGGTACCTCGCATCGTTGCACGACTCGCACCATCGAACTTCTGTGAGGACAGGACGTGATCGTCATTGACGGCAACTCGCTGACGCTCGATCAACTAGTTGGGGTGGCGCGCGACGACCACAAGGTGACGCTCGCCGAGAGCGCGCGGCAGCGCGTCGCCGCGGCGCGCGCGGTCGTGGACGAGTTCGCCGAGCGCGACACGCCAACGTACGGCATCAACACGGGCTTCGGCAACTTCGCCGACGTCAGGATTCCCCACGAGTCGCTCAACGAGCTGCAAGTCAATCTGCTGCGCAGCCACGCCGCAGGCGTCGGCGAGCCGCTGCCGGTGCCCGCCGTCCGCGCGACGATGCTGCTGCGCGCGAATGTGCTGGCGAAGGGATATTCCGGTATCCGCGTGGAGACACTCGAGCGGCTCATCGACCTGCTCAACGATGGTGTGCATCCGCGCGTGCCGTCGCGCGGATCCGTGGGTGCGAGCGGCGATCTGGCACCCCTCGCGCACCTCGCGCTCGTCCTGATCGGCGAAGGCGAACTCGCATCGGGTGAATCGGTCGTCGCCGCGCTCGCGAACGCCGGCCGTCAGCCGATTCGGCTCGCCCCGAAAGAGGGGCTCGCGTTGATCAACGGGACACAGGCGTCGACGGCGCTCCTTGGCCTCGCCCTCGATGACGCGGAGCAGCTCGCACGCGCCGCCGACATCGCGGCGGCGCTGAGCATCGACGGCCTCCAGGGGTCCACGAAACCGTTCGATGCGCGCATTCATGCGGCCCGCGGCTTCGCCGGTCAGGCCACGTCCGCGCACAATCTCGTACAACTGCTCGCCGGCAGTGGCATCAACGCCGCACATGCCAACTGCGGACGTGTCCAGGACGCCTATTCCATGCGCTGCGCGGCCCAGGTGCATGGCGCCGCGCGTGACGCCTTCGCGTTCGCGCACCGGACCTTCGACATCGAGGCGAATGCGGCGACCGACAACCCGATGGTGTTTGCGGACACGGGTGAAATCATCTCCGGCGGGAACTTTCACGGTGCGCCGGTGGCAATGGCAGCCGATGTGACCTGCCTGGGCATCGTGCAGCTGGCGACGATCAGCGAGCGGCGGAGCGAACGGCTGGTCAATCCGGCGCTCAGCGGCCTGCCGGCGTTCCTGACGCGACGCGGCGGACTCGAATCGGGCCTGATGCTGGCCCAAGTGACGGCCGCGGCACTCACCTCCGAACTCAAGACGCTCGCGCATCCTGCGGGCGCCGACACGATTCCGACATCGGCGAACAAGGAAGATCATGTCAGCATGAGCATGAGCGCGGCACTCAAGGCACGGCGGGCCGTCGAGCTCGCGCGCACGGTCGTCGCGATCGAACTGTTGTGCGCGTGCCAGGCGATCGATCTGCTGAAGCCGCTCGAGACGTCGCCGGCGCTCTCGCGCGTGCATCAAACTATTCGCGCGCGCGTGCCGACGCTCGACGCCGATCGTTCGACGTCGCGCGATCTCGACGTGATTACACAGATGATTGCGTCAGGAGAGCTTGATCGCTCGTGCGCCATGAAAGTCAATTGAAAAATTTTTTGGAAATTAATTTGACATCGCCGCGCGCGGATTTTATTTTCCGATCTCGCTCTCGCGGTGCTCATTTCTCTTTCACGTTCAGGGCATGACAATCGGCACGCGCATCATCCGGGCGCCTCGTGGCACCGCCCTTTCCTGCAAAGGGTGGCCGCAGGAAGCCGCGCTCCGGATGTTGATGAACAATCTCGATCCGGATGTCGCCGAGCGTCCCGATGAACTGATCGTGTACGGCGGATCCGGCAAAGCGGCGCGCAGCTGGGACGCCTTCGACGCGATCGTGGCGTCCTTGCGCGCGCTCGGCCACGACGAGACGCTCGTCGTGCAGTCCGGTAAGCCGGTCGCCGTGTTTCGCACGCATCCGCACGCGCCGCGCGTCATCATCGCCAACGCCTTGCTCGTGCCCGCCTGGGCGACGTGGGAGAACTTCCGCGATCTCGAGGATCGCGGCCTCACGATGTACGGCCAGATGACAGCCGGCAGCTGGATTTACATCGGATCGCAAGGCATTCTGCAGGGCACGTACGAGACTTTCGCCGCCGCTGCGCGTCGTCACTTTGGCGGCTCGCTCAGCGGACGCGTCGTCGTCACCGCCGGCCTCGGCGGTATGGGTGGCGCGCAGCCGCTGGCCGCGACGATGAACGGCGCCGCCGCGCTGGTCGTCGAGGTCGATGCCGAGCGGATACAGCGTCGGCTCGCGACGAAGTATCTCGACGAGGCGACCGACAATCTTGACGCGGCGATGGCGAAAGTTGAGACATGGATGCGCGATCGCGTCGCGCGATCGATCGCGCTCGAAGCGAACGCGGCCGACGTGCTGCCCGAGCTGGTGCGTCGCGGTTTTACGCCCGACGTGCTGACGGATCAAACGTCCGCGCACGACGCGCTCAATGGCTACATTCCGCACGGCATGTCGCTTGCTGACGCGCTCGCGCTTCGCGCACAACGACCCGACGCCTACATCGCGCGCGCGATGTCGTCGATGGCACGTCATGTGGACGCGATGCTCACACTCAAACAACGCGGCGCAGTGACGTTCGACTACGGCAACAACATCAGATGGCAGGCGAAGCGCGCGGGCATCGAAAACGCGTTTGACATTCCGGGCTTCGTGCCGGAATATGTGCGTCCTCTGTTCTGTGAGGGCAAGGGTCCGTTCCGCTGGGCTGCGCTCTCCGGAGATCCCGACGACATATACGTGACCGATGCGCTTGCGCTCGACATGTTCAACGACGATGATGCGCTGGTGCGCTGGATCCGCCTGGCGCGGGAGCGTGTCGCGTTTCAGGGATTGCCCGCGCGCATCTGCTGGCTCGGGTACGGCGATCGCGCGCGCTTCGGACGCAAGATCAACGAGCTGGTGCGTGCCGGCGTCATCAAGGCGCCGATCGTGATCGGCCGCGATCACCTCGACACCGGCTCGGTGGCCTCGCCGTACCGGGAGACGGAAGCGATGCGCGACGGCAGCGATGCGATCGCCGACTGGCCGATCCTGAACGCGCTGCTGAATGCATCCGCCGGTGCGACGTGGGTGTCGGTGCACCACGGCGGCGGTGTCGGCATCGGTTATTCGCTGCATGCCGGCATGGTGATCGTCGCCGACGGATCGGCTGAGGCCGACGAAAAGCTTGAACGTGTGCTGACGTGCGACCCCGGCATCGGGGTGGCGCGGCATGCGGATGCGGGTTACCCGGAGGCGATCGCCACCGCCGACTCGCGAGGGATTACGCGTCCGATGCGGACGCATTAGGCCAACGGCACTCGGCCTTCACGGGATCAGTCGGGCCTCGGATAAGAGAACCGGCAGAGGGAGTTTCGGCATGGCGGGTCAATTCACTGGGTTCGAGCGACGGGTTCTCGGCGCTCTCGAGTCCGCTCCATCGCGCATCCCCGTCGTTCTCGGCGGTTGCGGGACAGGGCGTACGACGCTGCTCCAACGTCTCCGCGAGCGGCTCGGCCGCGGTGCCGCACAGTACGTCGATATCGAACGGTGCGCGACCACACCTGAACGTTTTCTCGAGGCCGTCACCAGTACGTCCCCGTTTCCCTGGCACGCAGCCGAGCGGCAGCCCGCAACCGCTCGCGAGGCGTTCGACACGTTGCTTGCCTTCTTCGACACCGCCCGCGCGCCCGGCGGCGAGCCGTGCACCTTCCTGCTCGACGAGGTGCTCGAGCTCCGCACATTCGAAAGCTTTCCCGGCCTCCGTCACGTGTTGCGGGACCTGCTGCAGGCTCTGACGGCGAGCCCGAACCGCTTCGTGATGACGACGCGCTACGTCGCTCGCGCGCATCGGCTGCTCCGCGACGCCACGTCGCGCTTCGAGGTGATGCACCTGCCGCCGCTGGCGCCGACCGACGTCACCGACATGCTCGCGCCGGTGTTCAACGGCTACGAGCAGATGCCGACCGACGATCGTGACTATCTCGGGCGCGCCGTGCAGTCGCTCACCGACGGCCGCGCGACCTATGTCCGCGCAATCGGCGGCGCGCTGGCGCAGATGGGACGCAGCGGCGATCCCGTCAGCGCGCTCACAGCGTTGATGTCGACGGACGGCGAGCTGAACCACTGGTGCCGCTTCTGCTACGAGCTGCGGCTGCACCGCGCGCGCGGTTACGGCGCGCTCAAGGCCATCCTCGATGTGCTTGCCGAGGAAGAGCCGCTGACGCTCACCGAAATCTCGCATCGTCTCCGGCGTACGCCGGGCTCCACGAAAGACTATCTGTCGTGGCTCGAGGACGTCGACCTCGTCACGTCGCGCCAGAAGCGATACAGCTTTACGGATCCGGTGCTGCGCCTGTGGGTGCGGCTGCACTGCCGCCCGGTGCCGCCGTCCGACGAAGATGTCGCACGCGAGGTGCAGGAGTACGCCGTCGGTCAGATCCCGAGCGCGGATGCTGCACCGGCCCTTGCCTACGCGGGCGCCGACGCGACGCCGGAAGAACGAAAGAGCTGGGGCATCATAGAAATTGATTAAGGCCGGTCGAGCCGTAGAGGCCGACCTTCAGGTCGGCCTACTCCAGTTTTTCCAGAGCGAGCCTCGCCGCTTCCTGTTCGGCTTCTTTCTTGGCCTTGCCGCTCGCGCCGGCCAGCACTTCCCCTCCGACAACCACCTCGACGCTGAAGATCTTCCGATGGTCCGGACCGGTCTCGCCCGCAATGCGATACTCCGGCAGCGGACGCCCGAGCGCCTGGATGCGTTCCTGCAGCGCCGACTTGAAGTCCTGTCCAACGAAGTTGCGGTCGGCGCCCGCGTCGATCGCATCCTTCAGCTCGCGGCGCAGGAACGCTTCGGCGGCGTCGAGGCCGCCATCGAGATAGATCGCGGCGATCAGCGCTTCATACGCGTCGGCGAGCAGCGCCTGCTTGAACCGGCCGCCTGTTTTCTCTTCGCCGCGGCCGAGAATCAGGTGATCGCCGAGCTGCATCTCCTCGGCCTTGCGCGCGAGCGCCTGCGTCGAGACGATTGACGCCTTGATCTTCGACTTCTGTCCCTCGTTGTAATTCGGGTACTGACGGAACAGCGCGTCCGCGACGATCAGCCCGAGCACCGCGTCTCCGAGGAATTCGAGCGACTCGTTGTCGGCGACACCGCCGGACACGTCTTCCGCGGCGCGCGACTTGTGCGTCAGCGCGTGCTCGAGCAGCCCGCGATCCTTGAACCGGTAGCCGATGCGGCTCTCGATCTCGTCGAACTCGTTCCGCAGCCGGACGACGCGGGCGCCGACATCTTCGCGGTGGCTCTCGATGATCCGGCGAGCGTCCTCCGCCGCCGTCTCCGGCACCGCGATGCGCACCTCACCCAGGGGGCTCATCGACATCGGCAGAATGGCCTGCGGATTGCCCGTGATGCGAAACGCCGCGATACCCTGGCTGTCGAGCAGCGCGACCACGATGCTCGCTTCGATGTCGGAAGTAGTCGAGAAGACGACGACGGGCGGCATAAGAGAAGGCCGGTCTAAAGACCGGCCTCTACAGTGTCACGTACACCGCCAGTCATAAACCGGCCTCGACGGTCTCCCGTAGAGGCCGACCTTCAGGTCGGCCTGCTTCATCGACCTTCAGCAGCACCAGCGTCATGTCATCGTGCTGGCTCGTCTTGCCGACGAACGCATGGATTTCGCGGAGAATCCGTTCACGCAGCTCTTCGAACGGCAGATCGCCGTGCTCCTGTATCAGTGCCGCCAGACGCTCTTCGCCGAACGGTTCGCCCTCGGCGTTCATCGCTTCGGTAATGCCGTCGGTAAAGAGCAGCACGAGATCACCGACGCCGAGACGGATCGTCTTCTCCTCGAGCAGGCTGTCGAACCGTCGGCCATCGTCGATCTTCAATCCAAGCACCAATCCGTCTGGTGCCTGAACCTGAACTTGTCGCGGCCCGAATCCCGAATCCCGAGTCCCGGATCCCGGCAGATACATCAGCGGGCAATGTCCGGCGCGGGCATACGTCAATGTACCCGCGCACATGTCGATCACCACGTACGTCATCGTGATGAAGCTGCGCGCATCCAGATGATGCGCGATGATGCGGTTCGCCGCCATCAGCAGCTCGCGCGGAGACGAGTGCAGCTGGCTGAGCGACAGCATCAGCCCCTTCAACTCCGCCATGTACAGCGCCGCTGACGTGCCCTTCCCCGCGACGTCGGCGATGATGATTCCCACACGGCCCTGGTCGAGCGGGAGGTAGTCGTAGTAGTCGCCGCCAACCTCGCGCGCCGGTTCGCAGTGGGCGGTGATCGACAGACCGTCGATCCGCAGCGGCCCCTGCGGCAGCAATGACATCTGGATCTTTCGCGCGATGCGCAGTTCCTGTTCGAGCCGTTCCTTCTCCGCCTTCTGGTGCAGCAGGTCCTCGATGCTGCCGGTCATCACGTTGAACGAATCGGCGAGGTCGCCGAGCTGATCGTGGCTCGCGACGGCGAGCCGGTGGCTGAAGTCGCCGCGCCGAACGTGATCCGTTCCGCTCGCCAGCTCGTCGACGGCCCCGGTGATCGACCGGGCGAGCGACAGTCCCGTCCAGAATGCGATGACCTCGATGATGAAGAACATCGCCGCGACCACCGCGAGCAGAAGGAGCAGCAGCTGCCCAACGCTATAGCTGCCGATCCTCGTCAGCGGCGTCGAGGAGATGTGGCCGTAAATCTCGCGCACGTTCAGCCCGATCGCGATGACGACGTTCCCGACGCGGCCGGTCGACCAGTCGGTGTAGTTGAGGAACGACATCCATGTGAGCGGCTCGCGCGTCGATGACGCCGTCGAGTCCTGTTCGATCGCGCGGCCGGTGACGGGCCGCACGTCGGTGGCCGTCATTCCAAGCGTCGAGATGTCGCCCAGCTCGATGCCGGTGTCGTTCTCGATCTGGAGGCCCGTGGCCGCCGTCACCGGCACGTCGATGATCACGGCGTAGCGCGGGATGGCGTCCGCCGGCAGCGTGACGGCGCGCACCGCGAGATGCGTGCGCCAGAGCGGGCTCTCCTTGATTGCGGCCTCGCCCATCGGCGGCGCCTGGTATGCGATGAGGCCCGAGTAGCCTTCACATCCGACCCAGTCCGGCAGCGTCTTTGGCGAGTCGAGATGGGCCCACTCGCCGACCTCCAGCGGCCGCGACACCGTCTGGCCGAGCGGCGCATCCACCGACCCGCAGATGCGCAGCGTCGGCACAACCACAAGGGAAGCGCCACGATAGCGGGCGGCCGCGGCCTGCTGGCGGCTCGTCAGCACCTTGTCGAATTCATCGTCATTCCTCGCCTGGCCAAGCTCGATCGCGGTCGCTTCAGCAAACGACCGCGTGTCGTCGATGATCGTCTGCACGCGCGACTGCACGAGGTATGAGCTGACGTTGAAGAACAGCAGCAGGCCACACAGCAGGAAGAAGACGACGATGAGCAGGATCGGGACGAAGCCGATGAAGACATAGGACAGCGTGAGCTTGCGGCGTACGCGCCAGAGGATGCGCTGCCTCAGCCGACGGAAGATGCGCCAGCCAAGGACGAACACCACGACGAGGACCCCGAGGACGAGCAGACCCATCGGCTATGGGGTAGCCTACGGTATTCTTCTCATACAGTGAAGCTTCGCGCGACCGCCCGGTTCAGCACCCTTTGCATCCACGCAGGCCAGGTTCCAGACCCTTCTACAGGCGCCATCATCACCCCTATTTATCAGACGTCCACGTACGTCCAGGAGGCGCTCGGCAAGCACAAGGGTTTCGAGTACGCGAGGACGCAGAATCCGACGAGGTCAGCATTCGAAGCCAACATTGCCGCCATCGAAAACGGCAGGGCCGCTTTCGGGTTCGCTTCCGGCATGGCAGCAACGGGCGCAGTGATGACGCTGTTGCAGTCCGGCGACCACGTCGTCGTCACCGATAACACCTATGGCGGCACGTACCGGCTGTTCGAACGCGTGCTCCGGAAATATCAGCTCGACTTTACGTACGTCGATACGTCGGACACGGCCCGGATCGGCGAAGCGATTACGCCGAAGACGAAGCTTCTGTTCCTCGAGACGCCGACCAACCCGACGCTGCGGCTCACCGATCTTGCGGCGGCATGCGAGCTGGCGCACGCGCGCGGCGTCGCGGTTGCCGTCGACAACACGTTCGCGAGCCCGTACGTGCAGCGGCCGATCGACTTCGGGGCCGATCTCGTCATCCACAGCACGACGAAATTCCTGAACGGGCACAGCGACAGCGTTGGTGGCGTCGTGGTCGCCACGCGCGACGACCATATCGAGTGGCTGCGTTTCGTACAGAACGCGGAGGGCGCGATCATCGGGCCGATGGATGCGTGGCTCGTGCTGCGCGGGACCAAGACGCTGCCCATACGGATGGAGCGGCACAACGCGAACGCGCTCGCCATCGCCGAGTTCCTGGCGGCGCATCCCAAGGTGAAGCGCGTGCACTATCCCGGGCTGCCGTCGCATCCGCAACATGCGCTTGCGAAGCGGCAGATGCGCGGCTTCGGCGGCCTGATTTCGTTCGCGCTCGGTTCGCTGGACCACGCGCGCACGCTGCTGAACGGCGTCCAGCTGATGGCGCTCGCCGAGAGCCTCGGCGGCGTCGAAACACTGATCAGTCACCCGGCCACCATGACGCACGCATCGGTGCCGGCCGACATGCGTCAGCGGATCGGCGTCACCGACGATCTCGTGCGCATCTCGGTCGGCATTGAAGACCTCGCCGATCTCACTGAAGATCTCTCGCAGGCGCTGGAGCGCATCTGAATCAACTCGTCCAGTTCTTTCACACCGTCTACAACGTCCAGCAGCTGATTGCGATCGTTGGCCAGTTCGGGCTTCCGTTGATCATCTTCGCGGAGACGGGGCTGCTCGTGGGCTTCTTCCTGCCGGGCGACTCGCTGCTGATTACCGCCGGACTGTTTGCCGCGCGTGGCGATCTCAACCTGCCGCTCCTGATCGTGACGTTGATTCCCGCGGCGATTCTCGGGAACGCGACCGGCTATCAGATCGGCAAGCGCACGGGGCACGCGTTGTACAGCCGGCCGGACTCGCTCCTGTTCCGGCGTGAACACCTGCGCATGACGCACGAGTACTACGAGCGCAAGGGCGGGCGGACGATCATCTTCGCGCAGTTCGCGCCAATCCTCCGGACGTTTGCACCGGTGGTCGCCGGCGTTGCGGACATGCGCTACTTCGACTTCTTCAAGTACAACGTCTTCGGCGCCATCGCCTGGATCACGTCGATGGTGATGGGTGGATACCTGCTCGGAAACGTCATCCCCGGAATCGACAAGCGGATCGACGTCATCGTGATGGTCGTGATTGCAGTCTCGCTCATGCCCGCATTGGTTGCGTGGCTGCGGGCGCGCATCGCCTCGCAGTCTCCGTGATGGACGAGCTCGGTCTCGTCGCCCTCGGCCTCGGCATCGTCCTGTTCGCCGCGCTGATCGGCGGACATCTCGCGTCGCGAATTGGCCAGCCCTCTGTTCTTGGCGAGCTCGTCGCCGGGATCGTCATCGGCAACCTGCCTGGACTCGGCGGGCTTCATTTCATCGGCACCGATCCGCAGCTCGACATCCTCGCGCGCATCGGCATGCTGCTGCTGATGTTCGCGGTCGGCGTCGATCTCTCCGTGCGCGATCTCTTCGCGGTCGGCCGCTCATCGCTACAGGTCGCCGTGCTCGGCACGATAGCCAGCCTGGCGATCGGAATCGGGACTGCGCGGCTGTTGATGCCGGCCGCCCCGCTGGCATCACAGGTGTTTCTCGGCGCGGCCATCACGGCAACGAGCGTGGGCATCACCGCTCGCGTGCTGAAGGACATGGGCGCGGCACGAAGCATCGAGGCGCGCATCATTCTCGGCGCAGCGGTTGTCGACGATGTGCTGGCGCTCATCGTGCTGGGCGTCGTCGTGGCGTGGGTGGCGCCCGGACAAGGCGGTTCTGCGATATCGGGCTCGTCGATCGCGGGCATGGTCGCGAAGACGATCGGCTTTCTCGCGCTCGCGATCGCGCTCGGCGTGCGGCTGACGCCATCGTGGTTCCGCCAGGCGGCGCGACTCCAGAGCAAAGGTGCGCTGCTCGTATCCGGACTCGCCTTCTGTTTTCTGCTCTCGTGGGCGGCGACGGCGATTGGACTTGCGGCGCTTGTCGGCGCATTCGCGGCCGGACTGGTGCTCGAGGATGCGCACTCGGCATTGTTCGTCGAGCGCGGCGAACGCCCGCTCAGCGAGCTGCTCGAGCCGATGACGGCGCTGCTCGTCCCGATCTTCTTTGTGCTGACCGGCTTCCGCGTCGACCTGGCCTCTCTTCTGCGGCCCGACGCACTGGTGCTCTCGATCGCGCTGACGATCGCCGCGATCGCCGGCAAGCTTGCATGCGCGCTCGGTGTAGCCGGCCGCGGCGCGCGCCGGCTTGCGGTTGCAACGGGGATGATTCCTCGCGGCGAGGTGGCGCTGGTCTTCGCCGTCGTCGCGGACAGCGTAAAGATCGGAGACGCGCCGCTCCTCGGCGCCAACGCGTATACGGCAATTGTCACGGTGGTCGTCGCCACCACGCTGCTGACACCGCCGCTGCTCAAGCGCAGCCTCGGCTAGGTGGCGTCCTCCTGACTTTTTATCGATTTCTTCACGGCTCTTTCACGCGCGGCCGCGGTACATGTGGGATGTGAATACCATCATGGATATCATCGCGTTCAACCGCGAGCGCGCGAGCAGGCATATCCGGCAGCCGGCATCTGCGTGGTGGATGGCTGGCGTTCTCATCGCGGCAGTCCTCGCCGCGGGGACCTTGTACGCGGCGGGCTCCATGATCCCTCACGCGGTGGCGTCGTCATCGGCAAATCGGTAGCCGACCCACGGCTCGGTCAGGATGTACCGCGGTCGCGACGGATCGATCTCAATCTTCTTCCGCAGCGAACCAATCAGCACACGAAGATGTTCCGGCTGATCGACGGCTCGTGGCCCCCAGATGGCCTTGAGAATCGCGCGATGCGTCAGCACACGGCCCGGATGCTGCGCGAAATACGTGAGCAACTCGAATTCCTTCGGCGTCAACCGCAGTTCTTCGCCGTCGCGCACGACCCGAAAACGCTCGCGATCGATGACGAGGTCGCCGCGCACGATCGGTTCGCTGGCGTGCGGCGTGGCGTCGATTCGGCGCAGCGCCACGCGGATGCGCGCGAGCAGTTCTTCGGCGCCAAAGGGCTTGGTCACATAATCGTCCGCGCCCGCATCGAGTGCCCGCACCTTGTCGGCCTCCTCGCCGCGCGCCGACAGCACGACGATCGGCGTTGAGCGCCCGTCGCGAATGAGCCTGGTCACTTCGATGCCGTCGAGATCGGGCAGGCCCAGATCCAGCACGATCACGTCAGGCTCGTCGCGTTCGACGCTTTCGATGGCGCCGCGTCCCGTCATGGTCGTCGTCACCTCGTAGCCGCGGCTCCGCAGCAAGGGCGGCAGCGTCGCCAGGATTGTCGGTTCGTCGTCGACCACCAGGATGCGGACCGGCACCTCACGCCTCCACGACGGTCGCCGCGCGACTCGACGCGGGCAGGGTGATCCTGAATCGCGCGCCGCCGCCCGGGTCGTTGCGCGCGCTCACGGTTCCGCCAGCCGCGGTGACGAGACCGCGCGCAATCGCGAGTCCCATCCCCGTCCCGTATGGAACCCGGTGCGCTTCCCGACCCCGGAACAACCGCTCGAATACGCGTTCGACCTCATCCGGATCGAGCCCCGGACCGCGATCCGCGACAGACAATTCAAGCCGACCGTCCTCGACGTGCGCGTCGATCGTGATCGGAGCCGAGGCGGGCGCGTACCTCGCCGCGTTTTCGAGCAGCTGCGCCATGGCCATCGACGTCAGACGCGGGTCGACATCGACTTCGGTCTCAGCGCTTGCGCTGATTCGGAGCGGACGCCCGTCGAGCGCCGGACGCACGTACGCGACGGCAGCGTCGACTATGTCAGAGGGCGTGACCCATTGGTTATGCGGCGTGATCGCGTGCGCATCGATGCGGGCCATGTCGAGGATTTGATCGAACAGGTGCGTGAGGCGATCGACTTCGCGGAGGGCCACATCCGCCTGTTCACGCCTGTCCGCGCCCGCGGCGCCGTCGATGACATTCCCGACCGCCACGCGTATGGCCGTCAGTGGTGTGCGGAGGTCGTGCGCGAGCGACGCCAGCAGCGTGGACGCGAGCGCGCCGCGCTCGGCATCACGCGCGCGTCGCTGCGCCGTCGCCGACAGGCGGCTGCCGATTACGGCGACGATCACGAACACGAAGAGCGCGACCCAGTTCTGTGGATCGTCGATGACGAACGTTCCGATCGGCGGTAGAAAGAAGAAGTTCAGCACGAGGGCCGCGATGACCGCTCCTGCCGTTGCCATCCACAAGCGTCCGAACGTCGCCACGCACAGGACGAACAACAGGAGCACCAGCGCCGCCGTTGTTGGACTGATGTGCATGTCTGACTAGACGGTACGATAGTCGGGCGGTCACCCTTCGTAAAAAACCCATAAACATCGACTCAATCGTCCCTTTGAGGCTCATACTGGGTTCAGGCCTAATTCGTTCCGCCAAGGAGCGAAGTGGGGGAACCACATTTCTGGGGCGTATCCGGTTCGCCGGTAGAGGACTTCCAACCTCGAGCCCGTCAGCTAACCCCGCCGGCCGTTGGAGGTTTCCGTGGCCGAAGAGTCGTTCCTCGGGCAAGTGAAGCGCCTGATCGTCGGCGCGCCCATCCCCTCACATCTCGCGCATCACGAGCGGTTCTCGAAAGTCACCGGTCTCGCGGTACTCTCGTCCGACCCGCTGTCGTCAGTCGCCTACGCAACGGAAGAAATCCTGCGCGTGCTGACAATCGCGGGCGCCGCGTCGCTGTGGCTCGTCACGCCGATCGGTGCCGTCATCGCGACGATGCTCGCGGTGGTGGCGTTCTCGTATCGCCAGACAATCCACGCGTATCCGAACGGCGGCGGTGCCTACATCGTCGCGAAGGACAACCTCGGCACCACGCCCGCGCTGATTGCCGCCGCGGCGCTGCTGATCGACTACGTGCTGACTGTGTCGGTCAGCATCGCTGCAGGCGTCGCGGCGATCACGTCCGCGCTGCCGCAGTACCACTTGAACCCCGTGGTGCTCTCGCTCGTCTTCGTCGTCATCCTGATGCTCGGCAACCTGCGCGGCATCCGGGAATCAGGGCGGCTGTTCGCGGCGCCGACCTACTTCTTCATCGGCAGCATCTTCATCCTGCTGGGCGTCGGCGCCTGGCGATACGTGTCGGGCACGCTGACGCCGGTCACCGCCGACGCGGCACTTCCCGCCGGCACCGGCATCCTGACGACGTTCATGCTGCTCACGGCTTTCTCGAATGGCTGCACGGCGATGACTGGCGTCGAGGCGGTATCGAACGGCGTCCCCGCCTTCCGTCCGCCGGAGAGCAGGAACGCGGCATCAACGCTCGTGACGATGGCGGTGATCGCCATCACGATGTTCATGGGCATCACGATGCTGGCGCATGCGTACCACATTGTCCCCAACGACGCCGAAACGGTCGTCTCGCAGATCGCTCGCGCCACCTTCGGTGGACGCGGCTTCGCGTACTACGCGGTGCAGGCCGCGACGATGCTGATCCTGGTACTGGCGGCGAACACGGCCTACGCCGACTTCCCGAGGCTCGCGTCGATCGTCGCGCGCGATCGCTTCCTTCCCCGCCAGTTCATGAACCAGGGCGACCGTCTTGCCTTCTCGAACGGCATCGTGATTCTCAGCGGCCTCGGCGCGCTGCTGCTGGTGATCTTCGGAGGCGATACACATGCCCTGATCCCGCTCTACATGATCGGCGTGTTCGTCTCATTCACGCTGTCACAGGCGGGCATGGTGATCCATTGGCGCCGCTTACGAGAACCGGGGTGGAGGGCGAGCGCCGTCATCAACGGGTTCGGCGCAATCGTCACCGGCGTCGTGCTGATCGTCGTCGCGACCACAAAGGCGGCGGAGGGCGCCTGGATCATCATCCTGATGATTCCGACGCTCGTCACCATCTTCAAGGTTACGCGGAGGCACTACGATCACGTGGCCGACGAGCTGACGCTGAAGGACTGGCGGCCCGGCCCGATCGGACGCCACACCGTGCTCGTCCCGATCGGCGGCCTGCAGCGCGCGGTCGTGAAGGCGCTGCGCTACGCCAGCACGCTGTCCGCCGACGTGCGCGCGGTGTATGTGGAGCTGGATCCAGCCGCCACCCGGGCGGTGCGCGATCAATGGCCGCAGTGGGGACAGGGGACGACGCTCGTCGTGCTGGAGTCTCCGTATCGATCGCTGATGGAGCCGCTGCTCGAATACATCGATACGATGCAGGCAGAGGATCCGGGAGGCTATGTGACCGTCATCCTGCCGGAATTCGTGCCGCGCCGCCTCTGGCAGCACCTGCTGCACAACCAGCACGCGCTGCTCATCAAAGGCGCACTGCTCTTCAAACCGAACGTCGTCGTTACGAGCGTTCCGTATCACCTCGGCCTGGCGCCGCGGCCGGCGCCAGCGATTCGACCAGCCATCGCAGGTACGCCGGCGACCCCTCGCTGATCGGCACGACGAGGAACTCCGCGATCTCGTACGGGTGGACCGTGTCGAAGTGCGCCTGCAGCGCCGCAACGCGGTCCGCGGTCGTCTTGATGAGCAGCTGCTGCTCGACGTCTTCCTCGATCTCACCCTTCCATCGGTAGACCGACGTCATCGGCGGGAGCACGTTGACGCATGCGGCGAGGCCGTTCTCGACGAGCGAGCGGGCGAACGCTGTCGCGTCCGTGGCTGCACCCAAGGTCGTCAGTACGATCACTGGAGAGGACACTTGTACTTTTCTCTGAAGTTTGGTACTTGTACTTGCGACGGAAGTCTGGTACTACTTGTACATCAGGGACCTGTCTAGGGCGAAGACGAAGGATGCGAAAGCGAAGCACACCGAACGCCGAAGAGTCTTCCTCGCTGCCGCGGCGGCGCCGCGGACGCGTGGTGCGCTACCTCGTCCTCGCCGTCGGCTGCGTGCTGATCGTCGATGCACTCGTCGGGGATCGCGGGCTGCTCGCGATGCTCAAGGCGCGGCAGCAATACCGGACGCTCGAAGCTGCGCTCGCGCGCTCGAAGGCCGAGAACGCGCAACTGCGGGAGCAGGCACGCGAGCTTCGTGAAGATCCCGACGCGATCGAAGAGATTGCGCGCCGCGAACTCGGGCTGATTCGCCCGGGTGAGAAGCTGTTCATCGTCAAGGACCTCAAGCCCGATCGACCCGTCTCGCCGTAGCGCCACGCGCGAACGCGGATTGACACCGCCCATCCCCCAACCTACGATCTCGGCCTGACTTTGTTGGTTGTTGGTCGTTGGCAGTTGGCAGTTCAACCACCAACCACTGACCACCAACCCGTAACCGCCAACCAGGAGTCTCGTCATGCGCACCACCCTCGCATGTCTGCTCGCGCTCGTGTGCTCGGCGGCGCCGGCGCTGGCGCAGAACCGATCCGCGAAGCCGCTCACCATCTACGTCGTCGACGTCGAAGGCGGCAATGCCGTGCTCTTCGTCTCGCCGACCGGCGAGTCGCTGCTCATGGATACCGGCAACGCGGGCGCCGTGGCCGCTCCGCGCGACGCCGGCCGCATCATGGAAGCGGTTCATGACGCAGGGCTCTCCCAGATCGACAACCTGATCATCACGCACTGGCACGGCGATCACTTCGGCGGCCTCGCGGAGCTCGCCAAACAGATTCCGATCAAACATTTTTACGATCACGGGCCGAATGTGCAGCCGGGTCAGGCGGCCGACGACTTCCTGAAGACGACCTATGCGGAGCTGACGGCGAAGGCGCAGCACACCGTGCTGCAGCCCGGCGACAAGATTCCGTTCGGCGCGGCGAACATCAACGTCGTGATCTCGGGCGGCAAGCCGATCGCGCAGCCGCTCAAGGGTGCCGGCCAGCGCAATCCGGAGTGCGCGAACTTCCAGCCGATTGACAACAACGCCGAGGATCCCATGTCGGTCGGCATCCTGGTGACCTACGGCAAGTTCAAGACGCTGCACATCGGTGACAACACGCGCAACAAGGAGTTCGAACTGGCGTGTCCGGTGAACAAGATCGGGACCGCCGACCTGATGCTCGGCATGCACCACGGCCAGTCGAGTTCGAACTCGCCGGTGCTCGTGCACGCCGTGCGGCCGCGCGTCGCCATAGTCAACGACGGCACGCGCAAGGGCGGCGAGCCGTTCACGATGCAGTCGCTCTTCTCGTCGCCCGGTCTCGAAGACGTGTGGGAGATGCACTTCTCGTTGCTGAGCGGCCAGGAATACACGGTTCCCGGCTACTTCATCGCGAACGACATCGATCAGCCCGATGCGGCGATGCCGAAGGCCGCGTGGGTGGCGCCGCCGCAAGGGCAGCAGGCGCCCCCCGCTCCGGTGCACAATGGGAAGGCATACTTCATCAAGGTGACCGCCCAGCAGGACGGCACGTTCACGGTGACGAACACGCGCAATAATTTCAGCAAGACGTACCGCCCCGGCGGTACGAACGCGACGAAATAGGCTATTTCGCAGCGAACGTAGAGGCCGACCTTAGCGGAGATAGAGGCCGACCTCATCGAACGTAGAGGCCGACCTTAAGGTCGGCCTCTACAGCCCCAAACGATTCAGAGGTCTTTCCCAATGGCGAAAAGCGGACGGCATTTTCTTCAGATTCCAGGCCCCACCAACGTTCCCGATCGCGTGCTGCGCGCGCTGTCGAAGCCGACGATCGACCATCGCGGCCCGGAGTTCGCGAAGCTCGCGGTCGAGGTTCTGAGCGGGGTGCGGGACATCTTCCAGACGAAGTCGCCCGTCATCATCTACCCCGGCTCCGGCACCGGCGCGTGGGAAGCCTCGCTGGTCAACACGCTCTCACCTGGCGACAAGGTCCTGATGTTCGAGACCGGCCACTTCGCGACGCTCTGGAAGGACGTCGCCACGAAGATGGGCCTGCAGGTCGACTGGGTCACGAGTGATTGGCGACGCGGCGCTGACCCGGCGGTGGTCTATGCGAAGCTCGCCGACGACCGCAGTCACTCCATCAAGGCCGTCTGCGTCGTCCACAACGAGACGTCGACGGGCGTCGTCAGCCGCATCGCCGACATTCGCAAGCAGATCGATGCTGCGAAACATCCGGCGCTGCTGCTCGTCGACACGATCTCGTCGCTCGGCTCGATTGAGTATCGCCACGACGCGTGGGGCGTCGACGTGACGGTCGGCTGCTCGCAGAAGGGATTGATGCTGCCACCCGGCATCAGCTTCAACGCCGTCAGCGACAAGGCGCTCGTCGCCTCGAAGTCTGCAAAGATGCCGCGCGCCTACTGGGACTGGGAGCCGATGCTCCGCGACAACAAAGCTGGATTCTTCCCGTACACGCCGTCCACGAACATCCTCTACGGCCTGCGCGAGGCGCTCCTGATGATGAAGGAGGAGGGGCTCGACAACATCATCGCGCGCCACGAGCGCTTCGGCCGTGCGACGCGCGCGGCGGCGAAAGCGTGGGGCCTCGACATCGTCGCCGTGAATCCGAATGAGTACAGCGGTGTGCTGACGGCCGTGATGATGCCGGAGGGTCGTGACGCGGATACGTTCAGGCAGATCGTACTCGAGCGGTTCGACATGTCACTCGGCACCGGCCTCGGCAAGCTGAAGGGAAAGATCTTCCGCATCGGCCATCTTGGCGACCTGAACGATCTCACGCTGGCCGGCACGTTGAGCGGCGTGGAGATGGGCCTGAAGCTTGCCGATGTGCCGCACAAGGCGGGCGGTGTGCTCGCCGCGCTCGACATGCTGGCTGCCGAGTCGCTGAGCGCAGTCTCGCGGTAAGGATCGGGGATCGGGGATCGGGGATCGGGGATCGGGGATGGGGAATCAGAAGCTTTTGATCCCCGACCCCTGATCCCCGATCCCTATCTCCGATAGCACCTCTTCCGTGTGCTCGCCGAGCAGCGGCGCGCGTCGCCGGACATCCGGCGGTGTCTCGCTCAACTTGATCGGCGATCCCAGCGCCTTCAGCTTCCCCAGCGTCGGGTGTTCGACGTCGACGACCAGCTCGCGTGCAACGACCTGGGGGTCCTGAAACACCTGCTCGTAGTTGTTGATCGGCCCGCACGGGACGTTGTTCGCGTCGAACAGCGCGAGCCAGTGCGCACATGGCTGGGTGACGGTGATCGCCTCGATGCGCGCCGCGAGATCGGCGCGATGCCTCGTCCGCATGCCGTCGGTCTTGAACTCCGGCATCTGCGTCCACTCCGGATGCCCGAGCACTTGGGAGATGCGGACAAACGATCGATCGTTCGCGCCGCCAATCGTGATGAAGCCGTCGGCACAGCGGAATGCCTGATATGGAGCACTCATGCGGTGCGCCGATCCCAGACGCTCGGGGATCCCGCGGCCGGAGAAGTACTGCGTGGCTTCCCACACCGACAGGCCGACACCCGCATCAAGCAACGACGTATCCACCTGCTGGCCTCGCCCGGTCGCATGGCGATACTCGAGCGCGGCGAGAATACCGATCACCGCGAAGAGCGCCGAGCCGAGGTCGGTCAGCGGGATTCCCGACTTCACCGGCGCGCCCCCCGGCTCGCCCGTCACCGACATGATGCCCGACACGCCCTGGGCCACCAGATCGAACCCGCCTTTGTTCTTCTGCGGTCCTGTCTGCCCGTAGCCGGAGATCGACGCGTAGATCAGCCGCGGATTGATCGCGCTGAGCGTCCGGTAGTCGAGGCCGAGCGACTCCATCACGCCGGGCCGGTAGTTTTCCACGAGGATGTCAGCCGTCGCCGCCAGGCGCTTCACGATCTCGACGCCGCGCGCCGTCTTCAGGTCGACGACGACGCTGCGTTTGCCGCGGTTGACGGCGTTGAAGCTGGGACTGTCGTTGCCGACGGCGCCCGGCATGGTGCGTGTCGAGTCGCCTTTCGGCGGTTCGATCTTGATCACGTCGGCGCCGAGATCGGCGAGCATCATCGACGCGAACGGCCCCGCCATCACCTGCGTGACGTCGATGACGCGCAACCCGTGCAGCGCACCGCTCTTGATTGGATTCATTACCGGATATTCTAAGAGCGCCTATGTCGACTGCTGAAACGCTCTTCGAGGTCGCTCCCCCGTTCGCGACGATCACGTTCAATCGCCCCGAGGCGCGCAATGCCATGACGTGGGGCATGTACGACGCGCTCGTGAAGGCCTGCGACCAGGTCGACGCGAACCGCGACGTGCACGTCTTCATCCTGAAAGGCGCGGGCGGCAAGGCGTTCGTATCGGGCACCGACATCTCGCAGTTTCAGACGTTCCGCGAGCCGAAGGACGGCATCGAGTACGAGAAGCGCGTCAGCGGAGTCCTCGGCCGCCTGGCGGCGGTGACCAAGCCGACGATCACGCAGGTCGAAGGGTTCGCGACCGGCGCCGGTTGCGGCCTCGTGGCGACGTGCGATCTGAGCATCGCCAGCGACGACTCGCAGATCGGCATCCCGATCGCGCGCACGCTCGGCAATGTCGCCTCCTCCGGCACGTTCGCGCGCATCGTCCACCTGATCGGCCCGGCGCGCGCCAAGGAGATGATCTTCACGGGCCGTCTGTTCACGGCCGCGGAAGCGCAGGCGATGGGGCTGATCAATCGCGTCGTGCCGAAGGCGTCGCTCGAATCAGAGGTGATCGCGCTCGCAACGCAGATCGCCGCGAACGCGCCGCTGACGATCCGCGCGACGAAGGAGATGACGCGGCGGCTCATGGACGAGCGCAGTACCGACCAGCGGGACGCCGACTTGATCGAGATGTGCTACATGAGCGCGGACTTCAAGGAAGGCGTGACGGCGTTCTTGGCCAAGCGGAAGCCCGTGTGGACGGGAACGTAGGAGGGGCCGACCTTCAGGTCGGCCCCTCGCTTGCGGTCCGGGACCGCATGTCCCGCAAACGACCGCCTCGCCTCCGAGCATTCGACTATACGGGCTTCTACCGATATTTCCTGACGATTTCGACGTTTGGACGATCGCGAATCTTCGTCAACAACGAGACTACGCGCCTCGTGATCTCGCAATGAGCGCGCGTCGCAGGCACTGAGCGATTCTCGGTAATTGCGTACTGCCTGATGCCCGATCACCTGCACGTACTCGTTGAAGCCAACTGCGAAGGAGCAGACTTCCAGAGATTTGTGCGGATCTTCAAGCAGCAATCGGCGTTCTATTGGAAACGTGAGACCGGCCGAAGACTGTGGCAACGCAGCTACTTCGAACGTGTGCTCAGAGATGGTGAGGACACGATCGGAGTGATCCGGTACATCCTCGACAATCCGGTACGTGCGGGACTTGCCGCGAGGCCTGGGGATTACGAATTTCTCGGAACGATGACCGGCGATTTGCGGGACTTACTCGAATCGATACAGTAGGGGCCGACCTTAAGGTCGGCCCCTACGACAGAAGGTCGGCCCCTACGACAGAAGGTCGGCCCTACGATCTGAAGGTCGGCCCCAACGGTCGGTCGGATCAATCCGTACGATCTGAAGGTCGGCCCTTACGATCGGCCCAGACCGGCCCTAATACGGAACGTCTATCAGTCGATCGCCGCTGCGCATATCCTCGTCCAGCAGCTGCAGCAGCGCCTTGCTGACCGGCCCCGGCTTTCCGCCCGCGATTCGCTGATCGTCCCACTGGACGATCGGCGCCACCTTGATGGAGCTTCCGAGCAGCATCATCTCGCTGCTGTCGCGCGCCTCGGCGACCGAGATGTCCCTCACCTCGACGCCGGTGACCTGCGCGCGCCCCTGATGCACGCGCGCCAGTTCGAGCAGCCGCAGCGACGTGCAGCCTGACAGGATGTGATCGAACTTCGGATGCACGAGGACGCCGCCTTTCGTCACGAACGCGACGTTCATGTTCGACCCCTCGCCGACGTTACCGTTGTCGTCGATGAAGACGCCGTTGTCGAATCCCTTCTCCTTCGCCTCCATCTGCATCAGAACGTTCGGCAGGTAGTTCGTCGCTTTCGTGATCGCGTAGATCGGCGCCTTGATCGGATACGTCGTCGTCATCACCTTGAGGCCCTCGGCGTACCAGCGCTCGGGGTACGAGAGGCCGCCGAAAATCATGACGAAGAAACCCGGTTCCGCCCCCTTCGCAGGCGTCAGATCGAGGCTGCCAGGGCCTGAGGACATCCAGTAGCGAATCGAACCGTCGCGGCGTCCGCTCGCGGCCGTCGTCTGAATGATGATGTCGCGCATCTGCTCGCGCGACGCGGGCAGCCGCAGCTTCGAACGCTCCGCGGAGCCGAGGAACCGATCGAGGTGCGCTTCGAGGTCGTAAATCCTTCCGTTCACGATCGCGGCCGTGTCGAAGATGCCATGGCCGCGGTGGACGATGTGATCGTCGAACGGCAGCACCATCAACGCGGGATCGGTCACGACCCCTTTCAACTGGCTGGAATAGAACGCTGAGAAGTCGACGGGCTGCCGCGCGCGCAGCGCGCGGAGTTCCGACATGACGTCCGTCTCAGTCAGAAGCCGAACCGTGCGGGTGTCTACTGCCATGGTCAACTACCAACTACCAATTACCAACGACCAAATACCAATCAGCAAGCAGCGCGCCGTGCTGGCCTATCGTGACGCGGCCGCCGGATGCAGCGGCGCTCGGACGGGCGCGCGCTCGCCGTCCGCGGGATCCTCGAGCTCTTCGTCCGGCTTCATCCAGAACGCGATGATCGCGCCGAGCAGCAGCAGCGCGATGCCGGCGATAAAGGTGTTCGACCAGTTTCCCGTCTTGTCGATGATGTAGCCGCCGATGAGCGGCGACACGATTGCCGCCAGCGCGGAGCCGGAGTTCATGAAGCCACTCGCGAAACCCGAGTAGCGCGGCGCGATGTCCATCGGAATCGCCCAGAACGCGCCGACGGTGAACTCGGAGAAGAAGAAGGCCGCGCTCAGCGAGACCACGATCGCCGTCAGGTTGTGCACGAGCAGCACGGGCACCATGAAAACGGTCGAGATCAGAAAGCCCGCCACGATCAGGTTGCGCCGCGCCTTCGTGCGGCTCTGCGTCTTCTCGAAGATGCGATCGCTCACGACGCCCCCGAGAAAATCGCCGAACGTGCCGGCGAGGAAGACCCCGGATGCGAAGAACGCGGAGCTGCTCAACTTCAGGTTGTAGCTGTGAAGAAAGTATTGCGGGATCCACGCGAGGAAGAACCAGAGCGTCCACCCGTAGCAGAAGTACACGACGGTCACCGGGAACATCCGCGCGGCCAGCGGGCCAAGCGGCACGCGTGCGGCAGTCTTGACCCGCTTCTTGGGCAGCCGGGCGAGATCGTCCTGCGTGATGCCGCGGTGCTCGGCGGGATCGTCGCGGAAATAGATCACCCACGCGATCGCCCACAGAAAGCTGAAGCTGCCGACGATGACGAACGAGGCGCGCCAGCTGGTGATCAGGATCAGCCACGCGACGAGCGGCGGCGTGATGGTGTTGCCCAGCCGTGCGAACGCATGCGTGATGCCCTGCGCGAAACCGCGCTTCTCCGCCGCCGTCCAGTTCGACATCGCACGCGTCGCGACCGGCAGCGCCGAGACGCCGACGCCCAGCAGCACGCGACCGAGCAGCATGCCGCCGAGCGAGCTCGTGATCCCCATCAGCACGGTCGCCGACGACCACAGCACCGCGCACATCGTGAGCGCCCTGCGCGCGCCGAACTTGTCGGCAATCCAGCCGCCGAAGACCTGGAACACCAGATACGGGTACGCAAAGGCGGAGAAGATCAGCCCCACCTGCGTGTTGGTCAGGTGCAACTCCGGCTGGAACACGGCCGCCGCCGTGCTGACGTTCACGCGGACGATGTAGTTGATGAAGTACATCGCGCACAGGAGCGCGAGGACTTTGGTCGGAGCCGGAACCATCGCGCGGCGCGTTGCATTCATGGGCGCAATCCTATTCGATCAACGACCGCAGCAGCACGGCTGGATGCTGCGGGTGGACCCCGGCGAAATGCTCGACCTGGTGGCGGCACGAGGTGCCGGCCGCGACCAGCACCTCCCCCGCCTTGAGCGCCCGCGCCGCGGGCAGCAACCGCCGCTCGCCGATCTGCTTCGAGACCTCGTAGTGGTCCTTCGAGTAGCCGAACGATCCCGCCATGCCGCAGCAGCCCGAGTCGAGATCGACGACGGTGCACGACGGAATGCGAGAGAGCAGCGCTTTGGCGGGCGGCACCAGGCCCATCGATTTCTGATGACAGTGCCCATGCAGCACGACCGACGTCGGACCGCCCTTCAGCTTGAGCGAGGCACGACCCGCTGCAAGCTCACGTTCCAGATAATCCTCGAACAACATGCAGGCGTCGCCGACCACCTGTGCGCGAGCCTGTGCTTCACCCCGCAGCAGTGCCGGCGCATCCTCACGGACGGCAGAGAGGCAGCTCGGCTCCAGGAAGAGAATCTTCTGGCCGCGCGATGCGGCTTCGAACAACGCGTCAGCGTTCTTCTCTGCCAGCGCACGCGCGGCATCGAGCTGGCCGGTCGAGATCAGCGGCCGTCCGCAGCAGTCGTGCGGCACGAGATGCGGGCTGAGCCCCGCTGCTTCGAGCACGTCGATCGCCGCTTCCCCGATGTGCGGATCGTTGTAGTTCGTAAAGGTGTCGTTGAAGAGAACAACACCGTCGACAGGCCGACCTGAAGGTCGGCCTCTACGACTGTCTGAAGGTCGGCCTCTACGAGTGAATCTGCTCTCGAATGTTTCCTTCGCCCACGCGGGCGGCGTACGGCGGCGATCGATGCCGAAGAACTTTTCGTTCATCCACCGCCCGAGGACACCCGCCGCGAGCGTGTTCGAGAACGGCGCGAACGCGCTGCCGATCTTCGAGAGCGCCCGCACGTTGCCCAGCACTCGCTTGCCGAGCGGCACGCCGTGCTTCTTCCAGTGCTCCGCGAGGAACTCGCTCTTGAAGCGCGCGACGTCGACGCCGACGGGACACTCCGCCTTGCACGCGCGGCACTCGAGGCACAGGTCGAGCACTTCGAGCACGCCGTCGTCGTCGAGTCCGGCTTCGGCGAGGCGGCCGGTCAACGCGAGGCGGAGCGTGTTCGCGCGTCCGCGCGTGACGTCACGCTCGTCGCGCGTCGCCATGTACGAGGGGCACATCGTGCCTTCGAGCTTCTTGCGACATGCGCCGACGCCGCTGCACATCTCTACGGCGCGACCGAAGCCGCCATATTCGGTGTAGTCGAAGTACGTCTCGGGGTCTGGCGTCTTGTAACTCGTGCCGTAGCGAAGATTCGATGTCAGCGGGGGGCAGTCGACGATCTTGCCCGGATTGAACTGCCCGCGCGGGTCGAACGTGTGCTTGACGGTCCGGAAGGCCTGATAGAGCGGCGTGCCGAACATCTTCTCCATGAAGGGCCCGCGCACGAGGCCGTCGCCGTGCTCGCCCGACAGCGCGCCGCCGTACTTGAGCACGAGATCCGCGCTCTGCGTTGCAATCGCCTCGAAGCGCGCGATCCCTTCCGGCGTCTTCATGTTGACGACCGGCCTCACATGAAGGCAGCCGACCGACGCGTGCGCGTACACGCCCGAGGAGCTCCCGTTGCGCCTGATCATCGCGAGGAACTCGTCGATGTAGTCGCGCAGCACCTCCGGCTTGACCGCCGTGTCCTCGACGAACGACAGCGACTTCTCGTCGCCTTTCATCGCCATCGACAGGCCAAGCGACATCTCGCGGAACGACCAGACCTTCGCCTGGTCCGGTAACGGGATCAACCGGCGATGCACGCACTTGAAGGGCCTCAGATCACGTTCGATCGCCTCGAGCCGCGGCGGCAGTTTCTCCTTGCTGTCGTCGTACAGCTCCACGCACAGCAGCGCGCCCGGATCCTCGGTCTGCAGGATCGACCGGCGCATCCGGTCCATCGCGGGATTCTCGCGCGCGTGATTGAGGATGAAGCCGTCCATCACCTCGATCGCCGAAGGCTTGTGCTTCAGGATGATCGGCGTCGCCGCCATCGCGTCGAGCAGCTGCTCGAACTCGATCGCCAACACCGCCTTCTCCTTCGGCAGCGGGACGAGATTGACCTTCGCGGCCGTGATCATCCCGAGCGTCCCCTCGGAGCCGACGATGATCTTCGCGAGGTTGAACGGTTTGCTGTCGTCGACGAACTCGTCGAGGTTGTAGCCGGCGACGCGGCGGACGACCTTTGGATAGCGCTTCTCGATTTCAGCGGCGCACTCGTGCGCGACGCGGCGAACGGTGCGGTAACACTCCGCTTCGAGCGTGTCGCCCTGGCACGCAGCGTCCAGCTCGGCTCGGTTCAGCGGCTTGAGGTGCACCTGCGAGCCGTCCGACAGGATCACGTCCAGCTCGAGCACGTGATCGATCGTCTTGCCGTACATGACAGATCGCGCACCGCACGAGTTGTTGCTGATCATGCCGCCAATGGTCGCGCGGCTCGCCGTCGAAATATCGGGCGCAAAGCGAAGGCCATGCTGCTTGAGCTGAGCGTTGAGCTCGTCGAGCACGATGCCTGGCTCGACGATGGCCCAGCGCTCGCCGACGTTCAGCTCGAGGATGCGGTTGTAGTACTTCGAGCAATCGATTTGAAGCCCGTCGCCAATGGCCTGACCCGCCTGTGACGTGCCGCCGCCGCGTGCCGTAATCGAGACGCCATGCGACCGCGCCAGCAGGACGGTCCGCAGAATGTCATCCCGTGTGCGGGGGACAACGACACCGAGAGGATGGATCTGATAGACGCTCGCGTCGGTTGAATACAGGGCGCGGGAGACCGCGTCGAACCTGACTTCCCCGCTGATCTGCTCTTCGAGCTCGCGCCTGAGCGTGCCGCTTTGAATGACCCGGAGTGGTTTACCTGCCAAGGAAGTTCATTATATTGTGAGGCGCCGTAGTATCCCGTGGAAGCAACGCCGCCGAGGCGTTGCCGTAGACAGAGGGCGTTTCCATGCGTGTGAACAACCGGTGGTTTCAGCTTTGCGCGTGCGTCATCGCGATGGTCATGATCGCCAACCTGCAGTACGCGTGGACGCTCTTCGTCAAGCCGGTACAGCAGTCCACCGGCTGGAAGGTCTCCGACATCCAGTGGGCATTCACGCTGTTCATCCTGTTCCAGACGTGGGTGCAGCCGGCGCAGGGCTGGTTGATCGATCGCATCGGACCGCGCGTCTTCACCACGATTGCCGGCGTTCTCTGCGGCGTCGGATGGGCGGGTCTCGGCATGGCGCACTCGCTGACGGCGTTCTACACCCTGTACGTTCTCGCCGGCATCGGCGCTGCGCTGGTATACGGCGGGTCGATCGGCTCCGCGCTCAAGTGGTTCACTGATCGCCGCGGTCTGGCGGCGGGCGTCATCGCCGGCGGCTATGGCGGCGGCGCGGCGCTGTTCATCCCGTTCATCGGCTGGTCGATCCGGACACACGGCTACCAGTCGGCGTTCATCTCAACCGGCATCGTGCAAGGTCTCATCATCCTGATCGTCGCGCAGTTCATGCGCCATCCGTCAGCTGAGGAACAGATGGCGGCGCCGGCGAAGGCCGCGACCGCGAAAGGCGCCGTACGGCACTTCACAACGGGCGAGATGCTGCGGACGCCGCAGTTCTACGTTCTCTACCTGATGTTCGTGATGATGGCGACCGGCGGCCTGCTCGTCACGGCCAACGCGGGGCCGATGGCGGCCACCTGGGGCATCAGCACCGCCGCGCTCACGCTGGCGACGTCGCTCAACGCGCTCGCCAACGGCGTGAGCCGCATCTCCTGGGGCTGGATTTCGGACAAGATTGGCCGTGAGCTCGCGATGGGGGTCGCGTTTCTGATTCAGGCCCTCTCGCTGCTGCTCGTGCTGACGATCGGACGTCTCTCGGGTCCGCTCTTCACGATCACGCTCGTCCTCGTCTTCCTGACGTGGGGTGAGGTCTTCTCGCTCTTCCCCGCGTTGCTCGGCGACTACTACGGCGCCAGGCACGCGACGTCGAACTACGGCGTGCTCTACTCGGCTAAAGGCGTTGCGTCCATCATCGGCGGCGGCGTTGCGGCGCTGCTCTACGAACAGTTCGGCAGCTGGGATGCGTGCTTCTACGGCAGCGCTGCGTTAGCATTGATCGCGGCCATCATGGCATTTGGCATTCGCGCGAACGCGACGTCACGCCGCAACGTCACGGCGGTTGCGCCGGCATAATCGCAGCGGACCTCGTCAGTCCGCCTCGAAGGAAAGCAACGACCCCGCATGGATCTTTCCAACTACGTGGGCGGCGCGTGGCGCCGCCCGAGCTCGACCAACGCAGCGCAGGTCATCAACCCCGCCACCTCGGAATCAATTGCAAACGTGCCGATGTCGACGGCCACGGATGTCGACGCGGCCGTCGCAGCCGCCACGGCGGCGTACCCCGCCTGGCGACGCACGCCACCGGGCGAGCGCATCCAGTATCTCTTCGCGTTCAAACAGGCGCTCGAAGACAACATCAAAGAGTTGTCGCGCACGATCACGATGGAGTGCGGCAAGACGCTCGCCGAAGCGGAAGGTGAGCTGCGGCGGGGCATCGAAAACGTCGAGGTCGCCTGCGGCATCCCGACGATGATGCAGGGCGCGATTCTCGAAGATATTTCACGCGGCATCGACGAGATCCTGATTCGGCAGCCGGTCGGCGTGGTCGCAATCATCACGCCCTTCAACTTCCCCGGCATGATCCCGCTCTGGTTCCTGCCGTACGCGATCGCATGCGGCAACACGTCGATCGTAAAGCCGTCGGAAAAGACGCCCGTCACGATGGCGAAGGTGTTCGAGCTCCTCCAGGCGACGAAGCTCCCGGCGGGTGTCGTGAACCTCGTGCACGGCGGCCGCGAGGCGGTCGATGCGCTCTGCGATCATCCGGGCATCCGCGCCGTGTCGTTCGTCGGTTCGTCGCCTGTTGCACGCCACGTCTACAGCCGTGCGGCCGCCAGCGGCAAGCGCGTCCAGTGCCAGGGGGGCGCGAAGAACCCGACCATCGTGCTGCCCGATGCCGACATGGAGATGACGACGAAGATCGTCGCCGACTCGGCGTTCGGCTGCGCCGGCCAGCGATGCCTCGCAACGTCGGTCGCCATCGCGGTTGGCGACGCCGCGAACACGTTCCCGGAGCTGATATCCGATGCGGCGGCATCACGGAAAGTCGGTAACGGCCTCGATGCGGGCATCGAGATGGGGCCGGTCATCACTGCGGAGAGCAAGAAGCGCATTGAGGGGATACTCGCAAGCGCCGAACGCGCGGGCGTGAAGACGCGCGTGGGCGGCATCAACGCCAAAGTGCCCACGGGTGGCAACTTCATTGCGCCGACGGTCCTCGAAGACATTCGCCCCGACGCGGAGATCGCGCGCACGGAAGTGTTCGGCCCGGTGTTGAGCCTGATCCGCGTGCAGACGATCGATGACGCCATCGACTACGTGAACAAATCGGCGTACGGAAACATGGCGTGCCTGTTCACGCGCGACGGCCTCGCCGCCCGCCGCTTCCGCTACGAGGCCATCGTCGGCAACATCGGCATCAACGTCGGCGTTGCGGCGCCGATGGCGTACTTCCCGTTCTCGGGCTGGAAGGAGAGCTTCTTCGGCGACCTGCACGCGCAGGGGCGCGATGCGATCGACTTCTACACGGAAAAGAAGGTCGTCGTCGAACGCTGGCCCAGCGAATGGTCGAGGAAGTTCTAGCCGGGCGACCTTGTCAGGTCTGCCTCGGTCGTCGCTTGCGCGGCGCGGCGCGTCCGCCTGCGCTCGCGCGGCACCGCGACTTTCCGGCGTAGCCAGCGGTTGACGGCTCGAAGCACGTCCGCCGGCATCGCCGGCTTCGTCAGAAAATCGTCGTAGCCGGCGGCAAGCGCCGCATCGCGATCCTCGGGACGCGCGTACGCCGACAGCGCGACAGCGCGTACGAGGCCGCCGCGGCCTGGCGACCGTTGCCGGATGCGCCGAATCATCGAGAGGCCGTCTTCTTCGGGCATGCCGATGTCGGCCAGCAGCAATCCGGGCACTTCAACCTCGAATTCGGCCATCGCCGCGGCGACGCTGCCGGCCGTCTTCACCCGCGCACCCGCTTGCCCAAGGATTGTCGCCACCAGTTCGCGAGTCGCCTCGTCGTCTTCGACGACGAGCACGAAATGACCCGAGAGGTCGATCGCCGGAATTTCGCTGGAGTCCTCCTTCACGATCGGCTTGCGACGATCGATGACGCGCGCGAGTGGCAGCCGCACTTCGAAGGTGGCCCCTTTGCCGGGACCTCCACTCGACGCCCGCACCTCGCCGCCGTGCATCTCCACCAGGTGCTTGACGATGGCCAGGCCAAGGCCGAGGCCCCCGTGCGCACGCGTGAACCCCTGGTCGGCCTGGCGGAACCGATCGAAGACGTACGGAAGAAAATCCGGCGCGATGCCGACGCCGGTGTCGGACACGATTACCGTCGCGCTCGTCCCATCCGATTGCAGGCTGATATCGATGCGCCCGCCTTGCGGCGTGAACTTGCACGCATTCGACAGGAGGTTCCAGACCACCTGCTGCAGCCGTTCGCCGTCGGCATTCGCGACGGCTCCTTCGTCGACGTCGACGTGCAGCTCGATCCCTTTCGCGACCGCTCCAGGTCTGATCGAATCGACGGCGTCGACGATGACCCGCGCCAGTGAGACGGGCGAGAACTCCAGCTTCACGCGACCGCTGATCATCCGCGAGATGTCGAGCACGTCGGCAATGAGCTGCGCCTGCGCCCTGGCGTTGCGCTCGACGATTTCGAGGATGCTTGCGACGCGCGACGGCTCGAAGCGCGCCTGCCGCAGCATCGCGACCCAGCCCAGGATGGCGTTGAGCGGCGTGCGGAGCTCGTGCGATACGGTCGCGAGGAATTCGTCCTTCAGCCGATTCGCGTTCTCGGCGTCGATGCGCGATTTCTGAAGCGCCATGAGCACATCGCGCAGCTCGTATTGACGCTGACGGCCACGAACGGCCGCACGCACGGTGCTGACGACAGCCGCCGTGCGCACTGGCCGATCCAGAAGCGTCACATTGCGCAGCACCTCGAGCTTGTGCAGCGTTCGCAGCGACGCCTGGTTGCGATCACCTCCGGCAAACAGCAGAATCGAGATGTCGGACCATGGCGGCTGCTCGGTCAGCGCCGCCGCAAGTTCGTCGAGCCCCGGATCCGAGAGCGCTTCTTCTGTCAGCAGGATCGCGCCGGCGCCGTTCCGCATCTCGCCGCAGACCTCGTGGAGTGACGTGCATGCGTGGCACGGAATGCTCGCCCGCGTCAGCAGGTCGGCCGTCAGTTCGGTGTCGCGGCCGATCGGCGCGAACACGAGGACGCGGAGGTCGTTGTTCGACTGGACGGGTGCGCTCATTTGAGCTGCGGCGTCGCCGCACCCACGTAATGTGGAACACCGGTCAGCACGCCCTGGAATTCCGACAGCGCCTTGCCGACATGGAGTCGGTCCGGCCCGATTTGGAACTCACGGATCGTCGATTCGTGCGGGCCACTTCGTTTCTTCATAACCGACAGGGCCCGGCGCACCGTTCCCTCCACCTCGAAGAACCTCAAGAGGACGACCGAATCGGCGAGGTAACTGACGTCGAGCGGCGTCTGCATGTTTGCGCCGACGATGCCGTGCTGCGCGACGATCATCAGCGTCGCGATGTCGCGTTCGTTGAGGAACGAGAGCAATTCGTGCATCCGAACAAGTGGTGCCTCGACCTGCGGAATCGCGTTCAGATATCCGTTCAGCCCGTCGATCAAGACGACGCGCACGTGGTCGCGTTCGACAGCCTGGCGGACGCGGAAGCTGAACTCGCCCGGCGACATCTCGCCGGGCTCGACCTGCTGCAGCGTGACGGTACCGTCGGCGAGCCGTCCGCTGAGGTTCATGCCGATGGCATCACATCGGGACACGAACGTGCTGATCCGCTCGTCGAACAGGAAGATGGCGGCCCTCTCCTTCGTGATACCGGACGCCGCATACTGCGCGCCAAGTGTCGACTTGCCGCTGCCAGCGGGACCGATCAAGAGCGTCGTCGTTCCCCATGTCAGCCCGCCGCCAAGCAACGCGTCGAGCTCGGCGACGCCGCTGAGGACCGACGACGAGGAGCGCGGCCGCTCGCGACCACCCGGAATCAGCTGCGGAAAGACCTCGAGTCCGCCCCTGGTGATGATGAAGTCGTGAAAGCCTTCGATGGCGGCGATGCCGCGGACTTTGATGATGCGGACGCGACGGCGCGCCCGGCCGTACTCGAACGGCAGCGTCTCCAGGAGGATCACGCCGTGCGAAAGGCTCTCGACCTGCAGGTCGGCGCCGCCCGAGGTCAGGTCGTCGAGCAGCACGACCGTGCAGTCCCGACCGGAGAAATACTCCTTCAACGCAAGGATCTGCCGTCGGTAGCGCAGCGCGTCGCGCGCGAGCAACTTCAGTTCCGACAGCGAGTCGAACACGATGCGAGTCGGCCGCCGCTGCTCGACGATTTCGAGCACAGACTTCACCGTCTCGCCGAGTTCAACTTCGGCCGGGTGGTACAGCGTGTACTGATCCTCTGGCTTGAGCCCCTCAGACGACGCGAGCTGGAAGATTTCGACGTTGTCGAGTGACCAGCCATGCGACGCCGCGATCGCCGTCAATTCGGCCTTGGTCTCTGACAGCGTGACGTACAGCGTGCTCTCGCCGCGGTCGCGGCCGCACAGGAGGAACTGGAGTGCAAGCGTGGTCTTGCCGGTGCCGGGCGACCCTTCGATCAGGTACATCCGGTTTGCCGTGAGGCCTCCTCTCAGCAGTTCATCGAGGCCTGAGATGCCCGTTGAGACATTTGTTTCTGATGTTGCCGTCGTATGCGTAGCTGCTGTCCCGGTACTCATGCTTCAGCTGGAAATGTTGTCCTGTCGACCTCCTTTCGAATGCTAAACGCGTGCGTTGTTTTCTTCAAAACATCCGTCACGATTTGAACGGCTGAGGTAGCGTGAACGTGATCGTGGTGCCGCCGCCTTCGCGACTCTCTGCGCGAATCTCGCCGCCATGCGCGAGGACAAGATTCCGCGCAATCGTGAGTCCGAGCCCGGAACCGCGCGAGCCGTGACCCTTGTAGAAGCGATCGAAGATTCTTGCGAGCTCCTCGGCGGCGATGCCTGAGCCAGTATCGCTGACGCGAACCTCGACGACGGCGTCGCGCCGCGTCGCGTCGACCGTCACGGTGCCCCTATCGGGTGTGTGATGCAGCGCATTCGACACGAGATTGGTTACGACCTCACGAATGCGGAGCGGATCGAGATCGATTGACGACAGGTCCGAGGCGGCATTCACGTGCAGCGTCACAGAGTGTTCGCGCGCCTCCAGCGAGAACGCTCCGACGGCGTCGTTGAGCAGCATGCTCAGATCGGTTGGCTCCTTCTGCAGTGTCAACATGCCGCTCTCGGAGTGCGCCAGCGTCCGCAGATCGTCGACGAGGCGCGAGAGCATCTTCGTCTCCTGCAGCACCGCGGCAATCTGCGCTTCATCACGCGGATAGACGCCGTCGAGCATCCCTTCGAGCTTTCCCTGCAGCACCGCCAGCGGTGTGCGCAGTTCGTGCGCGATGTCGGCCATCAGCTCGCGCCGCTGCCTGTCCTGTATCTGCAGCTTGCCGATCATCGCGTTGAACGCGTGTGCGATGCCGCGCATCCAGCGTGGCCCATGCTCGGTCGCGCGTACGGAGTAATCGCCGCGGGCGACACGATCGGCGGCGGTGACGATATCGCCGAGCGGCACGCCGATGCGCCCCATCAACCGCTGGAAGATGCGGAAGATGATGAACAGCCACAGCAGACCGAAGACGATGCGCGTCGGCCGGATCGCGAACATGGGGGTGCCACCGAAGATCCACGACAGCACCGTCGTGAGCCCCACCATGATCAGGAAGAGCGCGAGGGCGACCGCGCCGCCGAAACCACGGGTGAAGCGGCGGTGACGCCGTTGCCACGCGTACGACCCGTACTGCGGCGGCCACGGCTCGTTCATCGGCCACCATGGCGGCCTGTCGCTGTTCATTCGGCGAACTTGTAGCCCATCCCGTAGACCGTCAGGATGTAGCGCGGGTTGCGCGGATCCGGTTCGAGCTTGCGCCTGATGTTCTTGATATGGGTGTCGATCGCGCGCTCGAACGACTCCACATCGGTGCCGCGGACCGCGTCGAGCAACTGCGCCCGTGTGAAGATGCGGCCGGGCTGCCGTGCCAGCGCCGCGAACAGCTGGAACTCGGTGGTGGTCAGCTCGATCGCGTCGCGTCCGCGCGTCACCTGCATGCGCGTGGCGTCGATCGTCACGTCGGCGCGACGGAACACGTCGGCCCCGGTCCCTGCAGTATCGACGCGCCGCAGAACCGACCGCACGCGTGCCACCAGCTCGCGCGGGCTGAACGGCTTCGTCATGTAATCGTCGGCGCCGAGCTCGAGACCGGCGAGGCGATCCGACTCCTCGATGCGCGCGGTCAGCATGATGATCGGCACATCACCCTCGCGCCGCAGCCTCTTCGCCACCTCGACGCCGTCGAGCCGCGGCAGTCCGAGGTCGAGGACGATGAGATCGGGCCGCCGACTTCGCGCCAACGACAACGCATCGACGCCATTGGCAGCGGTGATCACGTCGAAGCCGCCATGGCGCAGGTAGTCTCCAGCGATCTGCGCGATCTGCGGTTCGTCGTCGACGACGAGGATGGTCTTCACGTGGTTAGTAGTTGGTCGTTGGTGGTTAGTAGCTGCTGACAAGTGCTCTTGTCAACAACGACCAACGACTAACTACCAACTACTAACGAATTGTGTGGCGATTATGGAGGCGTCAATCGCTCCGCGGGCACCTTCACGATGAACGCATCCAGCCGGTTGCCGCCAAGGTTCGTCGTCCAGATGAAATAGCGGCCGGTCACATCGAGGTTGCCCTTGGGCCGCTTGGAGTAGTCGTCACTCCCGCCGCCGGTTGCGTTCAGGTCGGTCATGACCTGCCCGACCACGAGCACGTCGAGCGAGCCGTCGGCGTTTCGATTCGGATCCAGCGGGAAGCAGACGATTTCGTCGGCCATGTCGGTCTGATAGCCGGCATTGCTGCCGCACGCGTACTGTGACTCCGGCGGCGCATTGACCGCGTTTGTGTGCGTCAGATGATTCGCCGCCGCCAGGTCCCATCGCTTGTTGTAGTGCACGACAGGGCCGATCGGTCGTGTCGTGCTGGCCAACGGGAACTTGAGCACGATGGTCGCATTGGGCTCAGGGTTGTAGGTGTCGGCGCCGATCGCGTAGCCGTAGCCCATGTCGTAATGGCCCAGGGCGCCGTTTGGCGCATCGACGACCGTCGCCTTGCCGGTTCGCAGGTTGATGATGCGGTTGATCCGAGTGCCGTCGGAGGTCTCGGCCAGGATGATCAGCCAGCGACCGGACCTGTCGATGCTGCATTCGTCGAACGAGTACCCGTTGGGTATCCCGAAATACTTGAAGCCGAGCGGCGACGAAACGACGCATCCGATACGCTGGTAGTTGTTGTCCTGTACCGACGCGGAATGAACGAGATCGTTGTCGCTCGAATGCGGCTGCGTGATGAACCGCGCGCTGCGCGGACACACCCGCGGTCGCGGACACGCGGTCAGATCCATCGCGGCAACAGGATCGAATTGTCGCGTAAGGATGTCGAATCGTTGCAGCAGCGGACTGCCAACCAAGAACGTATACAGCTTCGTCGCCTGCGTGGCGCTGAAGTACCAGCCCTCGCCGGTTGCGAAATGATACGGGCTGTTCTCGTCGAACATCGGCCCGAGGTTCGTCACGGCATCGGTGGTCTTGTCGTACCGCAGCAGGATCGGGCCGACACCACCGCGATTGGTGTCGGTACCGAGGAAGATGTACATGTCGCTGCTGCCGACATGGTTGTTGATGTTGCGCCAGTACGAGTAGCCGACGTACCACACGCAGTCAGCTCCCCCGGCGCAGGTCGCGGCGTTCGTCAGGCGGACCGCGTCGGTGTTGTAGGGCGCCGGGAACGTGAATTTTCCGGTCGCGCCATTCGGCGGAAGAAACGACGCGATCTGACCGGCCGTGAACCGCGGCCGGAGGACGGGAGAACCTGATTTCTCGATGAACCCTCCGCCCGCGGGTGGGGGCGGCGCAACCGCGAGCACCGCGTTCGTGATCGTCGCACCAATACTCAGCAACGAGCTGTCCAGCAGCAACGGGAACTGCGGGACGTGCGTGCTTTCCATCAGGTAGTGGCCGTTCTTGCTGTATTCGATGCGTCCGTTGGCGATCGTGATGCGGAAGACGTCGCCGGCGGCATACGTCGTATCGCCGCCGGCATACACGCCGTTCTCGAGAACATCGGCGTAGCCGCCGCCATTCAGGCGGAAACCGAAATCGATGTCGGCGTAGGTGGTGTCGTCGTTGCCGTGGCTGAGGCCCGCCATCCACATGGTGCCCATCTCGCCCACGGTGAATTCAACGTACCCATCGGCGCTCAAGCTCTCCTGCGACGCGGCGCCGGCGTCCTCACACCCGTCACAACCGCCGGTCTTCTGCAGCGACCCACCATTCGCCGCCACGTTGACCAGCGACGTCCAGGTCACCGGCGTCTGCGCCGAAGACACGGAGGCGCGCGCGAGTACAAAAATCAGAATAAGGATGAGCACCGCGAGGGTTCTGCGCATGGTGAGCGACGAGCGCAGCAGAATCAGTGCCGAGGGAAAAAGTTTTCACAGATCCGCCCTCGACAGCGCCGCGAATTCGTCGTCGGTCAATGTGACTGCCGCGGCCGCGACGTTCTCCTCGAGATGCGTGCGATTTGACGTCCCTGGAATCGGCAGCATCACCGACGCGCGACGCAGCAACCACGCAAGGGCGACTTGCGACGCCGTCGCGCGATGCCGCTGCGCGATGTCGCCGAGCCGAGGCGCGCCGGCCGACGCGCGACCCAGGATCCGTCGCACCGCCTGCTTGACCCCGCCCTTGGCCACCTCCCCGGCCTGCAACGGATACCACGGGATGAAGGCGATCCGCTCGCGCTCGCAGTAGTCGACGACTGCCTCCCACTCGCGATCGACCAGGTTGTACCGGTTCTGCACCGACACAACCGGGAAAAACCGGCGCGCGCGCTCGATCGCATCGATGTCGACCTCCGAGAGGCCGATGTGACGAACCTTTCCTCGCCGCTGCGCGTCCTGCAGGAAGCCGAATTGATCCTCTTCGGGAACGTTGGGATCGATCCGATGCAACTGATACAGATCGATCCGATCGATACGCAGCCGGCGCAGGCTGCCATCAAGCCCTTCGCGCAGCCGCTCGGGGCGCGCGTTCTCCTCCCACTCGTCCGGCCCCGATCGGTCGTAGCCGCCCTTGGTCGCTATCACCAGGTTGGCGGGATACGGGTGGAGTGCTTCCGCAATCAGCTGCTCGCTCACCTTCGGTCCATAGGCCTCGGCGGTGTCGATCAACGTGACGCCGAGTTCCACGGCGCGGCGCAGCGTCGCGATCGCCTCGGTGCGATCGCGCGGCGGCCCCCATATTCCCGGACCGGTAATGCGCATCGCGCCGAACCCGAGACGCTGCACGGGCAGGTCGCCGCCGAGGACAAACGTGCCGCTAAGCGCGGCAGTGGGAACGCTCATAGCAGAAAGTGGCACTCCTCTTCCGTGTTGCGACGATTTGATGGCGGAAAATGCTGGCGACTCATTTGCTGATGCCTCAGCCGGTATGTGCGGCATCGCTGGCTGCGTCGCGCCGGATGGATTCGAGATCGACGCGGACATTCTTGCCCGCATGCAAGGCATGCTGGAGCACCGTGGCCCAGACGATCGCGGCATGTACGTCGAAGCGGCCGCGGGTCTCGCACACACACGCCTGAGCATCATCGACCTCGACGGCGGCGCGCAGCCGATGCCGAACGAAGACGCGTCGCTCTGGATCACGTTCAACGGCGAGATCTTCAACTACATCGAGCTGCGCGAGCAGCTGCTGGCGCGCGGTCACCGTTTCAGAAGCGTATCCGATACCGAAGTCATCCTGCATCTGTTCGAGGATGCCGGCCGCGACGCGCTCCACCAGCTCAACGGTCAGTGGGCGTTCGCGATCTGGAATCCGCTGACGCGCACACTCGTCCTGTCGCGGGATCGACTTGGCGTACGTCCGCTGTTCTACACGGTTTGCGGGAAGCAGCTGCTCTTCGCATCCGAGATCAAGGCGCTGTTTGCGCATCCAGGTGTCTCGCGCGACATCGATCCGATCGGCCTCGATAACATCTTCACGTTCTGGACGACGATCGCTCCGCGCACGATCTTCAAAGACGTCCACGAGCTGCCGCCCGGCCACACGCTCATATGGCACGACGGGCGGATCACCGTCGAACAGTACTGGCAACCTTCGTTTACGCCAGGTGACGCACGCGGCGAGGCCGATGCGCGCGACGCTCTTCGCGACGTGCTGACAACGGCGACGCGGCTGCGGTTGCGATCGGATGTTCCGGTCGGCGCGTTCCTGAGCGGCGGTCTGGATTCGTCGCTCATCGCCGCCCTTGCGCAGCGTGAACGTGCGCGCCCGCTTCACACGTTCTCCGTAACGTTCGACGAGCCGGAGTTCGACGAGGGTGCGTACCAGCGAGAAGTCGTCGCCGCCCTGGGCACCATCCATCACGAGTTGCGCTGCGGCGTCGATGACATCGGGCGCGTCTTTCCCGACGTCGTCTGGCATGCGGAGACGCCGTTGCTGCGCACCGCGCCCGCCCCGCTCTACCTGCTGTCGCAACACGCGCGCGAGCACGGCTACAAGGTTGTGCTCACGGGCGAGGGCGCCGACGAAGTCTTCGGCGGCTACGACATCTTCAAAGAGGACAAGGTTCGCCGCTTCTGCGCCGCGCTGCCCGCGTCACGTCGACGCGCGTTGCTCGTCAAGCGCCTCTATCCGTATCTGCCGCAGCTCCAGCGGCAGCCGGTTGCCGCGCTGCGCGCGTTCTTCGACGAGGGTCGAGACGACCCGCGCGATCCCTGCTTCTCGCACCTGCCGCGGTGGCGCGCGACGTCACGAGCAAAGCTGTTCTTTTCGGATGCGATGCGCGCCGCGATCAGCTGCTACGACGGTCGAGCCGACGTCGCATCGCGGCTGCCCGCCGATGTGGACAGCTGGGATCCGCTCTGCCGCAGCCAATATCTGGAGATGACGCACCTCCTGCCCGGGATGATCCTCTCGTCGCAGGGCGATCGCGTCGCGATGGCACACGGCGTCGAAGGGCGGTTCCCGTTCCTCGATCGGGAAGTCGTCGGCTTCGCGAGCGGCGTGCGGCCAACCTTGAAGTTGAAAGCGCTGAAGGAGAAATACCTGCTCAAGCAGCTCGCGCGCGAAGTGCTGCCGGAGTCGATCTGCCGTCGACCGAAGCAGCCATACCGCGCGCCGGGTGCGACGGCCATCTTTTCCGCGGCGGCACGCGACTACGTCGACGACCTCCTTTCCCCCACTCAGCTCCGCCACGACGGCATTTTCGATTCATCCGCCGTCGAGCGGCTCCTTCGGAAGCTCCGCAACGGCGCCGTCGCGAGTGCCAGTGACGAGATGGCGCTCGTCGGCGTTGTTTCCACGCAGCTGCTCGTTCACCGCTTCATCAATCATTTCAATGCAATGACCCATGGAAGCCCTTATTCAGGAACTGCGAACGTTCGTCGTTGACAATTTTCTGTTTGGCGACGCATCGGGACGATTCAGCTTCACCAACGACGACTCCTTCCAGGAGCGCGGCATCGTCGATTCGACGGGCATCTTGGAGCTGGTGTGCCACCTGCAGGACCACTATGGCATCGTGATCGACGACGCCGAGCTGGTGCCGGACAACCTCGATTCGGTGACGAAGGTGGCGCGGTTCGTCGATCGGAAGCGCACCGAGCAGGTCGCGCGTGCGAGTTAACGAGCTGCTCGAGCGGCGGGCGGCGACGATGCCGCGGAAAACCGCGCTCGTCTGCGGCGACGCGCGTTACTCGTACGCGCAGCTGGATCACCTCGCGCGGCAGTTCGCCGCGACGCTCGTCGATGGCGGCATGACCGAGGGCGATCGCGTCGCGATCTGCCTCGAGAACTCCGTTGACACCATCGTCGCGATGTTCGGGACCCTCAAAGCGGGCGGCGTTTTCTTCGTCGTGAATCCGCAGGCGCGCGTCGAGCACCGCGAGTCGCTGCTCGCCGACAGTGGCGCAGCCGCGCTGGTTGCGCGCGGGCACGACGGCGAGGCGCACATCTCCTGGCTGTCCTCCAGAAACGACTTCCGGCCCCATTTTGATCTGGCGGCGCTCGTCTACACGTCGGGGTCGACAGGGACGCCGAAGGGCGTGATGCTGACGCATCGCAACATCACATTCGCGGCCGAGTCGATCTGCACCTATCTGGAGAACACGTCCAACGACGTCGTCCTGAGCGTCCTGCCGTTGTCGTTCACGTACGGCCTGGGCCAGGTGATGACGACGTTCAGGAGCGGCGCGACGCTGGTCCTCGAACGATCGTTCAACTATCCGCGGGCCGTGCTCGACACGATGCGGCGCGAGCGCGTGACCGGGATCGCCATCGTCCCGACAATCGCCACGCTGCTGCTGCAGCAGGACCTGCGGATGCATCGGTTGCCTCACCTCCGGTACATCACCAATGCCGCCGCTGCCCTGCCCGCGGCGAAGCTGCAGAAGCTGCGCATGGCATTCCCTCGCGCACGCATCTACCTGATGTACGGACAGACCGAATGCCAGCGCGTGTCGTACCTGCCGCCAGATCTCATCGACGACCACCCGTCGTCGGTGGGCGTCCCGATTCCCGGCACCGACGCATTCGTCGTCAACGAACGTGGTGAACGAGCCGCGGCGGGAGAAATCGGCGAACTGGTGGTGCGCGGACCGCACGTGATGGCCGGATATTGGAATCAGCCTGATGCCACCGCCGAAGTGCTCGACACCGATGCCGTGACCGGCGAACCACTCCTCCGCACCGGTGACCTGTTCACGAGCGACGAACACAATCTGCTCCACTTCGTCGAGCGGAAGGATGACGTGATCAAGGTGCGCGGAGAAAAGGTCGCGCCGCGGCACATCGAGGAAGTGATCGCCACGCTGCCAGGCGTCGCCGACGTCGCCGTGTATGGCGTCGCGGACGACGTCGCCGGGGAAGCAATCGCCGCATCGGTCACGCCCGCTGCAGGCATGCTCCTTACCGTTGAAGGAATCCGTCGTCATTGCCTCGAGCACCTCGAGGCGTACATGGTTCCGAAGATCGTGGATATCCGTCAGACGTTACCGACGACGATGAGCGGCAAGGTGAGCCGGCGCGCGCTGCGGCTGCTGACGACGCCGCACGGAGTGTCGGCGGCATGAGCGTCCTCGCTGGCTTCTCGAGCGACGTGCTGCGCATTGACGCAGAGCGCATCGCGCGCGACATCACGACATTCATCCGAGAGACGGTGTTTCACGACCTGCGTCGCAAGGGTGTCGTGGTCGGCCTCTCCGGCGGAATCGACAGCAGCGTCGTCGGAGCGCTCGCCGCGCGCGCGCTCGGCGCCGAGCGCGTCGTGGGTCTTCTGATGCCGGAGGCCGATTCGTCTGACGACAGCCTCTCGCTGGCCGGCGACCTGGCGACCTCGTTCGGGATCCGGACGACGATCGAGGACATCAGCGCGACGCTCGCCGCAGCCGGGTGCTACCGGCGACGCGACGACGCGATCAGGCAAGCGGTGCCCGATTACGGTGACGGCTGGCGCTGCAAGATCGTGCTTCCGGATCAGATCACGCAGCCTGGCTACGCGATCTACTCGATCGTGGTGCGCTCGCCCGAAGGTGATGAGCGACGAGTCCGTCTGCCGCTGGATGCGTATCTCGGCATCGTCGCCGCGACGAATTTCAAGCAGCGCGTTCGCAAGATGATGGAGTACTACTACGCGGACCGTTTCCGTTACGCGGTCGCGGGCACGGCGAATCTGCTGGAGCACGATCAAGGATTCTTCGTCAAGCATGGCGACGGCGCCGCGGACCTGAAACCGATCGCGCATCTCTATAAGTCACAGGTGTATCAGCTCGCCGAGTACCTCGGCGTGCCCGAGCGGATCCGCCAGCGCAGACCGACGACAGACACCTACCCGCTCGAACAATCGCAGGAGGAGTTCTACTTCGGCCTGTCGCTGGAGCAGACAGATCTCTGCATCTACGCGCGCGATCAGGGCGTGCCGGCAGACGAGGCCGCGGCGGCTGTCGGCCTGACGACCGAGCAGGTCGCGCGCGCATTCCAGGTGATCGATTCGAAGCGCGAAGCCGCTCGGTATCTCCATTGCGCGGCCGTGCTGGTCGATGCAGGACGGTCGTTGTCAGGGTCGCCACGGGCGCAAGCGAAATGAGCTCGCGACGTCTGCGAACGCGCGCCGTCGAGCTCGCACGGACGCCGTGGCTGCTGATCGTGCAGAAACTCTTGCGGCGCGTGCCGTTTCGCCCCTTCGATGTCGGCAAGATGTGCTTCCTGCGGCTCGAGGGTCTGCCGAATGTGCCGACGTCGATGCTGCGCGGCAGCGCCGTGGTGAGGTTTGCAACGCAGGCCGACCTGCCGCGTCTCGTCGAACTCCAGGACAAGCGGTCGGTCTTTGTCGAACGGTTCGGCGAGGGTGATCACTGCGTGGTCGCGATCGCCGACGACCGAATCGTCGGATATGAGTGGTTCTCGGATCGGCCGATTCACCGCGAATCGTCGTGGGGCTATTCCATCCAGATTCCCGGCGGGTTTGTCTACGCCTACGACGCGTTCATCGACCCTGAGCATCGCAACACGGGCCTGTGGCTGCGCTTCAAGGCGTATCTGGGCCAATGGATGGCCGAGTCCGACAAGCGCGGCGTACTGACCTTCGTCGACTACGGCAACTGGGCGTCGCTGCGAACGCACTTGCGATTCGGCTTCGAACCGAGCGGAAACATCCTCGCGTTCCGTCTGATCGCACTGCGGATGTTCCGCCCGGTCCCGTAGCTCGCCGGATGCCGATGCGCATAGCCCGCGTCACGCCGTCGTCGTGCTGCTTTGCTCGCGCATGCGATCGTGCGCGTGACGGTGCCACTCGTCGAAATCGTGCGGATGCGGTCCGCCGTAGCAACCATAGCCGCCCCAGTAGCCGCGGCGCCATCCCCACCAGCCCCAGCCGAAGAACGCTCGGAAGATCAGCCTGATGACAAAGATCCAAATCAGGATGCTGAACAGACCGCCGAAGAAACCGAACGGTCCCCATCCGCGGTAGCCGCGGTAGCGCGGATAGACATACGGCGCCGGTGTGGCTTGGGGCGCGCCGCCGTTCGGCGGCGCCGCGACGGCGGACGGCGGCTGCAACGCGAGGCCGCGCGACACGCCGGCCTGATACGACGTGAATCCGACGGCGAGGCCGACGACCACCATCAGCCCGACGATCGCCGCGATCCACGATTTGCGCGGGAAATCACCATTCATCGAAGTGTCCCTCCCCCTGGACGTGGCGGGTCCGAAAGGACCCAGATGGCGGGTCCAAAAGGACCCAGATGGTGGGTCCAAAAGGACCCAGAGGGCGGGTCCAAAAGGACCCGCCCTCCGAGAATGATGGCGACTGAATGTGGAGGAACTATGAAGAGCTACTGATTCGGCATCCGGCGGACTTCCGGCTTCGGAAATCCGTTGTGGTAGATCGTCAGGTAGCGGATCTGGTTGCCATTCTCGTCGAGCCAACCCACCGACTGCTGAAAGAAGTCCGGGACCGGCATTCCCGCCGGCACGGTCCCTTCGATCACATACAGCTTGTTCTCGTGCATGTAGATCGCGGCCGACGTGCGCGACTTGTCCTTGTTGTTCACGAGGTTGATCATGTGGCCTTCGACCTCGTTCATGTTCGTCCATCCGAGGTAGACGACCTTCGCGTCGCGCTGCATGAACTCCCAGGTTGCGTGAACGACCGCGCCCTCGATGTCGGGTTTCCAGTAGCCGGCGCCGGTCGAACTCGCGTCGGTGGGTGTTCCCAGGCAGGTCTCCGCGCCCGCCGGACAGTTCTTCGCCTTCTCGGTCGCGATTGCGCGAATGTTGCTGTAGTCGACGACGCGCACCGAGAAGTGACTGCCGCCGGCGGTGTCGACGACGTAATCGCGCTCGGGGAGCATCGATCCGAATTCCGACTTGTACGTCTTCTCGATGACCTTCGGCTGCGCCGGAAACACAATCGAGAAGCGATCCTGCTGGCTGTTGTACTCGACGTATTCCTGCGCGAACGCCGAGGCGCTGATGGACAGTACTGCGGTGGCGATGACGAACAGGTTCGCGCGCATGACTAGTACGGCTGACCGCCCTGAGGCTGCGCGGCCCCGTTGCCGCCGCCGTTATTGCCGCCGCCCGCACCTGGCGCAGCACCCCTGCGTGCGACTTGCGGCTTCGGGAAGCCGTTGTGATAGACGGTCATGTAACGAATCTGGTTGCCGTTCTCGTCGAGCCACTGCACCGACTGCTGGAAGAAACCGGGATCCGGATAACCCTTCGGCACGGTGCCTTCGAGGATGTACAGCTTGTTCTCGTGCATGTAGATGCCCGCCGAGGTGCGCGACTGATCTTTGTTGTTGGTCATGTACAACATCGTGCCCTCGACGAGATCGATGTTGTTCCACCCCATGTAGGTGATCTTCACGTCGCGCTGCATGAAGCCCCACGTCGCGTAATGCGCGGCGCCTTCGATATCGGCCTTCCAGTAGCCGGCGCCGGTGGAGCTGCCGCCGCCGATGCAGGTCTCTGCGCCTGCCGGGCAGTTCTTCGCTTTCTCCGTCGCGATCGCCTCGATGTTGTTGTAGTCGATGACGGTCACCTTGAAGTGACTGTTGCCCGAGTCGGACTCGTACGTGCGCATCGGCAGCATGGAGCCGAACTGCGACTTGAACGTCCCGTCCGTCACCCTGGGCTGCGTCGGAAACGTCGCCCCGAACCGGTCCTGCGCGCTCTTGTACTCGACGTATTCCTGGGCAAACGCCGACGCCGAGACCGACAGCACGACCGCCACACACGCAACTGCACTCAGGCGCATTTGTCCCTTCCTTTGTGGATCGCACGACTGTAAGCGGTGGGACCGTCCGAGTCAACTGCTGGGCTGCCGCATGTCACAGCTGGGCTGCTTGGAGAACAGTTGCGCTCGATTTTTGCCGCCTCCGCATTCCACACTGTGAAACGTGGAAATCGTCAATGCCTCCTGGCTGTTCACGCGCGACGACGATTCGATTCGCGTCGAGCGCGTCAGCCTGTTTCGCCGTGGCCTTCGGCTGATCATCAGTGGGCCCGGATACTCGCGCGACATGCGCGACTTCTCCGACGAACACGAGTGCACGTCGCATCAGTCGATGTTCGAGCGCCGGCTGCGCAGCCTCGGGTTTCACCTGGAGGCGTTTTCAGACCGCCGGCGGCGTCGCGATCGCCGCAGCAGCACACGCGGGCAGGATCGCCGTCATTAGTGCGATCATCCCGAGGTGCCGTACCTCCGTCAGCTCCTCGAGAACAACGCCAGATGGGCACGCGCCTCCGTTGAGCGCGACCCTGAGTACTTCAGTCGCCTGCAGCAGCAGCAGGCGCCGGAGTACCTCTGGATCGGCTGCTCCGACAGCCGCGTGCCGGCAAACGAGATCGTCGGCCTGGCGCCAGGCGAGCTGTTCGTCCACCGCAACGTCGCCAACGTCGTCGTCCACACCGATCTGAACTGCCTCTCGGTGCTCCAGTACGCGATCGACGTGCTGCGCGTGAAACACGTGATCGTCACCGGCCACTATGGCTGCGGCGGTGTGCGTGCCGCGTTTGATGCGGCGCGCCTCGGGCTCATCGACAACTGGCTGCGCCACGTCGAGGACGTCAAACGCAGGCACTTGGAGGCGCTGGCGACGCTGCAAAGCGAGCGGGCGATCGATCACCTGTGTGAGTTGAACGTCGTCGAACAGGCTCGCCACGTGTGCGAAACGACGATCGTCCAGGACGCCTGGGCCCACGGACGTCCGCTCGCCATTCACGGATGGATCTACGGGTTACGTGACGGTCGCCTGCGTGAGCTGGGTTTCGATGTAAAGCGCGCCGAGGATGTCGACGCCGCCTATCGCGCCGCGATCAAGGCGTCCGCGACGATTTCGTAGGAGCGCAGCCGCGCGGCGTGGTCGTAGATGGCGGACACGACGATGACCTCGTCGACTTGCGTCTGTTCGACGAACTGCAGCAGACCATCGCGCACCGTCGACGGCGATCCAACGACTGAACACGACATTCTCGCCGAGACTTCGGCCTTCTCCGCCGGGTTCCAGTAGCTGTCGATGTCGTCGATCGGCGCGGGCAGGCGCCCAGCCCTTCCGCGAAACCGATTCGTGATCGACTGCTGCGCCGACGTCATCAGACGCCGCGCCTCCTCGTCGGTCTCTGCGGCAAACACATTGACCCCGGCCATCGCATACGACCGGTCCAGCTGCGCCGACGGCGTGAAGCCGACGCGGTAGCTGTCGAGCGCCGGCATGAGCATGTCGGGCATGAAGTGCGACGCGTACGCGTACGGTAACCCGAGCTGTGCGGCGAGCTGCGCGCCAAAGAGGCTCGAACCAAGAATCCAGAGCGGCACGTTCGTTCCCGTGCCCGGCACCGCGTGAATCTTTTGTCCCTCGCGCGCCGGTCCCAACAGCATCTGCAGTTCCACAACATCGTGCGGGAAGGAATCGGCGGCCATGGGTGGCCGGCGCAACGCACCAACCGTCCATGGATCGGTTCCCGGCGCTCGTCCCAGGCCGAGATCAATCCGTCCTGGATAGAGCGATTCCAGGGTGCCGAATTGCTCGGCGATGACGAGCGGCGAATGGTTCGGCAGCATGATGCCGCCGGAGCCGACCCGAATCGTGCGGGTTGCGCCCGCGACGGCGCCGATGACGACCGCCGTCGCCGCGCTCGCGATGCCCGTCATGTTGTGGTGCTCGGCCAGCCAGAAGCGCGTGTACCCCCACTCTTCCGCGTGTTGCGCCAGATCGAGCGTGTGTCGAAGAGCGTCAGCGGGGGTCGCGCCTTCGGTAACCGGCGCGAGATCGAGAATTGAGAAGCGCATGGGCGGTGCTGATTCGAGCGTACAGCATCGCCCGCCCGTGCGTTCCTTCCGTCATCACTACGGCACTGGTGTCGTCCGATCCGTTGCGATCTCCGCCTGGGTCAACGCGCGGTTGTAGACCCGAATATCGTCGATCAGTCCCTTGAAGTACTGCGGTCCAGGCGGGTTCGGAACGATTGAACTGCCGCCGATCCGCAGCGGTCCCGTCGTCGTGAGGATGAGGCCGGTGCGCGCGACAGTCCTGACCAGCACGGCGTTGACGTACAGCTTGAGCGACACGCCGTCGTAGGTCACCGCAATATGCGACCACGTATTGAGCGGCAGCTGCGACGGGCCCAGCGCATGCGTCCACTGGCTCGCGCCGGTCGACGTCGTGGCGTACCCCGACGGCGCGTTGGAATAGTCACTGTCGTACATCGCGTACGAGAGTGGAACCTCGAGACCACTGCCGCCCTCCTTGTGCAGCACTGCGCGCCAGCCAGTGTTCGAGCTGGGCTTCACCCACGCCTCGAGCGTCATCGCCGAGGTGAGATCAACCGACGCCGCGTCGACGACCGTGATCCAGTCGTCAACGCCGTCGAACGAAGCCGCCCCGCCGTTCTTACCAGACGCGGTCCATGTGGTGCTGAACAAGGTTCCATCGTTGCCGTACCCCGAGTGATCGTGGGCTGTAGATCCCGTTCCTTCATCGAAGTTCATGGCGAGCACGAGGTTACCCGTTGCCGTCTTCGTGTTCGTAATCGTGCACGTCGTCATCTGCCCCGGAAGAACCTGAACGGCCGCTGCCGTGCCGTGATCGCACGTGATCGGTCCCGCACTCCATCCCGCCTGCGCCACCTCTCCGTTGATGATGTAGCCGCTGCCCGGCAGCAAACCGGTCGCCGTCTGGAAGCCAGTACCACCAGACGTCGTGATTGCGGCCACGGCGAAGTTGGTCGTGGTGAACGAGAACGTGCCGTCTCCACCCACGGTGTTCTTGAGGATTCGAATCGCCCCCGGCACATGACTCAGGTCAACCGGCACGGTTGCCATCGCGGCGTTCGAATCGATCGCGGCCGCATGCGCGGTCGCGTGGTTGGTCACCGAGCCTGCGTCGACGTCTGCCTGCAGCACGGTGTAGCTTGCCGTGCACGTCAGCGCCTCCGTCGGATTGAGATCCGAATCGAAGTTGCCGACCGTCGTGACGGACGGGCATGTGACGATGGCCTTGTCGTCGGTAACCGTCACCGGGCCCGCCAGGCTCACGTTGCCGGTGTTTGTAACGAGATAGCTGTAATGCAGCGTCTGTCCCGCCGCAGAGTAGCTCGTTTCGGTTACGGTCTTCACGAGCGAAAGTGCCGGCGTCCTCACCACCGGTACTGAGGCGTCATCGCTGTCCGATGCGCCTTCGTGACTCGTCACCGTGACAGTGTTGTCGATCAGGCCGTCACCGCCACCGTTGGTGTCGAGGTCGCCCTGCGTCACCGTGTGGCTCGCCGAGTACGCCCAGGTCTCGCCGATATCCAGCACCGCATCGTTGTTGCCCACGGCATCGGGGCCACGCGTCAGGTTGCTGATGGCCGGATCGCTGACGACGATGCCAGTGAGCGTGACATTGCCGACATTCGCGACGGTGATGGTGTAGCTCACGACTTCACCAGCGACGTTCGCTGTGCCTCCGGGAACGCTCGCGCTCTTCGCCACCGACAGCTCCGGATGCTGCGATGCGGGTACTGTCTTCGTCGCCTGTGACGAATCCGTGCCGGCGGCGTGCGCGTTTGCGTGGTTGATCACGCTGCCACCATCGAGATCCGCCTGCGTGACTGTGTAGGTTGCGGAACATGTCACGGCTTCCGCCGGATCGAGGTTCGCGTCGAGGTTGCCGACCGTGTTCACGCTCGGACATGTCACTGATGCCTTGTCATCAGTCACCGTGACCGGTCCGGCCAGACTGACATTGCCGGAGTTAGTCACCACATAGCTGTAGTGCAGCGTCTGTCCCGGTGTGCTGTAGCTCGTCTCGATCGCGTTCTTCACCAGTGACAACGACCGGTTCTGCGTTGCGGTCACCGTCTTGTTCGCCTGCGACGAAGAGGTCGCGCCTGCGTGTGCCGTTGCGTGATTCGTGACTGAGCCGGCATTCAGATCGGCTTGGGTGATCGTGTACGTCGCCGTGCACGTCACGGCTTCCGTCGGATCGAGGTTCCTTTCCAGCACATTGGGATCCTAAGCTTAGAATTCCACGTGGACAAGTTGTCGCG
>JADMIO011678482.1_pt1 | contig 54737 bp, 44 predicted proteins | sample 8958161 | NCBI WGS metagenome assembly JADMIO01 (sample SAMN16585339, study PRJNA669376) | soil metagenome | isolation source: Crop rotation soil | place: USA: Cullars Rotation, Alabama | collected 2011
CACCCGAAGGTGAGCCAGTGTGATTACATTTGCGGCCTAACTGTGGCCAGTCCAGTTACGCTGGAGTCACTAGTATTTAGGTGACACTATAGAAGCGGCCGCGACAACTTGTCCACGTGGAATTCTAAGCTTAGGATCCCAATGTGCTGGAAAGGGCTTCGGCGGCATGCTGAGCATGCGGATGGCTCTCCTTCAGCGGGAAGTTGCGAAACACGAACCGTAGCTTTGATCCTAGACGCCGCTGAACTTCCTTCACGATGGGGTACGCTCGCCCGCAATGCGGGCATTCGTAGTCGCCGTATTCAACGAGCGTGACGGGGGCGTCAGCCGGACCCTGTGCGTGGTCCCGTTTGCCAACGGGCATCGTCAGGCGCGCGACCTCGTCATCAGCCATGGGCAGCCTCCGATTTCAGCGCCTCAAGCGCCCGAAGAATGCCATCGGCGCCCGGATTGACGCCGACGGGCGAACAGAAGCTCCATCGAATCACGCCGTCACCATCGATGACGAACAGGGCACGCTCGGTCGTGCCCTCGTCCGCTCGATAGGCGCCGTACATCCGGGCCACCTGGCCTTTTGGTTCGAAGTCGGACAGCAGCGGGAACCGGAGTTTCCGCTCGTGTGCGAACGCGATGTGACACCACGAGCCATCGACAGATATCCCCAGCAACTCGGCCCCGAACTGGTGAAACTCGCCCAACAGCTCGTTGTAGAGCGCCATCTGATCGCCGCAGACGGGACTCCAGTCGGCCGGATAGAACGCCAGAATCACGGGCCGGCCGCGAAAGTCACTGAGTGAGACGACCTGGTCGGGCGTCGTGTGCAGCGCGAAGTCCGGAGCCGGTGAGCCCGCCGCAAGAATGTTGGTCATCTCTCTCATTTGAGCGATTTCAGCGAACATGTCAAGCAAGCTCGCTGATCCGAGGCATGCGCCCTTGTGTATACGCCTGCGAGACTCGGACAAGATCCGCCCGGGTTTCGCCAACGAATGGCCCGTACGTCACGATCGGCACATTCTGTCGTTCCCCTGCGTAGAGGATGACGCGCGATCCATCCGCACCCGCGGTCAGACGGACCGTTGTCGATGGTCCACCAAACTCCAACCACCCGATCTGGCCGACCGCGAGTCGCCGGGATGACCCTCCGTCAACCACGAGCTGACCCTCGAGCGGATAGAGAAACCCGTTGTACGACGACGGCACTGCCTGCTCGAAGACCGTATTCGGGCCCAGACGGATATCGACCATTGTCATTGGCAGATGCGTGTGAGAGGGTGCCTGGATGCCTCCCGACGCCCCGGCGTAGACGCGTGCCTCGATGCCAGGCTCCTGGCGGACCGCCGCGTGCTCGCGCGGAACGTGCGTGAATCTCGGCGCCGACCATCGCGCCGCACTCGGTAGCGTCACCCACAGCTGCAGGATGCGCACCTTCCCGAGGGGCTCCAGGTCCTCGTTGTGCACCACTCCACTGCCGGCGGTCATCCACAGGACGTCGCCGGCTCGCAGCAGGCCTTCATCACGGTCGCGCGCCTCACCTTCGACGGCGAAGGTGACGATCTCGAAGCCCGCATGCGGATGCGGGCCGCCGGCACGCTGACCCGGTGCAAGGTCGACCCGATCATCCGCCAGCATGATGAAGGGATCGGTATCGGCAAATTCGCGCGAGTCGATCACGTGAATCGCCGTGTGACCCTCGCCGATGAAACCCGGACCTGCCGGCGGGAGCGTGACGACTCGCGCAAGGCCGCGTGTCTCAAGGTGTGGAATCCGAGCCGAACTACGGGTTGACATGTGCACCTCCACGTGACGACACCACGCTGTGTTCGATTAGGAACTGACGCGAGGGCCCGTTCAACGGCCCTCGCATCCTCCATCTAGGCAACTTGCGCTTCGACCTGCTTCACGGCCTGAATGTCGGCCTCGATCTCGATCCGGTCGCCGACCATCACGCCGCCGGTTTCAAGGACCTGGTTCCAGGTGAGTCCGAAGTCCTTCCGATCGATTGAGGTCTTTGCCGAGAAGGCCGCGCGCAGGTTGCCCCACGGATCCTTCGCCTGGCCAAGCTGCTCGACACGCAGAACCACTTCCCGCGTGATTCCCTTGATCGTCAGATCACCCACAACGTCAACGTCGGCTCCCGATCGCGGTTGCACGCGCTTCGCAACGAACCGCAGTTCGGGGTACTGCTCGACGTCGAAGAAGTCGGGGGACTTGAGATGCGCGTCCCGCTGCTCCACGCCGGTGTCGATACTCGAGGCATCGATCGTCACGTCGACGGTCGCCTTCGAGAAGTCACCGTCCGGCACCAGCACCGTGCCCGTCCAGCGCGCGAACGATCCCCGGACCTTCGCGATCACCAGATGACGTACGGAAAAATGAACGCTCGAGTGGCTGCTGTCGATTTCCCAACGGTCGGTTCTCATGGCTCCTCCTCAATTCTGCGTCCAACCTCTGGACAACCCGATGAAGAGCAACACGAATGCCAGAGGAAGAGATCCTTTTGTTTCAATCACTTACAGCTGATCGCCCTCGCACAGCTGGCGAAATATCTATCAAAGAGATAGCCTTGGCTATCACTTTGATATGACGACGGAGGGCTGATGCGCGCGGCGGATCTGGACATTCACGAGCTGCTTCACTTTCATCCCGACGGGGGACTCATCACCTTCGCCGGCGAGCGCGTCCTGCTGCTGGATGCGGTGGCGCTGGGATTGCTGAGGCGTGAACTCATTGAAACGCTCGGCGTCACGGCGGCGCGGGCCGTCCTCACGCGGTTCGGGTATGCGCACGGCTGGCGCGTCGCCGAAATGCTGCGCAAGGGTTTTCCCTGGGACAACGAGGATGAATGGCGGGCCGCTGGCGCGCGCCTGCATACGCTTCAAGGCCTCGTCCGCGCGGAGATCACACGGTCTTCGCTCAGTGCCGCCGCCCCCGGAGCCGAGGGTATCTGGCACGACTCGTACGAGGCCGAGCAACATCTCCTGCATCTCGGCCAGGCAGACGAGCCCGTCTGCTGGACGCTGACAGGCTTCGCGACCGGCTATATGTCCTGTGTCTATGGCAAGGAGATCATCGCCATTGAAGATCGGTGCCGCGGCAAGGGTGATGCGCTCTGCCGTGCCGTCGTCCGGTCAAAGGACGCGTGGGGACCAGAGCTCGACGCGCACTTGCCCTTCTACCAGAAGGCGTGCCTGGATTCCGCGCTCACGCACCTGACCGACACGCTCAAGAAAACAGAACAACAACTCCGATCCCGTCGCGCGTTGCGGCAAGTCGATGCCACAGTCCCAAGCGGCCTTGTCGGCACGAGTGCCGCGATGATCCGGACGCTCGATCTGGCGCGGCGCGTGGCGAAGGTCGATTCGACCGTCCTCATCACCGGCGAAAGCGGATCGGGCAAGGAGCGCCTGGCGCGGTTCATCCACGATGAATCGGCGCGGACGGCCGGTCCCTTTCTCGCGATCAATTGCGCGGCCGTTCCCGAGACCCTGCTGGAATCCGAGCTCTTCGGACACACCCGCGGCTCATTCACGGGGGCGACACAGGATCGCTTCGGTCTCTTCGAAGCCGCCAACGGCGGCACGCTGCTCCTTGATGAAATTGGCGACGTGCCGCCCTCCATGCAGGTCAAGCTGCTGCGTGTCCTTCAGGAGCGAGAGGTGCGGCGCGTGGGCGAGAACCGCACGCGGACGATTAACGTTCGTGTGCTGGCCGCAACCAATCGCGACCTGCTCGCCGACGTGCATGCCGCCAGATTTCGTCAGGACCTCTACTATCGCCTGCGCGTCGTCGAAGTGGTGGTGCCACCTCTGCGAGAACGGCGGGAAGACATTCTGCCGCTGGCGCGGCAGCTGCTCGCCGGAGCCGCGAAGCGCCTTGGAAGAAAACTGCCAACGCTCACGCCTAATGCGGCGAACCTGCTGCTGCGGTACACCTGGCCCGGGAACGTTCGCGAGCTTGAGAACGCGCTCGAGCGAGCCGTCGCGCTCGCGCAGACCAATCGCATCGACGTGGATGATCTCCCGCCCGAAGTCGGCTCGGTGCCTCCGCCCAGCGCGGTCGCGGGCGAGGTCCGGCCCCTTGCCGAAGTCGAGCGCGACTACATTGCCGCCGCGCTTCGGGCCTCCGGTGGGAACCGCGCCAAAGCCGCGAAACAGCTCGGCATCGGTGAGGCGACTCTGTACCGGAAGCTGAAACAGGAACGAGCTTGACGACCTCGGACAGCTGTCGGCATTCGTGGATGGACGCCTGAAGCTGCCCATGCGTGGTCGGCGCTTCACCGCGGCGCATTGATCAAATCCATCCGCTCGGAGCGTCAGAACCCGTTACTCCTACCAATCTCACGGTTTCCGATTCGACCTAATACGGCCGGAGGAGAACCTCGAAAAGTTCAGAAAACGGATCAACCGTGCTTCGCGCGAAGCGGATGAAGAGGCACCGGACTCACCTGAGGATGCTGGCTGGCTCGTCGGGAAGAACGGCCGTCACGGTGAATCATTGCATTCGGATATCTGGCGCGGCACCGCAGCCGCGCTCGCCAGTCGCGGCATCGTTGCGGCCTATCCATCCAGTGATGGTGGAAGACGTCCACGACTTGAGCAGTACAACCGGTCGGCTCGATATTCCCTCATCGTCTCGATCAGCGCCACAGGTGGAAGTTGATCTTTATTCGGCGATTGCCACCGAAATCGCCGCTAAGGTTGCAGTTCAATCCTGACGTTGTATCTCATCGGCTGCAACGCCTTCACGTGCAGGACTATCGAAGCCACGACCTTCCTCCAGTCTTGAGCTGCCCACGGTTTCTGGGAGACCTCAAAACACTCACGCCCGATGGCGTCGACAGGTGTAACATGCCGCCACCGCACCGGAATGGGGTCCCACTCCCGGAAGTGCCGTGAATGTATGTCGTTGACGGAATCGGCAGATGTCGATCCCCGGTGTCGCACGTCCAATAGAAGTTAATCCGCAGTCTTCGGAGCTCAGACATGCTGAGACAACTGATTTTGGTTTCTGCAGCAGTAAGCCTGCTTGCCCAGACACCACAGCCAGCGCCGGCTCAGATAACCATCTGTCGGACGGTTCGTGCCGGCGACGGTTCGTTTGCCGGTACCTGCGCGACCGGCAACAACGTAGTCGGGCAGGTGACCTTCAATCCTCCCGCGTCAGATGCCCCTCATCTGTGGCTCGGCGTCATCCGCGGAGACGGCTTCAGGGGAGCAGCCACGGGCGCTGCACCAGGACAATCGGAGATCGGGGTGGACGTGCGACCGAGCGGCGCGCTTCGACTCGGTCGTGACTGGCTCGCGCTGACGGATGTGAAGGTCGATGGGAACAGTTTGGAATTCGCGTTTCAGCTCGACAGAGCCGCCCGGGCCAATCAAGTCGACGCGGAGATTCTTCGAAATGCGCGCGCATACCTCAACGAAGTCGGTCACTGGAATAGAAATGACGACACGAACATGGATGCGGCGCCGGCGCAAGGGTTCGGCTGCAAGCCGACCGTGGCTCGGTCGATGTTCTGTGCACTCTACTTCTCCTCGATTGAAGCAGCAGCCGACTATGCTCATTTTCGGCCCGCGATGGAGGCCGTGCGTGGCACTCTAGCCGCAGCCAGTCAGAAGAAATACCGACACCCGCTAGTCGATTTCAACAACGACCAAAGCCGAGCGCTGAGCGAGGTTCAGGCAGTTCTAGACGCCGCGCTCTTGCTCGTGGAAACGGAGCGGACGGCGCCACTCGAAACGCCTGAACTCCAATCGACGAAGCAGTCATTCGTCTGGGCGATTCCACCAACGTTCGCATCGGTCGGGCCGTTCAGAGATGGTCTCGCTCCCGCGAGGCTCGGCAACGATGCGACCGACAAGTGGGGATACATCGATCGCAGCGGCCAGTTCATTGTCCCGCCCCAATTCGATGAGGCGGACAACTACTCCGAGGGCCTGGCTCAGATCCAGATTGGCGACGATGACACAGGCAAGCGCGGGTACATCGACCAACAGGGGCGGATGGTGATCAAGCCTCAGTTCAACCGAGCCTGGTCTTTCAACGATGGCCTGGCGAAGGTTCAGATCGGTGAGGACAAGATCGGCAAGATTGGATTCATTGACCGCACTGGTGCACTCGTCATCCCGGCTCAGTTTGATGACACTCAGCAGTTCAACGAAGGGCTGGCAGCGATCCGCTTGGGCGATGCGGTGAACGGCAAGTGGGGGTTCATTGATCGCCAGGGCCGAATCATCATCAAGCCCGCCTACGCAGAAGCGCGCAGATTCAAAGATGGATTGGCGCCGGTTCGCCAAGGGGACCGCATGACCGGCAAATGGGGATTCATCGACATGCAGGGTCGCATCGTCGTGGCTGCGCAGTTCGATGACATAGCTCTTTTTGCCGGCGGGATTGCTGCAGTACGCGTCGGGGACAAATGGGGCTACATCGACAAGAAGGGAATCATGATCATCGGCCCACGCTTCGCCGACGCGTGGGGCTTCGACACAGGCGCCGTGGCGATGGTTCGCCCGGACGCCAGCTCCATCCGCAATTGGGCCTACATCGACACGTCGGGGAAGATTCTCTCCACGGTCAGTTACCCGTCCGACACCATCGGCGCATGGGGCGACGGACTCGCACCGGTGCTGTTGAGCAAATCAGTGTTGCTCGGCAAATCCGCGGCCAGTCGGCCGGTCTGGGGATTCATCGATACCAGTGGGCGCGTCGTGATTGAGCCGCAATTCTCCGGCGCGCGCAGGTTTGAAGAGGGGCTGGGGATCGCCTGTGTTGGCGAAGGAGCCGCCAGAAAGTGCGGCTTTATTGCTCTCGCGGCGCCGGCGGGCGCGTACGGCGCCGTCCCTATTTCGGCTATGGCGTTCGACCGGCCAACTTCGCCCAGACGCAAGCCTCAGCCAGGGCAGCCTCTCATTGTGCGCGCGGAACGAATGGTGGATGTCCGGACGGGCCGCGTTGTCCGTCGCCCGACGATCGTCATCGAGGCTGACCGGATCGTAGCTGTCAATCCAGAACATCTGCCGATCGGTGCTCTTGAGGTCGATCTCGGCGACCTGACGCTTGTGCCTGGCTACATCGATCTTTACGTGAACGTGACACCTACCATGAGCGGACCTGATGCGCTTGAGCAAGCATCCCGTCGGTTGGGCACGATGTTGCGGGCTGGTTTTACGACGGTTCGCAGCTACGGCCAACTGAATCAAGGACCGGCGGTTGATATCGATGCGATGCGTGGCATCGACTCTGCCCAGTTCCCTGGCCCCGGTGTAATCGCTGTTGGGCACCCGATCGGCAAACCAGGCGGCGGCTGTGCGCTAGGCGACAGTGTCTCAGAGGGCGCGGCCTCAGGAGCGCCAGAGGTCGGGCACGCAACGGACCTGCAGGTCAAAGCCGGAGCCAGGGCCATCAAGGTCTGCGCCACAGCGCGTGTGAATCAGAATGGGCCCTCCTCGGACACCATTGAACTCACTGAAGTTGAAATGCGTGCCGCTGTGACGCAGGCCCGAGCCAACGGCCTTCAGGTGTTGGCCGTGGCCCATGGAGCCGAGGGCATTAAGAATGCAGTTCGCGCCGGCGCTAGCACAATCATCCACGGCAGCATGCTCGATGCTGAGGGCGCGCGGCTGATGAAGGAACGCGGCACGTGTTTGGTGGCGACGAGACAACGGGCAGATCTCGTACTGAGCAATCCTCAGTTGCTGCCCGCCAAGGATCAGTTTCTTGTCGGCTACGGGGATGGAGCGATGGTTCAGGCGCGGCAAGCCGGCGTGCGGGTCGCCTTCGGTTCGGATGGCACTGGTGATGGCCGCGACAACCTCGGCGAGTTCCTTGCCTTGGCTCGTCATGGACTCTCGACAATCGAGGCGTTACGTGCAGGCACCGAAACGGCGGCTGCGTGCGCTGGGTTGTCAGATCGCGGTGCGATCGCCAATGGAATGCTCGCCGATATCGTTGGCGTCGGAGGTAATCCGCTCGATGACGTCGCTGCTCTGACAGCCGTGCGGTTTGTCATGAAAGCAGGACGCATCTACATTGGCGGCTGATGTCGATCTGGAGCCCAGAACCGTCTCCAAAGTGTCTCCAAGACCGAGGTCGATTCGGGCGGACTGCAGAGGAAACGAGAGCACCAAAACCGCACGCCATCACCAACTTAGAGAAATGCGGCTCAGCGTGCCCGCCGTCGCGTGCAACGAGAAGTGCGAGGGACGAGAAGGCACGAGCGGAAGCGAGTGCGCCGCTGGAACGGAGAGAGATTTGTTCGCCTACGCCCGCCCAAGAGCTGGCAAGCTACGGCGGAACGAATTGAGCGAGTGAGCGCGTAGGGGTGTTCCACCAACACAGAGCGCTGTGGAATGACCCAGACAAGTCAAGAACGCGGCGACCTGCCGCGCATGCTCTCGACAACCAACCGAAGTCCGCTCCGCTGATACTTGGAACGGCCGTTCGGTGAAGACGTGTTGAGCTCGGACCGCACCAGCGCGGCCAACCACAAGCTCGCCGCTCCTCATCTGCAACGCGATGTTATCCGTCCTCTTGTCCGAACCGCGTGCCGCACCACTCACAAAAAACCGCGAGGACTAAACTCATTTGCCTGCAAGCATTGCACTGGATCATCGTGGCAGAGCCGCCAGCGAAGGGACGAATCCGGTTACAAGATTTGCAAATGTAATCATTGAACGACTCGGCGCACCGCCACCCGCAAAATACGCAGTGCCAAGTGACGGGTCGGGAGTACAGGAACCCATGCCGTCCGTACTCCCTGGCAAACGGATCGTAGAGCCGTCCCCCTTCGCCTTTGCCGTTCCTGACGCCCAAGGTCCTGAGGATCCGTTCAAACGATTCGTCGTAACGTGCGGACTTCGTGAAGTCGGCGTAAACCTTGCCCTTCAAGAAGCCAGGTATCTGACATTCTTCAAGCAGGACTGGCAGTACTCTGATTTGGCGGGTCGCTAGCTGATTCGCCAGCGCTTGTTCGAGTTCGTGCTCCACCCACGCGGAAGCGACGGACCTCGGAGACAAAATGACGGCGAAGTAGTCCATCTCGTCGATCGCGGTGCCGATCTTCGAGATGAGCGAGTCACCGATGTTCATCTCGGCCTCATCAATCCAGGGCCGAACCCCGTTCGCCGCCAAGTCGGCCCCAAGTCGGCGGACAAAGGTCTTGTCCTGGTGATTGTGACTGATGAAGACTCCCAGCATTTCAGCAGGCATAACTATTAGCCCGCCAACACCTGCCGGGCAAGAGATACCCTGGATCGGCCGCGAACCGTCTCCAGAATGTCTCCACGACCGAGGTCGATTTAGGCGCAGTCAGTCGCTTGGGCAGCAACGCGCGGTCAGCCGGGCTCCTCATCGCTCAGAAGGTGCTTCCAGTAGCGCTCGGGATGATCCAGCAGCCCCTTCGTGATCTGAAAGTGCGAGGTGTCCTCGATTCGCGTGGGCGTGATGCGGCCATCGTCGAACGAGAGCAGCGACGCGCCCGGGTAAGTCATGATGATGGTTGAGTGCGTCGCGATGACGAATTGCGAGCCGCCGTCGCGCGCGAGTCTTGCGATCTGAACCAGCAGAGACAGCTGCCGCTGCGGCGAGAGCGCGGACTCCGGCTCATCCATCAGAATCAGGCCGGGGCTCATCCACGATGAGAGGACCGATAGAAACGCCTCGCCATGCGACTGAGCGTGCAGAGAGCGGCCGCCGTAGCGAGCGTAGGGATCGCCGCGGAAATCCGGGTCCGCTCTTCGCGCCTCCAGCAGCGCTGCGAAGTGGGCCTGAAATTCGGCGCGGAAGAAGTATCCGTTCGCCGGCTTCTTCGAGAACGCGGCTCGGAGGAACGGCGCGAGCTCGCTGCGGTTCTGGGGCGCTTTCAGATCGGCCAACTCGTTTCGGCCGCCGCCGCCAACCGGTAGTCCGCAGAGCTCCGCAAGCGCTTCCACGACCGTCGATTTTCCCGAGCCGTTTTCGCCCATCAACATGGTGACGGGCGTCTCGAACTGAATGTCGAAGCTCCGAACGAACGGCAGCGTGCAGGGGAATTCATCCTCCCGAAGCTCGGCATCTGGCCGCAGGTATACGCGCCGCAGAAATAGTTGAGCAGACACCGCCACCTCACGACTACGTCCGCGGGTCGGTCCTGATGGAACGCACGTCCGCGCGGACCCGCCGAGCGCCCAGCTACGCCCGTCGCGTCGCGGCGAAGGCCTCCACCAGGTCTGCGCGACGCCAGCCGAGCGCGACTTCCTTCTCCAGCTCCGCGAGCGCAATATCCGGCGACAGCGCCTCGCGATACGGGCGCGTGGTCGTGATCGCGTCGTACACATCGACGATGCCGATGATCTGCGCCACCAGCGAGATCTCATCGCCGCGCAGGCCGTCCGGGTAACCGCTGCCGTCGAGGCGCTCGTGATGATGGCGGACGATCGTGCGCACGCGATGGAGCGCGCGGAGGCCGCCGCAGAGCCGATCGCCCACCACCGGGTGCTGCTTGACGAGCTCGAACTCCTCCGGCTCGAGAGGGCCGGTCTTGAGCAGGACCGAATCCGGCAACGCGATCTTGCCGATGTCATGAAAATAGCCGCCGCGACCGAGTGTGACGATATCGTCCTCAGGCAACCCGAGCCTGGCGCCGAGCTCGGTGGCATAGCGCGAGAGTCTGGCGCAGTGCCCTTCGGTATACGCATCGCGCGCTTCGATCATCAGCGCCATGCTGCGCAACACGGCCTCGGCCGAATCGAGATCGTCGGTGAACCGCTTGAGCTGCATCAGCGATCGCATGCGCGCCTTGAGCTCGGGCTGGTCGATCGGCTTCGTCACGAAGTCGTGCGCGCCGGCCTGGATCGCGGTGAGGCGATCCGCCGCCTCTGCCGCGCCGGTCATGAGCACGATCGGAATCAGCCGCGTGGACGCCTCGGAGCTCATCGCGCGGCAGAGATCGAACCCGTCGCAGTTCGGCATCCGCACGTCCGACAAGATGAGATCCGGCGGCGTGCGATGCACCACTTCAATCGCTTCCTCGCCGTCACTGGCGAGCAGCACTTCGTACCCGTACGTTGTCAGAATGGTCCGGAGGAGCTGACGATTCGCCTCGAGGTCGTCGACCACAAGAATGCGCCCCGGCGTCTGGGAACCGTGCGGTACATGGTCGTAGGCCATCGCGCGGATGTTACCGCGTCTTCTCCCGCTTACAGTTTTGAGCGCCGGCGTCGCACGATGACGCGCCGGCTGACGTGAATCGCGCGATTCGGGCGGCGTTTCAGGCTCGACGACACCTGTTGCGGCGGCATGGCGCTTGCTACCACTAGCTTGTAGCGTGACCCGACTCGCCGCAGTCCTGGCCTTCACATTCCTCGCAACGGCTCCCGTGCCGGCGATGCTGTCGAACAGAACACCCGCCGTTGACGTGTCGGGAACTGTCCAGATCAACGGCAAGACCGGCGCGAACGCCGTGGTGTGGATTGACGCACCGGGCGCCGCGCGTCCTGCGCGCATCAAGCCGGCAGTCCTCGATCAGCGCGACGTCCAATTCTTTCCACAAGTGCTCGCCGTGCAGGTCGGTACCAAAGTCAGTTTCCCGAACAACGACCGCGTGTTTCACAACGTCTTTTCCTTCCACGAAAGCAACCGTTTCGACCTGGGCCTGTACCCGGTAGGCATGGTCAAGGAAGTGCCCTTCGACAAGGAAGGCCTGAGCCGCGTGTACTGCAACATTCATCCGCAGATGGCCGCCTACGTGATGGTGGTCGCCACGCCGTACTTCGCGGTGTCGGACGCGAAAGGCCGCTTCACGATCAACGCGGTACCCTCCGGCACACACACCTATCACGCGTGGTATCCCGGCGGCACGTTGCTGAACGACACCTTTACGGCGGCCGCCGATCAGCCGCTCGACGTCCGCTGGCGATAAGGCCGGACATCAGATGATGCGCCTTCTCCCGACCGCCACGGCCCTTGCGTGTCTGCACCTGTGGAGCACGCCAGCCGCCGCGCAGTCACTGACGCGCGAGATCGACGCGACCGTGGGCGCCACCACCGAACAGAGCGCCGCGGGTTCCGTGCAGTTCCGGTTGTTCGGGCCGGTCAGGAACGACTGGCGCATCTACCTCGACGGATCCTGGGCTGGCATGACGCGCGCCGAGTCCACCGCGTTCGGTACCGCGTTCCCGTACGACCATCGGCCATGGCCCATGGAGATGTACGCCGAGAAGACGTTCCGGCCGGGCCATCGTCTGTTCGGCATTCGGCTTGGCCGGTACCGGATGCCGTTTGGCATCAGCGGCCGCAGCGATCACGCGTATTCGGGCTTTACGCGAGCGCCGTTGATTCGCTACGGCGGCAACTACGCGTTGTCGAACACCGCTCTGGAAGCGGGCGCCAGTATCCTTGCCGGCACGCCGGCACTCTCGGTGGAAACGAGCCTCGGCACGCCGCTGGACGCGGGCGATGACGGCCGGCCACAGACGATGGATGTGGTGGTGCGCGGGCAGACCGTGTATCGATCGCTCATCGTTGGGGCGAGTTACCTCAATACGCGCAGCTACCCGGAAGGCGATTGGGTGCAGGGGCGCATGATGTTCCGCGGTCTGGACGCCAGATGGATGTACCGCGGTGTGCTGCTTCGCGGCGAATGGATTGACGGCCGATCGTTCGACGGCGTGGCGACGCGAGGCGGATACCTGGACGCAACCGTGCACCTGCGCGCCATGGGCCCGGTGACGGCCGTTGCGCGCATCGAGAAGCTGGACTACGACGCCGGTCCCTTCTCGTTCTTCCCGCGCCGCTATGCAGTGGGCGCGAGAATCCGTGTCGCGGCGGCCACGTCCCTGCAGCTCAACGTCATCCAGCAACCCGATGGGCTGCCGACTGGACGCACCGTCGCGTTCGACGCCGCGATCACCCGGACCATTCGTTTCTAACCCTGCGGATCTGCGTGTCCAGCTCCACGATTGCGTGGCATCAGCGCCTCGAAGCGCGCGTGCTGGTTGCGACCACCCTGGTGGTCGGCCTGTCACTGGCCGGCGTCCTTGTCGCCACGCGCACGGTTGTCACGAGCTATTCGCTCAACCGGTCCAGACAGGATCTGGTCGCGGCCCGGGCCGCGTTTCTTCGTCTCATCGACACGCGCCGGCAATCGGCCGCCGGCACCGCGAGGCTGATCGTCGATCTGCCCACGTTTCGCGAACCGCTGACCAATCCGGAGGTCGCGGTGGACGAGGCCACGATGAGCCTGACGGCCGAAGACTTCCGCGGCAAGATCGGCGCGACGTTCTGCGTCATTACGAACAAGGCCGGGACCTGGATCGGCAAGGCGGGTGGACCTCCGGGCAGCTCGCAGACCGGCGTCATCACGGCCGCCGTGAGTGCCGCGCAATCCGGCCGGGCTGCCAGTGACATCTTCAGCGTGGGCGGGCAGCTGTTTCTGGTCGTGTCCGAGCCCGCACGTTTTGCCAGCGAGATCGTCGGCACGTTCACCGCGGGCTTCGCCCTCGACGATGGCGTCGCGAAGGAGCTGGCGCTCGTCACGAACTCGGATGTCACGTTCACGTGCCCGGGAGTGTGCGGCAGCAGCCTCTCGCACGAGCCGCGATCCGCGCTCACGGCATTCGTTGACGGCAATCCGTCCGGCCTTGGCGCCGTCGGCGCCGAGCCGGACCTTCGCGTGATAGGCGGCGTCACGTACGTCAGCGGCGTCTCGCGGCTCGGACGGGATGAGACCGGCGCCACGGCGCTCGTCCTGCTCAAGGACTGGGCGCCCACCGAGGCCGCCCTGGCGCGGATCCACGCCGTGCTGCTCACGGTGGGCGCGGCAACATTTGCGCTGGTACTGTTCGGCGCGCTCGGGTACAGCCGGCGACTCACACGGCCGATCCGCGATCTGGCGGCGGCTGCCGGCGAGGTCGCCAACGGGAACTGGCTCGGACACGTTCCCGAGCAGGGGCCGGCAGAGACGCGACGCATGGCGCGGGCGTTCAACCACATGCGGACCAAGATCGTCCGCGACAATGCGGAGCGGCAGAAAGCGGCAATCGCGCTCCAGGAGCGCGAGGCCCAGCTGCGCCAGGCGCAGAAAATGGAAGCCGTCGGCCGGCTGGCAGGCGGCGTCGCGCACGACTTCAACAACCTGCTGACGGCGATTCTCGGCTACTCCGATCTCCTGCTGGACACACTGCCACCAGACGATCCGACCCGGCATCCCGTCGGCGAGATCGCGAAGGCGGGCCGTAGCGCCGCGTCGCTCACACGCGATCTCCTCGCCTTCAGCCGCAAGCAGGTGTTGCAGCCGGTCGTGCTCGAGTTCAACAAAGTCGTGGAGACCACGGATAGCCTGCTGCGCCGGCTCGTCGGCGCGGACGTCGAAGTGGTGCTGGATCTCGATCCAGCGCTGCGCCGGGTCAAGGCCGATCCCGGACAAATCAGCCAGGTGTTGCTGAACCTTGCGGTGAACGCCCGTGACGCCATGCCTGACGGCGGCCGCCTGACGATCACGACCCGTAACGGGACAGGCGCTGCGATCCGCCAGCAATTGCCGCCCGGCGACTACGTCCTGCTGACCGTCGCGGACACCGGCTGCGGCATGTCCGAGGAAGTGCGCGCCCAGATTTTCGAGCCGTTCTTCACCACGAAGGCGGTGGGGAAGGGTACCGGACTTGGTCTTGCGACCGTCGAGGGCGTGATCGAGCAGAGCGGCGGGCAGGTCTGGGTGGAAAGTGCTCCCGGTGCCGGCACCACGTTCTTTCTGGCGTTCCCCGGCACCGACGCCGCGATCGAGCCGGAGGACATCGAGCCCGAAGCCGCGCCGGCCGGTCCCGAGAGGCAAGAGACCATCGTGCTCGTCGAGGACAACGAGGCGGTTCGGGCACTGGCCCGGCGTGCGCTCACGAGCGACGGGTATCAGGTGATCGAAGCCGGCAATGGCGAAGAGGCGATCCGACTGGTGCGCGATCGGCTGGCCGGGATAGCGCTCGTCGTCACGGACGTGGTGATGCCGGTCATGGGCGGGCGCGAGCTCGTGGCGCGGCTGCGCGCCATGCGGCCCGATCTCCGTGTGGTGTTCACGTCCGGCTATGCGAGCGATCCGGAAACCGCGCAGCACGCGCAGATGCTCGGTGCCTCATTCCTCCAGAAGCCATTCGTGCCGTCCGCGTTGCGCCGGACCGTCCGCGAAGCGCTGGATACCGCAGCCACGACGCGATGACGCTCTCACCAAGACCGGCGGCACCTGCATAGACTTAGAGCGTGCTCGCCGCGCTTCGCTTCCGCAACTTCCGTCTTCTCTGGATTGGCGTCGGCATTTCCTTCGCGGGCTCGTTCATGCAGCAGGCGGCGCTGCTGTGGCACGTGTCGCTGCTGGTTCCGGATCGCAAGGGGCTCGCGCTCGGTCTCGTCGGGCTCGTCCGCGTCATCCCCATCATCGCGTTCTCGCTCGTGAGCGGTGTCGCCGCCGATACGTTCGACCGCCGCAAGCTGATGCTCATCACGCAGATCGGCGGCGCCACCGTGGCGGCCGTGCTGGCGGTGCTCGCATTTCGCGGACTCACGGCCGTGTGGCCGATCTATCTGCTTGCCGCGCTTGGCGCGTCCGTGGGCGCGTTCGATCCGCCCGCCCGCCACGCGCTCGTGCCGATGCTCCTGCCGCGAGAGCACCTGCCGAACGCCATCAGCCTCAACACCGTCATGAGCCAGGCGGCGTCGGTGGCCGGACCTGCGCTTGGCGGCGTGATCATCGCCGTCGGCAACGTCGGATGGGCCTACGCCATCAACTCGGCCTCCTTCCTGTGCGTCGTCGTGTCGCTGATGCTGATGCGCGACGTTCCAGGCACGGACCGGCCGGCCGAGGCCGCGAGCAACACGATGTCAATACAGGCGCTGAAGGACGGCATCCACTTCGTCTTCACGCACCCGCTCATCAGGTCGACGATGCTGCTGGATTTCTTTGCGACGTTCTTTTCATCGGCGACGGCGCTGCTGCCGATCTTTGCGCAGGATGTGCTGCACGTCGGACCGCGCGGCTACGGATGGCTGTACGCGGCGCCGGCCATCGGCGCCGTGCTCGCCAGCGCCGCGATGGTGCCCGTCACTCACACGCTGAAGCGCCGCGGTGAGACGTTGATCTGGGCCGTTGTCGTGTACGGCCTGGCTACGGTCGTCTTTGGCTTCTCGCGATCGTTCTGGCTGACGCTCCTGTGCCTGGCGGTGTCCGGCGCCGCCGATGCGATCAGCATGATCATCAGGAACATCGTGCGTCAGCTCGAAACACCGGACGCAATGCGCGGGCGGATGGTGGGCATCAACATGATCTTCTTCATGGGTGGCCCTCAGCTCGGCGAGCTCGAGGCCGGGCTCGCCGCCAACTGGATCGGCGCGCCGTGGTCGGTGATCACGGGCGGCATCGGCTGCCTTCTTGCGACCGGTGTCATCGCAGCGGCTACGCCGGAAGTGCGGCACTATCGCCGGGGCGCCGACGGACACTGACCTCGCGCCGCGCCGTGCCTATTACCGGCACACTTTCATCGTCGAACTGATCGTCGTCGTTGACGTGTAGGAGCCGCCCTTGTCAGACCCGGCCGACTTTATCTGGTTCCCGTCGGCGTCGAACGTCACGACGTCGGTACTGACCACCGCACCGTTCTGCGTTGTCGTAATCGTCTTCGTTCTGGCGGTGTCGTCGTACCTGATGGCCTGGTCGGAGGGCGCGCGTCCCGGCGGGCTCGTCGTGATGCGTCCCTTGAGTGGCCGGCCGTGGGCATCCCAGTCGCTGTAATCGGTCGTCACCGTCACGCCCATCGCCGCCGTCGCCACTTCTCGCGTGAGTCGCTTCTGCGGATCGTACGTGTAGGCCGTGGACGTCGTCGAGCCAGGCGCCGTCAGTGTCAGCGATTCCGATCGGACGAGCGGAGGAATGGCAGACACGGTGTCCACGAGGTCGTTCCGGGAGTGGTACTTGGTGACGGCCGTCACGCGAATCATCCCGCCTGTATTCGTACAGGTCACCGTCACCGCGGACGCGTCGAAAACGCACGTGTAGCTGGTCGAGCCTTTCCCACGGCTTCCGGTGGTGCTGTTCTGTGACTGCGCCGGCAGCAGGATGCAGGCGGGGCTGGGTAACTGCGCGGCCACTCCTGCATGCCAGCTGGCCATGAGGGCCGCGCCGAGGACGCCGATGCGCATCACCGTCCGGTCCGCCATTCGCAACCTCCCGAAGAGCGACCCGATCTTACCGCCAGCCAGCGAGGCCCATGCTGGTGAGTGTGCGCGACCTGGCACTGAGAGATTGGCAACGCAGGCCCGGTCGAGCCCGCGACTAAGTGCGATACTCCCCCTCAGGACGCCATGGCGTTTACGCTCCACATCGTCGCCGGTCCGCAGGCGGGTGCGGTTCTGACGCTCCCACGCAGCGGCAGATTCTCCATCGGCAGCGATCCATCGTGCGATCTGGTGCTGGTCGATTCAACGGTCGCACCGCGGCACTGCGTCCTCGAGGCGCACGGCGCCAGCGTGACGCTGGAGGCTGTCGGGCCCACGTTCGTCAACGGTCTGCCTTTGGAGAAGCCGGCCGCGGATGTCGGCGACACGATCGATCTGGGTGAAAGCGTCCTCGTGCTGCGCGCGGCCGACCTGTCGAGTGCGGGCGAGCAAGTGGTCGTGGACGACGCGATGCCGGTAGTCGTGCAGCGGAGGGTCAAGGTCGAGGAACTGCTGGAGAATCAGCTCCATGCCACGGAGCCCGTGGCTGAGATCGAGCACCTGGCGCGCATTGGCACAGCGCTGACGACCATCGACGGCCTGGCTGGTCTTGGGCGGCCCTGGCTCGAGCTTGTCCTCGAGGCGCTCGATGCCGGCTGCGGCGCGCTGCTGCTGGGAAATAGCGATTCGCTGACAGGGCTCTGCGGCGTGCGGCGTGAGGCCGTTGGCACCGCAGTTCACATCAATCGCGCGCTGGTGCGAACGGTCTTGGAAGACAGCGTCGCGATCGTCGCGGACGCCAGGGCGGCCGGCGCCAGCGCGGGTGACGGCGGATGGATTGTCGTGACGCCCCTGCGCGCGTTCGATCGCGTGCTCGGCGCGCTCTATGTGCGACGGGACGGCGCGAGACCGCCGGCGATCAAAGATCCGCTGCCGTTCCTCACCGCCGTCAGCGCGATGGCTGCGGTCGCGCTCGCGCACGCGCGCCAGCTGGAGCGTGCCGAGACGGAGTCGTTGCAGCAGCGGGCCGAACATGACCACCGCCACAGGATGGTGGGCTGGTCACCTGCGATGCGTAAGGTCTACCGCAACATCGCCAAGGCGGCGCCGACCGAGTCCACGATTCTCATTACCGGCGACAGCGGCACCGGCAAGGAGCTCGTGGCCCGCGCCATCCACAGGAACAGCCGGCGCGCGGACCGCCCGTTCGCCGCCATCAATTGCGCGGCGATCCCCGAGACGTTGATCGAAAGCGAGCTGTTTGGCCATGAGCGGGGCGCATTCACCGGCGCCGTGGCGCAGAAGCGCGGCCGCCTCGAGCTGGCCGACGGCGGCACGCTGTTCCTGGATGAAATCGGCGAGCTGTCCCTCTCGGTACAGGCAAAGCTGCTGCGTGTGCTCGAACAGCGCGAAGTGGAGCGCGTCGGGGGCACGAGGCCGCTGCCGCTGAATTTCCGGCTGGTGGCCGCCACCAATCGCGACCTGCAGGCGGCTGCGCGCGCGGGTCAATTCCGGCAGGACTTGTTTTTCCGCCTCAATGTCGTCTCGCTCAGGATTCCGCCGTTGCGCGATCGGCGCGACGACATCCCGGTGCTGGCGCAGTATTTCGCCGAGATACACGCGCGAGCCGCCGGCTTCCACGCGGTCTCGATCTCGCCCCAGGCCTTGGCCGCGCTGCGGGAGTACGACTGGCCCGGCAACGTGCGCGAGCTGGAAAATGTCATCGAACGCGCCATCGTGCTCGGCGCTGGCGCGGTCGTCCACCTGCACGATCTGCCCGATCTCATCGGCGACGCCGTCGCCCTCGCGGATGAACCGGCGGAGACGTTCCATGCGGCGCTCCGGTCCAGGAAAAAAGACTTGATCCTCCGGGCGGTCAAGCGCTCCGGTGGCAACCTGGCGGCAGCGGCGAGGGGACTCGACCTTCATCCGAATTACCTCCACCGCCTGATCGGGACGCTGCAGCTGCGCTCCCTGCTTCCGCACAAGTCTTCCGACAGCGATCGCCCCCCGCAACCACCGCACACAGACAGATAGGGCCTATCCGTTTGCTGAGTGTCGGTCCGCGGGATGTGACCTGACTCAACGACGCGGAATCCGGCGCGCGGCTGATTTTGCGGCCGATCTCGTGGGTTCGCGCCGCCGCCGCGTACCGGCCGGCGCGGCACGTGCCTTGCTAACTTTGAAGGCATGAGAAAGCGCGAGAACTGGGGCGACTTCAGTCGTGAGGGCTCCACGCCACTCGTACGGAGGTCTGTATGAAGTCTCGTCCGGTTCGATTCCTCTCCGTGCTCGTCATCACGCTGACAGCCACCGTCATGGCTGGCGCGCAACTGCAGCTCGGCGGCACCAACATGACGGTGTCGCGGGCCTCTTCCCTGAACATGCCGATTTCGGTCAGCCGCGGCGTGGCGCTCCGTTCGTTCGCGATGCGTGTTGGCGGCGTGGCGTTCGATCGCAGCGCGCGGCCGGCAGCCGGGACCGCCATCAATTCGCTGGCGATCCGCTACGACCCGACAGAAGAGGACGGCCGGCGGTTGCTGGTCACGCTGAACGGCACCGAAGTTCACCCGGTATTGCCCGATTGGCAGTTGATCCCGATCGCCCGGGTTGTCAACTCCGGCAAGGGATCGCTCGTGACGCTCTTCGGCGACATGCCCACCCGAGCAGAGGCTGAGGCCGTCATGGCTCGCGGCGGCAGGATTGTCAACTACCACCCGGATGTTGAGAACCGGCTGCTCGGCCTGCGCATGCTCCAGCTCGACATGCTGATTTTCAACCGAGACTCGGTGGAGCTGCCGACGACAGGCACGGGCGCGCAACGCCGTTACCTGATGGGCCTGGGCGAGCAGCGGCCCGACGTTCCTCGGGGGCGCGCGGCATTCGATGGGTTGCGGACCCATCTGGCGCCGGGCTCTTACCGCTCGTACATCGTGTCCGACTACCAGCGTGATGTGACGTTTGCGCTCGCGGACGGCTCACTGCGGATCGAGGGCACGCCGTATTTCTATTTCTGGCGGATGCGGAACGACGAGCCGGATTTCAGGGAGCACGGCGAAGACGTGATGCTCGATGGACTCAATCGCGAGTACCGCAGGGACATGACCAGCGGCAAGGCGGTCTCGAAGGGCGCCTGGTGCCGGGCCCGCCTCGAGCAACTCCAGACGTCGAAGGATTTCGCCGACCTTGCTGCCGTACCCGGTACCACGATCCGCCGGCTGAGCGGTCCTCAGCTGGATGCCATGAACGAAGAGGCGCGCTGCGACCGCCTGGTCGAGACGAGCTACCGTCTCGAGGCCACCCGTGTGGTGTACCTCAAGGAGCTCAGTGACAGCTTCTCGGCACGCACGGCGTCGATCCAGGCGATCAACCCCGCCGTGTGGGAGTCGGCCGTACGGACCATGCAGTACGGCGCGTTCTTCCGCTATTTCCGCAAGAACAACCCGGCGGCGTGGAGCCAGTTCGTCGCGTCGATGCGTAACGTCACTCCGCGGCCGGCGATCGAGACGCCAACCGAGGTGTACCTCCCGTCGGCTCGCGTTCCTTCCGCGCGGTAGTGAACAGGCACGCCATGCGTATCTTCGTCAGCTTCTCAGGCCGTGACCAGCAGGTGGTGCGACGCCTCCTGCTGGACATGGCGCGGCACCACGTCGACGTCTGGGACTACAGTCGCGACGACGACCGCCTTCCCGCCGCTGTGCCGCTGCGCGACGGGCTCGCCGACCAGCTCCGCCGCGTGGACACCGTCGTGGTGATCGTGTCGCGCGCGAGTGCCGCACCGGATTCCCCCTACACGCAGTGCGAGGTCGAGCAGGCGCTCGCGCTCGGGCTGCGCATTGTTCCCGTCCGGCTCATCGACGCGCCTCCTGGCCCGCTGAGCCCCGCATTCGCCGAGCTCGAGCGTCGCGAGCTCCGCTACGTGACGCTGGCCTCGAACGGGGCAGGCTACGAGCGAGGGATGTCCGACCTGCTTTCCGCGCTCGGTGTTCGCTATCGTCCGCAGGTTGTCGCCCACCAGCGGCTGCCGTTGTTCGAGCGGTTCGAGGCAGAGCTGTCGGCGCTGCACGCGGAGGCGTCGAACGCGTTCTTCACCGACATGGGCATCCTGGCGCAGGGCTTCGGCGAGCGCTATAGCGTGTCCGATTGGGCGGGAGCGTACAAGCTCATCGGGCGATTCTGCGACCGGCTGCTCGATCGATGGCCGGCGGTCGATTTCTACTATCCGTGGATTGTCAAAGGCGTGTGCGAGCTGCACCTGGAGCAGTTCGTGAACGCCGAGAAGACGTTTGACAGTCTCACGTCACATCCGCTGTGCGACGAGAATGCCCATGCAGGGAGAGGGCACGCCTGCTTCGGCCAGGGCAAGCTCCGCCGCGCGCTCCGCGACTACGAAAATGCATCGGCGGACGCCCGGCGGGCGCAACGCTCCGACGCCGAGATCGAGATCAATCGCGTGACGACCCTCGTCGAGCTCGGGGAGCCGGTGCCCGAGGCGATCCTCAGCCCGAACCTCGAGACCGTGCTGCCCCAGGACCTCGGCAAGGTCAAACTGCTGCGGGGCGTCGCACTGTTCAAGCTCGGCCGGCTGCGGGACGCCAGACAGCAGCTCGCGGAAATCCTCGAACCGCCTGAGCTCTATTCGGTGGCGGTGTCGCACCTGGCGGACGTCCTCGGCGCATTGGGCCTATCAGGCGAGGCGCTTCGCGCCGTTACAGCCTGCCTGCGAGCGATCTCGAGCGACTCGGCGCTCTGGCTGCCGCTCCATCATCGTCTGGCGGCAATCTACACGGAAGGCGGCGACTTCGAAGAGGCCCTGGCCATCTACCGCGAGCACCTGTGTGTCGAGGGAGGATGGACCCGGCAGTACATGACGGAGTACGCGCGCCTGCTCGGCGCGCTGGGCCATCGCGCGGAAGCCGACCGCGTCTGTCGCCTGGTAACGTCAACGTCACCGTTCGGCGTCCCGGCCACCCCGCACGATTACTACTACTACGGGTTCGCACTCTACCTGCTCGGCCGTGCCGACGCCGCCGACGCATCGTTCGAGCTCGCCGGCACCGGCTATCCCGCGTACGCCGGCTTGTGATGGAGTCAGCGCCGCCTACGGACGGGTACCACCGCCGCCAAAAACTGAGTTAACCTCACAGCCTCCCCTTTGACTGGAGGCAGTATGCGCGGAGGAGTGATCCTGCCGGTGTTCCTGACAGTCGCGGTCCTGTGGCCGTTGGCGGCTTCAGCACAGACCGTCACAGGCACGATTCAGGGTGTTGTCACTGACGTCACGGGTGCGGTCCTGCCCGGGACTCTGATTCAACTGACGAATGCTGATACGGGCGCGACGCGTGAGATCACGACGAACGCCGTGGGCTTCTACACCGCGCCGTTCGTACCCATCGGCCGCTATACCGTGACGGCGCGGCTGAGTGGTTTTGCCGTCGTCGTTCGGGAGGACGTCGAGGTCGGGCTCAATCAGACACGCGTCGCGGACTTTCAGTTGAAGCAGGCGGCCCGTGAGGAAACCGTCCGCGTCACAGGCGCCGCGCCGCCCATCAATACCGTGAATGCCGAGGTGAAAGGATCGCTGACGGCGCAGCAAATCGCCGACAAGCCGACGCTGAACCCGGCGAGCTTCCTGTCCCTGGCAGACACCTTTGCGGGATTCCAGGAGAATCCCACCAGCGGCCAGAACAACCCCACGGCGTCGTCGGGCTCATCGATCAACTTCAACGGGACGGGCACGCGCGGCGCGACCTTCCAGATCAACGGCGTGAACAACGACGACTCGTCCGAGAATCAGAACCGCCAGGGCGTTGCGCTCGCCACGATCAAGGAATTCCAGGTCCTCACCAACACCTACAGCGCGGAGTTCGGCCGCGCCTTCGGCGGCGTCGTTCTCGTGCAGACCAAGTCCGGCACGAATCAGTGGCGCGGTGAGGTGTACGAGTTCATGCAGGACAGCAACCAGCTGACGGCGCTGGCAAACTTTGCGCTCACGAAGCCGGACAATCAGCGGCATCAGTACGGCGGCACGATCGGGTTTCCGATCCGGAAGAGCCGCCTGTTCGGCTTCGCCAGCCTGGATCGGGTCCGGTTCAAGGGCACGCAGAACTACGCGCGGGACATCCTGCTGTCCACGGAGCGAACACCGAGGCTGACGCGCGGCAACGACACGCCGGAGAACCGCGCCTGGATTCAGTCGATCATCGATCGGTTTCCCGCGGCGACGCCGAACGATCCGCGGAGCACCCGGACGTATGCCACCACGCAGGGGATCGATCGGCCGGCCGAGGACTATTCCGGCCGGCTGGACTGGCAGCTCGGCGCCGACAGCATCACCGCGCGTTACCAGTACACCCACCAGATCTTCGCGTCGGACGACGTGGTCGCCGGCGAAGCCGCGAGACAGGACCACCGGCAGCAGAATCTCGGACTGACATGGACGAAGGTCTTCAACGCGAGTCTTGTCGGCGAGGTGCGCTACGGCCTCGGCATCCGTGACACGAACGTCAACATTGCAGCCGGCAATGACACCCCCATCGTCCGGTTTACCGGATCACCCGTCTCCGGCAGCACGATCGGGAACGCGGGTAACTTTCCGATCCTGCGCGATCAGTACGACAACCAGTTCGTGGGCAATCTGTCGTGGCTGTTCGGCCGGGGTCACTCCCTGAAGACCGGCGTGGACGTCCGGCGGATGCAGCTCGACGACTTCGCGGACAACAGCTCGCGGGGCACGTGGACGTTCGATCGGGTCTGCGCCGGCGTGACGTATCCGACCGCGTACGACGCATTTCTGGACGGGTGCATCGCGTCCTATGTGAAGGGATACGGTCCGTTCTTTCTGGAGAACAGGATCAGCGAAGCGAACGTGTATGCGGAGGACAGCTGGCGGATTCATCCAAGCCTGACGGTCAACCTCGGCCTCCGCTACGAGTACGTCTCGGCGCCGAAGGAAGCGCAGGGGCGCATCGACTACGGGTTTGGCGCGGACGTGGACAACTACGAGCCGCGGCTGAGTGCGGCGTGGGTGCTGCCGTCCAGCAGCGGCTGGGGCGGATGGTTGACGGGCCGCGAGTTCGGCGATGCGTCGGTCCGCGGCGGCTTCGGGACGACGCACGGGCGCATCTTTCAGTCGGTGTTTTCACAGACCGGTTCGAGCCTGCGCACGAACCCGCCGGACGCACTGTCGCGCACGTACAACACGCTACCCGGCCAGCTGAGCGTGAGCGATCCGTCGCTGGGGTTCGTGTTCGTGCCCGGGCCGCAGACCGCGCGCCACTCCATCACGATCGCCTCGGCCGATCTCGAAGTGCCGGAGACGCGCCAGTGGAGTCTGACCTACGAACGGAAGCTGCCGTTGGACTCGACCATGCGGGTCAACTACAACGGCAACCATGTCCCGAACAACCTGAAATACGCGCTCGGCAATCTGCCGCTGTCTCCGCTCAACGGCCCCGTGATGGTCGTGGATCATCCGAACAACGCGCCGGCGGCCGGATTCCCCGATCTGCGCGGCAAGGTGATCGACCGCGTCGCCGCCGATGTCCAATGTGCCGGGACGGGCTTGCCCGGACTGGGCACGAATGCGACGTGCCCTGTCGCCGTCCCGATTGCCGACAACGAGATCAGCCTCCGTGTGCCGCGCACGAACGAACGCCGGCCCGATCCGCGGTACACGTCGAATCTCATCGTGAGCAACGACGCGAAGTCCTGGTACGACGGCGTGCAGGTTGAATGGATCAAGCGTCTAGGCAGCGGCCTGCAGTTCACGACCAGCTACACGCGCAGCCGGTCCGAGGACACGACATCCGAAGCCACGTTCGTAGGCGCGGGCGACTCCAACCAGCAGGGACCTAACACCGCGTATGCGCGAGGCTACTCGCGGTTCCATACGCCTCACCGCTTTGCATTCAGCGGCAGCTGGCTCATGCCGTTCTTCCGGCAACGCAGCGATCTCGTGGGGCAGGCGCTCGGCGGATGGCAGCTCTCGGGGGTTCTGAGGCTGACGTCCGGCACGCCGTTCACGGTGATTCAGACCGGGCTCGATCTGGACTTCGACGGATTCGCCGAGGGGCGGCCTGTGCTGCTCGACCCGTCGATTCTGGGAAGGACGATCAACAATCCGGCGACGTCGCGCGAGCAGCTGCCGTTGTCGGCGTTCCGGCCCTACACCGTCGGCGACAGTCTGGACTCCGTGGTGGGCCGTAATACGTTCTTCGGCGACGGGCTGCAGGTCCTGGACGTCGGGCTCTACAAGAGCTTCCGTGTTGGCGCCAGCCGATCGTTCAGCGTGCGCGTCGAAGGCTACAACGTGTTCAAGGCCGTGCAGTACGCATTCCCGGCACTGAACATTTCGACGCCGGCCACGTTCGGCCAGATCACCGGCAACAACGGGCTGTACATTCCGCGCACATTCCAGCTGGCGTTCCGGTTCACCTTCTGAGGCGGCCGATTCTTCTGCTCGTGCAGGGAGATGAAGGTAGGGTGTTGGTGACTGATGGACGTCGGGTGCTCCTGGATGACCACGGAGCGCCAGAGACCCGTGCGGGACCCTTGCAGCCCGGAACGGCGCCGGCGGCGGGGCGAGGTTCAGATGCGTGTTGCCACCGACCACGGGATAGGCGCGCGCTTACACGATTAGTAGGAAACCCTGGCCGGTTCGGGAGCCAAGGCCTGCAAACGTCGGAATGCGATAGCCCGTAGGGAGGCCGTGTCCGTCGGCATCGCAATTGCTCATACCAACAGCCAAGGGGGCACGATGGCTCAAGACGCGCTGACGGATGAGATTGCCGGCCTTGACGACTTTCTTGGGCCCAGGCCCGCGCCCGCGGGCAGGTCAAATCCGGCACCGGCGGATCCGACGAGACTGCGTGTCCCGCGGGCGACCCGATGGAACCCGACAGAGACATCCAGTGGCAGCCGCGCTCTGCTCGATGCGGACGAACCCACCGGACGCCATCCCAGAGAACGTCACGCGCGTTGAGGAGCAGGCGTTCCGCGTAAGCGCGGCCGCTGACAATCACCTCACCTCACCTGACCGACCTTGCGGTAATTCGGTCACGGTCCGCAACACGAGCCCATACGTTTTCGCGCGCGGCCGCACCTGCGGCACTGGGCCGTGGCACAGGGTGGTGCAGTCACATCCCGGCACGTCACGAGGCGGCAGCACAGTCACATCGGTGTGGCGTTTATTGACCGGCATAGAATCGTGTCGTGATTCCTCGTCTTCGATTTGCGCCATCGCCGACCGGCTATCTGCACGTCGGCGGAGCGCGGACTGCGTTGTTCAACTGGCTCTACTGCCGCCGGCATGGCGGTGTGTTCGTCCTGCGCATCGAAGACACCGACGTCGAGCGCTCGTCGGCCGACATGGTCACCGGCATTCTGGACAGCATGCGCTGGCTGGGGCTCACGTGGGACGAAGGGCCTGGCGTAGGCGGACCGCATGCGCCGTACTTCCAGACCGAGCGGCTCGACAAGTACCGGGCGGCCGCCAGCGCGCTGGTGGCGAGCGGGCATGCGTACCGCTGCTACTGCAAGCCGGATGACCTCAAGGCGAAGCGTGCAGCCGCTGAAGCGGCGGGCACCTCGTGGACCTACGATCGCGCGTGCCGGCAGTTGTCCGAGGCCGATCGCGCTGCCCGCGAGGCGGCCGGCGACCCATTCGCGATTCGATTCAACGTCCCCGACGGCGTCACGGCATTTGACGACCTCGTCCACGGCCGCATCGAGTTCGACCGCGTCAACATCGAGGACTTCGTCATCCTGCGATCGGACGGCTATCCCACGTATCACCTGTCGGTCGTCGTCGACGATGTGGAGATGCGGATGACGCATGTGGTGCGCGGCGACGACCACATCTCCAACACGCCCAAGCAGGTGCTGCTGTACGAAGCCATGAACGCGCCCGTGCCGCAGTTTGCGCACGTGCCGCTGATTCTCGGTCCCGACAAGAAGCGCCTGAGCAAGCGTCACGGCGCAACATCCGTTGGTGAATACGAGAAGCAGGGGTACCTGCCGGAGGCGTTCGTCAATTTTCTCGCGTTGCTCGGCTGGTCACCGGGCACGGATGAGGAGCTGTTCACGCGCGCCGAGCTCATCGAGCGGTTCTCGCTCGAAGGCATCAGCGGCGGCAACGCCGTCTTCAATCCCGAAAAGCTCGACTGGTTCAACCAGCAGCACATCATGCAGATGCCAGGCGCGGAGATACTCGAACGCGTGCGGCAGGATTTGGAAGCCGCGGGTCTTCTGCCCGCTGCCCTCGCGGATCCGCGGCGCACGGCCGAGGCCATCGATCTCGTGAAACCACGCGCCAGGAAGCTTCACGACATCGTCCCGCAGCTCCTGCCGTTTCTCAAAGACGACGTGGAGAGAGATGCGGTGGCGGTGGCCAAGCACCTGTCGGCGCCGGAGCTGGGCCCGCATTTGGCGGCGTGGCGGGCGAGGCTGGCGGACACCGCGCCGTTCGACGCGCCGACGATCGAGTCGGCGTTGCGGGCGCTGGCCGACGAGCGCGGCATCAAGGCGGGGACGTTGATCCATGCAACGCGCGTGGCCGTCACCGGGCAGGCAGTCAGCCCCGGCATTTTCGAGGTGCTCGCCCTGGTCGGCCGGGAGCGCGCGCTCAGGAGACTGGCGGCCGTTGGCGTCTGAGACCATTGCACGCGCACTGACCGAGGCCGAATACGTGCGCGCGCGCCGGGTGCTCATGCGGCGCGATCCGCGCCTGGCTGTCGTGATGAAGCAGGCCGGCCGCTGCTGCCTGCCCGACAGCCGCACCCACGAGCCGTTCGCGTCGCTGGTGCGCGTGATCATGTCGCAGCAGCTGTCGGGGAAGGCGGCAGAGACGATTTTCGGCCGGGTCCAGGCGCTCGCGATCAGCCAGGGAGGCATGACGCCTGAGGTCATGGCCAGACTCGACGCCGCCGCGTTGCGCGCCGCCGGGGTCAGCCGGCCGAAGATCAAGTATCTCTATGACCTCGCGGCGCACGTCGGCGACGGCCGGCTCGACCTGCACGCGCTGGACGGGCACCCGGACGAGGAGGTGCTCGCGCGGATCACGGCGGTGAAGGGGCTCGGCCGGTGGTCGGCGGAGATGTTCCTGATGTTCCGCCTGAACCGGCCGGACATCTTTCCCGTGGACGATCTGGGCATCGTCAAGGGCATGCAGAAGCTGTTCGGCATGAAGCAGCGTCCCAAGCCGCGAACCATGCTGCGCCTGGCAGAAGCTTGGCGGCCTTACCGGTCCATCGCCGCCTGGTACCTGTGGCGAGTGTAAAAACGAGTTCGGGACTCGTTTCCTCTACTTCGAGGAAACGAGTCCCGAACTCGTTTCTTTGATCACCGGGTCGGGCACGTGGTTTTTCACCGGCGGTATCGTCCGCAGATACGCGAACACGGCTTTCAGATCCTCATCCGTGAAATTTCGGTACACCGGCCAGGGCATCGGCGGCAGGATCGGCCGCGACGTGCCCATGTGCTTGCCCTCCCGAATCGCCTTGATGAACAGGTCTTCCGTCCAGGCCGCCAGTCCACTCGGATCCGGTGTCAGGTTGGCGGTATACGAGATGCCCCAGGGCCCCGACCACGCCGTAAACGTCTCGGAGCCCGCGGCCATCCATGGACTGCTCAGCTTGGCCTGCTGCGTGATCTTGATGGACTCGGGATGGCCGGACAGCATGCGTGACATGTCGGGCTCCGGGCCATTGGGCCCGATCTTCACCGGCGTGTGACAGTCATGGCAGGCAGACGTCGAGACGATGTATTTTCCGCGCTCGACCTGGCTCATGACAGGGGTCGGACTGGGGGTGGGTGCAGGCGGCGGCACCGGAGCAGGCTGGGCACACGCCACGGCCAGTACGGGAGCGATCAGCACCATCGCACAGCGACGCAAACGTTTCATGAGACCTCCTGGAACGGGCCGGATTATAGTCCGGCAACGCGACGCGCGCGAACGGCGTATTCGCAGAGCGGATTACTGAATGACACTTGGCCGGCAGAACGTCCTCATTGCCCTGTTCGTTGCCATCCCCGCGGCGCTGATCATTTTTACCGCCATGAGCTGGCTCGAGCGCCGCGATCGAATCGCCCTGCTCGAGCGCATCGCCCAGGCGCAGTTGAACGAAGTGTCGCGCGAGGCCTGCGAGAACGATCCGCAATGGTTTCTCGCCGGCCCCAGAACGGGGCGGCCGCGGGCCGAGGAGCGCCTGCAGCCGGATGCGGACGTCCGTCTGCCCAGGCCGAAATCAGACGAGCTGCCATTCGAATATTTTGCGTACGACGAGGAGTTCTCGCCGAAGAGCGTCGCTGGCTCGAGATTTCCCGATGATCTGAAGCGCACGCTCCGCCGGCCGGACGGACCGCGCGTCGCAACGTCCACGTTCGACGGCAAGCTCGGCAGCGGGCTCCAGACGGCGCTCGTCACCGGGTGGACTCCGGGCCCCTGTTCGTATCTGCTCTTCCGGCAACCCGGTCCTCCCGGCGTCGCGACCTCGAGACTCTTGCTCTTCACGGGCATCCTTCTCGTCTGCGGACTCGTCGCCTGGATTGCGGCGACACCCGCGACCGTGCGCATTCGCCGGTTGTCGAAGGAAGCGAAGCACTCGTCGAGACACGACTACTCCGAGATGGTGAAGATCACCGGCTCGGACGAAATCAGCTCCCTCGGGGCCGTCTACAACGACGCGGCCATCGACATCCGCCAGCGTGTGGCCGATGCCATCGATCGCGAGCTTGCGCTGCGCCGCTATGTGGAGACCACGACGGAAGATGTGGTGCCGCCGATGCAGGCGCTCGAGCAGCAGCTCTCGTCAGCCGCCGCCGGTGGAGGTGCAGACATGAGCGGCGCGGTGCGAGAAACGCACCGGCTGATGATGATGCTGCAGAACCTGGCGGCGGTTACGCGCCTGCGCGCCGTGAACGAAGGCACCCCTCGTGAAGTCGTGGACCTCACGGCATTGGTACGTGGACTCGTCGAAGACCGGGCAGCGCTGGCCAGGGCGTGCGGAGTACAAATCGATGCTTCAAAGGCCGGTGGCGCCGTCACGGTTCAGGCTGACTTCGATCTGATGCGCCAGGCGGTGGCGAATGTGCTCGACAACGCCATCGTCTACAACCGGCCCGGCGGCGTGGTGCGCCTCGAGCTGACGTCGTACGACCACGGCAAGCGCTTCCGGCTGGTGGTGGCGGACAACGGCCCGGGCGTGCCCGACGACACCTTCGTCGGCCTCACGGCCAACAAGCGATTCCGCGGCGATGAATCCCGCAATCGCCGGCCCGACAGCCGCGGCCTGGGTCTGGCTCTTGCGCGCGAGATCGCGGATCGCTTTGGGATGCAGTTCGACCTCCGCCAGCCCGCCGATGAGGGATTCGAGGCGGAGTTCACGACACGAACGCGGCTGTGAAGGGTCCAGAAGGGTCCTAGGGTCCTAGGGTCCGCAAGGGTCCTGCAGTGCCAAGGTCCGGAAAGGTCCGAAGGGTCCTTAGGTCCAAGGGTCCGAGGGTCCCAGGGTCCGCAAGGGTCCTTTCGTCCGAGATCCCGAAGGCGTGAAGATAGGTGCCTCCGGGCCATGCCGACGCTCGGACCCTAAAGGACCCTTAGGGACCCTAGGACCCTAGGACCCTAGGACCCTTAGAACCCTTCCCCCGAGGACCGTTCTCCCTTCCATCCCCCTATAATTCCGCCATGCTGCGCCGCACACTGCTGAAGTCGCTCGCTGCGGCATTTGCCGCACGGCCCGCGGCGACGCTGGCGCAACAGGCCGCCGCCCCGTCCACGTTTTCATCCGCCGAGATCGACACGCTGCATGCGCTGGCCGACATCGTGCTGCCGGCCGAGATCGGCGTGGATGCGCGGCGCAAGGCCGTGGCGACGTTCGTCGCGTGGTTCGCGAACTACCGCCAGGGCGCCGACATGGGACACGGCTACGGTGCATCCACGCTCAGGGCGGCGTCCGGGCCGTCACCGTTCAGCAGATACGCCGCGCAGTTCTCAGCGTTGGAAACAGCCGCGCGTTCGCGCGGCGGCCAGACGTTCCGCGCTCTGCCAGCCTCCGATCGGCGCGTCATCGTCGAACAGCTGCTGAACGAGCCGCAGCCCGTGAACCGGCTGCCGGCCCAGCCGACGGGCGCGAATCTCGTGGCCGATCTCATGGGCAGCTATTTCACCGGCGCGGATGCCTGGGACGTCTGCTACCGCGCCGAGATCCAGCGAGACAGCTGCCGCACGCTCGACAATTCGGCTGAACCGCCGCGCCCGATCAAGTGACATGCGCTACGAAGCAGATGCGGTAATCGTCGGCGGTGGCATCACGGCTGCGATGGTGGCGCAGAAGCTGTCGGAGTTGCGTCCCGGCTGGTCGATCATCGTTGTCGAGGCCGGGAAGAAGCTGTTCGACTTCGAAAATCGGTTCGACTATCGCGATCGCAGCCTGAAGTACGGCGAAAACCAGTGGCCCGGTGACTTCGTCCCAGATCAGTCGGCTCGCGGGGTCATTTCGCGATCGATGGCGGTGGGCGGTTCCGCGCTGCACTGGGGCGGCGTGTGCAATCGATTCTCGGAAGAAGACACGCGGCTGAAATCCATGTACGGCCTGGCCACGGACTGGCCGATCGAGTGGAAAGATCTGGAAGCCTACTACGTGGAAGCCGAACGGCGTCTGGGTGTGTCCGGCGAACCAAGCCCGCTCGCAGAGGATTGGCGGAGCGAGAAATACCCGATGCCGGCGATGCCGATGACGTGGAACCTGATCCAGCTGAAGGACTGGGCGGAGAAGAGCGGCATCCGCTTCTGGACGACGCCTCAGGCGAAGAATACGGTCGAGGGCTACGGTGGACGCGGCCGTTGCCGACGCTGCAACACCTGTGAAGTGTGTCCCACGGGTGCCCGATACTCGCCCGACTGGACGTTTCAGCAATTGTTGTCGGCAAAGAAGATCCAGCTGCACGATCAGACGCTGGTGCGCAGGCTGGTGCTGGCCGACGGTGGCACTCGCATCGCGGCCGCCACCGGCGCGCGCGAGGACGGCACGGACAACAACGTGGAGTATCGGTCACCGCGCTTCATCCTGGCGTCCGGCTACTGCTGGAGCGCCCATCTCCTGCTTCTCAGCGCGAACACCCGGTTTCCAAACGGCCTTGCCAACTCGTCCGACCACGTCGGCCGGTACATGACCGGCCATCTCGCGTTTCAGACGACGATCGATTTGGATTTGAAGATCTATCCGGGGATGAACGAGCAGCACAGCCTGATCTCGCGTGAGTTCTTTCGATGCCGGCCGGATCAGCCGTACGTCCGGCACGACCTGCGTGTGTGGGAGAACGCCGGCGGCCGCGGGCCGCAGCTGCGCGACGCGAGCGGCAAGCTGCTGCTTGGCGATGCGCTGCTGGCTGACTGGCGCACGCGCATCACCCGAGGAACCGCGCGTGTGCGCGGCTACTACGACGCACATCCTGACAAGGAGAGCCGGCTCACGCTCGACGCCCAGGCAAAGAACAAGTTCGGCGACCCGATGCCCGTGATTCAGCATCGCGTAGACGCCGCCACGCAGACGCGCACGCCGCAGACGCGCCAGCACTTCGATCAGTTGTTCGCGCGAATGGCGAAAGCCAACGACGGGCGAGTAGGGCAGGTAAGCGCGCTCAATTACCAGGACCATCCGGCTGGCGGCTGCCGCATGGGCCTCGATCCGGCCACCAGCGTCGTCAACAGCCACGGCCGCGCGCACGACCACGACAATCTGTTCATTGTCGGATCGCCGACGCTCCCCACGGGCGGCTGCACCAACGGCACGCTCACGTTCGTCGCGCTGGCCTTACGGTCGGCAGCTGAAATCGCCAGGAGCTGAACGGTACCTACTTGCACTCAGTCGAAACGACCTTGAGTGCCGTCGCCGTGAACGTCTGCAACGGCGCTGCCTCGCGTGTCGGCTGAGGAGTCGCCTGTGGGCCGGCCTTCGCGGAGGGTCCGGGAGAAATCGTCCCGGTGACCTCAACCCACTGGTTCAGGAACTTGCCGAGATCGATTGGTGTGGCCGGCGAGGCCGACACCGTGAGCAGGAAGTTCGAGTCCGTCTTCAGATTGATGGCGGTACCCGTTCCTGGTTGGACATCGATGAGCTTGTAGGCCGTTCCCTGGGTCGCCGGCTGCGAGGTACCGCGCGCGGGAGGTGTCGTGGTCGCTCGTGCGACGCATCCGATCAGAGACACCACACCAGGTTTCGACGTCGTTTGCGGTGGGCTCGTCGTTGGAGGCTGCTGCTGCGCGAACGGTCCACTGGCGAGGAGTCCCGTTGCAACAAGGGCGGTCAGCGTGGTTTTCAGGATCATCTCCAACCTCCAGTCGTGGTTTACCTGCGTGGGCCTGTCCTCTTTGTGTTGCAGGATTCGTTCCGGTTGTAGTGGTAGGCAGAATAAGGACCATCACCGGCGTCCTGGCGGGACTCGGTGAGCTGTCACGCCTTTTCGGCTTGTGACTGGCTAGTTCCTTCGAGGCCGCCGTGACGGTCGCCGGCTCACTTGAGGTCCGCCAGAGCCAGCATCGCCGCCATCAACGCCTGGATGCCCTTGAGGCTTGCTTTCTTCTCGACGTCGGTCCATTCGTCAAGTGAGTGAGCCTGCCCATCAGACCCGCCTGAATTCAGTCGCAGTGCAGGGATGCCGAGGCTGATTGGGAAGTTCGCGTCCGTGCTGCTGTATTCGAAGGTCGGTGTCATGCCGAGCGCGCGGACCGTTGCCGCCGCCGTACGCGCAATGTGCGTGGATTCAGCCGTGAGCCCGGATGGCCGGTCGCCAATCATCTTGATATCGGCGACGACGGTGCCGTTTGTCGTCTGACGGGCGCGGTTCTCGTCGGCCGCGGCCTGCTTCACCAGGGTCAGGAACTGCGTCTCGACTTTTTCGAGTTCCAGCGGCGACTCAGACCGCATGTCCACTTCCATCCACGTTTCGAATGGGATGGAGTTCACCGATGTGCCGCCGCCGACCACTCCAACCGAGAACGTCGTCTTCGGCGCGCGAGGGACGGTGATGGCGCCGAATTTCTGCATCGCTGCGCCCATCGCGAATGCCGGGTTCACCAGGCCAAAGTCCCCGTAACTGTGGCCGCCGGGGCCTTTGAACGTCACGCGGTACCGCTTGCTGCCGACGGCACCGTTGCCGATGTGATCACCGGCGCCGGAGCCGTCCACTGCCAGAAACTGCTTGATCCGATCCTTGTACTTGCCCTTTTGCAGCAAGTACTTCGTGCCGCGCAAATCGCCCTGGCCCTCTTCTCCGACGTTCCCGACGAACAGGATGTCGGTCGTAGTCTGGATGCGGGCCTCGTCCATGGCGCGGATCATGGCAAGCAGGACGGCAAGGGACCGTGTGTTGTCGCCCACGCCCGGGGCCATCAGTCGAGTGCCCTGGCGTTTCACGGTCACGTCAGTGCCTTCGGGGAATACGGTGTCCATGTGCGCGACCACGGCAAGCACGGGTCCGCCGGCCGCTGCCGTGCCGCGGCGCAGACCCATGACGTTGCCGATCTCATCACGCTCGACTGCCGTCAGTCCGCTGCTCCGCAACATCTCGAGGTACGCGGCGCCGCGCTTGTCTTCCTTGAACGGCGGCGCAGGAATCTGGGTGAGCGCGACGATCTCCGACACTAGACGTTCGTGATCGCGGTCGATGATCGCCATCGCCGCGACCACGCGCGGATCGTCCAGCACGCGCTTGGCTCGGGCATCAGGAGACTCCTGCGCGGGAACGAACGTCGACAGTGCGATCAAGGCGGCGGCTGCAAAGCGCATCGGGGGATTCTACTAAGGGGGAGAAGAGGGGGTGAATTGGGGAAGACCGGGTTCCGGGTTCCCGGTTCCGGGTCGAAGGTTCCTGGTTCAAGTTCCGGGTGCTGGTTCGGGTTCTGTCGTTAGGAGTGAATATGAACAAGGAACCTTGAACCGTACCTGGAACCGCGGAACCCGGAACCCCAAGAAGGTTCCGCGTTCCCGGTTCCGGGTCGAAGGTTCCCGGTTCAAGTTCCGGGTGCTGGTTCTGGTTCTCTCGCCGCGAGTGAACCTGAACAAGGAACCCTGAACCGTACCCGGAACCGCGGAACCCGGAACCCCAAGGAAGGTTCCGCGTTCCCGGTTCCGGGTCGAAGGTTCCCGGTTCGAGTTCCGCGTGCTGGTTCTGGTTCTGTCGCCGCGAGTGAACCTGAACAAGGAACCCTGAACCGTACCGGGAACCCAGGAACGTGGAACCCGAGGGAAGGTTCCGAGTTCCTGGTTCCGGGTCGAAGGTTCCCGGTTCGAGTTCCGGGTGCACGTTCGGGTTCTGTCGTCCGTGAGTGAACCTGAACAAGGAACCCTGAACCGTACCTGGAACCGCGGAACGTGGAACCCGAAGGAAGGTTCCGAGGTTCCTGGTTCCGGGTCGAAGGTTCCGGTTCGAGTTCCGCGTGCTGGTTCTGGTTCTGTCGTCGGGAGTGAACCTGAACCCGGAACCCTGAACCGTACCCGGAACCGCGGAACGCGGAACCTATGAGAGTCCCACTTCCTCTGTCGGTACGCAGGATTTTTCATGCCTTGTCAGATTCTGCGTACTCGCTCGCCGAACTCGTTCAATTTGCCAGCAAATTCTCGCGAAAATCGGCTTCATTCTTGCGTCCTCCTGCTGGATGGCAGGAGTCAAAGACTTTACTGAATTCGATGTGTGGAAGCTGGCCGATTCCATGAGAACTGAGATCTGTCGCGTAACAAACAGATCGACGTTCAATCGGTTCCCTCGACTGCGCGAGCAGTTGCTCGATGCGGCGGACTCGTCTTGCTCGAATGTGGCGGAGGGCTTCTCGCGGTTCAAGCCGAAGGACTTCGCCCGCTTCCTTCGGATAGCTCGCGGGTCGTTGTCAGAGGTCCTCGACCGCCTGATTGCGGCTCGGAGGAGAGGTTTGATCACCGAGGAAGATCTCGTCTTGATCTCGACCTTGGCGCGAAGAGCACGAGGCGCGTGTACCGGACTGATTCGGTATCTCGAAAAGGCGAGAGAGCCTCAAGGAGACTAAGGTTCCGAGGTTCCTGGTTCCGGGTCGAAGGTTCCTGGTTCGAGTGCCGGTGCCGGTGCCGGTTCTGGTTCTGTCGTCAGGAGTGAACCTGAACCCGAAACCCTGAACCGTACCCGGAACCGCGGAACCCGGAACCCGGAACCCGAAGGAAGGTTCCGCGGTTCCTGGTTCCGGGTCGAAGGTTCCCGGTTCAAGTTCCCGGTGCCGGTTCTGGTTCTGTCGTCAGGAGTGAACCTGAACCGGAACCCTGAACCGTACCTGGACCGCGGAACGTGGAACCCGAAGGAAGGTTCCGCGGTTCCTCGTTCCGGGTCGAAGGTTCCTGGTTCGAGTTCCGGGTGCTGGTTCTGGTTCTGTCGCCGCGAGTGAACCTGAAGCCGGAACCCTGAACCGTACTCGGAACCACCGAACCCGGAACCCGAACGAAAGTTCCGCGATTCCTCGTTCCAGGTCGAAGGTTCCTGGTTCGAGTTCCCGGTGTCGGTTCTGGTTCTGTCGCCGCCAGTGAACCTGAACCCGAAACCCTGAACCGTACCCGGAACCGTGGAACGTGGAACCCAAGGAAGGTTCCGTGTACCTCGTTCCAAGTCGCAGATTCCCAGTTCAAGTTCCTGGTCCTCGTCTGTCGCCGCGAGTGAACCTGAACCCGCAACCCTGAACCGTACCCGGAACCACGGAACCCGGAACCGACGAAGCTCCCCCGTCCCCCGTCCTTCCCTCGAAACGTAAACTCCCCTCCTCGTTCCAAGCCGTCCTCGCCCCTTCCGAAGATGCAATGATCCTCCCGTGCCGGTCTATCTCGGTCTCGACTCCAGCACCCAAAGCCTGACTGCCTCCCTCATTCGTGCGGGCGACGAGGCGCGCGAGGCGATTGCGGAGTACGCCCTTCCCTTCGATCGGACCTTTCCCCAGTTCGCCACGACCAACGGCGTAATTCGTGGCGAGGCGCCGGGCGTCGTCGCCGCGCCTCCCCTCCTGTGGGTCAGCGCCCTCGACCGGATGATGGCCGATCTGGTCGCGAAGTGGCCGGCCGAAATGGCCGAGCTTGCGGCCGTGAGCGGCTCGGCGCAGCAGCATGGCAGCGTGTACCTGAACGCGCGCGGGCTGTCCCTTCTCTCCTCGCTCACCGCAGCCGAACCTCTCGCGGCTCAGCTCGGCGACTCCTTCTCGCGTTCGCGTTCGCCGGTCTGGATGGACTCGAGCACGACACTGGAGTGCCGTGAAATCGAGCACGCGGTCGGCGGCAGCGACGTCCTCGCGCGACGCACAGGGTCGCGCGCGTTCGAGCGATTCACTGGTCCCCAGATTCGCGCGTTTGCGAAGCGCGATCCGCAGGGCTACCGGGATACCGCGCGCATCCACCTCGTCTCGTCCTTCATGGCCGCCCTCCTCGCAGGTGCCGATGCGCCAATCGAGTACGGCGACGGCTCCGGCATGAATCTGATGGACGTGTCCACCCGAACCTGGTGGCCGGATGCCGTGGACGCGACTGCCGCCGGCCTCGCGGCGAAACTGCCGGCCATCCAGCCGTCGTGGATGGCGGCAGGCACTCTCGCCGCGTACTGGCAGCAGCGGTACGGCCTGCCCGCAGCACGCGTCATTCCATGGTCGGGCGACAACCCCTGCAGCCTGATCGGCAGCGGCCTCGTGCGCGAAGGGCGGCTGGCGATTTCACTCGGCACCAGCGACACCGTCTGCGGCATGATGCGCAGTCTTCGTCTCCACGACGGCGGCATTGGCTACGTCTCCGCATCGCCGACCGGCGACTACATGGGCACCACGACGTTCATGAACGGATCGCTCGCGCGCGAGCGCGTGCGCGACATGTACGGACTCGACTGGACCCTCTTCTCGGCGGCCCTGGCGTCCACTCCCGCCGGCAATCGTGGTGCGCTGATGCTGCCGTGGTTCGACCCCGAAATCACGCCGCATGTGTCCGCTCCTGGTGTTCGCCGCGTGCGTCTCGATCCGTCGGACGTCGCTGGCAACGTCCGCGCGATCGTCGAAGCCCAGATGATGGCCATGGCAAATCACACGCGCTGGATGTCGCCTGGCACCTCGGTGATCCATGCCACCGGCGGGGCGTCCGGCAACCGCGCCGTCCTTCAAGTGATGGCCAATGTCTTCAACGCGGACGTGGTGCGATCGCGCACCGGGAATTCCGCGGCGCTTGGCGCGGCGCTCCGTGCCTTTCATGCGGACCGCCTGGCAGCCGGCAGCGCCATGAGCTGGGAAGAGGTGATTGAAGGATTTGTCGAGCCGCAGCCCGATTGGCACTTCCGGCCCGAGCCGGACGCCGTGAGGATTTATGAGGACCTGCGTGAGAAGTACGCATCGGCCGAGACCGATGCGCTGGAGTCGCCAAGTGCCACCACGTGATCGGCGCGCTCCGAGACTTCGTTCAGCGTGTGTGTGACGTAGATCGCCGGAAGGGAATGCTCCTGCCGGAGCCGATCGAGAAACGGCAGGATCTCCGATCGGTGCCGCTGATCGACGGCCGCAAGCGGCTCGTCCAGCAGCAGCAGCTGCGGATGCGCGAGCAGGGCGCGGCCGAGGGCCACGCGTTGTTTTTCGCCGCCCGACAGACGTGACGGATAGCGATGTTGAAGGTCGTCCAGATTCAGGAGCCGGCTGACGTCCTCCAGCGAGGAACCGCCCGTCCGTCGGCGATGGAACCAGCGGCCGAGCAGCAGATTCTGCCGCACCGTCAGATGTGGCAGGATGCGCGGTTCCTGAAAGACGTAGCCGATCCGGCGCCGGTACACCGGCGTCCAGATGCCCTCGTCCGTGTCGGCAAGCACCTCTTCTCCGACACGAATGACGGCATGCGCCGGCCGGACCAGTCCCGCGATGATGTTGAGCAGCGTCGTCTTGCCGCTGCCCGACGGCCCGACGAGTGCCGTGAGGCCGTTGCCGACGCGAACCTCCACGTCGAGCCTCAGGCGGCCGACTGAATGCCGGACGTGTACGTCGAGGCTCACGCGTTCCGCCTCTTCAACGATCGCGCCAAGAGCTCGGACGCAAACAGCGCGACCACCGAAATCGCGACAGACAGAAGCGCCAGCTGCATTGCGACCGCGTCGCCGCCGGGACGCTCCAGGGCTGTGTAGATGCCAAGCGCCAGAGTCTGTGTCTCGCCCGGGATGTTGGACACGAAGGTGATCGTCGCGCCGAACTCACCAAGCGCTTTCGCAAATCCGATGACGAGCCCCGCCAGGATGCCTGGCAGCGCAAGGGGAAGCGTGACCGTGAGCAGCACCCAGGCCGGCCGCGCGCCGAGCGTGGCCGCCACTTCTTCGTACTGCCGATCGACGTTCTCGATTCCAAGCTGAATCGATCGCACGATGAGCGGAAATGCGGTGACGGCGGCGGCGAGGGCGGCGCCGGTCCACCGAAAAGAGAATTGAAAGCCAAGCGCCGAATCGAGCCAGGCACCGATCGCGCCTCTCCGCCCGAACGCCAGCAGCAGGAAATAGCCGGTGACGACCGGCGGCACGACCAGCGGCAGGTGAATCAGGACGTTCAGGAGCGATCGTCCCCAGAAGACACGGCGGGCCATCACCCATGCCACCGCGATCGCCGGGATTGCGCAGGCGACGGTGGCAACACTCGCGACCTTCAGGCTGAGCCAGACGATCTCGAGTTCCGACGCCATCTACTTGTGCGAGGCCGCCTTGAAGCCTTGAGCCAGAAAGGTCTTGGCGGCCGTATCGGACTTCAGGAACTCGAGAATCTTCGCCCCGTCAGCCGTCGCCCTGGGCAGCAGGGCGGCCGGATAGACGATGGGCGAGTGCAGCGTTTCAGCGAATGTGTCCACCACGATCACGCCATGTTCGACCAGCGCGTCCGTGGCATACACGACACCAAGCCGCGCCTCTCCGCGCGCCACAAGGATGAGCGCCGCGCGGACGGTTTCTGCCGCGGCGATTTTTCCAGCCACGCTGTCCCACACGTGCAGCGCGCTCAGGGCGGCTTTGGCATACCGGCCGGCCGGAACCGCGTCCGGATTCGCCAGCGCCAATCGGCCGGTGCCGAGCGTGGCCGCCAGCGGGAATCCCGGTGCGATGCGCAACGTGACGGGCTGGGACCGCGGCGCAATCAGCACCAGCCGATTGCCCGCCAGCGTCACCTGCGATGCAACCTGCACCAGCTTGCGTTCGGCGAGGTAGTCCATCCAGTCGCGATCGGCGGAAATGAACAGGTCCGCCGGCGCGCCGTTCTCGATCTGTCGCGCCAGCGCAGAGCTTGCCGCATAGGACACGCGCATGCGGACGCCCGTCGATCGCAGAGCAGGCTCGACGAGCGCATCGAGCACGGTCTGCAAGGACGCCGCTGCAAACACCAGCACGTCGCCTGACCGTTGCGGTGAGACAGGCCGCGCCGCCGTCGCGGAGGCGGGCGTCCGCGCGACGACATGCACGGACACGACGAGCGCCAGCAGTACCGCCAGACACCGTGACATCGCGGGCGAGCCCTATCGTGCCTTCTTCGTCAGCGTCTTGAAGTGCACTTCGGCATACACGACGCCGCCGGTGTGGTCCAGTTGCAGGTCGAAGTCGTAGCCTTCGGCGTCGAGTTGCCGCTTGATGTGCGAGACCATGCGCTTGGCGAGGCCGCTGAGCTCGTGTGCGTCGTTGTCAGGCTCCGCGAGCACGGTGACCCACGCATCGCGCTGGCCGCGGGACGGCTTCTTCGCCATCTGGAACCCGTTGCGGCACTTCTTGACGAGATAGATCTTCAGCTCATCTTCGGGCAGGTCTTTGACCCGGTTCCACGATTCGACCCAGGATTGTGTTCGCGCCAGCACGGGCCTATTCTCTCATTCCTTTCTCGCGATTCGGCCGACCACGCGGATCCACCGCACGACCCCGCTGCTGTCGCGAATGAACTCCAGCGGATTGCCGCGGCCGTTACCCGAGGTCATCACGGCCCGATCGGGCGCGAAGAATCCAACCGTATTGTTGTCGACGATCAACTGGCCATCCCGCACCGCGACGGTGTTCATGCCCACAGGCGGGCGGCGGTACACACCGACGTACTCCGCTGGGTCGGGCTGCTTGGCCAGCAGCGTCGCATCCGGCAGCGTCTCGTTCACGCCCCGGTGGCCGATCGATTGGGACGAGCCCAGCGGCATGTTTTCCAGAATGCGCAGCGATGCGCGCTCCACGTCCTGGATCAACCTCCATCCCTCACTGTGGTTCGTGAGGATGGCCATCACCAGATTGCGCTCCGGCACCAGCTCCACGAGCAGGCAATGGCCGAGCGTGCCACCATGTGCGGCAGTCATGACGCCATTGACCTTGCGCAGGTGCCAGCCGATCCCCATCTCTTCGTCGGTCGCGTTCTTCCTGACCTTCGGCGTGCGCATCAGTTCCAGGGAGGCGCGCGAGAGCACGGGCTTGCCGTCCTTGCCGGTGCCATCGCCAAGGTGGAACCGCCCGTACGCGAGCAAATCGTTGATGCTCATCGAGACGCCGCCGGCGGCGACGGACGTCGAACGCGCGAGCGGCCGGCTCACCGTCACGTTGCCCGGAGCACCGCGATGCGCTACCGAGAATCGATATGTCGCCAGATCCTCCACTCGCGTGAACGCGCGGGTGAGGCCGATGGGATCGAAGACGAGCGTCTTGAACGCCTGATGAATGTTCTGCCCGGTGACGACCTCGATCACGCGCCCGGCCACCACGAAGCCGGCGTTGTTGTAGCTCCACACCTCGCCCGGTGCCGCCAGTCTCGGCAGGTCCTTCATCGTCTCCACGAAGTACGCCAGCGACTGGACGCCCCGATCTTCGGAAGAGAGCTGTCCCTCCCAGCCGGGCGTATGGGTGAGCAGGTGCCAGATTTTCACGTCACGCGTGGTGGCCTCATCCGCGATCTTGAAGTCCGGCAAGTACTTCCTCACCGGATCGTCCAGGCTGACTTTGCCCTGTTCCACGAGGCGCATCATGGCGGTGGCCGTCACCGTCTTCGAGATCGACGCCAGCGCAAACACCGTGTCGGGCGTGATCGGCTGCGGGTCGTCCACGTTGGTGACACCGAACGTCTTCACCGTGGCCTGTCCGTTCCTGACGATGCCAAAGGCCACGCCCGGCACGCCGTACTCGGTCATTTTCTGGGTGATGAGCGTGGAGATCTGGTCCAGCTTCGGATCGGACTGGCCGGCGGGCGTCGCGGCGACTACGCTCACCAGCGCGACGGCTGCGGCAATCGCGGGTATACGCATGGAGCGAATTATAGGAGCGGACACGACGGCGGGCACAAACCCGGTGCGACGCAATTCCGTCAGAGGTGACATGACACGCCCCACGCTTTTCACGATCCTCGTCGCGGCCGCGCTCGCCGGAGGAACGGTGGCGCAGGTGCGCACGACCGGACGCGGTGCGTCCGCGGCGCCGGTGTCAATTCCCTTCGATCCGGCCGCACGTCACGTGATCGTTCAGGTCACGGTCAACAAGTCCCGGCCGCTGTCGTTCATTCTCGACTCGGGTGCGGACGCCGCGATTATCAGGACGGACGTTGCGAAGGAGCTCGGTCTGAAGCTGGAAGGCACCGTGGGAGTCGGCGGTGCCGGCACGGGACCGCAGCAGACTGGCAGCTTCGTGCGCGACGCGACGTGGTCGCTCGTGGGTCTTGCCGGCTTCAGCCAGCCCGTCTCGCTCGCGCTGCCGCTGCCGGAGCTGCCGATCGGAATGGGCCGGCCCGTCGACGGCATCATCGGTGGCCAGTTCATCAAGCAATTCGTTGTCGAGCTCGACTACCAGGCGCGGAAGGTCACGCTGCACGACGCAAATGCGTTTCGGTACGCGGGCACAGGGGAGTCGGTGCCCATCGAGTTCGTGAACGTCACACACCCGGTGGTGCGCGCGCGGGTGACGCCGATGAATGGCCAGCCCCTTGAAGGAACGTTCATCCTCGATATCGGCGCCTCCGGCGCGCTCGCGCTGCACAGCCCGTTCGTACGGCAGCAGAAGCTCCTCGACGCCGGCCTGCCCACCATCCGCGCCATCGGCGGTGCGGGGGCGGGCGGGCGTGTGACTGGCCGCATGGGTCGCGTCCAGGCGCTGCAAATCGGCCGCTTCGTTCTGCGCGAGCCCATCACGATGTTTGCGCAGGACGCCGGCGGTGCTTTCGCGAATGCCGGGCTGGCCGGCAACATCGGTGCCCAGATCGCCATGCGTTTCCGGACCTACCTGGACTACGGCCGCAAGCGCATCATTCTCGAGCCGTCGCCGATGTTCGACACGCCATTCGACCGCGCATTCAGTGGACTCGCGCTTCGCGCGCTCGGCGACGACTTCCGGACGTTTCGGGTGATCGACGTGCTCGAGGACTCACCGGCCTCCGATGCCGGCGTCCAGGTGGGCGACATCCTCACCTCCATCGACGAGACTCCCGCAGCCGGCCTCACGATGTTCCGTATCAGCGAGCTGTTCGACGTGGCGCGCACGTACACACTGGGCATTCGTCGCGGTGCCGAATCGCTGACGCTCCGGTTGACGACGAGAAAGATGATTTGAACCTTGGAGGCTCCCCTGAGTGACATTGACGCCCAGGCCATCGCGGCGGCGCGTGCGCACCTCGCGCCCTGCCTCGAACGCACGCCCCTCGTGCGTGCCACGGCAGAGGGCACGCCCGGCCGCACCATCTATCTGAAGAATGAAACCGTTCTGCCGACGGGCTCGTTCAAGGTCCGCGGCGCCGTTCACGCATTGAAGACGGCGATCGCGCGCGGGGCCGTCACGGAAGTAGTGGCGGCCAGCACCGGCAATCACGGAGCGGCCGTCGCCTACGCCGGCAGGATGCTGGGCGTGCCGGCCCGGATCTTCGTGCCCGAACGGCCGAATCCCGTCAAGGCACGGCGCATCAGGGAGCTCGGTGCCGCGCTGATTGAAGGCGGCCGCGATCTCACGGAGGCCATAGACGCGGCGCAGGACGAGATCACCCGTACCGGTGCGTTGTTCCTTCACGATGCGTCGAGCGCTGACATTCCCGCCGGCACCGCCACCATCGGCGCGGAGATTCTGGAAGAGCTGCCGTCCGTTGATGAAGTGTACGTGCCTGTCGGCGACACCGCGCTCATTCGAGGTGTCGCCGCTGCGTTGCGGCACGCGCCTCGGCGGATTCGGATCATCGGCGTCGTCGCGGAGACGGCTCCGGCGTACTTCCTGTCCTGGAAGAGCGGCGAGGTGATCGAGACCTCGACGGCCGATACCATCGCCGACGGGCTGGCCGTGCGGCGGCCGCTGGCCCACAACGTCGCCGCGATCAGGAACCTGGTCGATGACATCGTCACCGTCAGCGAACGCGACATGCTGGACGCCATTGCATGGGTGCGCGCGGTGGCCGGGATTCTGACGGAACCGTCGGGGGCTGCATCGGTGGCCGCCTGGAGGCAGGGCGGGGATGCGGGGCGACACCAGAGTCCCGTGACAGTCGCGCTTCTCACCGGAGGAAATATCTCGCCGGAAATCGAGGGCCGATTGCCTGTATAAGGAAGGGAATCCATGACGCGCGCCGACATCGTCGCCATGATCGAACGGCATCGACTGGCCTTTGCGAGCCGTGACGCTCGAGCGCTTGCGGCGGGCCACGCGGAGAATGGCACGTTCGAAAGCCAGGCGGCGGGGGTGGTGCGCGGCCGGCCGGCCATTCAGGGTGTGTACGAATACTGGCTCAAGGCATTTCCCGACCTGGGGTTCACCTGGCGCGAGCCTGTGATTGACGGCGATCGGGTCTCGCTCTTCTGGCATTTCACGGGCACGCTGGCGGGTGATTTTTTCGGGCCCGCGCAACCGGGCACGCACGTGGAGTTTTCCGGCGCCGGTGAATACCTGGTGTCGCCTGAGGGCATCGTCTCTGCCCGGCACGTCTTTGATTTCACGGGCGCGCTCGTCAGCGCAGGCGTCCTGAAGGTCAAGCCGGCCCAGTAGATCGGGCGCTCGCTCGGCTCGCGATCCAGTCCGCGGCTATCGTCACCGCGCGTTCCACGGAATCTGCGCCGTCCTTCCGCTTCACGACCAGCGAGTGATCGCCGCCATCGATGAGATGGAGTGTCGCAGCCGGCAGGCCCGCTGCGAGCGCCTGCATTTCATCGGGCGTACCGAACGGATCGCGCGTGCCGTGGAGGAACAGCATCGGCACGTCGATCTTCGGCAGATGTTCGTCACGGCGCTTCTGCGGCTGGTTCGGCGGGTGCAGGGGATAGCCGAAAAAGATCAGACCCGAGGGCACTGGATCGAAGCCGTTCTGTGCGGCGACCTGCGAAGCCATCCTGCCGCCCATCGACTTGCCCGCGGCGTAGAAGGGCGGCGTCGCGTCGCGCGTCAGATCGGCCCACACCTTGGCATAGTGCGCCTCGAGCACTGGCGCGCGGTCCGGCGCGCTTCTCCCGGCGTCGATATACGGGAAGTTGAACGTCAGCGCCTGGAGCCCGTGAGATGCGAACGCGCGCACCACGCGCCGCATCCAGGGATGGTCCTGGCCCGCGCCCGCGCCATGGGCGAGGACGAGGGTGCCGGCGCGTAAGGTCATGGGCGAATTGTAAGGGACTGGTGCTGAGGGACGGAGATCGGGAGGGACGGAGGTCGGGCGCTTCACACGGAGACACGGAGGGCACGGAGGAGTTGTCGGGCTGCCGCGGAGGCGACCGAGAAGGTTGCATCCAGCATATCCACGCATATACATTTGTGGATATGCAAGCGGCGGCGCTGTTGCGGCTGCTCGGAGACCCTACCAGGTTGCGGCTGCTCCGGGTGCTGGCGGCCGATTCGCTGAACGTGTCGGAGCTGACCGGCGTGCTGGGTGTGGCGCAGTCCGGAGTGTCCCGCCATCTGGGCCTGTTGAAGGACGCGGGCCTGGTCGCCGAGGACCGTGCCGGCGCATTTGCCTGGTACCGCCTGTCCGACGCGTTTGCCGACGGCGGGGGCTCGATGGCGCCGCTTCGCGCGTGGCTCGATGAAGAGTTCAGGCGCTCCACGCCCGAGACGCGCGGGGACGATGGGCGGCTGGAGGAAGTACGGCGGCTGCGGAAGGAAAACTTTTCGGTGCATGCGCTGTCGGGTGACGAGCGGCGGCAGCTGGTGCCGGGCCGGAGTTGGGCCGCCTGGGCGCGGGCGCTGGGGCTTCTGATGCCTGCGCTCGACGTGGCCGACCTCGGATGCGGCGAGGGCTATCTGACGCTCGAAGCCGCGCGATGGGCCAGGCGGGTGGTCGCCATCGATCGATCGAAGGACGTGCTGGCGCGTGGCAAGGCGCTCGCGGTCAGGCGGAAGCTGAGGAACATCACCTGGAAGCGCGGCGATCTGGAGAAGCTGCCGATCCCGGACGGATCAATCGACGTCGCGCTGCTGTCGCAGGCGCTTCACCACGCGGACCACCCCGAACGCGCGCTCGCCGAAGCGCACCGCATCCTGCGGCCGGGCGGCCGGGTGCTCGTGCTGGACCTGCGCGAGCACGACGAGGGATGGGTCAGGAGCAAGCTCGGCGATCGCTGGCTCGGCTTCAGCGACGCCCGTCTCGACCGGCTCATGAAAGCTGCCGGCTTTGTGAAGACCGTCGTGCGCGTCGGCGCCCGGCGGGAAAACGATCCGTTCACGGTGCTCATCGCGAGCGGGGAACGACAGGAACTGGAGAAGTGATGGACGTCAGGGACAGGCTCGACCAATTGCTCGCACAGCGCATCCTGATTCTGGACGGGGCGATGGGCACGATGATCCAGCGGCACAAGCTGGAGGAGAAAGACTTTCGCGGCGCGCGGTTTGCGTCGCACCCGCACGACCTCAAGGGCAACAGCGACGTGCTCGTGCTGACGCGGCCCGATGTGATCGGCAGCATTCACCGGGAGTACCTGGAAGCTGGTGCCGACATCATCGAGACGAACTCGTTCAACGCGCAGAAGATCTCGCAGGCTGACTATGCCTTTGAGCCGTACTGCTACGAGATCAACGTCGAAGCGGCGAAGCTCGCGCGGGCGGCCGCCGACGAGTACACGGCGCGCACGCCCGACCGGCCGCGTTTCGTGGCCGGGTCGATTGGCCCGGCCAACCGGACGCTGTCGATCTCTCCAAACATCAACAATCCTGCCGAGCGCGCTATCACGTTCGACCAGCTGAAGGACGCGTACGCGGAGCAGGTCCGAGGGCTCATCGACGGCGGATCCGACGTGCTGCTCGTGGAAACGATCTTCGACACCCTCAATGCGAAGGCCGCGCTCGTGGCGGTGGACGAGGTGTTCGAGGAGAAGGGCGCGCGGCTGCCGATCATGATTTCGGTGACGATCACCGACCGCAGCGGCCGGACGCTGTCGGGCCAGACGCTGGAGGCGTTCTATCTCTCGATCGAGCGCGCGCGGCCCTGGTGCGTGGGCCTCAACTGCGCGCTGGGCGCCAGGGAGATGCGCCCGCACCTGGCCGAGCTCGCGCGGCTCGCGGACAGCTGGGTGAGCGTGTATCCGAACGCCGGCCTGCCGAACGCGTTCGGCGAGTACGACGAGCTGCCGCCGGAAACCGCGTCGCTGCTGAAGGAGTTCGCCGATAGCCAGCTGGCCAACATCATTGGTGGCTGCTGCGGCACGACGCCGGCGCACATCGGCGCCACCGTCGAGGCCCTGAGAGATGTGGCGCCTCGACGCCGACCCGAAGTGCGAAGTTCGACGTTGGAAGTTCGAAGCGAGGGGCCGGACGTTCGAACTTCGAACGTCGCACTTCGCACGTTCACGCGCTTGTCCGGCCTCGAACCCCTGACCATCAGGCCTGACAGCAACTTCCAGATGATCGGCGAGCGGACGAACGTCACCGGCTCCAAGAAGTTTGCGCGGCTGGTGAAGGACGGCAACTGGACCGAGGCGGCAGCCGTGGCGCTGGAGCAGGTCCGTGGCGGCGCCAACATCATCGACGTGAACATGGACGAAGGCATGCTCGATTCGGAGCAGGCGATGACCACGTTCCTGAACTACATCGCCACGGAGCCCGAGATCGCGCGTGTACCGGTGATGATTGACAGCTCGAAGTGGTCGGTCATCGAGGCCGGCCTGAAATGCGTGCAGGGCAAGTCGGTCGTCAATTCCATCTCACTCAAGGAGGGCGAAGCCGATTTCCTGCACAAGGCCCAGCTCGTGCAGCGCTACGGCGCGTCGGTCGTGGTGATGGCGTTCGACGAACAGGGCCAGGCCGACACGATCGAGCGCAAGGTCGCGATTTCGCATCGCGCGTACCGCCTGCTGACGGAAAAGGCCGGATTCGATCCTTCGGACATCATCATCGACCCCAACATCCTGGCTATCGCCACGGGACTGGAAGAGCACAACGACTACGCCATCAACTTCATCGAGGCCACGCGACAGATCAAGGCCACCTGTCCGGGCGTCAAGATCAGCGGCGGCGTCAGCAATCTCTCCTTTGCCTTCCGCGGCAACGATGTCGTCCGCGAAGCGATGCACTCGGCGTTCCTGTATTACGCGATCAAAGCCGGCATGGACATGGGCATCGTCAATGCCGGGCAGCTGATCGTGTACGAAGACATTCCGGCGGAGCTGCTCGAGCACGTCGAGGACGTGCTGTTCAACCGGCGGCCGGATGCCACCGAGCGGCTCGTGCAGCTGGCCGATCGCGTCAAGGGCGCCGGCACGAAACGCGAGCACGACCTGGCCTGGCGGGAGAAGCCCGTGGAGGAGCGCCTCGCCCACGCCCTGGTACACGGCGTGGTGGACTTCATCGAACCGGACACCGAAGAGGCCCGGCAGAAGCTGCCCCGGCCCCTCGACGTGATCGAAGGGCCGCTGATGGACGGCATGAAAATCGTCGGCGACCTCTTCGGCGCCGGCAAAATGTTTCTGCCCCAGGTGGTGAAGAGCGCACGCGCGATGAAGCGCGCCGTCGCCTATCTCGAGCCCTACATGGAAGCCGAGAAGGACGCCGCGTCCATCGCGAACCCGGGCGCACGCCGGCAGGCGAACGGCAAGGTGCTGCTTGCCACCGTCAAGGGCGACGTCCACGACATCGGCAAGAACATCGTGGGCGTGGTCCTGGGTTGCAACAACTACGAGGTGATCGACCTGGGCGTGATGGTTCCGCTCGACAAGATTCTGAGCGAGGCCGCCGACCGCCAGGCGGACATCATCGGCCTGTCAGGTCTGATTACGCCGTCCCTCGACGAGATGGTGATCGTTGCAAAGGAAATGGAGCGGCGCCAGTTGAAGACGCCGCTGCTCATCGGCGGCGCCACCACCAGCAAGCAGCACACGGCTGTGAAGGTCGCGCCGGAGTACTCGGGGTCTACCACGCACGTGCTGGATGCCTCGCGGGTAGTGGACGTCGTCTCCAGCCTGCTGAGCGACCGTATGCGTGACGGCTTCGTGGCTGCGACGCGCGCCGAGCAGGAAGAGATGCGCGCGAAGTACGGGCAGAAGCGCGCCAAGGTGCTGCTGACGCTCGACCAGGCGCGAGCGAACTCGCTGAAGTCAGACTGGGACACTCTCGAAATCCCCGTCCCCTGGTTCGTCGGCCGCCGCATCGTCGAACCGACGGTGCAGGATCTGGTGCCGTACATCGACTGGCAGTTCTTCTTCACCGCGTGGGAGTTGAAGGGCCGCTTTCCGGCGATCCTGCAAGATCCGACGATTGGCGCGGCCGCTCGCGACCTGTACAAGCACGCGCAGGAGATATTGGGCCGCATCATCAAGGAAAAGCGGTTCACGCCGCGCGGTGTCTACGGATTCTGGCCGGCGAACGCGATCGGCGACGACGTGGTGGTCTACAAGGACGATGCGCGCCGGACGGAGATCGCGCGATTCCCGATGCTCCGTCAGCAGGAACCCATCGCCGACGGAAGGCCGAACAGATCGCTTGCCGACTTCGTTGCGCCAAAGGACTCGATGGCGCCCGACTACATTGGCGCCTTCGCGGTAACCGCCGGCATCGGCGTGGAGCCACTCGTGAAGGAATACGAAGCGCAGGGCGACGACTACAGCGCCATTATCGTGAAGGCACTCGCCGATCGGCTGGCAGAGGCGTTTGCGGAGTATCTGCATGCGCAGGCGCGCAAGGACTGGAACTACGGCAAGGACGAGGTCTTGACGAATGACGACCTGGTTGCCGAGAACTACCGCGGCATTCGTCCGGCCTTTGGCTACCCCGCGTGTCCGGATCACACCGAGAAGCGCACGTTGTTCGAGCTGCTCGACGCGCCGGCCGTCGGCATTCACCTGACCGAGACCTGCGCGATGATGCCGGCGGCATCTGTCAGCGGGCTGTACTTCAGCCATCCGCAGGCGAAGTACTTCAATGTGGGCCGCATCGGTCGCGACCAGCTCGAGGACTATGCGCGCCGTAAGGGCATGAGTCTCGAAGAGGCCGAACGGGCGCTGGCGCCGAACCTGTAGGCGCCATCATTTATTCAGCGTTCCTTCACGACGGAGCGGTCCCGTGTATGTATCGTGGATACATGCAGAGATACCTTCGCACGCTTCTGTTCGTTCTCCTGTCGTTCGGGTTTGTACCCGAAGCGGTCGCGCAGGCCCGGGCCGAGGCGACACCCATCCGATTCTCCGCCGCAGGTGGGTTCAACATTTCCCGGTTGACGTTTCCGCTACCGGCCGTCGAGGATCTGCCGTTCGCAGGCATCGACGTGGACAATGGTTCCCGCATCGGCCTCGTCGCCGGTGGTCTCGTGGATTTCCGCGTGGCGCCTGGCATCGGTGTGCTCACGGGCGGCCTGCTGAGCACGCGCGGAGGCACACTGAAGATCGACCTGTCGGATCTTCCGGAACTGCCGGAACTTCCGCCTCCCGCAGAGTTCCCCGGCGGGACGTTCGAGATGGACCTGCGCATGCTGTACGTGGATGTCCCGATGTTTCTGACAGCCGGAATCGCGCGCTGGGGCGAGCAGCGAGTCGAGGTGATCGGCGGCGGCATGCTCGGCCTGAAAGCCGATGCCCGGGTCAAAGTGAAGTTCGCGGGAATTTCCGCAGACGAGTCATTCGACAACGAGCTGCCTGCTGTTGACTTTGGCCTCTCCGCCGGCGGCCGGTACAGCTGCGGCCACATCTTCGCCGCCGCGTACTACACATGGGGCCTGACCGATCTGACAGAAAACGATTCGCCAGATCCGATCAGGCACCGGTACCTGACGGTGATCGGCGGATGGAGGTTCTAGAAAGTTCGAAGTGAGAAGTTCGAACTTACTTGCCTAGCGCCTGCAGCGCCGCGCGCTGGCCCTGGGCCATGGCACCGGTCGCGCTCTGATGGCCGCCGAGCTCGGAGTGCCCGATCGCGATGCGGCCATAGCCCTTGGCCACGACCTCGCGCGCGGCGGGCTGGCCGTTGCGGCCGTAGTAGAAACCGGGCGGCTGCACCACACGCGCGTGGCCCCATCTGTTCAGGACAATGCCGGCGATATCCCGGCGCGCATCGAAGCCGAACGGCGCAAACATGGCCGTCATGCGCCGGCGAATCAGGCGCTCGAAGTCGGCATAGCTGGTTTCCAGGAGTCGCTTGCGTCCCAGTGACAACTGTTCGGCCAACGGCTTGCCCGCGGTGTACAGGCCCATGTAGAAGGTCAGCACCGCGGGATCGTCGGGCGTCATCGGCGCGGGCTTCGCGCCGCCCGTGACCATCGGACGTCGGATATTGCACGAGAACCCGAACTCATCGTCGAACCAGCGGACGCAGGGGGCGCCCAGCTCGTGCAGGAAGCGCCAGTTGTCCAGCGCCACGTTCACCACCAGGGCGGGTGCGTGCTGGAACGTTGCATACGCTGCCTTGATGTCGGCGGGGAGGTCGGCGAGCACGGCGCGCGACATCATGCCGCCCGAGGCCATCACCGCGTTGCGCGCCTTCACGGCATACGGGCGGCCGTTCTGCTCGTATGCGACGACGACGTGCTCGCCGTCGGCTGGGGATTGGGCGTGTGTCACCCGAAAGACCGTGGCGCCCAGGCGGATTCGCGTGCTCTGTCCTTTGCGATCGAGGGCGGCGAAATTCACACGGCCGTTGTGCACGCCTTCAAGCCCGGGCGCGCCGCTGTAGCCGTCGGGCACCAGCCACTTCACGAAGTGCTGGGCATAGAACGCGTTGCCCCCCGGAAACGACTGCGGCAGCGGGCCGGTCTGCGAGCGCACGCGCGACACGCCGGGCATGCCAATCTGCTGCGCGGCGAACGCCGAAATGGCATCCGGCGCCGAGCCGTTGATGAGGCCGACGATCGGCGCAGCCAGGCGGGTGACCTCGGGCCGAAGCGTCATCTCGCGCTCCAGGTACTCCGCGTAGGTCATCGTGTCGAGCTTCCGCCGGAATTCCTCGGTGGTGTCGCCATTGGTGCGTCGCCAGCGCAGCAGATCGGCGCGCACCTCGGGAGAGAACGGTGTGTCCGCCAGGTCGTTGCGCCACATGTTCTTGACCCACATGGGCTTCGCGGCCCCGCTGGACCGATCGAAGTAATACGCGACATCCACCTGCTGCTCGTTCACGCCGTCCATGTGCGCGTAGTTGTCGAGCGGAATCTTCAGCCCGCCGACCGACGCGTCCACGTCCTGGTACGAGAACGACCGGGGCAGGCCGAAGTCCGTCCAGGCCTCGCTCGCGATCGACGTGCCGCCCTCGCGCGGGACGCCGAACTGATTCGAGGCCTGCGGACCAACGATCCGTACGCCGCGTACCTGGAACTCGTTCTGTTTGGCGCCGCCGCCGAAGATCGGATGGTTCTCGAGCACGAGGCAGGACTTCGTGCGGCCGGAGGACTTCGCTACCGTGTACGCCGCCGCGAGGCCTGCGATGCCGCCGCCCACCACGACCACGTCATAGATCTCGCCCGTGTCCGCAATGGACACACCCGCCTTCGTATAGACGCCGTCACGGACGCGATGCGCGGCATCGAGCACCGGCTTGGTGTTGCCGTTCGATCGCGCGTAGTCACCGGTGCCGCCGAATCCGGTCAACGTATCGGACCCGGTCTGCTCCGCACCTTCGGCCCGCGCCCACGCCGGCGCCACGGACGAGAGCAGTGCGCCTCCCACACCAAGGAGCGCGGCGTTCAGAAAATCCTTGCGCGTGATGGTCGCATCGAGAGCAAGGTCGCGGTCTTCGGACATGGGGAGAGTATAGAATCGCCCGAATGTCTTCGTCGCCCGTCTGGGCTGCCGGTGTCTGCGCCGGTCTCCATGCCGCCGGCTCACACCACGTCGTCTATGTGCCCGACAATCCGCTGTCTCATGTGCTTCGCGAGCTCACGGCGAACTATCCCGACGTCGTCACGACGATTGCGACACGCGAGGAAGAGGCCTTCGGAATTGCCGCGGGCCTCTATCTCGGCGGAAAGCGGCCGACCGTGATGCTTCAGTCGAGCGGTCTTGGAAACTCACTCAACGCGCTCACGTCGTTGTTCGTGCCCTACCAGATTCCGGCGCTCATTCTCATCAGCATGCGTGGTGACGCCAACGAGTGGAATGCCGCGCAGGTGCCGATGGGCCGAGCGGTGGCGCCCATTCTGGACGCGATCGAGATACCGAACGTCACCGCGATGTCCGCGGAGGCAGTAGCCGACACCGTGGCGGTGGTCGGCAAGACCGCATTTGGAACGCGACGCGCGGGCGCCTGCCTTCTGCCGCGCCGCATCACCGTGCCCGCCCCAGGGGTCATCGCATGACGCGCCTCGATGCCACGCGCAGCATGGTGAGCTGGTTCGGCGATCGCCCCGTGATCGCGAGTCTTGGGCATCCGGCATACGACCTCTTCGCCGCCTGCGATCGGCCGTCTAACTTCTATACATGGGGCAGCATGGGCCTCGCGTCATCGATCGGACTCGGGCTTGCGATGGCGCAGCCAGACAAGCGCGTGATCGTGCTCGACGGTGACGGCTCGCTGCTGATGAACCTGGGGTCGCTCGCGACCATCGGCTGGATCCAGCCCAACAACCTGGTCGTCGTCGTGTGGGACAACGGCGTGTACGGCACCACTGGCGGACAAGACACCGCCACCGTGCACGGAACGAACCTCGCCGGCGCCGCGACGGCCATGGGCATCAGCAATGTGGCGACCGCCGAGACCATCGACGGTCTGGCGCGTGTGCTGGAGCGTGTAGAAGCAGAACCCGGTCCCTGGGTCGTCGTCGCCAGGGTCACCGAGAACTCGCCCGCGGTAAAACCGCCGCTCGACTGCGTGTACATCAAGCAGCGATTCATGGCTGCGATCGGATCGCCGGAAGCTGCGACGATTGGGGGAACGGCATGAGGCTGATGAGCTTCGAGCGTTCAAGGTTCCAGGTTCAGGGTTCAAGGTTCAAGGTTCCCGGTTCCCCGTCGTGGGTTCCCCGTTCAAGTTCCGAGTGCTGGTTCAGGTGCTGAGAGAAGTGTTCGAACGAGGACCGGACGCTGAATCGTACCCGAACCCGGAACCGAGGAAGGTTCCGGGTTCCCCGTTCCGGGTCGAAGGTTCCCGGTTCAAGTTCCGGGTGCCGGTTCAGGTGCTCAGAGGAGTGTCCGAACCTGAACCCGCAACCCTGAACCGTACCCGGAACCCCGGAACCTCGGAAC
>JADMIO011485849.1_pt1 | contig 54732 bp, 46 predicted proteins | sample 8958161 | NCBI WGS metagenome assembly JADMIO01 (sample SAMN16585339, study PRJNA669376) | soil metagenome | isolation source: Crop rotation soil | place: USA: Cullars Rotation, Alabama | collected 2011
CGCGACAACTTGTCCACGTGGAATTCTAAGCTTAGGATCCCAATGTGCTGGAAAGCAACGCCGCCCGCGCGCGATCAACATCACCTGCGTTCAACGCATCGCGCACCTGAGCGGCGGCTGCGCCAAGCGCACGAATACTGAAGGTCGTCTTCAATAACAGCGCTTGGCAGAAAACGCCAAGTAGAGGCCAGCTTGCAATAGCACGCATGAGGACGAGGGTCGCGGCGGCGAAAAGCGATGGGACGACGAGCGCAATGCAGCTGCCGAACACAAACTGCGCCATTGCTCCCGTTTTGGGCGCGAGCCTCACGAGAGTTGAAATCAGCCTTCCCATCCACACGACCGGATGCCACCGATTCGGCGGTTCCCCGATGACGACGTCGAGCACGATCGCGAGGGTGAAGACCAGCAGATGCGGAGCACCATCGAGCAGCGTCACACGGCACCACTGACACCGGCCGATTGGAAGGTCGACATCTCACTCAGAATGCGACTGGCTGCGTCCAACAAGGGTAGCGCCAACACCGCTCCGGTTCCTTCGCCGAGACGCAAGGACAAATCCAGCAAGGGCTCCAACCCCAGCTCTCGTAGTGCAAAGTCATGACCTGGCTCGGTCGAGCGATGGCCGGCGATCATGAAATGTGTGCTGTCCGGGGCAAGCGCGACAGCGGCGAGAGCGGCGGCGCCGGCGATGAAGCCATCGAGGACGATAGGCAGCCGCTCGAGCGCCGCGCCCAGGATCAATCCGGTGAGCCCGGCGATTTCGAATCCTCCCAAACAAGCGAGCACATCCAGCGGGCGCAGCCGGTCGACCGCGTGGATAGCCAAAGCAAGGTGAATGGCGGCGAGCTTCCGCGCAAATGCATCATCGCCGATTCCCGTCCCGCGGCCGGTCACTTCTTCCGGAACACGGCGAGTAAACACCGTCGTCAGTGCAGCCGCCGCAGTACTATTGCCGATACCCATGTCGCCGGTGGCGAGCACGCGCATTCCGCCAGCGGCGAGCTCTCGAGCGATATCGATTCCGGCTACAATTGCTGCCTCGACGTGCTCGCGGGTCATGGCGGGGCCCACGGTGAAATCGGCAGTACCGGGAGCAATGGCGCGGCGGTAGACGCTTGAAGGCCAACAAGGATCGCCAACAACGCCCATATCTACGATGACGGTCTCGGCTTGCATCTGCCGCGCCAGCACATTGATCGCCGCCCCACCCGCAGCGAAATTGAGCACCATCTGCGCGGTAACCTGTTGGGGATACGCGCTAACCGCTTGTGCGGTCACACCATGGTCCGCGGCCATGATGACGACGGCGCGCGGACGGGTATCGAAATCGCAGCTTCCGAAGATTCCCGCGAGCTTGACCGCGAGCGCCTCGATTCTCCCCAGGCTGCCGCGTGGCTTGGTTTTCTCGTCGAGCCGGGTGGCCGCGACGCGCGCGGGCGCCGGATCGGGCGCAGTAATCCGCGACAACGTCCGCTCCAGTAAAGGTCGGCTCATGGCGACGTCTTGGCGCAGATCGCCTGCCCGGCAATCATCAAGTAAACCTCATCCGCGAGTTGCGCGACGCGTTGATTGAGCAGGCCGGCGTAATCGCGGAATTCCCGTGCGAGCGCGTTAGCCGGGACGATTCCGCATCCCACTTCATTACTGACCAGAACGACGGGGCATGCGCATCGACCGAGCGCCGAAAGCAACTCGGCAATGGCCGACTCAGTGTCTGCAACACGGCTCTGTACGTTCGCCAGCCAAAGCGTCAGACAGTCGACGACGACAACTGAGTCGGCCTCTCGCTCCAGCACCGATGCAATCGTTAGCGGCTCTTCGACGGTGCGCCAGGTCGATCCACGCTGCTGCCGGTGCCGCTCAATGCGGGCCAACATCTCGTCGTCCCGCGCCTCAGCGGTGGCGAGAAATACGCGACTGCCGCTCAGGGCTGCAGCTTTGTTCAAAGCGAAATCACTTTTGCCCGAGCGTGCTCCACCGAGCACCAGAATGATTCTGGCCATCAATGCACCGTCCCAAGCAAACCGAGCGCGAGTGTCTCGGCGATTTCGCTAGCCGCCCCGAGGACGTCGCCGTTGATGCCGCCGAAGAGTCTGAACGCCACCCATCGCAGCAAAGCTGCGGTGACCATCGCTGCCGATATCAGCGTCAGCCCGCTGGGGCCGGCGATCAGAGATGTCGCGATCACTAACGTTGCGGTCGCACATGCGAGGACAAAGCCGTCGAGCGAGCGGACGAACTGATGACCGAGACCCTCAGGCCGTGCCGAATGGGAATGAAACGCGGTCAAGAGGATGGCGAAACGGCCGATTGCCGGTGCCATGATTAATGCGCGGACACGATTTGGTCCGACCATAGAAGCAACGGCGAACAGCTTGGCGCTAACCACCAGGATCAAAGCGAGTGCGCCGAAACTACCGACCGCTTCGTCCCTCAAGATCCGCAGGCGATCCTGGACGGACGAGCCGCCGAAGGCGTCGCACATATCGGCCAGCCCATCGTAGTGAAGACCGCCGCATAATATTGCCAGGAAGGCAACGGTGCCTGTGCTTCGCAGCGCCGGCGCTGCCACGCCGAGCACATGGTCGGCGACGGCAGCCAGCATGCCGATCGCGAGGCCGACGACAGGAAACATCGACGCACCGCATGAGGCACGCGGTGCAGCCACCGGCAAGATCGTGAGGAACCGAACCGCTGCATACACCTCGTCGAGCGCTCGCCGTCGAATCATCTCGATCATGCCGGTGGGTTGGTGGCGCAGCGTTCGTCCTGCCAACGAGCCACACCAATTTCGACGGCCGCAACCACCGCTTTGCCGATGAGATGTCCCGTTAACGTGTGTTTGCCAACGTACCTCACGCTCGTCCCGTGGACTGGCGCGGCAACGACGATGCAGTCGGTACCGGTTCCGGTCGCCGGTTTCCCCGAGATGCGACTGCCAATTCCCGACTCGACGAGCGCGAGTGTTCGAGCTTCGGCGGCCATCGCCAAGGTTTCGACTAATGCCTCGTCACTCAATCTCACAGAGATCGAGCACAGGAGGTTGATGGTGCCGATCTGGGCGGTCGGCCCAACCGGGTCACCGACGCGCAACGCGTTACCGAGGCCTACAGTAGCGATGCATTGCACCGCGACGTCATGGAGCCGCTCTTCGACTCTGACGTACGAGCGTACATCGCGACTCGTCATCATTGCGACGGCGTCCGAAAGACCGAGCTTCGCGAGTCTTCGGCGAAGCAAACTGCGGGGTTGAATCGGTGGTCGGAGCTCGCTCTCGTCTACTTGATGCCAGACCACGGTACTGGCGCGCGTGCGCCCGCCGCCCACTATGGCCCAGCTCAACATCTCCCGCGGTGCGGGATATTCGACGATGAGCCATCTTCCGCTACATTTAATTGATGATGACGGACATTCGGAACGGAGCGATCGATCGTCGTTAGCGCTCGATGCGATCATGCCAATGTAATTCCTTGATCGAGCGGCGAGGACCGTTGTCGCCGAAATTGTTCGCATGTGTCGACAAAGGACGCGGCAGCCGAATGATTCGAAGCCCAATGCGCATGGACGTACGAGGCCAGCACGTTGCCGCAGTGATAGCCCTCCCTATAAACGTGGTCGCCCCGGCGGCGGCGCACAGTGTAAATACGCGCCACATGCTCAGGCACATCTAAGAGCTGCGAATAGCGAAATTCGTGTCCGCGAAACCGTAACCCGGCCATGCCCAATAGCGACGATTGCTGCGTCTCTACTTCGACGTAACCCAACGCCTGCAACGAATTGTGCATGACTGCTTCGGCCGGAATGATGCCGACCATCGGAAAGAACTGGCCGTCGAGCGTCCGAATCGCGCGCGTGAGATACATCAGTCCGCCACATTCGGCGTAGACCGGCCCGCCCGCCGCGGCGAATCTCCTCACGGCGGCGCGCATCGAGTCATTGCGCGATAGCTCATTGCCGTAGACTTCCGGATAACCGCCGCCCAGATAGAGGCCATCAACCTCGGGCAGCGCGGAATCGTGAACCGGAGAAAAATGAACGATGACGGCGCCAAGTTGCTCAAGCCGCCGCAGATTATCTTCGTAATAGAAATGAAAGGCCTCGTCGTACGCCACCCCGATGCGACAACGCGGGCTGGTTGCCGCCATTCGCGATGAGTGGCGGCTGGCGCAGGGCAACGGCGCACACTCGCGTGCAACCTTAAGGATTGCGTCAATATCGAGCCATTCGGTTACTTGCGTTGCCCAATCGTTGAAGAGCTTATCCGGAATCGCCCGCTCGTCTGCGGTTCGGAGACCTAAATGTCGCTGCGGAAATGACATGGCTGGAGTCGAAGGCAAGCCACCGAGAACCGGCGGAATCGAGACCGCCTCCCGCAACAGGTTCAGATGTCCCTTGCTGCCAACGCGGTTACAGATAATGCCGCGAATGTTCAGGGCCGGGTCGAAGTCCCTGATCCCGCGGACCACTGCCGCGAGCGTGCGAGCGATGCCCGCCGCGTCCACTGCAACCAACACGGGAGCCTCGAGCCACTTGGCGATCTCCGCCGTCGATCCCGCTTCCGCTTTCGGCGAGGCCCCATCGAACAATCCCATGACACCTTCGATCACAGCGATATCGGCATTGCGCGCGACACTTGCAAAGGTGTCGATCACTGCGTCGCGTCCCATCATCCAACCGTCGAGGTTGTGCGAGCGTGTCCCCGCCGCGCGGTAGTGATAGGTCGGGTCGAGATAGTCCGGGCCACATTTGAATACCGCCACTTTCAATCCGCGCGCCCGCAATGCACCGATCAGGCCAACCGCGATCGTGGTCTTACCTACGCCGCTGGCCGTACCCGCGATCACGATGCGGGGAGTAACAGTTCGCTCCGTCATTAGAAATCAATTCCGATTTGAGCCGGGACTCCGCCATCGAACGGATGTTTGATGGCCGTCATTTCCGTCACCAGATCGGCAAGCGCGAGCAATTCCTGCGGAGCGTGCCGCCCGGTCACGATTACGTGTACGTGCACGGGACGTTCGCGAAGCGCGGTGATGACGTCCGCAATATCAATGAAATCGTACAGCAGGCAGTAGGTAAGCTCGTCCAGTATGACGATATCGTGCTCACCGCTCGAAATAAGATCCTTCGCCGCCTGCCACGCCTCGCGGGCCGCTTTGCGGTGAGCTCCCAGATCGTCGCCCTCCCACGTGAACCCCTGCCCCATCACGCGGAAATCGAGATTGGGGAGAGTGGCAGCGAACAGTCGCTCACCGGTTTTCCATTTGCCTTTGATGAACTGGACTACGCCTACGCGCAGGCCGCGGCCGAGCGCGCGAAAGACAATCCCGAGCGCGGCGGTGGTCTTACCTTTACCTTGCCCCGTATATATGACGATGAGACCGCGTCTCTTCTCGGTGTGGGCATGTTGTTCGGTGCGCTCGCTCTCTTGGGGAGCGGTGGCCGGCGGACGGAGCTTATCCGTAAGCTCGCCTGACGGTGGCTCGCCCCAGCGATTTGAAAAGACGAGCTGATCGAGCGCAAGCTTCGGCAACCAACCCGCGGCTGCAAGCATCGGCTGTTCGGGAAATCGCTCGACGTAACCGAGGCACAGATACGCGACGGGTAACACGTGCGGCGGAATGCCGAGCAATCTCCTGAGCTCGTCCGGCTCGAGAATGCTCACCCAACCGACGCCGATTCCCTCCGCGCGAGCTGCCAACCAGATGTTCTGGACCGCGGCACAGGTGCTGTAGATATCGGTATCGCGAATGGTGTTGCGGCCGATGATGGCCGGGCCGAAGCGCTCGCGGTCGCAGGTGACACAAAGGTTGATCGGGGCCTCGAGAATTCCGTGCAGCTTGAAGTTGAGATATTGCTGCTGACGCTCGGCGGAGAACGCACTTGCCGCTCGAGCTCGCTCCTTCTCTACGTGATCGTGGACGGATGCGCGAAGCTCCTCATCCTCGACGACGATGAAGTTCCATGGCTGAGAGAAGCCGACCGACCCGGCTTGGTTGCCAGCGGAGAGAATACGACTCAAAGTTTCAGCCGGAATCGGGTGGGATAGAAACGATCGCATGTCGCGACGGCGCGCAATCGCCTCATAGACACCGCGCCGCCAGGATTGCGGAAACGAGTTGCTGTTCATCTCGAGCTACACGTGAATACCGCAGACGCGCGGATACTTACTTTGTAGCGCCATCTGATGGCGCAAGTTGACGACCTCGCCGACGATGATCGTAGCCGGAGCAGTGCGATCGATATCGCCAAGTCTGTCGGAAAGATCGCCGATGGTTCCAATCACAACTCGCTGCTCAGGTGTGGTGGCGGAAGCGACATAGGCCGCGGGGGTGTGAGGTGAGCGGCCACTCGCGATCAATCGATCGAGATTCTCCCGCAGCTTATGAGCAGCCATGAACAGGACGATGGTTTCACCGTCGCTGGCAGCCTCGGCGCGGTGTCCGGTAAGAAACGTAACGCGCGATGCGTACTGGCGATGGGTGAGTGGAATGCCCGCATAGGCGGCGACACCGAAGGCAGCGGAAATTCCCGGTATCACCTCGAAGGGAATCGCGGCGTCGTTGAGCTCCTGGAGCTCCTCTGCGCCTCTGCCGAAAAGGAACGGATCGCCCGATTTGAGCCGAGCGATGACCGCCCCGTTGCGCGCACGCTCTAAAACGTCCGGGTGCAATCGGTACGGGAGCTTGCCGCAACCGTAGCGGCGACCAACGGCGAGCAGCTCGGTCTGTGGTGGGATGCATTGGAGGATGGCGGCCGAAATCAGCTCGTCGTAGGCAACCACATCGACGGCGTTCAACACTTCGAGCGCGCGCAGGGTGAGTAGTTTTGGATCTCCTGGACCGGCACCCACCAGGTAAACGAAGCCTCGCGCATTCATTTGATCTTCTCCGCTACTTGCCCGCTCGGTTGTTTTGCCTTTCGAAAGCGATGGCTGAATTTGGCGTCATAAAGCCGCGAGTCGGGGAAATCCGTTGCGTCGAGAGCGCTGCCCACAAGGATCATCGCGTGACTTCGGATGCCGGCGGCCTTAACTTTAGCGACAATGTCACCGAGAGTACCGCTCACGATCTTCTGATCGGGCCAGGTGGCGCGTTGGACTACCGCCACGGCGCAGTCGGTGCCGTACGCCGGAATCAGCTCTGCAGTGACATCCTTGATCAGCGTAATACTCAGGAACAAGGCAAGCGTCGCACGGTGTTGCGCCAGGCTTGCGAGCTGCTCGCGCTCGGGTACGAGCGTGCGACCGCCGGCACGTGTGAGGATGACGGTCTGGGTGAGCTCGGGTAATGTGAGCTCCGTACCGAGAACCGCTGCCGCAGCTGTGAAGGAAGACACGCCCGGTATGACCTCGTAGCCGATGCCGAGCGCCTTCAATCTGCGGATCTGCTCGGCGGTCGACCCGAACAGCAACGGATCGCCAGTATGAACTCGCGCTACACTCTCGCCTGCTTTGATCGCATCGACGATGAGATCGAGGATCTCATCAAGCGTGAGACCGGACGAGTCTATGATCCTGGCATCCGCCCGCGCGCTGGCGAGGACTTCGCGCGGCACCAGTGAACCGGTGTAGATCACAACACGGCAGCTCTGGATCAGCTCCGCAGCGCGGACCGTAAGCAGCTTCGGGTCGCCTGGACCGGCGCCGATGATGTACACGCGTCCGTTGGGGTGCATCAACGACATCGCAGCACTTCGTCACGGACGATGTTCCAAACGCGATCTGGGATCTCACCCAGCCACTGTACATCTGCGGGATTGTCGCCTTCGGCGGCAGATTCGATCACGAGATTCCACAGACGATCGCTGACCGACCCGTTTCGCTCGATCAGAAAGCGCTTGGCGAGAAGGCTCAGAAGAGGGCTACCCTCGATTGTCAGTGTGATGCGGGGCGTCTCGATTTCTACAACGCCGAGCGCGTGAAGCTCGAGAAAGAAACATTTCATCGCATCGATCGGCCCGGGGTCGAGGAATCCCACCTGCTCGAACACACAAGGTACCTTTGGATTCCCGACCAGGAAGAAATGGTCACCGGTATGCGCAATGAGCGCGCCGGCCAAACGTCCAACTATAGCCATTAGCTTTGCGCCGCCGGTACGACGAGGGTCCGTGCCGGTGACTGTCCAAGCAGAATCTGTCCATCGAGCGTGTACTTGTTGGTGTAGCCACGCGGCGTGACCATGTAGCCCTCGAATTTGAAAGTCTGGCTCGAGCCGATCAGCACGGTAGTGAGCATGCCGATCTCGTAATCGAGAAAGTGATCGACGTCGGTGAGCACGGCGCTTTCGAGCTTGCGGTACGCGCTCTTCACCAATGCAACCGGGGTATTGCCGTCGCGATACCGGCGAACGATCGATTGCGCATCGACGATTTGCCGAGTGCGCCGGCCGCTGGCGGGGTTGTAGAGGGCGATTACGAAGTCGGCGGCGGCCGCCGCTTCAATGCGGCGCGCGATCACTTCCCAAGAGGTGAGCAGGTCAGACAAAGAGATTGCGCAAAAGTCGTGAACGAGAGGCGCACCGATCAGTGAAGCGCAAGAGCTCAGAGCGGTGATCCCTGGAACAATCTGCAGTGTTGGCGAATCTCCGCGCCGCCAGCCGATATCTTTGAGAACCTGAAAGACCAGCCCGGCCATACCGTACACACCCGCATCGCCCGACGAGATCAGTGCCACCTTCGCGCCATTTTGCGCTCGTTCAACCGCTGACCGCGCTCGACCGATCTCCTCGGTCATGCCGGTGCGAATGATTTCTTTTCCTTCCAACAGGTGCTTCACGAGCTTGATGTACGTCGTGTAGCCCACGACGATCTTCGCTTCGGCGATCGCGCGTAGCGCTTCCGGCGTGGTGTGTTGCTCGGCGCCGGGCCCGATGCCGACAACCGAGAGGCTCCCGATCTCGTTCATGCGGCCACCGAATCACGTCGGGGAAAGGGAATGCGTGCCGCCGCCACCGTCATGGAGCGCCCCGCGCCCTCTTCCGTGTAAATCTGTTTCGGCACGAGCAGCTTGGTTGCGCCCGCCGCAAGCAATGCTGCGGGCTCGGCGACGCCACGCGTTCCGACGAAGAACCGCACGGTCTCCGACGGATTCTCGATCGCCGGCACGGCATCGAGCTCCTGGGCGCTGAACGTCAGCAATGGGCAGTTGAAGCTTGCCGCCAGGGTTACCAAAGAGATCTCGTCACGCTTCTTGTCGATGGTGGCAATCGCCTTCACGCACTTCGATGAAAGTGCATTGTGTTGCAGCATCCGAGCTACACCGCGCTGCACCATCTCGGTATCAGCGCCACGATCGCATCCGACACCCACGATCAGGGTTTTGGGGCGGTACACGACCGCCTTCGCCCAATGACGCGGGTAGCTTTCGCGAAACTCGCGGTCGCTTGCCACCAGCAGAATTTCGAACGAGTCGGGATCGACAGCGTCAAGCGCAGCGAAATAACGAACGCATTGCGGCAGCGCCTTCTCCTGCGGCCACCATTCAGGCTCACCTGCCTCTTGTATGAATGCGACGGGGTCGGAGTTGACGACCGTGGCGCATCCTTTGGTGACGTTACGATCAGGGTCGTCGAGCGACCAACCGAGATCACGTCCGAGTATGTCGACCGTCAGAGTTCCGAGGACGTCGGAAGCGGTGGTGATCACGGCGCGTGCGCCACAGATCTCTGCGATTCGTTCCGTGAACGCGTTGCCACGCCCGACATGGCCGGAGAGCACGCAGACGGCGAACTGTGCGGCATCGTCGATGCACACGACCGCGGGGTCCACCTTCTTGCTCTCGAGCAGCGGCGCAATCATTCGAACGACCGCGCCGATGCTGACGATGAAAATGTGGCAGTCGTAATGAGGAAACGTCTTTTGCAAGATTGGGGCGAACGGCAGCGGGAGCACTTGAGCTGTGGAGGGAGCATCGCCGCGCAGTTTCTGCGATACGTAGAGATCGGCGTTCGAGAGATGCTCGAGCAGACGGTTGGCAATGCTGAGCCCGTGGCGGGTGATCGCGTATATGGCCAACGGCTTTCTAATCATGCGCCGCCGCCGTTTGCGCGCCGAGAACGCCATTGCGCTCCTTGCGTGCAATCACAACCATCGCAAAGCAGTCACAGCGCTCACCGCGCACGTCTTTCAAATCGCGGACAATACGCTGCGCAGGTGTGGTCGCCTTGGCCACGTAGGTGGCGCGGTCGAGCATTCCTTTACGCTCAAGGACTGAAACGATCGTCTCCATTTCACCGCCGATCTTCATGACGATGACCGTGTCGAATTCATCGAGCACGTAATCGAGATCACTGAGCCCGTAGTTTCCGGGCAAGATCGCGATGCGCTCACGTCCGTCTGCCAGCGCTACACCGATCACCGCGGGCACCGCAGCGATCGATGAGACGCCGGGAACAACTTCGATGCGCACCTCAGGCCACCGCCGCGCGATCTCGTCGCGCAGATAGATGAATGTGCTGTAGAGCGACGGATCGCCTTCGGTGACGAAGGCGACCGAGAGCCCGCGCTCCAGTCGTTCTTCGATGGTAGCAGCCGCTTCCGCCCATGCCGCGGTCAGCGCATCGGCGTCCTTGTTCATTGGGAACGTCAAAAATAGTCGTTCCTGGAGTGGGACATCCATGGCGACCGACCGGACGATGTTCCATGCAGTCGAGGCACCGTACGGAGAGCTTCGGGGCAGCGCGAGAACCTGTACGCTGCGGACGATTTCAACGGCGCGTAGCGTGAGTAGATCGGGAGCACCGGGTCCGGCGCCGACGCCGTAGAGAGTCCCAAGCATCGCTTACCTCTCGCCCACCGGCTTCTCGACGGCGAAGATCTGGACCGGATTGAGTGCTTCGTACCGTAGGTAATTGGCTAATGGTCTGGCGCGCGAGACTTGGAGCAAAGTAACCTCCGGAATCAGATTGCGTCGACGAAATGCGCCGTACGCCTCACCTGCATTCTCGAGTGTAATGGCATTCACGACGATGCGACCGCCGGGATTCAGTCGATCGAGCGCGACCTCGATGATTGAGTCCAGCCCGCCATTGCTACCTCCGATGAAGACTGCGTCCGGGGATTCCAGATCTAGCAAGGCTTGCGGGGCGCGACCCGCGACCACAAAGACATTGTCGACGCCATGTGTGCGCGCGTTCTCGCGACAGATGTCGACGCCCTCATTGTCGACTTCGATCGCGTAAGTGCGACCGTACGGCGCCAGCAGCGCAGCTTCGATCGCTATCGAGCCAGAACCTGCGCCGACGTCCCACATGACGCTGTGTGGACGTAAACCAAGCGAGGCCAGGGAGAGTAGGCGAACCTCGCGCTTAGTGATCAGGCCGTTGCGCGGCATTCGCTTGGCGAATTCGTCTTCATGCAGAAACGGCACGACGCGCGGTTCCTTCCATGAAGGATCACAGCGAACGAGGATCAGAACGTTCAGTGGTGAAATATCGTCGAGCAACGAGAGATCGCCGATCGAGCACGTTCGCACGCGCTCGTCGGGAGCACCCAAATCTTCGCAAACCCATGCCTGCCAGCCGGTGTCGCCGTGTTCCATCAGATCGGCTGCGATTCGCGACGGAGAGTTGTCACCATCGGTGAGAATGGCAACTTTCGACAGCCTCTTCAGACGCGTGAGCAAACCGGCTCGCCCGCGACCGTGGAGCGATAAGACCGTGGCATCGTCCCATTTGAGCCCAATGTGGGCGAAGGCCCATTGCACCGAGCTGGGTTGGGGCAGCACCTGTACATGCTCGGCGCCCAACTTGCGGATGACGAGACTCGCAATGCCAAAGAAGAGCGGATCTCCCGAAGCGAGCACACATACGTGCTGTTCTGCGGCACGGCGCTCGATAAGCTCGAGTGCGGGAGCGATGCCATTCTGCAGGATGACTCGCTCGCCACTGAACTCGGCAAAGAAGGCGAGTTGGCGCGCACCACCCACCAGCACGTCCGCTCGCGCAATAGCCCCCATAGCTCGGCTAGTCAGGCTGTGGCAGCCGTCATTGCCGATCCCCACAATAGTGACCGCGCGCTGACGGGTCATAGACTCTCCGCCGCCAGCGCCAGCAAGGCGTGCATGATTGCGACGGCCACTGGACTGCCTCCTTTGCGGCCGCGCGCAACGATGAAAGGAACGTCGAGAGTGCGGATTTCCTCCTTGGAAACGGCGGCCGAGATGAATCCGACCGGCACTGCGAGAATGACGGCGGGGCGGGCAGCCTGCTCGCGGATCAGACGAACGAGCTCCAGCAACGCTGTCGGCGCATTGCCGATGGCGATAATCGCACCGTCCACCGTGCCGAGTCGGTGCGCTTTGCGCATCGCTTCGATCGCACGCGTCGAATTGTTCGTCGTCGCCGCCGAGATCACGTCCTCGTCGGAGATGTACGAGACCACGGAGCAGCCGTATGCGGCCAATCGCTGCTCATTGAGTCCAGCCGCAATCATTTTTACGTCGACGACGATGGGGGCTCCGCGCTTAAGAGCCGCCACCGCTAGGGCCAACGCGTTGGCGTGAAAGATCATCAGTGATTTGAACTCGAAGTCCGCGGTCGCATGGATCACGCGACGAACGACCTGCCATTCGGCGGGACTAAAATCGTGGGCGCCTGCCTCGCGATCGATGACTGCAAAGCTGTCGTCTTCGATCGTGCGGCCCAACGGAGTCATCTGGCGCATGTCGTTCATGCGGCGCTCGCCGGCGGGTATTGTCCGAGCACTGCACCGTCGAAATCGACCAGGCATGCATGAACGTCCAGAGCACCATCGGTGTAGCGAATCGCATGTTCGACCAACCGGCTGCACACCAGACCGGTGACGTCTTGCAGACCATGCGCGGCGCACAACTCCAGCGCGTGGCGTGCGGTATTGGCGCCGCGGATCGCCTCGGTCAGGCGTGCATCTGCACCAAGCTCACCGGCAAGCTCGGCCAGCAATGTGAGGTTCACTTCACCCCCGGCCGCGTGAGTCTGCATGCGGCCGTCCGCCATCTTCGACAGCTTTCCGACCATGCCGACAATGGTCGCGCGTCTCAGCTTGCGCCGGACGCAGTGGCGGAGGGCGACACCGACGAAGTCGCCCATCTGGATGAACGCATCATCCGGAAGTTCTGGATGCAGTCGCATCGCAAAGGTCTCGGACTTTCCGCCGGTAGTGAGTACGACCTCCGTCAGGCCTCGTTCCTGTGCCACGTCAATCGCCTGGACGACGCTCGCCTTGAACGCCGCGGTCGAGTATGGCCGCACGATACCGGTCGTGCCGAGAATCGATATGCCGCCGATCAGGCCGAGCCGCGCATTGATGGTTTTGCGCGCCATCTCTTCGCCGCCCGGAACGCTCAGCAAAACGATCGCACCCGCGTGGCAGGTTTCGGCAAGCTCCTCTTCCACCATCTCGGTAATGTTACGCAGCGGTACGGGATTGATCGCGGGCGTGCCAACGAGCAGACCAAGCCCTGGCTTGGTGACGGTCGCGATGCCGGCGCCGCCGCGGATGTCGATGCCTGATTGGCTGCGCAGCTCGACCTGAGCGACGATCTCGGCACCGTGAGTACAGTCGGGATCGTCGCCTGCGTCTTTGATTACGCTGCAGATCGCTTGCGCGCCGATACGTTCGCAACGCGCTAGCTCGAAGGTCACCCGAGCGTGATTCGGAAGCGTGGTTTGGATCTCGACAAGCATCTCGTCACGTACCAGACAGCGCGCGGCAGCCTTGGCTGCGGCCGCAGCGCAGGCGCCAGTAGTGAACCCTGTGCGGAGCCCGCGCTTGTTCCGGGGCTCGACTTTCGCGGTCATCGCAATCGGTTGGTGCGAATTGCACGAATCCTCCGCATCCTGACGGCCCGCTCTTACTCGAGCAGCCGGATGACAAACTGATCGGCGCCGGGGAATAGGTAAGCGACCATGCCCACCAACGCGATTGCCGCGCCGGCGTACCGGCTGACGTATTCGCCGCGACGCAAGCTTTGCAAAGCTAGTCCCAATGCAGCGCCGATCGTCATTAGAGCCACGGCACCGCCCAGGACACCGAACACAAAAAGGAGGTACGACCAGCGGCTAGGATTCGTCACGTCATTGCGCACCAGCTCGCTTCCTTGGATCGCCGCGCATAACCCCACGAGTACCGCGGCGGGCACAAAGGCCGGCGCCGAGCCGCGACCGATGACTAGCGCCAAGATCAGGATCGACGCGGTCCCCGCTTCCTCGATCCACGGTATAGAAGTGCCGGTGACATTGAGCAGACCTGCGAAGCACATGAACAGTAGGAATATCGATGAAAGCAGCAATGAGCGCGTACGGCCAAGGCGCGCGGCAACTAATCCGACAGCTATCGCGACCAGCATGTGGCCGAGTCCGTGTATCGGCATGCTGAGGCCCTGGATCAACGGTTGATCGGACATCCACTCGGCATGGTGTGCCCAGGCACGCGATGGAATGAGGATGACAACGAGCAACGCCCTCAATTTGCTGAGCGTATTCCGGTTGCGCGCGAGCGACATCACAGACCTCCGAGTCTCTCAGCGGAGGGATTTGCCGCGGGGTCGTGTCGAAGAGGATGGCAACGAGACGAAATCAGACGCGCACAGCTTCTGAGATCGTCACATCAGGAGGGCTCTTCATCCCACCACCCCGTGGGACCGCTGAAGGAATTCGCTGAGCAGGTCTCCTGACTCCCGGCATTTCCGCGTTGGGCGGCGTTTCTACTCGCGGCGCCTTCCCGCCCGATGTCTCTCGGGCAGTGGACTCTTGCCGCTTTCGTTCCGGTTACAGTGGCGGGGGCCGTGCCGGTCTTGCACCGGACTTCCCTTTCACCAGCGAACGCCGGCCTTTTGTCACAGCATAATGGCTAGTGTCAATAGGATTGTCGCGGCGACGATTCACAATCGGGGGAGCGCCTGAGCGCTCGCTTGGCTGCACCAAACACGCGCCTCGCGGCTGCATATCCTCCGCTGACAACCACGACGAATACACCTGATAGCACACCGAGAAGCGCGATATCTCGAAGCGGTCGCTGCCGCGCGACTGAAAAATCGAAGGTGTGAACGCCTCGATAAAGCCAACGATACCATCGATCGGCGCGATCAACTCTCTTCAAAAGCGCGCCCGAGATCGGATCGACGTAATAGCGTATGCGATTCTCGTCGTTGGAGATTATGCGATACGCGGGCAGCGTGACCGCATCATCAGCGTGAGAATAGTAATAGTCATCTTCCACGGCGATCAGCTCCGATGACTGTTTAGATCCGGCCACAGTATTCGCAATCTCACGCAGATCAGATGAGCCAAGCGGCTGCGCTATACCGGACGAGTCGAGCCGCTTGCGTGAGCCGTCGCCATAGATCGCAATCATGTAGAGGCGGCCGGCGAACGGAGCCGATTCGATGGACACAAGCTCCGACCGTGACAAGCGATCGTGAAGCGAACGCAATGCCGCTCGCAAGCTGGGAGCCGTTGCCGGCAACCGGCTCAACAATGGAGGTTCGTGCCAGCCCTCCGAACCGTTTAGGAACCCCAGCGGGTTCATCGAGAGTAGCCCGCTGCCACTCCAAGCAAACGCGAATGTACCGAAGATGAGCCCTCCTAAATGGTGCCAACGCATCAGGCCGCGATGGGGCGACCAGCCCGCCGGACAAGTGAGCGACTCATAAACTCCGATAAGCAAGCCGCTGCCCGCGAGAATCATAGCCGTGGCCGCGCCCGCGATGACGACCAGGCGCCATAACTGCAGACGGTGACGGAGCCACGGGACATAGAGCCAATGCGGCACCGCTCCGAAGTAATTCCAAAAGCGTTGCGCCGTCGTGGTGACTTGAACCACCTTTCCGGTGATGCTCGATACGTAAATCTCGGTCGCAGGGAGATCGTCGACTGCAATGCGATATAATGGCCGTTCCGAGTCGAGATCGTTGGCGAGCGTCCACTGATCACGAGTCATCAACTCGCGAACGCTCGCGGTCGAGGGCGCCGACCACGCATGAGCTACGGCGAGAGCCTGTTGCGCAGAAATCGAGCTCAGCGGACTGCCGCTGTGCAGATCGATCACTAGCCATCGACCGTCCCCCCTTCGAAGTCGTGCCACCGGCGTTGAATCCAACATTTCAATCTGAAACGTCTCCAGATTGTCTTGATCGTCGAGAGCGTTGAGCGAGATGTCGCAGCACCATTGCCAATCAATGCTTCGGAGATGGGCCAGGCGCGCCCTTTCGGCAAGCTCGGGGTAAGGAACATAGATCATTACCGCGCCCGAGGTGCACCACGACAGCATCACCAGGCAGATGACGGTTCCAACAACACGGTGAACCGTGGCAATGCGATTCACAGATTAAAACTCGAATGTATATGTCGCCCGAAAGGTCCGCGGCAGGCCGAGATTGTGCACGACGTACGAATCCCCCGAATCGTCGCTCACGCCGCGGCTCAGGTGCGCCGCATAGTCATTGCCGGCGACGTTCTGCAACGACGCGTGATGCGGTGGCGATGCGCAGAGTCGAGAAACAGGCGTAAGAAGAGATCCAACACGGGATAGTCGCCGTACTCCACGCGGCCGATACCCCCGCCTAGGGTATCGAAAACGTCTCCAACGTAAATGAGTGACATACCGCCACCGATCGGTAGGATTGGGGGCGAGTAGTCTGCAGTCGCTTTGAAGAGCACTGCCGGTATCCGATTTGCCTGTTTGCTCGAGTCCCCTTCGCGCGCGTGATTGTAGAGGAAGCTGAGCCGTCCCATCAGGCCATCGATAGGATGGCTCTCGATCGCCGCCTCGCTCCCCCACACCTTCACCTTGCCGGGCGCATTGCCAAAGACGTCTTGCTGAGTTTCGGGGTCGAAATCGATGAGGTCGATCCGGTCTTCAATCTCGCGGTGAAAGCCGACGATCTCCCAATTCCAAGGTACTGGGATTGCCGCGCTGCCGCCAACCGCCAGGTTCTGGTCACTGCTCTCCTCAGGTTTGAGGTTGGGATTACCACGCTCGTCCAGCGGATCATTGGCGAACAGTTCCTCTGCCGTCGGAAGCCGAAAGGCGGTGCCGGCGGTAGCGCGAACGAAGAATTGAGGAAATAGGTCGTAACGTCCGCTCGCGTTCCAGATGACTGAGGAATGGCCAACCGTCGGCGCGTTGTAGCGAGTACCGAGCGCCAGACGTAACTTGGCGACGAGGTCGGGAGTCGTGCGGATCTGACCAAATGCGGCGTGGACGTGTTCGGTGTGTTGCTCGATCAGCAGGACTTCGTCACGTCCGGAATAATTCTGGAAGTCGTAGCCTACGAAGTACTCGAAGCCGCGATTCAGTCTCAACTTAGCAAGTAGATTGGCGCCGTAATCGGTAAAGCCCCAGAAATCGTGATTGTTGATGACCGTGAGCTGTCCCGGGCCACCAATTACATTGTGGATCTCGGTATAGTGCGAGTCCCACCAATGTGAATATGCCTTGGCAAGCAATTCGCACCAATCGACAGGGCTGTAATCGATCTTGCCGCTGGCCAAATCCTCCGAGCGCTCATTGTATGCGGCCGCAACCAGCTGAGGTGTCGCGAAGCCCAGCGTGGCATCGACGTGCTGGTACGAAACGGTTGCCCGCAGGTTGTTAGCAATGCTGAACCCGTACTTCCCCCCGAAGGTGAGAACATCGTAGGAACGGTGTCGATCCGTAGCGCTGGGCTGAAAATCGCGACTCGGATACGGTCGGTAGCCATTCGATTGGTCGTGAGAGCCAAACAGCACGAATTGATGGCCCCGCATGGCGCCACCGAAGTTACCGTCGACGTGACTCCCGGAGTTGGTGTCGCCTCCGGCCGTCAGTGATACTTCCGGCCGGTCGACGAATTCTTTCGTCACGACGTTGACCGCGCCAGCGAGCGCTTGCGTGCCGTAGAAGAGCGATTGACCGCCCTCGAGCACTTCGATGCGGTCGACCATGCTGACGGGCAGCGTATCGAGCGGTGTCGTCCCGGCGTAAAGGCGATTATTAATTCGGATGCCGTCGACCAACCAGAGCACGTCTTGCGTGCGTGAGCCGTGCAGCGAAATATCAACATAATCGAACGGACCATTTTTGGAACTGACGTAGATGCCGGGAGCGAGTGCTTGTAGAGCATGGCCGACATCCACATATCCGCCATTCCTGATTTCTTCGGCGGTGATCGTCACCACGCGACCTCCGACCTGCACGATGTCTGCCGGAAGCTCACGCTCCAAGCGCGGTGCGGTAATCACGTACTCTTCTTCAGACTCGGCGGAGCTCTCGGGTACAACGGCTAAGATCGCGAGTAACGTAGATGCCAGGCCGAGTGCAGCGAGGGCGTACCTGTTCACGATCGACGACCTGGTTGTAAGTGATCGCGTGCGTCATGAAAGACGTATTCATCGACGGGAATACCCCCGAGGAGGTGTTCGACGATGATGCGATCCATCACTTGGGGGGAGACGAGGCGATACCAAACGCCTGCAGGATAGACGACCACGATGGGCCCCTGCTTGCAGACGGCAAAACAGTTGCTGCGGGTGCGCTTCACGCGCAGCTTGCCAGAATCCAGGCCGTGAGCTTTCAAGCGCTGCCCAAGGCTCAGAAACAGTGCTTCGGACTCCTCGGGTGCGCATCGCGACCCAGTACAAATCAGAAGATGGTGGGCGTACGGCTGAATCTTTGCGTCGTCACTGTCCAATCGCGGCCGACTCATCACTCGTCTCGTTCTACCGGGTAGATCTCGTGGATGAGGTCGTGCAGCTCTTCGAGGCCACGATAAAAATCCTCGATGTCCCCTTGTAGACGCCGATAGTGGGCCTCGCTCCCTTTCGCCGCGATCAGCAAGGCTTTAGTGTAATGAAATTTGCGATCTGTCGGCTCCATCTCTGCCTGGCGCTGCTCCAACTCGACGATCGCCCAATCGAGTTGTTGGCGCGCATCGGTGAGGGTAGTGGCGCTAGCCAAACTCTTGATCGGCCCCGCCTGATGGACAGCATCGCCCAGCTCAGCCAATTCATGTTCTCGCTCGCCGGCAGGCCGGCCGCCGAGAATGTTCATCAATGCAAGTCGTAGGGCACCGATTTCATCGCAAGCCATAAGCTCACCCTCCTCTAAGGCATCATCAATTGATCGAGCAGCCGCCCGACAGGACGGCCCTTCTCTAGGTGCTGCTCGACGATTTCATCGAGATCTGCGGTTGTGACGCGGCGGTACCAGACGCCGTCGGGATAGATCACCACCAGCGGTCCGTCGCCGCAGCGACGCAAGCAGCTCGTCTTGGTAGTTTGAATCATCAGGTCGAGCTCTCGGGCGCGGAGCTTTTGCCGCAGCTCGGCGATCAGACGCGCGCTTCCTTGAGCCACGCATTCAGCATTGATGCAGACCAGAACGTGCTTGCGGATGACTGCGTGCGAATGGGTTTGCGATGGCGCCGCGCTAATACTCGCGTGCCGCACTGTCCTCGTGAGCGCGCGCTCGGCGCCGACCTCGCCTTCGAATCCTTCGAGCGCGACCTTGTACTTGCAAAGGTCGCAAGTCATGGCTGCCGTTCCAGCCAGTACCTCGCGGCGGCGGTCGGCGAGGATTTCGCACAGTCGGGGTTCGATCCCAAGCACCGCCGCCAAGCGAGCTTCGATCCAAGGATATTTGGCGCGAAACTCGATGAGATCTGTCTGCAACCGCTGCTCCAAAGTGCCGGCGAAGAACAGATATGGAATGACAACCACGCGCTGCGGCCGAAGCCGAGCTAGCCGATGAAGAGCTTCGGGGACAAGCGGACGAGTTACACCACAGAATGCGATCTCGACGGCAATAAAGCTGCGTCCTTCCCCAAACAGACGCCCGAGCTTTGCGAGGTCGCTGTTAGCATCGGGATCGCTCGATCCGCGACCGACCAAAAGCACGGCGGTGCCTGCGTGGTCCTGCGTTCCGGTACCCTCCATCGCGCTCCTCACTCGGTCGCCGAGGATCTCGACAATCTTCGCGTGAAGACCGATCGGTGCCGCCTGAGCGAATCGCACATGCGGATGACGCTTTCGCGCCGTTTGAATGTGAAATGGGATATCCGACTTCACGTGGCTCGCAGCGAAGAGCATGAAGGGAAGAACGACGATCTCATCGGCAAGTTCGGCCGCTTTCGCGAGCGCTGTTGGAACGCTGGGCTCGCTCAATTCGACGAATGCCGGGATGACCGTGACCTCGAGAGTCTCGGCTAAAAGTTCCGCAATACGAAGGAGGGCGCCGTTCGCGTCGTTGACACGACTGCCATGGCCGATGAGCACGATCGCTGATGACTGCATTGATGAACCGGCTACAGGCGAGCGTCCGAACCAGCCGACTTCATAAGGCAAGCAGCGCGTTAGAATGAAAGTGGCGTATCAGACCCTCGGCCCTCAGGCGTCTGCCCCACTGCTCTTCGTAAATCAGCTCGGTAATGTCTGTGTGAGGGTTGGCGCGATCGGTACCATCCGCATTGACCTTCGCATAGCCTAAGCAAAGGTATGCGAAGGGGACTGCGGAGAAGGGAATACCGAGAACTTCTCGGATGACATCCCCGTCCGCAACATCGATCCAACCGATACCCAAGCCCTCCGCGCGCGCCGCGAGCCATAGATTTTGGATGGCGCAGCAGACATTGAAGAACTCCTCGCTCCGAAGCGTTGAGAAACGATGCGACGAAGCCGCGCCGCTCGAAGGTTCACAGATGATACAGATGTGAAGCGGGGCCTCGCATAGGTTCTCGGTGGCGGATCCGATTTTCGCGAGCAATTCTCGCCGCCGTGAACCATCGCGTATGATCACGAGCTTCCACGACGGCGCGGTGGCAATACACGGCGCGCGCTCGGCGGCTTGCAGTAGGCGCGCCAGAACTACGTCAGGGATCTCATTAGGCCGGAAGAGTCGGGTCTCCCGCTGGCTAACAATCGCACGGTAGAGGCCGTGCCGTTCTCGCGGCGGGAACGCTCTCATCGTGCGTCTCCCGCGCGCTTGTTCTCATCACCAATGGTGAAGCGCCCCACGCGCGTCTCCAATCGCTTCTTCAGCGGTGGAAATTCCGCGAGGCAGCGGTACGCGAGAGCGCTAAAACATCAGGGAATGTGCAAAGCCCTGAACTAGAGAGGTGACTCTCTATCTCTCCGTCCCACCACCCGTAGGACCGCCGAAGCCTTCGCTGGAGCAGGTCTCCTGACTCCCGGCATTTCCGCATTGGCGGTGTTTCTACTCGCAGCGCCTTCCCACCCGATTTCTCTCGGGCAGTGGACTCTTGCCGCTTTCGTTCCGGTTACAGTGGCGGGGGCCGTGCCGGTCTTGCACCGGACTTCCCTTTCGCCAGCGAACACGAGACGTCTTTCACAGACTTCGACTCGATGCAAGTGCGCCTATCAGGCCGCTCAGTATAAAACCTATCAACCATTCGCAGGTTGCCCCGTCCTCATTGATCAATTCGATCGGTTCTTGAGCGAAAGCCGCCCTTCCTCTTCTGCTGCCGCCCTCGGTGGACGACATCGGACGCTGACCGGTGCCTTCCCCAATCTCGCCATGGCGGGGTCGCGGAACGGCATTCGCAGCGGTCCTTCTCATTGTCGCGCTCGGTGGTTGCGGAATTAGGGAGCGAGGACCTGTCCGCACTACGCTGATTGCGATCAACTAAGTGCATCGCCGAGGCGAGAGGTGCGACGGAAGAAAAAGCATGCGTCGGTTGCGGATGTAGCCAATGTTTCCTGGGTGGATCGGGGCTTGGGACCTTCTGGCATGCATCTAGCGCATGGCGTGCAAGATCGTGCTGGCGTGCGAAGCCATCAAAACCGGCGAAAGGGGTGTCCATCGACTCGTCGATGTCAAAACCGGCCAAAGGGGCCGACGTGTCCATCGACTCCGAGACAAAAACGGCCAGTGGCGATGTCCACCGACTCTGGTCTGGCGCCCGCGTTCCCGCTACCACGGCGCCTGGCTCGAATCGCATGGACCGCCCCGCCCCGGGGTGGATCTCCGCGCGCAATGAGTGCGAGCCCTACCGTCAGTTGATTGAGGAAGCCGCTGGCCGTGGTCGCAACGCCATGGCGATCTTTCAGAATCCGCCGAGCGATGGGCAATGAAAGATTCGCGGAAAACGGCTTGGTCAATTTTCGGTTGCGACTGGCTCGACCGTGACCCATTCGGCGCGGCAGTCGTCAGCTTCGCAGATCCAGTGCTTGTGGGCGACGGGGACGACGCACTCACGCTGCGCCCACCACCCGCGGCAATCGAAGGCGGCGGGCGATTCGTTCCCGCATCTAGTGCACCGTGGTTTCACGGGTTACTTCTACGCGCGAAAATAGCCAGCCAGCAATTGACGGCGCGAAATCAGACGTGCGATAGGCGGCAGCACGAAGGGGGTGTTTATGGCGCGTCGCGGTCTGGTCCACCGAGCCTCAATAACAATTCTGGCGGTTGGAGTCTTCGGATCTAGAGCGTGGGCTACTGATGCGTTCAAGGTGGATTGCGATTTACCGATGGATAGCATCGCGCGCCACCGGCAGATCGATTCCACATGCGCCAATCAGGGCAAAGCCTCTGGGAGTGATGAAAATCATGCTCAGAACCGAGCAAAGAATAACTTCTGTGCCTCAGGTGATGCGGTTATGGTGAAGATCAAAGACTTCAAGGCGCTTCAAAAGGCGGTCGACAAGGCGGTACCCGAGATCCCATTCGGCACTGGCACGCATCTGCCACCGGATCGCGCGCGTCTCGTCGACATCAGTAAGACCGACAGTGGCCAAGACATTGGGGAAGGCACTGTCGTCGGATTCGTTGGATTCGTGCTCGACGCGCACTATTCCAACTACCGGAAACACAGCAACGGCAAAGCCGGCGAGAGCGTGAACTGTGACCACGAGGGAAAGGCATTTAACGATATTCATATCGCATTGCTGGAATCGTTGCCGCAGGACAGCGCCAAGCTACACGAATGCGACACCATCACAGCCGAAGTCATCCCCCACCATCGTCCGGAGTTGTGGGATGCGGATGCAATTAACCGCACCCACCGTTCTCATCATCCGGTGCGGATCACCGGACAGCTTTTCTTTGACGGTAGCCATGAACCCTGTCGCCCCGGCAAGCCACACAGCCCCAAGCGCACATCAGTTTGGGAAATCCATCCGGTGTATGCAATCGATGTTTGCAGCGGCACAACCATCGCGGGTTGCGACATCAATAACGAATCAAAGTGGACACCGCTCGACGAATGGGCGCCGACTGAACAGGAAGACGACGGCGACGACAGTTAACAATCCCGGATGGTGGCTTAGTTAGGGGTATCGGCTAGCGAGATCGTTGTTGAACTTCCGGCGGTGGCGTTCTGCTCCGCCAGACGGGTCTTGCGGCTGTTCGAACGGCGCAATCACGCTGCTGCTCAGTTCGAACGTTCTTCTCCTTCGAAACCTGGCAAGCTCACATGCGGCACCGCCTCGAGGGTGATCGCACCTTATGGCGCGCAGTGAAGTAGCCACCAAGGACGCAAGGGCGACCCCTTCAGGATGCGGTAAGCCATCTTACTTCGATCGGTTTCATCGATCGCGCCAGCATGATTCAATCAAAAGCGCATATCCAATCACACCCTTGAGGTCGCACGCAGAGTCAGCGTGGGTTTCGGCTCCCCCTGACTCGCTGTCGTTACAGCGAGCGTCCCACGCGCGGAAGCCAATCCTTGGAGAAAGGCCTGAGCGGCATCACACCATTCTTTATCGCGTGCATAGATTCCGCGCCCATTTGGGAAGAGCAAATGCGCGAGCTTCGGGATGTCCAAACTGCCGTCTGTGAGTTTTGGCGCGAGCGCTTCGATCTCTTCACACAGGCGCGGCAGAAGGACTCGCAGCCGCACCCAGAGGTGTTGCTCAAAGACGAAATCTTTTTCGAGCTTCTGGCCCGCAGCCATGCCTCGTTCGACGAGCAATCGGATCCGTGACGTCGGCATGTCAAGATTTAGTCCACCCTCTTCGGCACGAAGGCCAATCTGAACGACTCGCTCTCGATAGCTAGGCAGCTGCCGCTGGAGCGTGTCGCGATAATCTTTGGCCGTAAAAACGATCCGTGCGAGAAACGAGGTGAGATCGGGAATCGGCGTGGAGCGCGGTTGCTCAGGACGATTTGCGGATGGAAGAGTGATCGCGTCTTGTGGCACTTCGATCGTTTGATCGGTGTTGACGAGGCTGATGCCGAAGGTTGGGCGCGATGGAAACCAACGATCAAAGAAGTGAATGGGGAAGTTGCTGCAAATTCCGCCGTCGCTGAACAGGCAACGCACGAGATCGGTCGCACTCGGTTGGTGAACTGCATCGTCCTGGTGACCGATCTTGCTTGTGTCCAGATGATAGAGCGGCAGTGCACACACCAGAATCGGAAAACTCAAGCTGAGGCGAGCGCCGAACACGATCGGTAGATCACCGCCATCGGGCAAAAAATGGAATCCCGTTGGGGGAGTGACGCGATCGGAGCGATGCGCCATCTTGACGAGGTGATCAACGATTCGCTTGGGAAAGTAACGGCGCATCTCAGCTTCCTCGAAAAGCCATCGATGGTCTTCGAATGGCAGCACGTAGGGCCGCATCTGCGACAGGTTCGTCGATATCATTTCGAGCGTGATTCCTCGGTCGCGCAACGCACCGAACGTGAGCGGCGGGTCCTCGCCAGGTTGTAGACCGCCGAGGCCGTCGAGTTCGTCGCTGAGCCAATCTGTCAGGGCTGGGTTCGCAGCGTCTTCGCTATGTCCGATCGCGACCCCAAAATTGTCTTTCGGCAACTCCCTAAAAACCACAAAGCCTAGGCCAACTACTGAGGCGATCAGCGCTCCGTTCATCAACGCCAGAGCCGCGATCGCTAGAGCGGCGGCGGTTAGTTTGCCCGCGACCAACCATATGCCCAGAAGCGTGAGGCCCAGTCCGGCCATGCCGCCAAGCATCGCAGCACCGGGCATTCTTCTAACGAGAGTCCTAGCGACCGCGAGGAGAACAGCGAACGATCGGCGCAGCTTGAATGCTTTGCCGCCGGTGTTTTGTCCCTGATCACCGTGTGCGGCCCCTAGACCGGCGAGAAATACATCCAACAGTGGTCGAGTTTTTGTCCCCGAAGGAAATAGATTGATGAGAAATCCTGGCTTACAGAGCTCGTCGGAAAGTTGCTTCAATCGATCGAACGCGCTGTTAGCGTCGGCTGCCCCGGAATTCGAGTGATACTGCGCGGCCGCTGTTGCGGCCGCCGCGATTGCTCCCGCCGATGCGCCACCGATGCAGCGAAAATCATAGGTACGATGGAGCTCGCATATCGCAGCGGGATAGACCACGCCGCTAGTGATGCCCCCTTCCATCACCAGATCACACTCGCGACGAGTTGACGCCACCATCTGAGTCTCCTTTTGCATAGTGCGGGAGAGTTGTTCGCGCTTGAATCGCTTTGCGCATATGCAGCTAACACATCGCTTGCTCGCTATCGAACATACGTAACATCGCGGCAGTGATATGACGGTACCGCGCACAGTTCATGTTCAGGGAATGCCGCTTGTTTGCCTTCCAGAGTGAAATTACGGTAGGGCGAAGCGTTCGGATAGGTAATCGTGATTACAACGTATCCGATGTCACAAGAGCCCTCTTCCGTCGAATCCGGCATGACACAGGGGCTCATGCGATCCTCACTGAGAATGGCAGGCTCTCTTCTCGGGGGACCAAAGGGCGAACAACGATGACGACGGTGCGACAGTCCGACCGAACGTTTTCCAGAGCAATAGAGATCAATGGATTTCTATTCACTGTCGTTGAGAACCGGACGGCGACACAACGACATTAGGTGACTCTCTCGTGGTGCCAAAGCTAGCGGGATAGCTGGGTCGCACAGCGACCGATGGGATGGGCATGACAATAGGGACAAGACTTGCGAAGGCACTGGCTCGACTGTCCAAAGGTCTGGCGGAAATGCCCGTGCGCTACCGACACGTTATTTGGGACTACCGAGCATTGATCGGGGCGGTAGCGTTCCTCGGCGCTATTGCGGTGATATTTGCGTTCGCGTTGAAAAAGGTCGATCCTACTTGGGCCGCAATTTGGCTCATAGCCTTCACCGTGGGTCCGCCATTGTGGTTCATCGCCGAGAGCGGTGCTGCTAGGGGTCAGCAGGAGATTGAGTCATTAAAGGAAACCCAACGGGTAGCAGAAAAGCTGTGGGCAGCAGTCGTAGCATCGCTGCTGTATCTCTTTCCCGGTGGGCCTATCGAAAAGCTCGCCGCCCTAATCGAAAAGAGTACTAAGTAGTCGTCTGAACCGCCGTGACGCCGTTGCCTAGCGGCTGCCTGAGGCAGCATGTTTGATCCGACATGGCCCCCTGGGCCGCCCTGTCATCATGTTGTCGGCGTCGATCGCGCACGCCTGGCAGAAGTCGAGGCGGTAGCTGCCGTCGGGAGATTCAGTAATCAATTGCGCATGGCTCGCCTCGGCGATGTCGCCAGGATGTATAGGGGTCGTTGTGGCATTGCCCAGTAGGCTTTGTTATGCTGGCACGATGTTGCACTGGCAACGCGAATAGATGAAACTCGGGCCGCGTCCGAAGGTAGAGATGCTCTTCCAACTAGTCGAACCGCACCATCGGCCAAGCAAGCATGCGGAAGTGCCCGCCCGCTCGTGTGATTTAGACCAACCTCTATGCGGACCGAGTGTCACCTCCGACCTTTCGGGAGCGCCGCAATTCAGGCGGACGAACTAGCCGCCTGGAAATCCAAGATGTCATTCCGCCTCGATTAGGATGCTCATGGACAACGCTCCCGCTCACAGAAGAACGGGGTCTGGCTTCCGAGCTTGCGGTTTCGAAAGAGCTCAAAAGGTGACAGCCATGTTAGCCGTCACGATAGCCTTTACCCATTTGCCGCAAAGTGCCGAGGCCATGACGCTCGATGAGCAAGCAAAGGCGTTACAAATCATCGCCGACTATGCGGCAAGAATGTGCGATACCGTTCCAATTGAGGGCAACGGCGAAAATGTTGAACTCAACGGAACCGCCAAGGCTGAACTTAGCGCTCTCATCAAGAAAGTCGTAGACTTAGGCGGGCAGGCATCCGTCTCGTACCTAAGAAACGAATATAAGAATGTGCTCCAAAAGGATCTCGCCGATTCGCTCAAGGACAGTAGAGATTGCAAGAGAGACATCAATCGGCAGCTGATGCAGCGCTTGTTGCCAATTGAGCCTGCAGTGCCACCTACAGCGCCAATGCCCCCGGCATCCAAGAGTCAGCGACGGAACATTGGGACCTTTTCTTTCTCCATCGCTCCCTGTGACAAGTTCGAACGCTTATATAAGGTGGAGTGGCCTGATCGTCTTGATTCGCGTCGAGGTGGGTTGCTCGGCGCCCCTAAGGGGTTTGATTTTGAAATTCGCGGAGCTCCCCGCAATCCTGTTCTCACCGTCCTCTCTTTCTCCGAGCTCGACCAGTCACTAAGGTTTTCTTTCTCCGCAACCGGATCCAAGTGGTTAGAAACTGAATACAACGACGCCGGCGAAGTTCCGTTCTCAATTGGCGGCTGTTCTTCCGATGTTCACGATAAAGGAACACCTGTAGAACTTCGGGTATTTGCATATGTGTTTCTCAAGTAATATGCCGACGATCGAGGGTCAGGTCTCTACTTGCGACAGCGACCGGCGCAGTCATTAATAGAGACCTGACCCCGAGCTTATTACTCCCGTTGCTGCAGGGGCGCCGAAACTTCATGCGCGACGAGAAACTGCGCGCCTGGTCGCCGATGCCTGCAGCGCAGCGGGGGCAACCGACCCGCGGCTAGTAGCGTCCAGGAGCTCGACGTGGACGTCACTCTGTTGCCCAACAACTCCCGGAAGAGGTCTGGAGGGAAAACTGGAGATGTAGGATCGAATGTTCCAGTTTTAGTTAACTCGGCCGACTCGGCGCTACGGGTCGATTGCTACAATTTCCAGAGGTCACGTCCCTGTCTGTCGTGAATATCTAGAACCTAACCGACGTTATGGTTAAGATTCCGGCGCCATGGGGACCAAAACCGCAGTCAAAACACCGTCCGTTCGGCCAAACAATCTGCAACATAACGTGCCCGCGCATCGCCGGCCGTCGGCGAAGAGCCTAGTCGAGCTCGCCAACACTTACCTCGTCACCGAGGTGAGCGGTCAGGCTGCTGCCACCCTGGACGCCAAGCGTCGAGACATGGCGCGGTTCCTCTCGTTCTACCAGCAGCTCTACGGTCACGATCGGATCGAGGAATGGTACGCTTCAGTCACCCGCGGCTTTCTGAAGTCGCTTGCGAATGAAGGCCACGCACCGGCCACCGTCGTGCGCACCTATGCGACCGTGCGACACTTCGCTCGCTGGCTGCATCGTAAGTTCGAGCCCTTCCCCCTCGGCTGTCCGACTGAAGGTGTGAAGCCGCCTCGAGAGCCGCAAAGCGAGTGGAAAGGTCTGAACCGTGCCGATGAGCTCCGGCTTTTGAATGCCGCCCAGACTCTTCGGGTTCGTCCGGGTCGTGGAACCAACCAGGGCTTGCGCGACCACGCGGCGGTTGCCGTGCTGCTCGGCTCTGGTCTGCGTGTCTCCGAGCTGCTGAACCTCAACCGCGAGCAGTTCACCGGACGTGGTTTCGCGAACGTGCGTGTGAAGGGAGGCAGCGTTCGGGAATTCGTGCCAGTGCAAGCCGGAGCGCGGCGGGTTCTGAAAGATTGGCTAGCAACGCATAAGCAGGCTGTTGGCCCGCTGTTCATGACGCGCACCAGTCAGCGGCTTAGCCGCCATCAGTTGTTCCTGATCTTGCAGCGCACCGCGGCCCAAGCGAACGCAAGCCGACCGCCTTCAGAGCGCATCGTCGTTTCGCCGCACGTCCTGAGACACACGTTCTTGAGAAAGCTCGCCGAAGCGAAGGGCGTACAATACGCCAAAGAAGCATCGGGCCATCGCTCCGACCGATATATCTGGAATTACATCAAACCGGATCGTCAGAGCCTTGCCGAGGCGATCGACGAAATCGAATGACATCGTCGGATGGGCAGCTCGGCGCTCCAAGTTTCGCTGTTTCCGATCGACTCCTTTATGATCCCGATCGGGGCTTCTGGTGCCCGACCAACTCGGACAATTCTCGGACAGGCTCACGGACCGGTTGGTTCCATGCGCACCAAAAAAGGACCATTTGATCTGCGATCAAGCGCGCCGCACCCGATATTCGCTCTTTTCTTCCGGCGTAAGGGCTTGTCAGAGAAGTCCACGAGATCGGAACTCGGCCTCATAAGCAGATGCAAGCCTGTCGCTCCACTGCGAGACCTCGACTCGTAGACGGTCGACGCGATCCGTCGCGCCGCCGATATGTGCCATCCCATGCCGTAGATTGGCGCTCGAAGTCTCTTCGGCACCAGTGGCTATCAAGATAGCAGCGGTCGGCGCAGCTCGACGGTCTAAGCTACTCCAGGAGCCCCATTCATCTCGGTGCCTAAAGTAGTTCGCGTAGGCATTGATCACCTCGATGATGCTGTACGGCGGGCTCCCCAATGACGCAGCGTAAGCCTTCATTATTCCCACTTTTGTATCCGGGGTAGTCGTCAGCACCGGGGAGGCAACGGCTCGTGCAAATGCTGTATCGCCGCAACAACGCCGCTAATCGACGCTTGCGCCAGAACGCGACCGCAGCCCAGTAAATTCTCCACGGCCTCACATGCCTCGTCGACACATTCAGGATCGGCGTCCGCCTGCCGTCGCAGCCGCTCAACAGACTCGGAACGCACCCGAAACGCCGGTTCTTGCATGGTCAGCTCTGGGCCAATTCGTATGCTACGGAGCCTGATTCGCCAGACGTTCAGCCCCATGATCGTCTCCCTATGTCGGCCACATCCGGTCTCGCGCGCACGGACTACTCGGAAATCGCGAAGTCGTTGTGAACAACAACATTCGCAAATTCCGGCCCACGCGTCGTCAGCCAGTAATGCAGGTGAAATTCGTAGTCGATATCCTGGCGCCAAGCACCGTCATTGCCGCGCTCCCGTTGCGGATTGTTGCCGCCCCTTCCCGTTCTCAGAACATGAGCCTTCGCTGATGGGCGGTCGAGAAGCACCTCAACGAGAGCAGTAATTAGCCGGCTAATCTTTGCTTCATCGTGAAGGAATCCAAGATGCTCGGCACTCGACCCAAATCCTCGTCCAAACCGAAACCATGGCCCCGGCGACAGTTCGACGATGATGCCATTCATCTGGCACGATTGGTACCAGGCAAGCGTTATCGCTTTGTTTGCGATCTCAACATCGAAGCCCGACGCAAGAGTCTTCCAAAGATCGACCGGATCAAGGCTTGTGATTGCGTGCTTTGGACCTTCCGCAATACGAATGTGTTGAATTACCGTCCGAGGGAGAGCTGAGCTTGCTTCAGAGTGCCGCCGCCATTCCACCTCAATCAACTCGCCTTCCAGGGTCGACACAGGAACCGGAGCGCTATCTACTTGGACGCAATGCACCTCTCCGCGGCTGGAACCGAGAGCGAAGGCAGCCGCCACCGAAGACAACACCGTCGCAACGTCGTCTCGAAATTCTGATCTGCTCTCCAGCTCGGACGTATCGGGCACGGTGCGGATATTTGACCACAGTGATTCTGATATTCCCGTCTGCTCCTCCAGCGAGGCTCGGCCCAAAAGATCATTGACGATTCGAACGATATCACCCACTGAAAATTCTTCGAGCTTGGCGCGTTGCACCACATTTCGAAGTTCGCGGTCCAATGGGTACGCATACATTTCGAATAGCCGCGCCATGGACCGCTCGGAGAAGCATAGCTTCACCCAGCCGCTTTCCATCAGTTCGTGGTACTCCAGCAGACGCTCTACGTATTTCGTGGTCGTCGGTCCGTCTGCCACCGCTGGCAGCGCAAAGGTGGTCGCTGTCGGCGTTACCTTATGCATTTCGTTTTGCCGATTTGCGCTTTAGAAGCGCTGCCCGCAGGATTTTCTCCGATTCACGCGGCGACTGATCAAAGAATCCTTCCGGCCAATCTTCAATTGCTCCGTACTCATTCACCTCCACCTTTCGGTATGCGGATTTCTCGTCGCGCCTTTCGACGAAGTAGAGATTGAACATGTCGCTGATTTGGGCGTCGCTTGAAACGGCCGCTCGATATCGCAGCCGGTTGATAAGATATTCACTGTGCGTCTCGACGATGCACTGACGACCGCCCAAAGACATCGAGAGAAGAAAATCTCCAAGGAGCGTCTGAACCTTGGGATGCAAATGAAGCTCGGGCTGCTCGAAGACCAGAGTCGAACCCGTAGGTGCCAGTAGAGACATGACCAAGATCGGTAATACCTGGCTTACTCCAACTCCCACATGGACTAAGTTATGCAGGGATTTCCCTGTGCCCACGGCCACCTTCATCTCGTGGCCCAAAACCCCCAGCTCGCTTGTCTCGACGAGTCGCACAACTCCCAAGTAGTTGAGCCAATCAACCACCGCATCGCGCAATCGCGTTCTCCTAACGACCGGGAGCGACGACCATGCGTCATCGCTGAAATGCATAGAGGGAATGTAATCGATCATCCGATTCTGATTGAGATCGAGAACCGCGGCCGTGAACTCCCCTTTCAATCCTACGTCATTTGGGTTTTGCGCGCCGGTCAATGGATATGCGGCCTTCGGCTCGTCACGCAGCGGACCAAGATACTTGAACAGCTCGCCAAAGAATGATTGCAGGGCCGCGTTTACTTCAAATCCGATAGGAACAGACTTGAGAGCGAGCTTCTCCTCGCGTCCGCTCTTCGCGAGATCAAGTAGTTCATCGTGATAGTTTGCGAGGAGCGTTCTCATCGACGACACAGAGGCCATCCTTCTGAGTTCGTCGATCTCCTCGAACAATGCATTGGAATCAGAATGAAGGAGAAGCCTACGTTGGCTCGCCATTGCGCTTCCCCGCGAGTGTCCGATTTCGATCAGTAATTCGCGGATGCGATTCAAAAGTTCTGGCGATTGGAATGGTGCCTTATCCCGATATCGCTGCAATGACTGTCGCCGAGAGAGCTCTGGCGACAGCAATACCCGTAGGGTCTGCTCGGCAGCCTCTGTTGTCGCGTCGTAAGCGACAACCAAACTACTCGGCAAAAAGTGAGAGAACGTGCAGCCGACAACCCGGTCGCTACGCTGTTGATCAAAGAGGAAGTGGGCGCGATTGAACAGCTCCTGGCTGTGATGGGTTACCTCGAATGTTAAGCCGGCGAGATCTGCGCTTGCCACGTCCGGAGACAGGCCAAGTTCAGTAGCGCGGTCTTCAACTGAGCGATGCGAGCGCCTCACCTCGACGACGAGCGGCTGCGTATCGTCATCAGGTTTGGTCACAAGCTTTACGTGCGATAATCGGGGCTGGAGTTGGAGTCGTTCTTGTGCGCCGCCATCCCCGCGGGCCGAAAAGGAGAAGTCGCAAGCGATTGAGTCGCCGATTTCGTCGGAAAAGCTCTCTGGGGAGTCGCGAAAGGCCCACCGATTGCGCTTCCGGCGGTCGTGAGAACCCTCAAGCGTAAAGCCAACCGCAATGTCCTGCTTCGAGCCCGCCGACGCAACGTCGTCGTAGGTTCCGAATTTGGCGATGTGGCCATTGAGAATCACGGGTCTATTGAGCACCTGATTCGTTAATGTTTGAGCAACGAGCAACATGGACTGTATGAACGTACTCTTTCCCGAGCTGTTAGGGCCTGCAAAGATTGTGAGTGGGCGCAGGTCTAGTTCGGTCCGGTCATACACGGACTTGAAGTTCGCCAACCGCCATTTCCGGATCATAGCTCCCTCATTCGCGTCCCGATTGTTTGGCAGATCGCACATGCGATCTGCTTCCGACCGCGAGATATTGGCCGAACCGCCCCCCCGAGAGCAACCGATTCAGGGAACCGAACTTGGCCCGTGCGACCCTTTGGCTGAGCCAGGCGAACTGTCCGAACACTGTCCGAACACTCATCCCAACACGCGCCGAAAGCAGCGAAGTCGACGGTTCGAAATCCGAATCCCAATCGGCTCTTTTCGGCTCCTTTAGGCTGCTGTCTCGATCCTGAATCGTCTACGAATCAAGAGGTCCCGTCTTCACATCCAACTACAGTGAAATCGCCTGCGGACACCTAATGCGGAAGGTCGCCGGCAGGCCTCAGCGGAGATGCGTGGCTGTCCTGGAGGTACGGGAGTCATCCAGACTTGGGTCGTCGTGATTGGTGGGTTTTCGGTCGGATTTTAAGCGAGAGACGCCATTCTTGCTCCGCCTCGCCAATTAGAGCCGCAAGCGTGGTATCGAGCGCACGGGCAATCTTCTCGGCAGCATCAACAGTCGGCGAACGAACATTCCTCTCGAGGAAACCGACGTAGACAGGGCTTAGCTCAGCCTTTTCGGCCAGCGACTCCTGGCTGAGCCCCAGGGAATTCCTGTGCTGCCGGACTACATTGCCGAAAGTCGCTGAGAATCGCTGCCGCTTCATGTGTCGCGGCGGATGTTGCGGCAGCGCTTCGCCGACGACCACTAACTATGGTAAGCGTCGTTACCATGGTATCGATCGCGTCAGCCGACTGATGGCCGGGTCGAGACTTCTTGGAAATCGATGCGACTGCGTTCTCAGCCGATGGCCAACAGAGGGCAGTGACATCGGAAAAGGGAGGGACCAACGGGTATGATCACCGCAGATGGGTTGCTGCGCCGGCTTTCGCGGGCTAACCGCATGCAATTGTTGGCGGTCGCTGTTGTAGCCGCGATCGGCGCATCTGCCGCTCACGCGGCATCGATTAGTATCGGATCGGCGCAGGGAGAACCAGGCTCAACGCTTAGCTTCGATGTGACCCTGCATGCAGCCGGCGTCTCGATCGCCACTAACGACATCATCTTCGATGGTGTAAACACCCCGATTCAGAGCGTGATGCGGTGCAGCAACAACATTATGCAAAGCTGCACTCAGGATGGGGACTGTCCTTCTAGCGCGCACTGTGTTGCCGTCCCCGACTGTAGCCTGGGCCCGAACATCGTTCCGTCGGCCGACCCCGCTGTCCTTCGTCCTTTCAGGCTTCAAGCAGGAGGGTGTGGAGAAGTCGGGTGTACGACGCTTCGCGCGACGGTGTTCGAACAGATCCCTACAACGATACCAGACGGTTCAGTGTTGTATCGCTGCAAGGTCGCCGTGCCACCGACGGCGATGACAGGGAATTATCCACTGGTAGTCAGTGCGGTCCAGCTTGTCGTACAACGTGAGCCCGGGGAATCCACCATAATTGCCGGGACGTTCGGTACGAGCGGCGCAATTGTTGTCGGTCAACCTACGCTGCCCGTTGCAGCGATCCGTCTAGGAACCGTTATGGGCGATTCCGAACTGACCGCTACGCTCGACACCACCGGCTTGGTCGCCGCGACGCAAAACGACATCGAATACAGCGTCAATGCGCCCATCGGTGCAACTGAAGCGGGGGCTCCCGACTGTTCAGTGAACCCGGCCCTCGGCAAGGCGGACACGTCATTCGCCTTTCTACCAGGCGGATGCATACCTCGAATGGACGAGGGCGCCACTGGAGATTGCCATAGTGTGCGTGCCGTCGTTATCTCGAACAGCAACATCGATCCGATTCCCGACGGCTCAATGTTGTACTCGTGTCGAGTGCGCTCATTCATGGCGGCATATTCAGCATACCCTCTTATCTGCTCAGGTGCCTCCGCTTCAGATCCCAATGGGAATGACGTCAGCGTGAGGTGCACGAACGGAATCGTGTTCGTCCCCACGCCATCGCCCACGGCAACGCCCACCAGTACGGCGACAGTCACAGGCACCGTAACTCAAACTGCGACGGCGACTGCGACCGCGACTGAAACGGCGACGCCGACACCAATCCACTGCGTCGGAGACTGCAATGCGGATGGACTGGTCACCGTGGACGAATTGCTCAATGGCGTGAGCATCGCGGTTACCGCTGAACCTCTCGACCGGTGTCCTCAATTAGATTTCGACCGTAACGGCGCCGTAACCGTTAATGAGCTAGTGAAAGCCGTAAACAACGCGCTGAAAGGATGCAACGATGAGTGAGCTCGAGCAACGCGCTTTGGGCTTCTAGCGCGGTTGGTGGCGTAAGATTCCCCATCTGTTTTGTCGCAAGTAAATTCTCAGCGAGCATTCGCCGAACACGCCCCAACCTGGCCCGGCTGCGATGGCTGCGACATCACCCAAGTCGTCTGGCGGATCCCGATGCGCCAGATTGTCACTCATGCTGTCCGGCTCGCGTCTCTCATTTCGATCGCTGAGTCTTCGGATCAAGGAGGCCCGCACGCCCCTGAAGGTCTCCGAGAATCTTCCTCATTCAAACGACGCTACCTGATGGTCGACAGCGCCAATCGTCTTGTTGCCGCCGGCATCGAGAATAATCTCGAGAAAACCAAGCGTACACTGCAGCCTTGGAGCGAGCGAACAGCAGCACCCGCGACGTCATTGCCGAACTTACCGAAGAAGACTTAGAAGAGATGCTCGCGCTCGCAACGAAGTTTCGTGAGCTTTGAAACGCCCCGACCACCACCAGCTTCGACCGAAAGCAGATCGTGCGCGCCATGATTACCGCGTTGTCGTAGAGAGTCGTACTGAAGAGGAAATCGCACTTCGCATTGAATGGGCTGACCAGACGATGCCGAGTCGTTACATCGTTGACCTTCATCCGAAAACGCTGCGGAGGATCAAGGAAATGCACGCTGCTGGTATGCCTTCACAGCAGATTGCCGCTCAGCTTGCAGCCGAACGAATTCCGCCATCCCGGCACGGCGCAACTTGGACGGCAGACTCAATCCAACAAACTCTTTATCGCTTCCAGTGGCAGAGCAACCGCAAAGCAGTGTAGGCAGTTCCGACAGCAACCACCAGAATCAATAACGCACCCACCACAATATGCCATCTAATCGGAACGCCACGGCTCGCTATTTCTCTCGTTCATTCGGGCTTTGGATTGTGCTCGCGTACCTGTCTCTGATCGCCACTTGCTTGTGTGTCGATACTATAGGCGGGTTGCGGCGTTTTCCCTTCTCGGCTCAATCGGATGAGGTATATGCCGGGCTTGAAGCACGCGAGTCATCGCATTATTGCGCTTGGAGTGTCCCGATGAGTACACGCGGCGGTTCGGCTCCTACGGCGACGATCCCACCGATTAGACCGCCCTATCCTGGTGTTGGTGTTTCGGTCGGTGTCTGGGTCGGTGTCCGCGTTGGGGTGGGTGTCGGGGACTCTATCCGACATAGGGCGGAGCATCCATCGCCACTCGTCGTATTCCCGTCGTCGCACTCTTCGTCCGGAGATTCGACTGAGGCGTTGCCGCACACCGCTAATGGACACATCAGAACGACTAGCCGTGGGGCCGGCAAAGAATCGGGGTCGTTCGGATCATCCGGCGAACCGGCCATCGCAAACACGTCGAGTATCAGGTTCGGTTCTGTAGGAACGTGCAACCGCAGGTAGGTGCTGCCGGCAACGTTGATGTTGTCGCGAATGTCGTCGAGCTCAAAGTCTTTGTCGTAGCTCGGATAATCAGGGTGTTCATTTGAAAACTGCATGAGATTACATCCTGAGCCACAAGCTCCGGTCTTTGACAGGGCGTTCGACGGCGCATTCGGATCGTAGTTGCTCTCGCAAAAATCGGGTTCGCCCTGCTCGGACCAATCATGCCAATCGCCGGCTAAACTCTTATGACCGGTCCCGAAGAGGAATCGGCCACGCAGCCACGCTCGCATGAGACGCTTATCGGTTGGCAGTCCGGATGTATCCCAGCGAATGAGAGTCGAGAAATTCTGATACCGCCACTGGGGATCATCCTCGAAAGGTGACCACGCATTGCCAGTGATAAGCTGCGGGATACCGCTATCATCGAAATGTTCCGCGCAGCCTGCGAACCCAGGTGGCGGCGAGGAGCTGATCGCCGCAAGAACCCATTGCCCGTTGCTCGTAAAGGTATGCAGCTCACAGTCGCTGGGCTCTGTTGGAGTCGGGGTCGGCGATTCTGTCGGGGTCGGTGTGTAAAATTCCACGTGACAGGATGATGAGCAGCCATCGCCACCGTTAGTATTACTATCGTCGCAACTCTCACCAGTCTCGACCGTGCCGTTGCCGCATTCTGGCGCAGACGCACAAGCCAAGATCACCAATCTCGGGCCACCGGAATCCGCTGCACAGTTACCATCATCTATTCCCGGCGCGTCCGCCCTACAGCTGCGCATAAGAACGCCGTCGAACGTGACTGCCGGCTCGTCCGCGACATGCAATCGAAGGTACGTTGTGCCGTTCGGATCGATGTGGCTCGCAGCGTTGTCGAGCTCAAAATCCTCGTCAAATCCCGGGAACGGGTAACCGTCGGGCGGAGACATCGGTAGCAAGATATCGGGGAGGTAACATTGTTCACCGCAAGCTCCGGCAACCGAGAGTGCGTTAGCCGGTGCGTTGGGGTCGTAATCCGAGTCATCGCAGGCAGGCGGTGTTGGTGGCGGATTGGGATTGGCCCAATCGTACCAATTGCCCTCAAGGGTCTTCGTGCCTTGGGCGAACACCCCCAGTAAGCGCGCTCTGAGCCAAGCTCCTACGATGATTTTATCAGCCGGGATTTGGCCGTTCGTATTCCACGCGATGAGTGTCTGGGCGTTTAGGTAATTGCCATCAGAATCGGGATCAACGCTAGCCGCGGCAATCGTCAATCCGCCGTCGTCGTCGAAATCCGCCTGACATGTTGCAAACGAGAGCGGCAGCTCCGCACCACCCGCTAGTGCCATCGACTCGTTATGCGCTGGAATTACCACATATTCGCAGTTCGGAGGCGCAGTAGACAGCGCTGTGGGCGTCTTGGTCCGCGTTGGTGTGATCGTTGGAGTAATCGTTGCGGTATCGGTCGCGGTCGCCGTTGATGTAACGGTAAATGACAGGGTAGGGGTATACGTTTGCGTTGGCGTCACAGTTGCGGTCGGCGTCGCAGTGGGCGTGTGCGTCGGAGTGCGAGTCAGGGTTGGCGTAGGTGTGTAGGTCAGCGTCGGATTTGGCGTATCCGGGAATTGCCACCCCGGATTACGCGAGGACACCCCATCGACCGGAGTATCGCACGTCGAAATCGAGTGTGCGCCGGCAATGCATGGCGTGCCGCCAGGCGTCGGCCAGTACGGCGCATCGCCGACTCGGCAACCGACGTCGCAAAGCTCCAGGTAATCGCAGACCGGTGGAGTGGCAATGACAATTGGCAGTTGAGCCGGCGGCGATGCATCGGATGCCTCTTCGATCGTGATGTAGTGAGTATCATCACCGGTCGCGATGAGCTCATCGACGATAACCCCACCCATATCGCCCCCGGCGAGATAGACTGTCGCTCCTGGGTCAATTTCGAGCTGATTAGCTTGCCATCCGCCCCGCCCGATCACGTCTAAGGCCAAGGCCGGATAGTCGATGAAATGCACGCGCTGGATCGCCGCACCACCCATATCAACGTTTACGCCGAAGTTAGGGATGATGCCGGGTACGTCGAACGTTTCCCACGTTGAGGTCCCCGGATCGAGCGATCCTTGGTTGAGCCAGAAGAAGTTCGCCTTCAAAACTCCGCTGCCGAATTTCCAGTGCCCGTTATGGGGCGGATCGAACCAGTAGTGATCATCTAACTGATACACTGTCTGCAGCGTGAGATCATGGTCGCCGGCGTCAAGGACGCCATTCGAAACACTCATGCTACATCGGGGGCAGTCCCAATCTGACAATAGGGTATATGTTCCGTTGGTTCGAAACTCGATTGAGCCGATCGGCAATTGGCCGCTAACTGTCCCACCCTCATCACTTTGGAACACAAACGCCGCTCGGCCGTCAATCGCGTCAATGCTCCCGCTGAAGATCGCTGAGCCATGAATTATGAATGGAACACTAGTGCCGGGACCGGGCATGGAAATGGATATGTCCGTTGCCCCAGTATCGTCATAATTCAGGCAGTCGATATGTTCGGCCGCTGATGCATCGATATAAGCGCCCCCACTATTTGAGTCGATGACACAATTTGTCGTTGCGTTAGGGACTCCCGCACCGCCTGCTCCACCGCTGCTTCCGGACCAGCAATCAGGGTCTGTCCATGCGCCACCTTGCTCGCATACCCAGTACCGCGATTGCGGGGTGAAGGTCGGCGAAGGTGTGAGTGTTGGGGTAATGGTGGGCGTCATCGATGGTGTCGGCGTGATAGACGGCGTATTCGTGGGACTTGGCGTTCGGGTTGGGGTTTCCGTCGGAGTTGAGGTAGCGGTTGGCGTCGGAAAGCAGAGCCGCACAACCAGCCCTGGTCCCGCTATGGGACCCCGCACGACGGGTGCCACGAAATAATTTTCCCCTTCTTCGTTTGGGCTGGTTACGCCAATGCGAAGTTCGGTAGTTGATCCTTCGCCTGTAAAGATGTGACTCGACGGCTCGTTCAAGGGCAGATCAATGTAGTTCCCGACCGGCAAATTTTCCAAATTGCATGCCTGTCCGCAGGTCGAGAGCGCATCCTCAACCTGATCCGTGGTGGAGTCTTCAACGTGACAAGTCGGTCCCCACCAATACCAGTCCGCATCAACGATGGCGCCGTTGTCGTCCGCAGTCCTATCCTTGACGAAGAAGCGCAACCAAGCGGCAGTCACTACTTTGTCAGCCGGCAACTCATCCGTGGACCAGTGCAGAAGCATCTTCAACATCGCGTCTGGTGATTGTGCCTCCATAGAAGCCGCAGCAATGCCGGCAGCGAGCAACTGTTCTCCATATTGGCCGATGGACTGAACGCAACTGTTCGACGAATCCTGAGTCCAACCCACGTTCCAGCCCGCGCTTGCCGCATCGATAACGCGCGTCTCACAATCGGCCGAATCGGGAATCGGCGGCGTAGGCGTTGGCGGTGCCGGACAGGCTAGAACGATCAATCGAGGCGGCACGTCGCTGTCAATATTTGCGACGCGAACAACGTCGTGTTGCGAACCCATCACTCGGAATCGCATCCTCGTGGTTCCGAATTGCAGCGCGGCCGGATTGCTCAATTCGAGGTCCTGGTCATGCCCAGGCCACATGTTTTCAACGATACATGCGGCGCCACATTCAGCATCGACCGACAGGGCCGAGAGGTCTCCTGACGTCATTTGATAGTCGTCGGGACTGCAACCTTCGCCTGGGTACCATTCGCCTTCGAAGTGATTTACTTCACCGGTGTTCACTTCGGAATCGATTCCCAGGACCCGCAGTCGCAGGGTTGCTCGAGTGACAATCATCGCGGTCGGAAATTCCGACAAATCGAAGTTCAAAAGGAGATTCGAGCCGCTATCGTAATAGTCGTTAGCGTCGAGCGCATCCGCTTGGCGAACATACTCTACCGTGAGGGTGCCGTCGCCATCATCCGTGTTGCATGCGAATCCGATCGGCTCAGGTTGCGGGCTGATACTGTCTGCGTGAACCACCGCAGCCTCGCTCGCGCTCAACTCCAAATATTGGCAGCCGTCCGGCGCGGTCGGCGTCGGTGTCGGCGTCGGAGCTTGGCAAGCGAGAACAACCAACCGCGGTCCCACCGATGAGTTACTCGAGTTAGCGATTCGCAGATGATTCGCAGTCCCGGTATCCCCTTGATCGACGCGAATCCTGACACCGACGCCAGCCGGCGAGATCTTGCTGCCGGCGTTCTTTAGCGCGAAATCGTTATCGACTCCGACCGTGACATTCTCCAAATCACAGTGGTCGCCACACGGCCCATTCGTCCACAGAGCGTTATCAAATCCCGGGTCGTAGTCGGTCGCCGCGCAGTGTTCCCCGTCAGCGGGTAACCAATCCCCCACAATCGTATGGTTGAACGACGAGCTTTGCTCGATGCCGGTCGAGACGACGTTCAAACGCAGCCATGCCTGTTGCGCGTGGAGATTTGGAGGTAGTCCAAACGTATCAAATCGCATCACCAGATTCGCTACAAACGCGACGCCAATTTCATTGCCCGTCGCGGCGGCAATCAGAGTGCCTCCACCAGCGTCACTGCTGCACGGCAGATCGATCATGGGCCCGTTATTGCGCACTGCGCGGGTGAAGTACTCGTCGCTAGTAGTGAATTCGTAATACTGGCATTCCTGAGAGGGCGAGGGTGTCGGGGTTGGAGTTGCGTCAGGTGATCCAGTGGCGGTCGGCGGGAAGGGCAACGGAATCCGACTCGGATCGCACCAGGTAACTTGCAATTGGTTGGGAATTACATCGGCTGTATTCACTCCCGACGGCTGCCCTCCAACGAGGCTCGCACGTAGCGTGGTTGGCCCTCCGACATTTACATGTCTTTCAGCATCGCGAAGCCGAATCCCTACCGGCGAGTTTGCGTGCAGATCGCTTACCGAGCACGACGCAGCGTTGCCGCACAAATCGATTGCGTCATCATCTACCGCGTCGGCAAAAGTGTTCGCATCGCAATCATCATTTGGCCGCCAGGTAAGGCCAAGTGACTCCGCATTGTTGTTGACAACCCCAGGGATGCTCAAGCCGATCTGAGAGCCGAGAATAACCGAGTTGTCCGGCAATGATGAAGTATCCCAAGCCAGCAAGACATCGCGGACGAGGAACGCACCCGCCGACGTGCTCCTGACAAGCACGTCGGCGCCCGAGATGCTCTCTACGCATTGACCGCTCACTGGCGGATATGATTCTGAGCTTCCATCGAGGTACCTGAGATCCAATGGCAGAAATGAGCTGACCGAGCAGGGTTCTGGAGTATTGGTAGCTGTCGAAGTCGGGGTATCGGTTGGGGTATTCGTTGGTGTTGGCGTGTAGGTGGGTGTCTCGCTCGGTGTGTCTGTCGATGTTGGTGTTGGACTCGCCGTCGGAGTATCGCTCGGCAATGTCGTGGGCGTTTCGGTTGGAGTCGGCGTAAAAAGAGCTTCATCACAGAATTTCACGACAAGCTGCGGCTCATTCGGACGTTCCTTAGACCCGGTAAGGTGAACGGAATTGATACCACCAGGCTCAATATCGGAAAGGTGCAATCGGAGGCTCGTACCGCCGCTGCCATCAATGTGAGCTGCAGGATTGCTCAGCTGGATCGTTATCTCGGACTCTGGCGCCGCATTCGTTATTGTCTGAATGGAGCACGTCGAACCGCAATCGCCTAGCGCACTGTTTGAAGTGTCCTCCTCATATACGAGTGGGCAACTTGCATCCCAATCAAGCCAAGTAGCGTTGACGGCATATCCATCGTTCGCATTCTGCACACCAGCCAAGACAACGGTCAGCGACGCCTCGGCAACGAACTGGTGCTCCGGAATAGTCGGATCCCACTGCAGAAGTGCGTCAGTGACGTGATATTCATGGCCGCATTCTTGCTCCTCGCACTCCATCGTCCGATACGATCGTTCGACAATGAGTTCGTCTGGATCCGCTTCGCAGCTCGAGTTGGCGCTAGAAAGTTCTAACGGATACTGGGCATCGGTCGCCGCGATATTCGCAATGGCGATGGGATAGAACACCAGTATCTGACACGGCAAGGGTGTGTCAGTAGGCGTTGCAGTCGCAGCATCGACGTCAGTTGGTGTTTCGGTGGGAGTCGGCAGAGCCGTATTTGTAGGCGTGCTTGTTTCGCTTGGGGTATGGGTCGGAGCTCCGGGAGGTTCCTCCGTCGGCGTCTCAGTTGGCGTCGGAGCTAGTGCCTCATAAAGGTAGCCCCAAAGTTCTGGGTCCGCGGCGTTCCACCACCATTCTCCTTCCTGACCATCCGATGTCAGAACCGTGCCTTCCATGCCCGTGCGAGTGAGGGTGGCAGAAACAGTCCCCAACTGGTGCTCGCCGCCATCGGTTAGAACGCCTTCCGTGTGAAGATCAGATCCCGGCCATGGCGCTTGGAAATCGCCAATACTGACTCCCCCACCGTTCATGGCGAAGTGGCCACGGATTACGTCCACACCGTCCACGGTATCGAACGCGATGTCGTACGCGAACCAGGATTGTGATGCTGTCACGACGCGCGACCTAGTGGCTGAATGTGTAATCGGACTCCAGCCGCCGCTGGTGGAAGGAACTGCCTGTGCCGTCACATCGGCAGGATCGCCCATTGCTACGCACCCCAAAACTGCCAAGAATCGCAGACCTCCGATGCGACTAGACTTGCGGCGCGACGCCAAGGCAAAAAGTGCCGGCCCGATCAAATACCAGCAATCACTTGATCGCCGGTGCGCCGGATCCAGAGCGCACTGGAAATTGATTAGCCCCCCTCTTCCATCTACGGCGATGGAATTCCCCTTCACGTCCGACAAGGCGTAGGTCGGAACTGTCACCGGATAGGACGCGTCAGGTGTGTACCTAATAATCGGCGCTATGCACTCAGCCACTTGGCCGGCGGGGATCGGTGTCGCGGGGTAATGATTAGGATCAACTATAATGAGCCGCTTCAATCCAGGAGTTAGATCACTCGACAATAGTTTGAGGGCGCCCAATGTCGGCGTGCGCGTGGGCGTACCCGGGGCCGGAGTTCCAATGACTGGTGGACGGGTCGGGGTACCCACTAAGCCACAGATCGGTGTCGAAACAACTTCTGGAGGATATGCGATATCAACGCTGATTCCGCCCACCTGAATCCCTGGCGTCCCACCCACGGGTGTCGGTCCGATGCGGAGAAACACGGGGAGCACTACGTAATATGCGTAAGGAGTCGGGGTGGGTGAAGTATTCGGCGTGCCGGTGACGAAATGAACAACAGGTGCAATCTCGATAGCGATCGTTCTCGATGCAATGGGCGTTGACATCGGTAACGGGGTGCCTGGAGTACAGACTGGGCCGGGCGTCAGATTGCAGGCGTTGAGGCTCTCGCCAGCGGCGAATACTAGCTCGTCTACCGTGACATTTTTGTCGCAGTTCCGATCGCCGCGGGGACATGTACTGTACTGTTGCTGACCCAGCGCGATATTCTGAATCGCCTGCTTCTCAAAAGGGTTCACGTCCAAGTTGTAATTTGCATCGAAGTCGCCACGACAATCGCCGATACATCGTCGCGGTGTCTGGGTGTTCGTCGGCGTCGCTGTGAAAGTGCGCGTTGGAGTTGACGTCCACGTTCGAGTCGGCGTGGCCGTCCACGTCCGAGTCGGCGTACTTGTGAACGTTCTTGTAGGAGTCGAGGTAAAGGTACGTGTAGGAGTCTGCGTGAAAGTGCGAGTCGGCGTATTGGTGAAGGTGACAGTTGGGGTGCTCGTTCGAGTATACGTGGGAGTCGCAGTCTTGGTCGATGTAAACGTGGGTGTCGGTGGATATTCTAGTTGCTCGAGGACGGCGAGTGGCTTTCGGTAAACCAACACTCGCGCGTTATTGGCATCGGTTACGTACAAGTTACCGGCATCATCAAAGAATGGAGGAAAACGCGGGTTGGACAGGTAATCGCCCAGCACAAGCTGGGGCAGCGTTTCATGTAGTGGATCGGTGAAGACGAAAGGGAAACGGGCGGCCGGACGCCAAAATGGATTGTTAACGGTAACCATGTATCCGAGACGATGAATTCCCGGGGCATACGGGCTGATTAATGGTGCATGGTTTGTCGCGATTCCCTTACTCGTGAAATCATCGGTTCCAAAGACACGCCGGGGAAACGGCGCAAAACACGGAACGGCACTACAGCCGTCATTGGGGCTAGGTTGCTGCGAGTCCAACGGGGTGCGAAGTTGTTCCGCGTCCCATTCGAGCAAACGCCGGTTCGTACCGTCCTCATTACCGTTGTCTGCAACATAAAGATTTCCAGATCCATCAAGGACTACGTCGTAGGGAACACATAACGAATCTCGCGTGGGATTCCCGAAAGAATAGCGAAAATCAGTAACAAACGCGTTCGGATCATGATTGCAGAAAGTCGATGTAGTATCGGACTGTCCTAGCACGATGTCGACACATTGACCCTGCGTTCCGAAATCCCGGAGGCGAAACACTCTGTTGTGATAGCGATCCGCGAACCAAACCTTTGGATTGGAATTAGAAGCGTCCACAGCAAAATCGAATTCATCAGCATTCTCAAGGCCGTTGCCCCTCATCGCCATCCCCATGTCGCACGAAGTGCTGCCACAAGGACAAAAATATTGTCGATCGGAGTCCAACGGATGTTCGAACTTGTCAACGACTGGCAGCTTAAAAATATCAGGTTGCGAATTTGCCGTGACGGGTGCGGTAAAGCGAAGGAGGGCCCGATCAGATCGCCGGAATGCCCATAACTGGTCCGGTTGTGAAGCACGCTTGACAACCTTAGGATTTGCGAAATACGACCGGTCGCTTGGATTAGAGGCCGTAAACGCCAGATTTGTCGAACCATTAGGTCCAAAAGCTGAGTTGGCTGGCGATCCCTTTGTTAACTGCTGGCCGGCGATCTTAAAATCAGCTTGGTTGAGCTGGTTCCAAATCATTAGGCGATCGCGATCCGTAATTATGAGTTGCTGACCTCCGAGAACGGCCGCTCCTCGCGGGTCAAGCATCGAGCGGCTTGATGCCAACAGGGCTCGTTCAAAGAACAGGAATTGGCCAGCATCACCGGCCCCGCGCCCGTTCCAATCGCGAAAAACGTCGGCGCTCATTGAATGTGCTTCAAGGATATCGCGCTGATATCTGAAAAGACCGCCACCCTCTTGAAAGACACCAATGAACAGGTTCCCTTCGCGGTCGACGTCGAAGCCATATGCGTTGGCGGAGCGATCGAGATCGCGCGTTTCTCCAGTGACTCGCAATACGACGCGTGGTTCGTTCGGATCTGACTCGAAGGAAGACAGATCCAACAACGTTATGTTATTGGTAGAACCTGGGCAGTAGTTTTGCACCCACAGTCCTCGTTTCTGCGTATCGAACCGCAAACTTAAGGAACGATTGGGCCTGTTTTTCGGACCTCTAAGTGCGCCGGTTATAGGATCGGGACCATCGGGAGGTATACAATACCCCAATGCGTTGGGGTCACCTGGCTCAAATTCGTGCCCAGCGATGATTGATTGAAACCTGATAGGCCGGACGTCAATATATGACGACGGTACTTGTACGCATGAAGATTGTATAGGAATTTTTGCGAGAAACCTTACCGCCAAAATACGCGATGACTCCGGCGATACCAAATCGCTCTCTGCAGTATTATCAGCAATAAACATATATGATGGGTCGTGGCACGATCCATTGCCGGGACAATCGAGACCAGAGGAACACCGGTTGCCGTTATTTGATCCACCCGCGCACCACTTTCGCTCAAACGTAATATCGACAGGAAAATCGAGTTTGTAGAGTTCCTTCCCGGCTACTGTGTCCCAATTCGTCGTTCTTTCAATGGCTAACGAACATGAACTTTGACCAAAGACCAGATCGGCGGCAGCGGCGAGCTGACCGGACGGAACCTGGTTACAAGGTCCCGTATTCGAGCCATCGCATTTTGGAACTCGTAAAATGCGATGATTGCCGGGATCGGCAATCCAAAGATTACCGTCCCAATCGATCGCGGTACCAGCATTCTTCGTCGTTGGAGCGCTGCTTAAATTGAACCCGCCAGAGCTGACGGGCCCTCCCCGATTCGGAAGGTTGCCTTCAAAATTATCCTGACCCCACTGTCGATCCGCAGAGGGCCCATTTTTATTGGCATTGCCAGCGAATGGATCCGGAAAACGCAAAACTCGTTGATTGAAGCGATCAGCGATGTACAGATTTCTATTCTGATCAACGTCCATCATTGTACCGACGGTCGCCTCATCAGGACTTATTTCTGCGGGATCAATGAAACAGAGCGTATTCGCGTTGGCTTTTGCTCTGACAGGATATGTGCTGTATGTCGCGTCGCGATTACACCCCCCCGCTCCATCGAGCGTATTTTGCCCGATTACAAGTGACGGCTTTATGGCGTCCTCCGAGTAGTGACACGACTGCGAGGATTGGCAATCCACAGTTAAAGTGCATGCTGGATATGGCGACAAAGAGCAGTTCCCTTGCGGCGACTCCGGCGACATAATTTCGCAGGGACCGTTGATTCCACAGTCGAGATCACTAAAGCACGACGTTGCCGGCGCGCCTTGGCACGTTCCAAGCGCATCAATTCCAAGGACTCGATTACGAGCAGGGTCGACTAGATAAAGTCGATCCTTTAATCCCTCCTTGTCAATAAGGACGCCACCGACGTTGTGAGTCGAGTAAGCAGTCGCGCGGCCAAATCCATTTTCCGTGAAGTCATCCTGCCCGAGGACTGCATCAGCCCAAAGATCACCCTCTTTGTCGTGTGGTCGCGTTTCATACGGGCCCAGTATCCGCTGGCCGTTCAAACAATTTGAGATTAGCTGATTATTGTTCGGCAATAATGCGCGTATCTGATAACAATACGTACTGCTCGCTAACCCTGTCGGGGGAAGAAATCGATCAGGGTCATCTACAGCCTTGCCTGTATCACCAAATGCATGAACATACTTGCTTACAGTTTGAGTCGATTGCGCACCAGCACCGCAAGATGTCGCGCGATCTACTTTGTAGCCAGTAGCGCCAGCGACGGGCTCCCATGCGAAAGCAATCTCCAACGCTGTAGAGCCGATCGATCGTAGCTTGAACGAACCGACTGAGGAACATTGGAGCGCGTGTGCATTAGGCACTATTCCCATCAGCACGACGACTGAGAACCATAGTTTCCCGCCCCACGAAGGTCTCATCGTTCCCCCTTTGGCAAGTCCGCCAGCGCTTGCCCCAAACAAACTTATTAGTCAAATAAAATTTTTTCTCTGAACGAACTCCCTTTGGTGCTGGCTGTTCCGGTTTTGCAGGTCTGTCCTTACCCTCCTTACTGCGTTTGTTCTGTGGTTGTGGTTTTTCTGCCCCCCACCTGGGTCAAAGGTATCGATGCGTCTCGGAAGCTAACGTCGAAGCGCCGCAAGTCTCACCGCGATCAACAACTGCTCATGCTTCGCTGAACTAAACCACGCGGACAGACAATCGCCGGTAACGGGTCATGATTTTGGGCGGCGTGCGCTGTCTAGGCGTTGGCTTATGTCCCTTCGGGGCGGAGGCCGCAAAAAGTCATGCCACAACAAATCTCCATGGTGCTCGCGGCCTATTTGGGATAGTGTCATGCCCAGAATTTGTCGCAATGGAAGCATTGTACCACGTGCGGAAGATTTACCGTGGCATCTTGCGCTGTGTGATCACAGCGATTGCTTGCTTGCTCACGACAACATCGTTCGCGCTAACTAGTTCCCCCACTATCTTACCGACGGTGACGCCTACGCTGCTCATGGAAGCCAGGTGTGATTCCGTTAACGTAACAGACTCGCTCATCACCTCGATCGAAGGTGGAGAGACAGTCTGTTTCCCAGTAGATGCGCCTGGGGATTGCTGCTGGACATCGTCTGTCGATGCGCCTGGTTTGATTTTTCTTCTAACGCCGGAGGTTCAATGCGGCGATCACCAAGTTTGTTTGTCGATAACTCCTTGCGACTGTTCGGGTTGTTCGGAGACTTTTCGGGTCTTCGTCGCCGATCGCACCGTGCAGGTGGCATGTGTAAATCAAACACCAACCCCACCGCTTAGCACGCCAACCCCGGATCCATTGACTCCTTCGGCATCACCAACTGCGACTCATCCAATCTGCACCGGTGATTGCGACGATAATCGCCAAGTAACCGTTGATGAGTTGCTGAATGGCACATTGATGGCGACTGGCGAGTACTTGTTGAGTGTATGTCCTCCCTTCGATCGAGATGGATCAGGATTTATAACGGTCGATGAAATAGTCGATGCTATTAACAATGCACTGGATGGATGTCCCTAGCTTCTGAGCTGAACGGGGCCGGCAAAGCTGCTTCAATAACACACGGCGCATCAGATCGATCGGTTGATGAGAAGGTAACAATGCCAGTGATGAGCATAGAGCTTCATCGCGCGCATGGATTGCAGCGACCATGTGGTGGACGGGAGTAGACGGTTGCAACAATTACGGCGCAACCATACCCGTCCTCGATATGGCGACCGGAATTGCTTATGACCCGGATTTCGGAATGGCACATGCCGCCCTGGGAGGATATTACCTCGGAAAGAATTCTCCCGACCAGGCGCTGCCCTACCTTGTCCGCGCCGTGGATCTAGTCCCCGAGTTGAGCGAGGTGCGACTCGAGTTGGCCGATTTGTTCGTCAGTCGCAACGATCCCGCTCGCGCTGTCGTCCTACTGCGCGAGGGGTTGCGTCGAGATCCCGATTCGTCCTCGTTCGCCAATAACCTCGCCTGGCTCTTGGCCACCAGCTCCAATGCGAGCATTCGCGATGGGGCGGAGGCCGTGCGGTTAGCTGAGCAAGTCGTCAATCGCGATATGGCGCCAGATCGCCCGGTGTTGAGTTCGGACGAGCAGGCCGCACGGCTCGACACCCTCGCCGGTGCCTACGCCGAGGCCGGTCGCTATGACGACGCCATCAAGGTGATTCATCGGGCGATCGATGCAGCCAAGAATGCCAACCAGTCAGCTATTGTTGGTGAGCTCGAGGTACGAGCGCGTCTGTACGAGCAGCATCAGCCGTATCATCAGTAGGATCGGTTAGGCATGCCGTCATTGCTAGATACGCGAGCGAAGTTCCTTGTTCATGAATAACGCGAGACCAGCACGCGGCGCAGCCGAATTGCCGCAGCCCCCTAACCAGCCCATGTCGCTGCGGGTTTCGGACATTCCGTTCGCGATCGCGTTGGTCACATATGGTCTGGTCGTCGTGCGTACCGCATGGCTATGCGACGACGCCTACATCACGTTTCGGACCGTCGACAATTTCGCCAACGGCTACGGATTGCGGTGGAACATCGCGGAACGGGTGCAAGCATTCACTCACCCGCTTTGGATGCTTCTCATCTCGCTCTTCTACAGCGTTACACGCGAAATCTATTTGACGAGCATGATTCTCTCGCTGGTGCTTTCTCTTGCGGCGGTGTGTCTGGTTTTCGCGAGAGCACGCCGTACCGATAGGAATCCCTGGGCGATGGCAGCTGTGCTGAGTATTCTGTGGCTATCGCGAGCATTCGTAGATTACTCCACCTCGGGTTTGGAGAACCCGCTCACGAACCTGTTGCTGGTGTTGTTCGCGCTTCCGTTTCTACAGCCGGAAGAAGGTAACACCCGAAGGATCTTCCACCTAGGCCTGATCGCCGGCCTCTTAGCCCTCAATCGGTTAGATACCGTATTGCTAATCCTGCCGGCGCTCGCCTGGGAGCTCTATCGCCGACCCACACGAGCGTACTTCGCAAAGGTCGCGTTGGGTTTCCTCCCGTTCGGTTTATGGGAAGTCTTCGCCATCACCTACTACGGCTTCCCTTTCCCCAACACCGCGTACGCGAAGCTGCAGGCAGGGATCGGCCGACTGGACTATTGGCAGCACGGCTTATCGTATTTCGAGAATGCAATCCGCTGGGACCCGATCACACTGCTTGCGATCTCTGCAATCCTAGTTCTCGGCCTCTTAGCGCGTGAAGGGCGCCGTTCCAGCTTGCTCGCCGGGGTAGGTTTGTACCTGCTTTACGTATTCAACATTGGCGGTGATTTCATGGCGGGCCGCTACTTCGCGGCGCCACTTTTAGTTTGTGTCATCGTGGCGGCGGGGATGATCGCAGAAACGCCGCTTGGCCAGTGGGCGTTGGTGTTGCCGGTGTTGATTGTAGCGCTTGGCTGCGTAGGCAAGACGCCAACGATTCTCTCAGGAAGCGACTACAATGCTTGGTCAGAGGGACTCCTGGACGAGTCCGGCATCGCCGACGAACGAGGCTACTACTATCCGGCGACCGGCTTACTGAGCCCATCGGAACTTGCGGAACGACCGTCACTCGCGACCGCACAAAAGGGCAGACGCGCTCGACGCAATCACGATCCGCTGATCGTCGACGGCTCAGTCGGATTCGTCGGCTACTTCGCCGGGCCGGACACCTACGTAATCGACTATCATGCCCTGGGCGATCCGCTGTTGGCGCGACTGCCGATGGTGAAAAACGATCCTCTCCTCGAGCAGTTCTGTCTGCAGTTTCGTGGAATGAAGTGCGCCACGACGCACCGGATCGGACATTTGCTTCGAAACATTCCACACGGATACATCGAAAGCTCGCTCAGCGGCGAAAACAAAGTCGTCGACGACGATCTTCGCCGCCTTTACGAAACGGTACGGACCATAACGCGAGGACCCATTTGGTCGGCGGAGCGCTGGCTTTCTATCGTAAGGTTGAACCTTGGGATCCGAGATAATGCGCCTTCAGACTCACAACCCGCTTACCAACCAATACCGTACATTGAAGCCTATGAGACGTATCCTGAGACGCGCAGTGCTTCCGTACTAATTGGCGCAGCTGAGGAGTACACCAGCCGCGGTGATTCGCAGCGTGCAATCGCCTGTTATCGCAAGAGGCTAGCTATCGACGATAGTGACAGCGCCGTTTGGAATAATATGGGCATGGTTCTCTGGTCGAGCGGTGAAAAAGATGCCGCCCAAGATGCATTCAAGAAATCCAACACGGCGGAGTCCGAATTCAACCTCGGGCAGGCAATGATTCAGCTCGGGAACACCCAAAATGCGAAAACGCATTTGGAGCAAGCGATACGAATGCGACCCAATTACGCACAAGCGCATCACGATCTCGGGATCGTTTTGGCCCAATCGGGCGAGTTGGAGAACGCGATAACCCATTTCCGACTTGCGGTTCGCTACAATCCGAATTTCGTTGACGCTCACAACAACCTCGGAGTCGTCCTGTCGCAGATCGGCCATCTACAGGAAGCAATCGAGCAGTTCGAAGAAGTTTTGCGCCAGAATCCGAACGACGAAAACGCGCAGAAAAATCTGGACGCAGTACGTGTAGTGCTGCCGAAAGAACCGCCGGCGATTAAGTGACCTCCGCGAAAAAATCCGGCAGAGCTGCATTACGGCGGGACAGTTATCCGTCGTCTGATTCTTCCAGGACACGGTCCGCCTGGATCATGGCCGCCGCTGTGAGCGTCGCGGTTTTAGTTGCCTATGCTCCTGCCCTCAGTGGGGGGTTCGTGTTGGATGACGACAAGCTCCTTACCGACAACCAACTTATACTGGCACCCGACGGATTGTATGGGATTTGGTTCACCACCAAGGCGCTGGACTATTGGCCCCTCACGAATTCGGTTCTCTGGGTCGAGTGGCGTCTATTCGGACTCAATTCGACCGGCTATCACACCGTAAACGTCCTTCTGCACATTCTCGATACGCTGCTCATCGGGACGATCGTCGCGGAGTTGTCCATTCCCGGTGCTTTCTTGGCGGCGATGATCTTTGCCTTGCATCCGGTCAACGTCGAATCGGTCGCCTGGATCTCCCAGATCAAGAATGTGCTCGCAATGACATTCTGCCTGGGCTCGGTCCTCTTCTTCCTCCGTTCCGAAGACGGCAAGTCACGGCGAGTCATCCTGCCGAAACTGTCCGTCGAGGCAGCGTACCGAGCGAGCGTCGTCATGTTTGTTTTGGCGATGCTCAGCAAAGCATCGGTCGCTGTCGTGCCCGTCTTGTTGGTCGTTATTATTGCCTGGCGACGGCCGTTCAGCCGCGCTGACGCTCCGCGTCTTGTCCCGTTCTTCGCGGTCGCCGTCTCCCTAACGCTCGTGAGCCTTTGGTTTCAGACTCATGGCGGACAGGCCATCCGTGATATTGGTCCGCTGGAGCGACTGCTCGGCGCCGGCACGGTGATCTGGTTCTATTTATGGAAGGCGCTGCTGCCGTTGCGGCTCGCCTTCATTTACCCGCAGTGGCACATCGATCCGACCCAATGGTCATGGTGGCTCCCGCTCATCGCAGCGGTGGTGATGTCCGCGGTGCTGTGGTCGTTCCGACACGGCCGACTGCGACCGCTTTGGTTTCTCTGGCTGTTCTTTTGCATCGCGCTGCTTCCGGTGATGGGATTCAACGACGTCTCGTTCATGGCCTATTCGCTGGTGGCTGACCACTATCAACACATCGCGATCATCGCTGTCGCCGTCGGCATCGGCGCCGGGTTGGAGAGAGCCAGGCAATCTCTTGGCACGCGTTCACGACCGCTGGATGGAGCGATTGCGGCGGGGGTAATCCTGCTCGGCGTGTTCACGTTTCTCCAAAGCAGTCTCTACGCCGACCCCATCACGCTCTATCGCGATACGCTCGCCAAGAATCCCGATTCCTATCTTATCCATACCAATCTGGGCGCGGCGCTCACGCGCTCCGATCGACGCCCCGAAGCCATTGCCGAGTACCAAGAAGCGCTGCGGCTGAAACCGGATTACGCCGAGGCCCATAACAATCTCGGCGGTGAGCTCAACAATCTGGGAAGGAGCGACGAGGCGCTCGAGCAATTCGAGGTTGCCACGAAGCTGAAACCCAATTTCCTCATCGCCCATGGCAATGCTGGCGTGCTGCTGATGAAGATGGGTCGCATACAGGATGCAGTTCCTCATTTCGAAGCCGCGGCGCGGCTCCAGCCAAGAAACGCGGATCTTCACTTAGCCTTGGGGTCCGCGCTTTCCATGTTGGGTCGAAACCCCGAGGCGATTGCGCCGCTGCGAGAGGCGGTGCGGCTGAATCCGGATTCCGTCGATGCGCGCAATAATCTCGCTACGGTCTTGGCCCAAACCGGCAATAGAGACGAGGCGATCGCTCAATACCGCGAAGCGCTCCGCCTTCGGCCGGGCGATGCAACTGCTCAGGGCAATCTAAACGCCGTCCTTCAAATGGGTACCGGAACAGCTAATCAGGTATCCCAGTAGCAGAACGGCCTGTAGCCAAAACTGTAGCCAGCTCGGTGGATTTTCGTGGACAGCGTCCGTGGAACGATTCTGAATCCAACTTTTGAGCAGAGGGTCCCGGGTTCGAGTCCCGGACGTCACTTCTTTTTTCAATGCTTACACATACCAGGGTCGACAGCCACGAGCACGAATCGAGGTTGCTCGTGAGCGAAAGGTAGAAGCGCATGTCGAAACAATCGCCCACCTCTTCTTGCGGACGCGCTTGGCGATGCAGTTGCCCGCCGAGACAAGGTAGCCGTTTCAGGAACGGGTACGATCATTCGGAAGGGCTGGTGATCGAAGTGTTTCGAGAGCTACCCTCCGGCTTCGAAGAAGCCAGACGCGGACGGCACGGTGGTGATACCAAGATCTGCACTATTACGCATCACAACGTCCCGAACTTCTGACTTACCCCCACGCCCGGAGGGAACATTGTCAGTTCATCGTCTTCCTCGTCGCCGTTTCGATGTGCCATACATGGCGAGTCCTATCTGCCGGGAGACCTCGTTCGTCGCCTTCATTAATGGATCAGTATCTCGGCCAACGTACCGCGATGTCATTGCCAACGTTTTGTGGCCTAATAGATCACGCACGATGAATGCATTGAACTGAGCGCCGGCGATCGTACCGAACGTGTGCCGCAGATCGTGTAGGCGAGCGTCACTAAGCGTCGCCTGGGCGAGAATTCGCTTCCACCCATCCCTCAATGTTGATTCGGGATATGGATCGTTTGGCGTTGAGCCGGCTATGACGAATTGTCCCTTCCGCTCAACGCCTTTGAGAGTTTGAACCAGCTTCTTCGATAGCGGCACGATACGCGCACCCGCTTTAGCGTCGCTGAGGCGGATGAGACTTTCGTCGAGGCTTAGCTCTTCCCACGTCAAGTTCAGCACCTCGCCAAGGCGCATTCCCGTAAAGAGCAGGAGTCGAATTGCTAGGACGGCGACAGACATCCCTGGATCCGCGGCTTCACACTCGGACAGGGCCTTTTCCAACCGCTTGAGCTCGTCGCCTTTCCAGCACAGTGGGATCCGAAGCTTGGAATTCACGTGACTTGAAGTCGCGGC
>JADMIO010647406.1_pt1 | contig 54730 bp, 49 predicted proteins | sample 8958161 | NCBI WGS metagenome assembly JADMIO01 (sample SAMN16585339, study PRJNA669376) | soil metagenome | isolation source: Crop rotation soil | place: USA: Cullars Rotation, Alabama | collected 2011
GAAACATCAAAGTTGTTGTCGTGCGCGGGGACGGCGAGCGACGAGTCGGTTCGCACGGAGTAGCCGTAACTCGCGAATCCGACGCCGCTTACCGTGACCGTCGGGGCCTGGGTTCCCTGCGCCGCCACGGGCCACGCCACAACGGCAGCGATGGACAGCGACCGCACAAAGCGCGGTGCAGCGAAGGCGATTCTTCGCCGATGCGTCATGGTCTGCTCCGTTGTGCGTGGAGAGCCGCGAGGGCAACACGATCGCCGGCTTCCGACCCGGGCTCGCGGTTCATGCTGACGGTGAAGAGTGGCCAGGGGCAGAATCGAACTGCCGACACCGTGATTTTCAGTCACCTTACCCCGAGTCGATGCCCTTAGCCGGATCCCTACAATCCCGCTACAGCCTAAGCTACAAGCTCAGTTGACGGTTGCCCGTCCGCGCTGCAGATTACTGCCGTTGGATTACTATTGGCTTACCGGAGACTCATGGCTACGCGATCCCTCACCAAACAGACGGTTGACTCGCTCAAGCCCACCGTTGGCGACTACTTCGTTTGGGACACTAAGCTAAAGGGGTTCGGGGTGAAGGTGCTGCCGTCGGGCCGGAAGGTCTACGTGGCCCAGTACCGTCCCAGGACGCAGCGGAATACGAAGCGCTTCACCCTTGGCCAGCATGGCCCATTGACAGTCGACCAAGCCCGAAAGCACGCACAGGAACTGCTGGGGACTGTCGCTGCCGGGAAGGATCCCGCTCGACAGCTGAAAGAGGCGAAGGAAGCGCCGACGGTCGGTAACCTGGCCCCACGATTCATCTCGCGGCAAGCGTCGTTACGAAAGCCCAGTACCACCGCGTGGATCAAGAGGCTCTTCGACTCCTACGTCTTGCCCAGGTTCGGGAATCGTCGCGTCGCGGACCTGACGACTCAGGATATCGGAAGATTGCACGAAAGCTTGCGAGAGAAGCCGGTTCAGGCCAATCGCGTGCTCGCCGTCGTCAGCAGCTTTTGCACGTGGACGGAAAAAGAAGGTTATCGACCAAGCGGATCGAATCCATGCCGCGGCGTCGACCGATTCCGCGAAGAACGACGCGCCAACTACCTCACAGGCGAGGAACTCTCACGACTCGGGGCAGCTCTTCGCGAAGCCGAGACGTTGGGACTTCCGCCCACGGACGAGGCTAAACGGGGTTACGAGAAGCGGAATATGTCCGTCCCTGACCGGCTACCTGTGGATCTCGATGCCATCGAGGCGATCCGACTTTTGCTGTTCACGGGCTGCCGTAAGTCGGAAATCCTCCGTCTCAGATGGAACGAGGTCGACCTAGAGCACGGCTTCCTCATTCTCGCCGACTCCAAGACAGGGCGAAGTATTCGGCCCTTGAATGCGCCGGGTCGAGAACTTCTCGCTCGCCGTCCCCGGCACATCGCATCAGATTTCGTTTTTCCTGGTCTAGATCCAACCTCTGCGCGTGCGGAGATCACACGCGCATGGTATCGGATTCGGCGGAGAGCTGGGCTCGAGCATGTGCGACTGCACGATCTTCGCCATTCGTACGCTACCATGGCGATCAGCGGCGGCGCATCACTTCCACTGATCGGGGGACTCCTCGGGCACACTCAAGCGGCCACCACTCAGCGATACGCCCACCTCGCCAATGATCCGCTCGCCGCAGCGGCCGAACGTGCAGGCGCGGATATGGCAGCGGCGCTGGAGGGGAAAGAAACACCGGTGCTGAGATTGCACGCCTAACTGTATACCGGTCGGATGTAGCGGCTGTAGCGGCCAAGCATGCGAATCAGGCACCGCCTTTCGTTGGTCGCGGCGGTCACGATGTGAGTGGCAAGACTCCAGTATGGCACACCCTCACGAACGCGGTGTACTAGAAACCTCACTGTTGCACGGTAGCTGACGCTGTCTCGACGCGTGGGGGTATTAACGGCCGAGGGTCTTACCGACCTCCGAGGGGAGCCGTATGATTACCGCTGTCAAACCCCCCGAGGCGGCGGTGCGCAAGAAAACCCACGCAGTCCTGCTGTCAGCCACTTGGCTCACGATAGCCTTGGCCGCATGCGGCTCATCGTCATCCGACCCAACCCCTACACCCCCTCCTCCTCCACCTCCCCCACCAAGCGCGACGATCGCATTACACCTCACTTCGAACTCTGTCAGTATCGACCAAGATGATGATGGAGTAGTGAGCGGGACGATAACTCGCGGAGGGAATTACTCTGGCGATGTAACAATCAGCGTTTCGGGTACACCCTTGGGGGTTACGGCCGCTTCGCAAACTCTCGCTGGCGAGTCGAGCAGTGCCACCGTTCAGCTCCATGTCGCATCGTCAACAGCTGAAGGCGCGTACAGCCTCGTTGTCCGCGCAAGCGGAACCGGCGTTCCGCCTGACAGCGGTACGGTTGTGTTGACCGTCATTCCCGCGGTGACCTCGTCAGTTGGCGTGACACTCGGAAGCAGCATCCTCGCGATCGCTTCAAGCACTCAAGCGACAGCCGTCGTACGGGACCCCCGAGGCACCACGATCGTGCGCGACATATCGTGGGGTTCATCGAACCCGGCAGTTGCGACGATCACCGCTGGTGGGCTCGTCACCGCTATAGCTCCAGGTACGGCAGTAGTGAGCGCGAATGCCGAGGGCATAGTTGGCTCGGCGCAATTGACAGTTTCGCCTCCCGCCGTCGGCTCCGTGAACGTCTCCCTCTCGGCACCTTCCCTGGTGGCCGGCTCTAAGGGAGCAGCCACCGCCACCGTCAGGGACAACAGCGGCTCGATCTTGGTAGGACGCGGGGTTGTATGGACGTCATCCAATCCGGCCGTCGCAACGGTTGATTCGACCGGTGCTATCAGTGCGGTTGTACCTGGCACGGCCGCGATAACGGCTTCATCGGGCGGTGTTTCCGGTTCCTCGCTACTTACGGTTACCGCACCGGGTCCGAGTTCCGTGACGGTCACGATCGCTAACCCAGCCGTCACCGTCGGATCGATTACATCGGCCACGGGTGTCGTTCGTGACATCAATGGCTCGGTGTTGATCGGGAGCCCCGTCATCTGGTCATCGTCCAGCCCTTCAATCGCCTCGATCACGAGCCTTGGCATCATCACTGCGATCGCGCCGGGTACGACGTCGATCACTGGTACGAGTGGTGGACTCAGCGGCACTGCGTTGTTGACCGTGACGCCGGCACCGGTCAGTACCGTCACTGTCTCGCTCGGAAGTAGCACCGTGTCACCAGGTAGCAGCACGCAAGCCACGGCAATAACTCGCGACGCGCTCGGAAACACGTTGATCGGTCGTACCGTGACGTGGGGATCGTCAAACCAATCCGTGGCGACCGTTAGCGCAACAGGGCTTGTGACCACGCTCAGCATCGGAGCTGTGACGATCACTGCGACGAGCGAAGGCAAGAGCGGTGTTGCGTCACTGACGGTTAGTCAGCCCACTCCAGCCGGAGCCACCGCGATTTGCAAGGACGGCACGTACAGCTACAGCGCGACCCGCTCAGGAACATGCTCGCATCACGGCGGCGTGGCGATTTGGCTGTGAGCGGGCAAGACCCGTTCGTCTGGCGACTCGCGGCTAATGCTCGGCGCGAGCCATCAATGCATTTCCGCCGAGAACAGTGCGTGACGGAGACAGCTTGGACAGCTCGGATAGATGCTTGGCAACAGCGACTCGTCACGGCCTACAGTGGAATTCTTGCCGTGATCACGGTCGTCACGGGCGCCCCATCGACAATTTCTCGGGCTCTTGGTCCGTTAGGCGTGGTCTCAAGAAAAGACTGACCCTCGGATACGACGCGCGATTAGTATCCACCGGTTGCGCAAAGGCATTCTAGCCCATATCATCACACCTTCTTACCCCCCGGGGCTCAAGTGCGCTCAAAACTATTTGCACTGTTCGTACCAACGAACACGGTCGGAAAAGCTTTCGCTCGCGATCTTAAAGGAGCGTTGGAAATATCGGCTGAGAAGCGTTCGTCTATTATCCCAAAGTTGATGCCGGTCCTTTTTCCAAATACTCCAGACGAGATGGATCATGCTGCTCAAACGCTCAGCAACGAAAGCGGAGTCGCGAAGGATGAGATAGAAAGCCTTTCGCGCGTTGCGAAGGTGCTTCTTTCCGCGATGAATACGCCTGAGATGACGGATTCAATCGAGGATTGGGCAGCTGATCTGGTAGAGTTGGGATTGATACCCGCAGACTTCTCAGAGTCCTTTCGACAGCTGGCATCCGAGGTTCGCCGAACTCTACTCGCGGACGCGTTCACCGCTACCGCGCGCAGCGCTGCAGCGTCTGGGGTGCTCCCGACCCTCCGCGGGTTCGGGGCGACGGTAGAACTGCGCGGTATTTTCGCGGAGCCGTTAAGAGCTGGTGTGGGTGTTTCGCAGTCGACTCCGGAAGTAACGGACCTCGTTCCAATGATTTCGGTCGGAATCACATTAGATACTGATAGCCCGTCCCTCTATTTCCAAGCTACGCCGACCGAACTGGGACTGCTGGTCGACGCTTTGGCCGGTGCGATCTCGCAAGCCGATGAGCTGCAAAGGCGTGTCCACATCGAACAATCTCACCGTAGCTGATGTAACCGGCGGATAAGGGAGTCCCCGCTGCCCCCCCCGCACGTGCTGTATTCAACCAATACGAAAATCGCGTATTGGCTGAACAGGACCTTCTACAGAGACGTCCACTTCGTTTGGTGTTCTCCCGAGTTTGGATCGACCGCGTTCACCGGAACCGTCGGAACCAACGCCGCGTCGTCTTCGCCCCTTCGCCTTTACAGATCGTTGGCCGAAGAATCTTCCTCGAACGACCGTCATGGTCCGTATATCCAGCTGAACAAGACTGGCCTTCGGAAAGGGGCAGATGCAAAGCTTGCCCAATCGGTCATAACCAAGGCTCAGTTTGATGACATCATGAAAGTGATAGACCGCGCGACGCCAGCGGAATTCAGGCCGGTGATGTATGTGATTCCGTGGGCAACTGCAGCTTCGATAGCTGAAGACGTGCCTGCCGATCAGAGAGCGAGCCTTATGTCCGTCGAGTATATGATCCCTGCACTTCCAAGGTCTGCCTTCGATGTGATTAGTTGGAATGACGAGTAAGCCGATGATATCATTCAGCGATTCGTCTGAATCGGAAGCAATCCGCGCCGCACATTTGGCGGCCTGCTGGATCATGGGCTTCGGTGTTGTGGGGAAGGCGACAGCTGGTGAGATCGACCGCCACATCCTCAGGCTTGCCACTAACATCTATCACGAGCTAGAGATTCACGGTCCTGTGGACCCTCGTTCTGGATTACGCGAGCTAGATCGCGCGATTGTCTCACGCATCGAGCAAACCTCCAGCTCGGACCCGGCGCGAGTGACTGTTCTGCTCGGCGGACTCCAAGCGCTGTGACTCTCGCCCTTGCTTGATAACGAAGCCCGCCAAACGCATCAAAGGTAGCTTGCGCGTTGGTCAGTTGAGAATCTGTTCACCTAATTTCCGGCTCGAACGGCAAGTGAATCAAGAGAGCATCGATCCCTGAGCTGAGCGCTGCTACACCTGCTCTGCGAGCGCGCAAGTAGTGTCAGGACGCCTCGAACCGCGCATCGTCGGACGGTTCGCGGCAATAGGGGATGTCGCGATCGACCCACTACCAATGATCTGTTGACAGTTTAGCTGCGTTCTTCCTTCTGCCCACTTGCCAGTTCCAGATACGGTCCGTAGAATGCCGCCCCACACGACAGCCGAACTGTGGGAGGACCAATGCGACATCGGAACCCTATGCCCGGAGGCGAGACGGTAAAGGTCTTTTCGCACGATGGCTACTTCATCATTCGACAGGATGATCCGTTGAGCAGTGACGAGCAGTCGGCCCGACTCGCGCTGGTGCAGGTTCCGGTCATCATCAAGTGGCTCGCATCGGCGCTTAAGGACGCCGAGCCCGAAGCTGCTGACGCTGAGCCGCGGGCGATAGCCGAGAGCATGTAGTGCCAAAAAAGGGAACTGAAGTAGCGAAGCATGTCCCGCTGAAGGATCGGACTTGGGCGCGCGTGCTCGGGGGTGCGATTGGCACACTAGTTACTGGCATCGCACTCGACAAGCTAAAGGTACTGCCGATCGGCAACTGGATCATCGCAGCAGTTAACTGGGTGTGGGCAGCTGTCACTGCGACGTACAAGTTGCCGGCGTGGCTGACGTGGCTCCTCATAACTGGCTGTATCGCGTTCGGCGTTCGCTGGTATCGGTCTCATCGTAGGTCAAAGGAGATCACGTTCCAGCGTTATACCGAAGACACTTTCCACGATCTCAAATGGCAGTGGCGATACGGCCACGACGCGAACTCGACCGGCCTGATGATCGGCTCTATTATTCCGTATTGTCCGAAGTGCAGTGTCCGCATGAACCTGGGCGGCGTCGAGTACCCGAGCGGGAATCAAGGTGTCGTGCCGATCTCTTGCCTCTCGTGCGAGCACGCGGTGAAGCTGCCGACAGGACCAACGAGTGACATCCGCGAAAGGATCGGCGGCTTAGTGGAACGGGAAATCACAAGCGGGGCGTGGAAGAGCAAGATCGCACCCGCCAAGTCAGTCGTATCGATGTGGTATTAGACCCAATCTCTCGCAATTCCGGAGCGTGTCTAATGGAAGAAGCACCGCTGCAAATTGGCGACGTGGTACAACTTAAGTCGGGTGGTCCCTCTATGGTAATCCAAGGGATCGGGCGTGTGAAAGAAGGTTTCGAATGCGTGTGGTTTGAGGGCAACACTTCACACACTGAGATCTACAAGAAGGAAGTGCTGAAGCGATATGTCGAACCGCAGTGGGAATCGGTTCGCACCGTTCGAGGCTGATCCGCTATCGAATCGGTAAACATCGGGCGTGTTAGACATGGGTGAAGAAATAGCCGTGCGCCCCTACGTCGCGGCGATCCGTTACCAGTGAGCAGACTACCTCAACGCGGGTATCGTTCGACGTTCCGTTGATGCTCCCCATCTAGGCAGCCGGCGTGGACCACTTTGGCGGACTAACCTTGGGGATGCAACAACGTCCGCCGGCTCACGAGCGACGTGCGCACAAATCGAATGGAACAGCCCCCTGTCTACCTGATGTGATTCAAGATGCTCGCCCGTACTCATTGCTAAACCGTGACACTTTCGCTGCACGCTGGACGGGGTATTAACTCAGTGTCTTGAGTTTCGCTTCCTGCTAACGCTGTCTATCGCCTTGTTCACCATGCCGTAGCGCCTCCCGCCACCCAATGCGGTAGTCCTTGTCTCAGCGGGCGTGCTTAGCCGCGTCCGACCTGTGTGGTGTGGGCCGGAGAATGAAGCCATCTGGTCCACACCACACATTCTCCCGATTACCGGATCCTCTCAAGCAGCTCCGTTCGCGCTAATCGCTGTACCGTGACACTCTCGCTCCGCGCTGGAGCCGTGAGACCTTACTGAGATCGGGGTGCAGACTCACCATCTTGAGCTTCGCCTCGTTTCGGGCGATTGCATCGCAATCTACGGGCCGGGAGCAGTAAGAATCAGAAGAGGATTCAGGAGTGCTCTTGTCATTCGTCTCGCCTTGGTCTCACCAGGGCCAGAAGGGAAAACGGATCATGGCGGGCCAGCGAGACGCACTGCCGATCGCGTACAGCAATATCAAGCGTGCCGGAATTCTACACCGGACGCGCCCGTGCAAGCTCTTCGCGTGACAGCCTTTGAAGGTTGAGCATTTCGAACCGCAATTGAGTGGATATTCGCCCTCGACTGACGTTCGGCGAATCATTTGGTGCCACGTACTCGACGAGCAGTTTGTGGAACTCGTCGAGAACCGCAGTCGCCGTTTGGTCAAGCGTGTCCGGAAGGTAAAGGGTGTTCCGGTAGTACGCTTCGTATGCTTCGTTCCGAGCCCGGATAACTCGGGCTACCATGTCCTCCTTCCGACTGTCAGGGGGATCGCTCTCCGTCGCAAGATCGCGGAAGTTTTTAGTCGTGGCTTCAGCACGTAAGAAATCTGCATAAAGGTTAGACACGGCGTCGTGGCGGCGTTGAGCGTAAATAGCGTAGTCCGAGGTTCCTCTTGCGAGTGATGCGCGGATGTGCTCGGCGGCCACACCAAGCTCATTCCGATGCGCCTCCAACTCCTTGTCGAGATCGAGCTGGAAGGCCGCAAGGCGCTTCCGAACTGCTTCGTCGACGCCCGCGGTGATCCGGGCCTGTAAATAGGTTTGAAGGATGGGCCACAAGAAAATGCGGGCAATCCCCGCGAAAAAGGCGAAGACGCTAGTGCTGGCTATTACAACGCCAATGACGCTCATTGATCCGCCCACTAGGAGCTGTATTTCGAGCTGACACCGGGAAACAGTGAAACTTGGCGGGCTAAGTCTGGCGCTCCGCCTCTTGAAACAGGTCGAACACGGTCACCTTCAACGCCTTCGCCATCCTCTCCAAGCTGTCGACCGTCACGTTCTTCTCGCCGCGCTCGATCGCCCCGATGTACGTCCTGTGAAACCGGCACGCGCGCGCAAAACTCTCCTGCGAATACCCCGCCGATTCCCGCATCCGCCGGATCGCCTTGCCGAGCTTGAGCCTGAGCGTTGACATGACCTAACGGACATGCCAACCTTCGCGCGCCACAACAGCCTAAAAGTAGACACCCCAATGGTAGCGTGAGTAACGCGCGACTGAGCTCGTGAGGCCAGCCATGCCGTACGTCATTGCGGTCGCAGCAGCTGCGATCCTAACCCTCGCCGTCCGATCGGTTATGCAAGCACAGCGCGGCCATCGCCTAACGGCGTCTCTTCTGACTGGAGCGTTCGACGATTCGCCGATAGGGCAGACGTACGCGGCGTGGTTTAGTGAGCGACCATCGCGCATTGAGCAGCGTAACCTATTCGTCAACTTCGCGATCGGGATCGGTTGTCAGCAAGGCGGCGTCGCCTCGGCTGTTCAACGGGCGATCGTCGCTGATTTGGCTGGGGATTCCAAATTCGGAAACGAGCTCGCTGCCTATTTGGACACACGCGTAGTCTACGACCAACCGTTGACTCCGGAGCAAGCGGAACTCCAGGCTGCGAGTATCGCGGGATTTCAAGCACTCAAGGCGCACCTGCGATCGCTTGACTAGGCCCGACTGCTGCCCGATACCGTCGGCACCGCCGACCGCATCCCTCCGGCGACGACACCAATGCAGTTGGGTGCGAGCGTAGGCCCTGTGCTTCGCTCGCCGACCCGCCCGTAAAACGCTACTCAGCGACCGACGGTGCGAGTGCGAAGACGTGTTCGTCGCCACCCGCCTCGTGTTCCGTTTGTTGAGAGAGCTAGGTCACTCTGCTAGAACAGGGTTCGCATGCCACGCAACGGGGTAGTCCCGATCGCGCCGGCAGGCCAGAAGAGCCGGAAGTTTCAGCGTTTTTTCATCCCAGGCCCCGCGATTTCCAAGGCCTTACGCCAGAACAAGTTACGTCGCCCACTATAGCGGGTTCATATAGCGGGTTTCATAGTGGGTTTGCCGAACCCGCTATATGGCGCGATTCTCAATTCCCCTTTAGCCTGGTCGTGACCACCATCTCGATTTGACGATCTGTTGATAGTGAGACCGTACCGTTCGTGCGGCAAGGCAAACCCTTGGAGAGGAGTGCGTGGATGAAATCGATGTGGAATCGGCTCGGGCTCGTGGCTGTCACCCTAGCCCTAGCTTGCACGTCCGAGCTGGTGAAACCGGTCGACAATGAAGGTTGGAAACCCTACGGCAACGGGATGAAGAGCCTCCTCGATAGCACCCAAGCCCGCGACAGCACCACTCGGTATATGACTACAGCGGGATGCGTTCCCCTCGTCGGATACGTCGCAGCCGGGGCGATTGAAGTGGAGGTGCCGGTGGCAGGACGCACTCGGTTCGATTGTCATGTCGTGACCCATGACTCCGCGAGCTCCATCCTGCGCAACTACTATCTGCTCGCGTCATCATGGACCGCAGGGACGCACGTCGTCAGCTCCTATTGGAACGTGGAGTCGTACAGCGGTTCGTGCGGGGGACATACTGACATTCCGGCGAACACGTCATACCGCATCGTCGACTCCGACGGAACGGTGTTGGCAGAAGGAATGTCGGGTAGTGGTGGCACCCGCGTGTTTACCAACTGCACTTACACTACTCCAATCCTGTGGCTTGCGCAGGACCTCGACTACAGCGACACGCCAGTCCTACCGCAACCTGAATACGATTGGGACAACGGTGATTGCGGTTGTGGTTCGTCGCCGCCGCCGCCGCCACCGCCCCCGCCGCCACCGCCCGTGCCCACCGCGATCACGTTGACGCCGGGAACGCAGGACGCGCCCATTGGCGGCACGCCTGTATTTTCAGCGCAAGTCTTTATCAACGACACTCTGATGAACCCGCAACCGAATGTCACTTGGGAGAGTCTCAATCCAGCTGTGGCGTCAATAGACGACGCGACGTCCGGAGGCGGCCGAATGGTGGCGGCGTTGGCCACCGGAAGCGCGACAATCAGGGTGAGTGTCGGACAGCTGGCGACGACGGCAACCATCAACATCGCTCCAGCTTGCGGCTCCATCGATGATCAAACTCTGGCGCAAATCAATAGCGGCCAAGTCCCCGCGATCGGAAGCTGTTATTTATCGCCGAGCGATGCATCTCAGTACGCGTTGTGCCTTTCAACGCAGGATCCAAGCAGATGTGCCGCCATCGTTGCGACGGCCGTCGCTGGGAGCGCGACGTGGTGTTACGTAAGAGGACAAACCTCTGAATGTACGACTTGGATGCTTAAGCTGTTACGCGGCGACCTTTCAACGGTGACCCTCACCCCCTCGATGTTCGAAAACATCGTGGTGTCAACACTCGAACAACACTATGACCTGTTGACAGACGTCGTGAATCCAAATGACGGGAAGAGATACCACGTGGCAAAAACTTTCGATTTCCGAGGCACGCAGTGGGGTTTTTCGCTGGGAAGCGCGACGATATACTACGACGACACGTCGGGCGAACCAGTAGCCTTTTGGGACGACTACAATATGTGGGCTGACCCGAAAGACCGGCCGAATCTTACCACGGTTGGAAAGGCGATTGTGAACGACGCAGTCAACGGTGCGTCGTTCCGGATCAAGTACCCGTGACAGGTCGAATCCTCAACCGAAGGCTGCTGGGAGGCTCCGTGCTGATTGTTTTGCTCGTGGCGTTCGTCGGTCAATTGCTTTACCGCCATCAATACTCGTGCCTTTGGGCCGCACGCGACTATACACATTTTTCGCTGAAGGGGGACGTGAAGACGTTGGCGTGCGAGCTGCCCGTTGGGTCCACCGAACGAATCGTTCTACAGCTTGACTCAGCATCGACGACGACCGCCAGTGCGGAAGCTGCGGGCCAGGACGGGTTCCACCGCATCGAGAGCCTGTCAGCTGATTCTGTTCACAACTCAGCGATTGCAGAGATCGTCGGTAAACACGGATGGTACTTTTCAACGATCGGTCAGAACCCGAATCAAGGTTACACTCTGATAGTCCTTGACGAGGGAGCTCGGATCGTTCGAATTGTTCACGCGCCGTTCTGACGAAAGCTTGGGACTTCGCGAGTCCAGTAACTTTACGGCTGCCGTAGGTGTTAGCAAGATTGACGACGTGAGATCTCCGGCAGCCGTAAAGCATTCATGGGTCAGGGCTACAGTACACCTACGTGCGGATGTAGACGATTCCCTGCCTTACTCACTGAGGATGGTCAGCTGCTAGATGTCCAACTGTGATCAACTCGGGGGCACGCTGCTGGCACACGCCCGTTGCAATTGGAGGCTTCAACGGATCGCGGGAACGGCTACCCCCTCCAACGGCTGCTAATTGCCAATGGACGGCACATCGCGCGGAGGACGACGAGCATGTCAATGACTTCCGTTAGGTGGTGCTGCATGCTACGGCCTAGACTCAAGGAGGACGACGACTATTACGCTTCTCCCTTGAGCCAGCGCACGACAATTGGCAATTGGTAGTAACCCGCACCTACGACGCGTCACTCGTTTCGCACGATACAAGCTTAGCCTGAATCCGTCGGTACCACTTTATCCCGCCCTCGTACGGTTCGAACTTCGCATCGATCCTTCCCTCCTCCAGCCACCTGGCCAACGCCGAACCTAAGCTCCTCCGCCCTAACCCGATTTCATCCGTCCACCGACTCGACAGCTCGCTCAGCTTGTGCCAGGCGTTATCCGGAAAGAGCTCGTCGAAGCGGTCCTCTTTTGATTCCGGTTCCACGAGCATACCGGCCTGGAAGCGGATCTGATCTGGATCGATCTCCACCTCGCCAAGCCACTCGATCCAACCGTAGTCATCGTCCTGCCTACCAGTGATCCGAAATTCGAGCGCTGGAGGCTGTTTACCTACATTTGCCTTCGGAGACACGACATACCGGTGCATGTTGATGCCCGTGCCTACCTTGTAGCAGGCGTTAACGTTTCGGGGCACAGCTCCGTGTGCCACTGTTCCTGCGATCGCATCCAGCGCACTTCCTTCTCCGCCCTTTTTGTCGTGCAGAATCGCAAGAACGTTGATCCGGTGGTTACGCGCCATGTCGACCACGGCGGACATCCTGTCGCGCCCTTCAACCATCTCGTTCGAATCCAGTGTTCCCATCCAGTCGATCAGGCCATCGACCACCAAGTTGTCAAAGCCACGAACGCGCAACCACCGACCGAACGTATCCGCACCGTCATTCTCCCCAAGACGCTTCAACAGCGCGTCGCGCATGAGCTGGGTGGGGAACTCCAGCTTGCCATCCGCAAACCGAGCGAGCCGAGCCTTGGCAACCACGTCTTGTACGGTTTCCTCACGGGAGAGCCAGAGGGTCCTCTCCGGCACGCGGGCCTGCTCTTCCGGATACAGCGGGTCGCCTCTCGACGCAGCTGCAACAAGTTCCAGCGCGAGCGTGGACTTCCCTGTCCCCGGCTTACCTGAGAGCACCGTAAGTTCGTGACGCCGGGCACGACGGTGCCACCACCAATCGACGGGCGTGATCTGAACAGTGTTAGCCGAAATTGTCTCGAACGCGCTGACATCCAGAGGTGGACGCTTGTAGCGTCTGCGCTCCGAGCGTATCGGCGACGGTGTTGCCTGACTTTCGGCGTCCACGGTTTCGTTCATTTCTGCACGCGCCTTGACTGCGTCTACGTCTGCTTGAGGGGCTGTCTCGGCCAGAGCCAACAGTTGTTCACGCGAGCCACCGTTGCGGAGCCAGTCACTAACGTCGCCCTTGGCCGGTAGGCCCGGAAGCACCACGACCTTCACCGAAGGCAGACTGAATCCGACGGCGAGGATGGCGTTCATCGCATACCGAAAGCCGGGTGGGTCGTTATCCGGCAGAATCACCATCTCGTTCACCGCATCGAACGCAGCTACGTGTTGCGGCTCCCATACCGCTGCAGCGCCATTGGGCAGCGTGGTGGCGACGAGTCCCAAGTCCCGCAACGCGTCCGCGTCCTTCTCTCCCTCGACGAGGAACACACGCTCTCCAGTTGATGCAGCTGCCCTGAGTTCGGGAAGTCGATAAACGGGACAGCCTTCCGGCTTCTTCCCGATCCATCGGAACTGCTTCCCTACGCCTGAGCGCGTGAAGACCGCGACAACCTGCCCGTCTTCGTTGCGATACTCATACCGTACCGGCTTTGTAGCGAGTGCTGCTACCGGACGCGGCTCGTGCTCAGCGGAATCCGGAAACAGATCGCGCATTTCAAGGCACAGAGCCGCAGCAATACTCTCCGGCGCGCAACCTGCAAAGCAGTGCAAGAGTACTTTGCCATCGTCACCTTCTCGCACGGTGAGCGACGGATCCCTGTCGGGATGCGCTGGACATCTCGCGGAATACTCCCCGGTGCGCGTAGGCTTCGGGGGGTCACCAGCAGCAGCCAGCGCGTCGAGAACACGCTCAATAGGCGCGAGGGATATTACAGCGTCCGACACAGGCCCTCCTTACTGAGATAGTTCGACACGACCGCTCTTGTCCTACGGTCATCGCAGATCCATCGGCCGATGAGCTGCAGGAGCGTCGTGCCAGGATCGATGCTGTCGACGCCAGACTCAACGCCTGCTGGATCGACAGCCTGCCGCGCAGCGGTCGGCGGTGCCGGATATTGCGAGGTGTTTGCGTAGCCATGCTCAGACAGCCACTGGTCCACATCGCTCAAGCGGTACCGGATCGAGCGGCCAACACGCTGATACAATGGACCGCCTCCATGGCAACGCCATTTCGCAAGCGTTGCGCGCGAGAAACCGCTGTACGCAGCGGTTTCTGTGGCGTCCATCCATACTTGCCTTGCTGGTGACGGCGGAACAATGCACTCGGACAGATGATTTCTCCTCTCTTTCGATGGTGGTAGTCCGGGGGGTGCGGACGATCGGCATTGAGCGCGAACCCATCGCGCGAGGCCGACGATGTGCGATCTACGTGTCGTCCGTGCAATAGCGCAAGAGGACAAGATGTCCGCTTAACGAGTGCCGCAGTGTTAGTGCGGAGGTCGGAGCATGAAAAACTCGCGTTCGATCCGCATCGGCGACGGAGTTCGCGCGTGCTCCTGTCGGGTGCCTATAGGAAGGGGTGACAGTGTCCGTTGGCGTTTGTCCGAGAGAAGAACGACACGGATCGTAGGCACGAACGCAAAATTCCTACGAACCGGTGTGGTCCAGCGCCAAGCAACGCCGTGTAGTGGAAGCCGTGCAGCCCCCCTCAGCTCGGTAGCTGAGAGAGAGGTGAAGAGCGGCGAGTGGGAAGACTTCGTGAGTGACGTACGCAAGACCGACTCGCCGTTCTGACTCGTGTTACCGAATGGTCGCCGCAGCGTGCACGCGTCGAGTTGCGCAACGGAACTACCCGATTGACCGGCCTATGCGCGAGGGCGCTGGCCGTCCTCGATACACTGCCACTTCGCCAACGTGGCTGTCGCGAACCCGTGTAAGTCGCAGCAATTGCGGTGTCCATCGTTGCTGACTTCATGCGCGTGACTGCATCGACTTGCGCGGTCGCGCTGGCTGGATCACCTAGGCGAGCCAGGCGGTGGCATCGTCAAGCGCGTAGGCGAACCAGTCCGACTCTTGCGCCCCGCGGCCAATTGCCGCGCCCCCGGAATCGAGCGTGGATGCGGCTAAGCGTGAGAGCCGATACGATCATTGACCCCGCCGGGCGCGGCTGCAATCCAGCTCGGCGAAGGGACCCTAGATGCACGCCCTCGGACAAACGCGGAGGTGGGGGGTGGGCGAAGCAGTGTCTATGGCGCGGCACCGCTTTCAGGTGGGACCAAAGGGAGAACGTGGCTTGGGTGCTAGCCACTCGACGCGACGCCACCGCTCTCCAAGGCGGACACTACTCCGAGCGTTCTGGATTACTATTCGCTTACTGCCTGCGGATGTCGCTCTACGCGCGGCGAGTCAATCCCACCAGTAACTCATTGGCGCAGAAGTTGTTATCTAGAAGTGGCCAGGGGCAGAATCGAACTGCCGACACCGTGATTTTCAGTCACGTGCTCTACCAACTGAGCTACCTGGCCCGGGCGAAGAAACTACTCGCGGGCGGGGGCCCGATGCCAGTCTATCGCGCCACCTTGAGCCCGATGATCCCCACCACGATCAGGGCGATCGACGCGAGGCGCAGCGGCTGCCGCGATTCGTCCAGAAGGATGATGCCAAGCATCGCCGTTCCCACTGCTCCGATCCCGACCCACACGGCGTATCCGGTGCCGGCGGGAAGTACCCGGATTGCCTGCGCCAGGAGCCACATCGACGCCAGCATCGCGATCACCGTGATCACGCTCGGCGCCGGCTTCGAAAATCCGGCGCTGTACTTGAGGCCGATCGCCCAGGTCATCTCGAAGAGACCCGCGATGATGACGTAGACCCAGGCGCGCGTCGGGGTCATCGGTTGGGGGGAGCGATGGCATGAATGCGCATCGGCATTGGACATCCCGCCACGTTGAACGGAGTTCGCCTTCCCGAAACCACCGTCCCGATGGCGCCGTGAAGGTCGTCTGATGAAAGGGCCCACACGGGTTGCACACGCTTGCGATCGACCTGGCCGAGCTGATCCACCACGTAATCGAGCTCGACGGGATGATCGATCCAGGCGATCATATCATACGGTACCAGCTGCGGCCCGGGCGTCGATTCACGAATCCGGTCGCCGCCCTCGGCGTCGAGCCGGATCATCGTCGTCCGGATTCGCGCGAGCGGAGCACGCAACGCGTCCGCCGCGACGAAGAAGGTCACATGGACATGTTCCTTCTTTTTCCAACCGAGCGATGTCATCATGTCGGTGGCCTCTCCGGTACTCATGGCAGTCCGAAGAGCCGAGACGATCGCCGAATCCGTCGGCGGATCAGCGCTCGTCGAAAACCACTTCACTCCGCTGAATTCGCCCGCCGGCGACAGATCGAATTGCAGCGTGCCTCCAGAGGCACGAATGCCTCGCGCCGGTTGATAGGTGTATGGATAAAGCAGTTGCTGCACGCTCGGCGGAACGGCGAGGTGCGCGCGAATCAGCTCGCCCAGTCCCAGCGTCAGCGTTCGGTCGGCGACCGTGTCCTTGCCACGGAAGGCGCGCAACGACAGTTCGAGCGACACCGGCTCGCGATACGACGCCGTGTCGAATGCGCAGGTAACCGGTGCGACCGGCTTCTGGGCAACGATCAGCATCGGCGCGCCCATCATGATCACCGTCATGACGGCATGGCGCCGCCGCGAAACAGGGAGACACAACCGTCGGGTCCACGGCGCGCAGTTCATCGTATGAAAACGTTGGTGGAATTCAGGCCGAACAACACCCGCTGTACCACCACGCTCTTGACGGGGCAACCACCTGTCCGCGCCGGCTTGAAGCGATCCTTCATCACGGCATCCCTCGCCGCTTGGGCGAACCGCTCGTTGGTGGCCTCCAGAACGTACAGCGATCCCGGATCAATCAAGCCGCGCTCGTCAATGATGTAGCGAAGCATGGCGAACCCCTGCCGGCCCGCGCGCTTGTCCTGCTCCGGATATCTGGGGGCGGACGCACTGACAAAGTCACCGGGTGTTTCGATGATCGTTCGGTTGACATGCGTTCGCGCGATTCCCGCCGACAGCTCGGTTCCCCCGATCAACTCGATGATGCCGCCGCGAACCGGCGATTCGAGCAGATCACCCAACGCGGCGAGATCTCCGGCGCTGTCCGCCGCTGCAATCGCGGCGAGGAGCGATGCGTCCGTCGCGGAGTCACCGGAAGTGCGAACAACGGCGAGTTCCCGCAGACGACCGTTATCGCCGACCGCAAAATGCGCACGCGTTCCGGGGATCGTTTCTCCGGGGAGCGGCCGCATGGGAAGGGCGGGGGCAATCGAACGAAATGGAGAACGGGTGTCGAGCGACGGCTTGCCGGCATATGTCGTGTACGGATAGAACATTCGCCCGATCGTCGACGGGGGATGCCACCGTTCACGCAGCACCGCGGCAAGGAGCTCACTGGCAGCGGTGTTGGTAATTGTGTCGGCCGCGGGGTGCACGCGCACTGACAGGATGATCGCCGCCGTGTCCCGGTGCGCCGCTGTATCGAAGACGCAGGGGGTCTGCGCCGGCGCGCGCCCCACCGCCAACGCCAGGGCGATGATCGGCGCAAACCCCTTCATCCCACCACCGCGTCCGCTTCGATCTCTACCAGCATCCTCGGATCGATCAGCCGCGACACTTCCACCATCGTCGTTGCCGGCATGATGTGTCCGAACGCCTCGCGATGCGCGCGAGCGACCTCTTCCCAGCGCGCGATGTCGGTGACGTACATGCGCGTGCGCACCACGTGCTCCAGTCCGGCACCCGCCTTCGCGAGCGCCGCCGCGATGTTCGCGATCGCCTGTTTCGCCTGGACATACGCATCACCTTCACCCACGATCGAGCCATCTGCTCCCGTCGCGGTCGTGCCGGTCACGTACACGAACGGGCCGGCGCGCACCGCGCGCGAATAGCCGACGATCGATTCCCACTTGACGCCGGTCGCGACGTTCGTGCGGGCGAGATCACCGGCCATGAACGTGGGCCGCGCGCGACGCGGGACTCAGGAGTTTCGCCTGCCGCCTGAAAACACCAGCGCCATGCCTGCGAGCGCCAGCACGCCGCCGATCCACGGTGGCACCGGCTTCTTCTCGTCGGTCGACACGCGCACCGCCCCCAGGTCCACGATGTCGTTCTTCTTGTGGTACGCGAGCCCGCTGGCGAGCACGATCCCTCCGAGCAGGATCATCAACGCGCCGAGAATGGGACGAAAGCGCATCAGCCCTCACCCGCCCGTGACGAGAATGCCCGGTGCAACGAGTCCCAGCCCGCGATTCTCGCCGGTGACGATGCGGCGGTGATAGTCCGCCTGGCCCAGATGGTAGGTGAGATGCACTGCGAGATGGACGAGAAACTGTCCCGTCGAAAGTGTCACGCCACCGACCTGGAGCGGGAAATCGCGCGACAGCAGCGACGCATCGAGGTGGTCCAGCGCGCGGGCCACTTCGTCCCGCGTCACCGCGATGATCATCTCGAGTTCCACTCTCGGCAGGTCGCGCGTGTTGAACTCCGCGTCGCGGTCACGCACGTACCCGCTGTTGCCGAGTATTCCGCCGATGAAGTGGCGGAGATTGCCGCAGCCGTGCAACGTGAGCGTCCCGGCAGAATTGTTGATCCCCGCCGGAAGCGACCACACGGAGGATTCGTCGGGGTACGCCTCGAGCACCGCGGCGAATCCCTCGAGGTCGCGAAGCAGGCACCGCTTGACGGCATCGATCAGCATTTCAGTGATCCATCGAGGGAAAGAACATGATGTGCGCCTTGGGTGTCCCCGGATCCATGAGCCACGGACCGTTCATCATCGGCGTCTCCGGCAGCCCGGTGGTGGCAGCCGTGGCGTACGGCAGGTACACCTCGTACAACGGCTTGACCGCCGCGGTCACCGTTGCCGCCGAAGCGTTGACGGCATTCCACGGTCCGGTAAGCGTCCAGAGTGCCGCTCCCGTCTTCGGCATCGGGATCTTTCCAGACCTGGCTTCGGCGTAGCGTACGCTGTCGACCTTGGGATCCTGGACGCCCGACGCCCGCAACTCCCGTCCTCGCGCCATGAACGGCTCCATCGTGTTCGCGTAACACGCAACATGGAACTGTTCGCCCTTGGGGTCAGGCGCGAGACAGGTCATCGAACCCTTGCCGGCGCGCAGCGTGACGAGCTTGCCCGCCGGATTGTAGCCCAGCACCGTCGCGTCGGCGCGAAAGGCGTTCGGCATCGGAAGCACGGCGAGGGCGATCTGCTGTGCGGCGGGAAGGATCTTCTGCTGTGCGCCGAGTGCACCGGGAATCGCGAGCAGGACGATGACGGAAAGCGAACGCATGGAACACCCGAATTGAGAGTACGTAAACGATAACAGAGAGACGTCCGGAGAGTGACCCGCGATGGAACTCGGGCCTCAACTGGTCGCCGCAATCACGGACAGCGGCCACTTCACGGTCCGCTTTTCGCCCCACAAGTCGGCGATCTGTTCGCCGAACGGCGCAATCGGATCGGCACCGATCGCTGCGATGTACCGCCGGGTGCCGGACCAGGTTCGCAGATAGCCGAGCAGCTGATCGAGGCTCCACTCGGCAGAAAGGGTGAGTGCGGGAGCGGGTATGCGTTTGAAGGGAATCTCGAGCGACTCGTACTGCCGTTCGACATGACCGCGCTCGATGGGCCAGTACGGTCCGACGATATCGTCGTGAAGGTGCGTCAGCGCCGAGGTGAGAGCGGGATCGTCGACATAAAGTACGCCGTAGGTCCAGATCGCGATCACTCCGCGCGGCCGCAGCACACGCCGCACTTCCGGCCAGAACCGTTGCAGGTCAAACCAGTGCAGCGCCTGCGCGACGGTCACCGCGTCGATCGAAGCGGGCTCGAGACCGCTCTCCTCTGCGGACGCCACCCGCCATTCGATGCGCGAATGCCGCGGTGCGAGCGCAATCTGTTCGGCGCTCGCATCGGTTCCGATCACCTGCTCGAAGCGCTCCGCGAGCGGCAACGTCGCCTGGCCGCTGCCGCAGGCGCAGTCCCACGCAGTTTCCCGTGCAGGTGCAACGCCGGCAATCCAATCGAAAAGTTCAGCGGGGTAGGTGGGACGGAAACGTGCGTAGTCTTTGGCGACCGAAGAGAAGTGATCGGGGAAGGATGTCATTGCGATGCGTTGCAGCGGGGCTGCCTGCACAGCTCCCTGCTGCCGGCTGTCAGCTTCTGAGTGTCAGTCGCCAGCAGCGGAACAGCTCAAGGCCGAACGCTGACGACCCCCGGTTCAATCAAGCTCTTCCGCGTTCGCGATGATCTTCCCCACAAGTCCGTATTCTTTCGCCGCTTCGGCGTCGAGCCAGAAATTGCGCAGCGTATCATCCTCGATCCGCGCCAGCGGTTGGCCGGTCTCGCGCGCGAAGATCCGGTTGAGTCGTTCGCGCATCTTGACGATCTCGCGCGCCTCGATCGCAATGTCCGACGCGGTGCCGCCCATGCCACCCGCCGGCTGATGGAGCAGGAAGCGCGTGTTGGGAAGGCAGAAACGCTGCTGGCGCGGCACCGACACGAAGATCAGCGCGCCGGCGCTCGCGACCCACCCGGTGCCCACCATCCGCACGTCGGGCTTGATGAATCGCACGATGTCGTGGATCGTGTCACCCGCCTCGACGTGACCGCCCTGCGAGTTGATGAACACGGTGATCGGCTTGTCCGAATCCGCGGCCATTGCAAGCAGCTGCGTGACCGCGCGCTCGGCGGTGATCTGGTTGATCTCGCCGGAGATCAGGACAGTGCGTGCCTTGAAGAGCTTCTGGGCGAGCGGGTCGACCAGCGTCGGCGAAAAAGCGGTTTCGGGAATCTCGGGTTCGGCCATGCCGGAATACTAGCAGGGGTGGAAACCGCCGCGGCTCTACGGCTTCTGGTCGGGCGGCTCCAGCTGGCACTTCCGCTGCGGATAGCTCACGCCGCGCGCGCTGTCGCCGGGTGCGCGAAGCAGCGAAAAATCCACGCGCGTATCGGGGTCATCGGCGGTGAGTGGCAGGCTCTGATTGACGGAGTATCCCCGCAGTACCGCTTCGACGATGGACCCATTGGCCACGCCGGCGAGACGATACCGGCCCTGCACGTCGGTCACTGCGCCCCTCGCGCTTCCCTGCGGCCGCACCGTGACACCACGAAGCGGGCACCCCGTCGTGTCGTCGAACACGCGCCCCGTCAGCACGCGCGTGCCCTGCGCTGCCATGGCCTGCGTGGCGGAGAAAGTCACCGCCACAAGAAGAACGAATTTCCGGATCATCGAAACCTCCGCTGCGCTGTGCCCCGATCCCTATGCCCTGTGCCCTGTGCCCTGTGCCCCGTAAGACGCCTGATCCGGTCCTATCATCACGCCTTGCGCGGAAGTCCCCTGGTCGAATCGACCAACGGTGCGACCAGTGAGGAATGTCCCACCAGGAATTTCCAGCCGGAATCGCCATGCACGGCAGTCATGGTGATCGAGCCGGCATACCCGGCGATATCCCCCTTTTCGTCGGTCACCTTCTCCGCGAATCCGGTGGAGACTTCCGCGACCCCGGGCGCAACGGCCGTGATCTCGAGTCCCACAAGCGTCACGTTCATCGCCCGGAGCCTGGGGGCTTCCGCCAGCATGGTATCGCGCAACTCACGCGCGGTGCGGAACTTGAGCTCGCCGTTTTCAAACCAGCGGAACGCCGTGTCGCTCGAGTAGTACGACGCGGCTCGCGCAAAATCGCGCGCGTTGAAGGCATCACGCCAGGCGTTGACCATCGAGGCGACGCTGTCGACGATTGCCGCGCGGTGTGCCGGCGCAAGCACGGTGCTGTTGGACGGGAGAGTGGAACACCCGACGAGCAGAAGCAGCGCGACCCAACGCATCAAGGTTTCCTCGGCGCGGCGATCGTCCGCGCCGGCGGAGTTCCGTTTCCCGAGCCTGGTGGAGGTCGAACGCCGGAACGGGTTCCGGCGATGATCGGGGTGCCATCTACGTTGGGATACAGGTCATAGGTGGCGGGACGCCACGACCCGTCCGGTTCGTGCGCCATGATCACGCGTTCGCCCACTTCATGCCAATCATCGATCACGGTGAGCCAACGCAGCACCACGTACTCGGACACCGGGAGCGGCGGCTGGTCGCGCAGCCATCGTGCGTCGATCAGCTTGCGCATCGCCGCACGACCGAACTGACGGTCCAGCGCGCTGGCATTGACGCGCCATTGCTCACGGGTCACGTGTTCGCGGAAATACCGATCGGCCCGCTCCCAGCTCGCCGCATAGTTGTGATCGGCGAGCAGCGCGAACCAGGCGCGCGCCGAGGAATCGGCGTCGGCGATGGCGGCGCCGGCGGGTTCCTGCGCGGGGGCGCCCTCATGGGCGACGACGCCGCAGAGTACGGTCAGTGCGACGAGGCGGATCATCAGGAGAAGGTACCCGGTTTCGCGGGGCGCGGTTCCTCCGGCGCGATTCGTCGATGGATCGGTTGTGGCGGCGCCGACTGCCACCCGTTGTCCACTCGCCGCGCTACCTTCCTGTAGATGCCCTTTACCGTCATCGACCATCCACTCATCCGGCACAAGCTCGGGTTGCTTCGCGATGTCGGCACCTCGACGCGCGACTTCAAGCAGCTGGTAGGGGAGATCGCCGCGCTGATGACGTATGAAGTGACGCGCGACCTCCCCACCGAACCGGTCGAGGTAGTGACGCCGCTCGAAACGACGGTCGCCGAGCGAATCAGCGGAAAGATCGCACTGGTGCCGATCCTGCGTGCCGGCCTCGGCATGGTGGACGGCATCGTCCAGCTCATTCCCAACGCGCGCGTGGGACACATCGGACTCTATCGCGATCACGCGACGCTCAAGCCGGTCTCCTATTATTTCAAGGTGCCGACACCCACGTCCGATCATCGCTACTTCCTGCTCGACCCGATGCTCGCCACCGGAGGATCGGCGATCGCGGCCGCGTCCGAGCTCAAGCTCGCCGGCGCGCGCGACATTTCGCTCCTCTGTCTCGTCGCCGCTCCCGAAGGCGTTGCTGCATTCAGCGCCGCACACGCCGATATTCGGATCTATGCCGCGGCCCATGACCGTGAGCTGAACCAGCTCGGGTACATTCTTCCAGGCCTCGGCGACGCCGGGGACCGCATCTTCGGGACGAAATGAGCGCTCCTCGCACCCTGACCTTCTTCGGTGGCGCAGCGACCGCCACGGGATCGATGATTCTGCTGGAGGCGGCGGGCGCGCGGGTCATGCTGGACGCCGGCCTCTTTCAGGGCAACGTGGCGCAGGCCGACGAAAAGAACCGCGACCTGCCGCTGGATCCGACGCGCATTGACGCCCTGCTTCTGTCGCAGGCCGGGCTTGCCGCGGCGGGACGCGCGCCACAACTGGTGCGGCACGGATTCCGCGGACCGATCTACGCCACCCCCGCAACGCGTGATTGTGCCGCGATCCTTCTCGCCGACACTGCCATCGGTCTCGGCGCACTCGGCCAGCAGTTGTACGGTCTGTCGGATGTGTTTGCGACCCAGCAGCAGACGGTGGGTCAACCGTACCGTCGGGCGCTGCACCTGCGCCGCAATCTCGTCTTCGAGTTCACGCAGTCCGGTCACACGCTTGGCGCGTCGACGATCGAGCTGCGCACCGGTGAAGGCGGCTCGCACCGGATCGTCTATTCCGGACCGGTGGGGCGCCCCGGCTCATCGCTCTTTCGCGATCCCGCGCCCAATCCCGGCGAGGTCGACACGCTCATCCTCGGATCTCCGTTCGCCCATCTCCGGCATCCATCGTTTGCCGATGCGCGGGGGCGGATCACCGAACTGGTCCAGCGCGCCATGGACGAGCGCGGACTGATCATCGTTCCGGCGAGCACGTTCGGGCCGGTCCAGGAATTCATTCGCGCCGTCCAGGAACTGCACCATCAGGGCGCCATCGGCGCGATTCCGATCTACATGGACATTCCGTCGCCGGTGTCGGTCTCGACTCTGCTCCGACTTCACGCCGACGAGCTCGCCGCGGGAGAGGCGGCGTTCGGATCGGCCACGGGGGGGTTCGACCGCTCGCTGCTGCAGTACCTGCCCCAGGGTGCGCCGGAATTCGCCGACACGATCGACGGACCCGCCATCGTCGTGGCACCAAACGAATCGTGCGACGCCGGCCGCTCCGCCCATCACCTCTACCGCGCTCTTGGTGATGCTCGCAATGCGATTGTGTTCGTCTCCTTCCAGGAAGAAGGCTCGGTCGGCCGCCTCCTTCAGGACGGGGCGACCGAAGTGACGATCGAGGGGAAGCGCGTCGAACGCCGCGCGCTGGTCGAGACCATGACGGCGTATTCGGGATTCGCCGACGGCGAGGAGATGCGCGCATGGATTCGTGCCCTCGGCGGTCCCGTGAAGCGTGCGTTCGTGGTGCAGGGCGACGACCTGGCGGTCGCGATGATGGTCACGATCCTCCGCGAAGAGGGGGTTCTGGACGTCATCGTACCGCGCGAGGGCGAGACGTTCCCGTTCTGAGCGGCCGCGGCGCGGCCTCGTTCAACACTCCGATGCACACGGCGAGCGGCCAGTGGCCGTTCTCCATCACCCACCAGCAACAGGTCATTGGCACGTGAGCCTTTCAGTCACATTCTGGGGCGCGGCCGGGCAGGTCACCGGTTCGTGCCACCTGCTCGAGTGGGACGGTCATCGCGTTCTTCTCGACTGCGGCATGTTTCAGGGAAAGCGGGACGTCGCGGCCCGGTTCAACACCGAGCTCGCGTTCGACCCCCGGCAGCTCGACGGCGTGGTACTCAGTCATGCACACATCGACCACTCGGGCCGCCTGCCGCTCCTGACCGCGCGGCAGTTCAACAAGCCGATCTACGCCACTCCCGCAACGCGCGACCTCTGTGCATCGATGCTCGCCGATGCGGCGCACATCCAGGAAACCGATTTCAATTACCTCAGCCGCCATGGCCGCGCGGGGCCTGCGTCCGGCCCCCTCTATTCGATGGCAGACGCGGTCCGGGTAGCGGAACTGATGGAGGCGCATCCGTACGATCGCGCATTCACCGCCGGCGCCGGACTCAGCGTGACGTATCGGGACGCCGGCCACATCATCGGCAGTGCCAATGTCGATGCCCAGTTCACCGGAAGCACCACGCACCGGCTGGTCTTTTCCGGAGACATCGGCCGCTGGGGTCAGCCGATCATCCGTGATCCGACCGGTCCGCGGGGCCCCATCGACACGCTGATCGTCGAAAGCACCTACGCGCTCAAGAATCACGACACCTCGCACAACGCGTCGGAACATCTCGCGGACCTCGTCAACCGCGTCGCATCACGGCGGGGATTGATGATCATTCCGTCGTTCGCGCTCGGACGGACGCAGGAACTGATCTACGCCCTCCACGAGCTGGCCAACGCGCAGCGTATTCCGACGGTGCCGATCTACATCGACTCACCGCTCGCCGTCGAAGCGACTGCCGTGTTCCGCCAGCACCCGGAGCTGTTCGACAACAGTGAACAGCTGGTGCAGACCGGCTCACCGATCTTCGACTACCACCTGGTCACGTACGTTCGCGACGTCAACGAATCGAAGCAGCTCAATTCACTCAACGGCCCCGGCATCATCATCGCGGCGTCCGGGATGGCCGAGAACGGGCGCATCACCCATCATCTCGCCAATCATTGCGAGGACCCGCGCAACTGCATCGTGCTGGTGGGATATCAGGCCGAAGGAACGCTCGGCCGGCGCATCCAGGACGGGCAGAAGGACGTGCGCATCCTCGGCGAGCCGCATCACATCTCCGCGGAGGTCGCGACGATCGACGGCTATTCGGCACACGCGGGCCGTGATGAACTGCGCCGCTGGGTGCGCGAGCTTGTCGGCCCGATCAGGCGCGCGTTCTGTGTGCACGGCGAACCGGAGGCACTCGTCGCGATGCAGAAGATCCTGCAGGAGGAGGGCGTGCAGGAAGTACATGTTCCAAGGCATGGAGAGAAGTTTGATCTCGCGTAGTGCGGGCCGGATTCCGTGACATGACCCTGCTGAATTCCCGTCGCGTCTATTCCGGGCGCATCGTGTCACTCGACGTGGATACCGTGCGCTTTCCCAATGGTAACGTCGGCGAGCTCGAGATGCTCCGCCACCCGGGCGCGGCTGCGGTGGCGCCGTTTCTCGACGATCCCGCGGATCCCGACCCGCGGATCCTGCTCCTTCGACAGTTCCGCCACGCCACCGGCGGCTACATCTGGGAAATACCCGCCGGAAGACGCGACGGCGATGAGCCCCCCGAGGGCACCGCGCATCGCGAGCTGGAGGAAGAAACCGGCTATCGATGCACGTCGCTCACGCCGCTGACATCGATCTGGACCACACCTGGTTTCACTGACGAGCGGATCCATCTCTTCCAGGCGACCGGTCTCACGCCGGGCGAAGCGCGCCGAGAAGCGGATGAAGTACTCGAGATGCACGAGGTCCGCTGGCGGGAAGCGCTCGCGATGATCCTCCGCGGCGAGATCACCGATGTGAAGACAGTGATCGCGCTGCTGTTCATACAGGTGGGGAAAGAAAAGAGAGAAGAGAGATGAGAGAGGAGAGACGAGGGGGAGCCCCTACTCCTCTCTCCTCTCTCCTCTCTCATCTCTCTTCTCTCTTTTCTCATTCTATCTTTGCATCATGCCCCGTCTCCCGTACGCCCGGCTCGAACGTGCGCTCGCCTCCGCGCCTCCCGCACCGGCGTACTACCTGCACGGCGGCGAGTCCGTGCTCAAGGATGAAGCCCTCAATCGCATTCTCGCGTCCTCGCTCGACCCCGCAACCCGCGATTTCAATCTCGATCTTCTTTCCGCCTCGCAGGTTGATCCCGGCGAACTCGCCGCTGCATGCTCCACGCTGCCGATGATGGCTGAACGGCGCGCCGTGGTGCTTCGTGATGTCGAGGCGTGGAAACGGAAGAGCAAGGGGAAACAGCCCGCGCTGCAGTACCTGGAGCATCCGGCCGCCGAAACCGTGCTGGTGATGGTCCAGGGAACCGACGACGACCCGGACGACGATCTCGCAGCCCGTTCGCAGGCCATCGATTGTGCGCCGCTCACCGGCGACCAGCTGGAGCAGTGGCTGGAGATGCAACTCGAAAAGGGTGACGTGCGTCTAACCGACAACGGGCGCGAGCACCTCGTTCGTGCGACTGGCGGTGACATGGGCATGCTGCTTTCCGAAATCGCCAAGCTGCGCGGCCTCGCATCTGCCGGCGAGATCGACGCCGACACGGTCGCGTCGCTCGTGGGTATCAGGTCCGGCGAAACGATCGAGGATTGGCGCGATGCCATTCTCCGCGACGACACCCGGAAGGCGCTGGATCTCACGCCCCGCGTTCTCGAGCAGACCGGTGTCACCGGCGTCGGGATGATCACGATGCTCGGCACGTCGCTGCTGCTGGTGCGATGGACGCGCGTCGCGGCACGACGCGAATCGAGGCCACGCGGCCAGCGACTCGCCGATCTGCTGCTCAAGGAAGTGCTATATACCGTGCGGCCGTTCGTGGGCCGCTACGGACCACTGAGCACGCTCATTGCCCAGGTGGTCGAACACTGGCCGCTGAGTCGTCTCAAACCGGCAACCCGGGCCGTCCTCGAAGCCGACATCGCCCTCAAGAACACCACTGTTGCGCGCCCCGCCGATATCCTCACCGAACTCGTGCTTGAACTCGGGCAGCACCGGCAGAGGAAGGCCGCATGAAGATTCATCGCATCATCGCGCGACTCACCCCGGTGGCGATCGCGGCGACCGCGCTCACCGCACAGGCGCCGTACCCGCCGGTCACGCCACGGTTCCAGCGCATCGTGCAGCTCGCGCAGGATGGTTATGGCGATTCGGCCCGCACCATGATCGGCGGCATTCTGGCTCGCATGCCGGCCGGTGATGCGTCGCTTCCCGAGGCGCTCTATACCGCCGCACTCGTTGCGAGGACAGGAGACTCGACGAGCCGGCTGCTCAAGCGGATCTCGGTGGATTTCCCCAGCTCCGCGTGGGCCGACAAGGCGCAGCTTCGCCTCGTTCTTCTCGCCTATGGCAATGGTGACATGGAAGACGCCGTCGGCCGAGTCGGGAGGCTTTTCTCCGATTATCCCGCGTCGCCGGTAATTCCTGCAGCCGCGCTCTGGGGAGCCCGGGCTGCGTTCGAAGACCAGAAGGCGCAGCAGGCGTGCGACTGGATCACGCGGGGACTCGCCGCCGTTGGCGACGATGTCGAAATCAGGAATCAGCTGCAGTTCATGAAGCAGCGATGCAACGTCGGCGAAGGCGCCCGGATCGCACCTCCGGTCGCGGAGACGCTTCGTGCGGGGCCACCGCCCCGAACCGACACGGCGACGCGGCGCCCAGTCCCGCCGCCCCCACCACCGCCGCCGCCGCCTGCACCGGCGGCCGCAAGGTCGCCATGGCGAATTCAGGTCGCCGCGATCGCCGACAAGGCGGTGATCCGCCGCCTCACCCAACGGATCGAAGCCGCGGGTTTCAAGGTCTACCTGGTCGACGGCCCGCGTGGGCTGACCAAGGTCCAGGCGGGACCGTTCGCCACTCGCGCGGCTGCTTCCACGGCGCTTGCCAAGGTGCGGTCCGCAGTGGCGAAGGCGGCATTCATCACCGCGGCTCCGTAACACCCAGCAGGAGAGCGTTCCCGGTCTAACTTTCGCCGGTGCCCGAGCCCACTTCACCGCTGCTCATCCAGTATCGCGAAATCAAGTCGCGCCACGCCAATGCGATCCTCTTTTTTCGCATGGGCGACTTCTACGAGATGTTCTACGAGGACGCCCAGATCGCGGCGCGCACGCTCAACATCACGTTGACGTCGCGCGGCGACGGCGTGCCGCTCGCCGGCGTTCCCGTGAAGGCGGCAGCGGGATATCTGCGGCAGTTCATCGCGCAGGGTCACCGCGTCGCGATCTGCGAGCAGGTCGAGGATCCCCGCTCCGCCAAGGGAATCGTGAAGCGGGCGGTGGTCGAGACGATCACTCCCGGCGCATTCCTCGACGAGGAATGGACGCCTGGCTCGCGCAACAATTGGCTTGTCGCGGTGCTTCCCGGCGATACTCGGAATGGCGTCGCGGCGATCGATCTTTCGACCGGGGAGTTTCTTCTCGAGTCGGTTGACGCGGACGATCTTGACGAAGCGATTGCCCGTCTTTCTCCGTCGGAAATTGTCGTGCCCGCCGGATTCGAGACCCGGCTTGATGCCGGCACGATGATCACGCCGCGCGAATCGTGGGAATTCGACGCCGCGCTCGCCGCGCTCGAACTCGCCCGGCGATTGCAACTTGCCTCGCTCGACGGACTCGGACTCGATGCCGGCGACAGCGTTTCGATCGGCGCCGCGGGAGCATTGCTCCGCTACATCGCCGAGTTGCAGCCGCAGGGAATTCCGCAACTCGCGAGGCCGGAGATCCGGCGCAACGACGATCTCTGCTGGCTCGACGAGATGACCCGACGAAACCTCGAGCTCGTCGAGCCGCTGCAGGCTGGTCGCCGGGGCGTCACGCTGCTCGAAACAATCGATCGCACCGTCACGCCGATGGGTGGGCGGCTGCTGAGAGAGTGGGTGCTTTCTCCACTGCGCGATCCGGATCGCATCAACGCTCGGCTCGACGCGGTACAGGTGCTGGTGGATGCTTCACGCCTGCGCACCAGCCTGCGCACGGCACTCGACGGTGTCCGCGATCTCGAGCGGCTCGCGGCCCGCGCCGCGGCGGGCCGCGCCACGCCCCGCGAAATGGGCGCCCTTCGCGATTCGATGCTGCGGCTTCCCGACGTCGCGGCCGCGCTTGAAGCGGCGGCGAGTTCGCCAGTCCCTGCAACGGTGCCGCCGAGGCCCGCGACCCTTCTGGTGCACGCCAACCAGAACTTCGATGCGCTCGGCGACCTCGCCGGCGAGCTCGCACGGATGCTGGTGGAGCGCCCCCCGGTCACGCTGCAGGACGGCGACGCAATCGCGCCCGGATGCGACTCCGCCCTCGACGAACTGCGCGAGCTGCGCGACAACGGCAAGCAGTCGCTCGCCGGAATCCAGCAGCGGGAACGCGATCGCACCGGCATCCAGTCGCTCAAGGTCGGTTACAACAAGGTGTTCGGGTACTACATCGAGGTGACGCACAGCAACACGCGCGCGGTACCGGCGGACTACGAACGCCGGCAGACGCTGAGCAACGCCGAACGGTATGTCACTCCCGAACTCAAGGAGTTCGAGGCTCGCGTACTCGGCGCGGAGTCAGCGATCGCCGATCGCGAATCCGCACTCTTCGACGCGCTGCGCGCGCGCGTTGGTGCGGCGATCGGAACGATTCAGGCGACGGCAAAACTGGTCGCGCGGCTCGATGTACTGTCGGGGCTCGCGGAACTTGCGGTGACCGCGCGGTATGCGCGCCCGGATGTGCACGGCGGATACGAGCTCTCCCTGATCGATTCCCGCCATCCGGTGATCGAGGGTATGATGCCTCGCGAGCGCTTCGTTCCCAACGACGTGCACTTTGACGAGGCGGCGCGCGTGCTCCTCGTCACCGGCCCCAACATGGCGGGCAAGAGCACCATCCTGAGACAGATCGGGCTCTGCGTGCTGCTCGCCCAGATGGGCAGCTTCGTCCCGGTGACGCGCGCGTCGATCGGCGTCGCCGACCGGCTCTTCACGCGCGTCGGCGCGAGCGACAATCTCGCGCGTGGTCAGTCCACGTTCATGGTGGAGATGAGCGAGACGAGCGCGATTCTCCACAATGCCACGGCGCGTTCGCTGGTGCTGCTCGACGAGATCGGGCGCGGCACCAGCACGTACGACGGCGTCGCGATCGCGTGGGCGGTGACCGAACACCTGCACGATCGCGTGGGATGCCGCACCATGTTTGCGACCCACTATCACGAGCTGATGCAGCTTCCCGAGTGTCTCGCGCACGCGCGCAACGTCAACGTCGCGGTCCGCGAGACGGAAGCGGGGATCGTCTTCCTTCACCGACTCGAGCCGGGGGGAACCGATCGTTCGTACGGAATCCACGTGGCGGAGCTCGCCGGACTGCCGCGCGCCGTGGTGTCCCGCGCGCGCGAGGTTCTCGGAACGCTCGAAGGCGATCATCGCGTCGCCGGCGGTGCGCCGCCGTCGGACGCCGACCCGGCCCAGCCGTCGCTCTTCGACCGCGAACCGTCCGCACCGGTGCATCCGCGCGAGCGGGAGCTTTCCGACAGCGATCGCCGCGCCATCACGATGGCGCTGCACCTGCGCGGCCTCGACCCTGACACGATGACCCCGATCCAGGCACTGCAGGAACTTGCCCGGATTCGCGACGAACTCGAGGGAGCACCATGATCGACATCATGACGCGGCGCCGTGCCCTCTGCGCGATTGCGGCGGTTACCGTTGGCTCGCCGCTCACTGCGCAGGACGCCCGAATCGCCCGGGTCCGCGCCGCGGCCAGCACCATAGTTGCGGCGGAACTCATGCGCGATGTCTCCTACATCGCGTCCGACGCACTGCTCGGTCGCGCGACACCGTCGCCGGGATTCGATTCCGCCGCGGCCTTCGTGGCACGGCGCATCAAAAGCCTCGGCGTCACGCCCATGGGCGACAGCGGCACGTACTTCCAGCACTACGTCGTGCGCCGCGCGACGCTCGACACGGCAGCTGTAAGCGCCACGGTCAACGGGCAACGATTTGGCTGGAACTCGGGGCTGGTCGTCACCTCGTTCGTGACACCCGGCACGAGCAGCGGTGCGGTGATGTACGTGGGCAACGGGCTTCGAATTCCCGCGCGCCACATCGATCCGTATGCTGGCGTGGAGATTCGAGGCAAGTGGTTGCTCGTGCAGCCGCAGGCCGCTCCCTCACGACGCAACGGCACCAATCTGGACACGCTCGGCACACCCGGAGTCGACTACACCACCGCGCTCGACGAGGCGCGCCAGCGCGGCGCGCTTGGCGTGCTGACCGTTCCCGCGCCGGCAGCAACAAGAGATTGGGCCGCACAGGCGGCGCGCACACCGTCGAGCCGCGATCTCGCTCCCACGCTCGGACGCGCGTATGCTCCCTATCCGCTTCCGCAGATACGCGTTTCCTCGGCGCTTCTCACCGCACTACTGGCCGGTTCGCGAATTGCGCCCGCGGACCTGATCTCGGCGGATTCCGCGCAACGTCCTGCACCGGCGTTCGAATTACCGCAGCCGCTGACCATCGACCTTGAGGCCAGCAGCACCACGGTCAGGCCGTACAATGTCGTGGGCCTGATCGAAGGATCCGATCCGCGGCTCCGCAACGAGTGGGTCACTGTGTCGACGCATCTCGATGGCGCTGTCGGTCGCGGCGCCACGCCGCAGGGTGATTCCATCTTCAACGCCGCCGACGACAACGGCAGCGGCAGTGCAGCAAATCTTTCCATCGCGAGGGCGATCCTCCGCGGCCCGCGTCCCAGGCGATCGATCCTGCTGATCTGGGATTCCGGCGAGGAAACCGGCCTCTGGGGTTCGCGCTTCGTCGCATATGGCCCTCTCGCGAAGAATGTCGTGGCCCACTTCACCGTCGACATGATCGCGCGCACCAGGCAGCCCGGCACCAACGTTCGTGGAGAAGAAGAACTCAGTGGTCCCGGCGTCGTGTACGCCGACGGTCCCGGCGTGCTCAGCAGCGAACTCGACTCCGTCCTCGCGCGGGCGCAACGCACCTTCGGTTACGTGACGCTCGACCGGAAGTACGAAGATCCGAAGCACGAGTTCTTCTATCCGCGAACCGACGCGGCGCCATATGTCGAGAACGGCATTCCCTATGTCGAGTGGTTCACCGGGCTCCACGCCGACTACCATCGTCAGACCGACGAGGTCACCAGGCTCGATCCGGTGAAGTTCGAGGCGGTGGCCCGCATGGTGTACGCGACGCTCTGGACCGCGGCCGACGATCCGGTGCGACCGCGCATCGACAAGCCGATCCCGCCGGTGCTGTGGTTCGTGAAGCCGCGCTGACGATCACGTTCCGCGTTCGACCGTCACGCGGCCCGGACCAAACGTCACCCGATTCCTGCCGACGACGACGGTGGACCCATTGCGTGATACCGGCAGCGAATCGCCGACGACAATCACCGTCGTGAGCGTCTGGCCCGATGGCGTAAGGCGCAACTGAAATCCGAGGGTCGGATTCCTGGTGACCTCGGGCCAGAGCTCATGTTCGTCCACGACGGCATCACGCACAGTGCCTCCAAATGCCGTCAGCCATACCGATTGTCCGCCCGCCGTGCGCCAGCTCCAGGTGTCCCCGCTCCGTTCGGGGATCGATGTCGGATGCCAGATCGCAAACCATCCGCCGGTCGTGTCGAGACGCGCGAGTTCCGCCGGGTAGTACCGGTCGCGCCGCCCCGGCTTGCTCATCACCACACTGTCGTGCGTGATGATGATGTCGGTGCCCTCGGATTGCAGGTAGCACGTCGTTCGGCGCGCAATCTGGACGAACGGCGGCGGCGGATCGTAATAGTCGCCACCGTACAGCGATCCGCCGGTCGAACCGGTCACGCACGCAATTCCCGTTGAATCGAACCGTTCGAACGTCTTTCGCGCCATTGTTCCGAATCCCGCGAGGCTCAGCCCGTTCGTCGCAAGGGCAAGATTGAACGGTGCGCCGTATCCCACCGGGTTCTGGATCACCCACTCACCGTTGCGGTAGAGCTGGTGTCCGAAGACGTAACCGACCTGATGGTCCTCGTTGGTGGGAGGTTGTGCTTCACCGAAAAAAAGCGATCCCTCGTGGTGCGCCCACACGTGGCCGCGCCCCGGGGCATACCAGGCGCCCGAGCGCGGAGCGCTGTCCACGGGGATCGATTCGTCGTAGAACGCGAGCATCCAGCCGCCGTTCAAGCCGGGATCCGCGGTCCCGTATCCGGTGGCGCCGTACTTCGCGACCAGCCGCGCCACCAGCCCCTGCGCTGCCGCATTCCTGGTGATCCCCGCGAGCATTCCAACGCTGTTGATGCGTTCGTAGAGGCGCTCCATGAATCCGCGCGGATGTTCCTCATCGCCCCATTGCACTCCCTGTGCAAGATCCGGGGTGACCTCCCACGGGCTGCGTTCGGCAGCCTGCTCGAGACAGCGGCGCAGCATGGGAAGCGAATCCGGTCCGGTGCTTCGCAAAGCTTCGTATCCCATCGCGACAAGCATTGTCGTATTCGGGTTGTACTCGGTTGATTCGCTCCATTCGCCTCCCGCCGCGCACATCGTGGCCCAGTGTTCGAGCGACGCACGCCCCGGTGCCTTCGAACCAAGCCCTCCGAGAAGGAACGGACCGCCGACACCCTTGGCCGACATCGAACTGTCGAGCCAGCTTGTCCCGGCGAACCGGTCGAGCATTGCCGCACACAGATACGTCGCGCTCGACTGATCGCCGTCTTCGAGACGATAGCCGCCCTCGTACGCCTTGCCGGTACCCTTCACGCCCCAGCGCACCCAGCCGTTCAATTCGGCGAGAGCGCTGTCCCGTTCTTCGTCGGACATCGCCGGATAAAGCCAGCTCGTGAGGATCACGCGCGCGCCACAGTTCTGGCGTTCGTCGTTCGCGTTTGCGGGCGCATTTCCCGCCGAGAGCAGCAGAGCTGTGGCGCGGGCGGCGGCGTCCCGGTCATCGTTGAAGACCCACATCAATCCGCACCAGAATCCGTCGTCACCGTACGCCTGCTGCGGCGTGCCGGTCCTGAGGCAGTTGGATGCCGCAAGGCCGATCCACGGATGATGGCTCGCTGCCAGCGCAGCCCAGGCCTGCTTTCGTTCCGCCGTGATGATCAGGACCGGATGGTCGGCGGAGCGGTGTCCTGCCTGTTGCGGCGGCCCAACCGTACCGGTCAGGAGAGTGAGCGCCATTGCAGCCATGATGTTACGTCGCGGCATCTTTTCCTTTTTCCTTTTTCCTTTGCGCCGGGCGCTTTAGCTTGCCAGAATGCACAGAACGGTGCTGTGGATCGCGCTTCCGGCGGCATTCGCGGGCTGCACCCGGCGCTCGGCCGCAATTCCACCGGTCACGCCCGCCACGCTGCTTCCCGGACAGACCACGGTTCCCTACCCTGCCGAACTCTACGAACGTCGCGTCGAAGGCGAGGTGCTCCTCTACCTCGTCATCGACTCAAGCGGTTCCGTCAATCGTGACTCGACCCGCATCGTCACGTCGAGTGGACAGGCCGCGTTCGATTCGGCGGCACTCGCGGCGGCGCCAACGCTGCGATTTTCCCCCGCGACCCGCGATCGCACGCCCGTGACCGCTGCCCTGCAACTCCCGATTCGTTTCACCCTGCCAGATTCCGTCAGGCATTCCGGAGCGCGCCCGTGAACCGTCGCCCCCTCACCGTCGCCGACTCCGTCCTCGACATCATCGGGTCCACACCGTTGATCCGGTTGTCGCGTCTCTCACGCGGCATTCGCACGCCGGTGTTCGGCAAGGCCGAGATGGCGAACCCCGGTGGATCGGTGAAGGACCGCATCGGACTGGCGATCATCGAAGGGGCCGAACGTTCCGGCGAACTCCGCCGCGGCGGAACGATAGTCGAGGGAACCAGTGGCAACACGGGCCTCGGGCTCGCGATCGCGGCGGCGATCAAGGGTTACCGCTGCATCTTCACGCTCCCTGACAAGATGAGCCAGGAGAAGGTCAGGCTCCTCAAGGCCTTCGGCGCCGAGGTCATCATCACGCCGACAGCGGTGCCGCCCGACCATCCGGAGAACTACGTGATGAAGGCGAAGCAGATCGCGCATGACACACCGGGCGCGATTCTCGCCAACCAGTTCTACAATCAGCTCAATCCGGAGGCGCACTACGCGACGACCGGTCCGGAGATCTGGGAACAGACCGCCGGCAAGGTGACCCACTTCGTCGCCGGCGCCGGCACCGGCGGAACCATCAGCGGCGTCGGCCGCTATCTGCGCCAGCAGAATCCCGCGGTGCGCATCATCGCCGGCGATCCGGTCGGATCGCTCTACGCCGGATATCACCGGACGCGTGAGCTGGGCCACGACGGCGCGCCCTACAAGGTCGAAGGAATCGGCGGTGACAAGGCGCCCTCGACGGTGTGGTGGGACGAGATTCACGAGTTCCGCACCGTCTCCGACAAGGATGCGATGTCGATGGCCCGCCGGCTCGCGCGCGAGGAAGGAATCCTCGCGGGCGGGTCGACCGGCCTCAACCTTTGCGTCGCGCTCGATGTTGCGCGCGAGGTGAACGACCCCGATGCGTGTGTCGTCACGATCCTCGCCGACACGGGCGAGCGCTACCTGTCCAAGGTGTTCAACGACGCATGGCTGCAGGAAAACCAGCTGGCCGACACACCGCGCCCCACCGTGGCCGACCTGCTGAGACGGCGGCAGGGAGACGCTCCCTCGCTCGTACAGGTGGCGCCTGCCGCGCAGGTCCGGCAGGCCCTCAATCTCATGAGCACGTACGATGTCTCACAGCTCCCGGTGATCGAGTCGGACCGCTGCGTCGGCTCGCTCGTTGAAGCGACCCTCATGACCGCGGCGCTGGAGGAACCGACCGTTCTCGATCGCGCCGTGCGTGACGTCATGGAGGCGCCATTTCCGGCGGTCGACAGCAGCGTCACCGTCGACCACCTCGCGCCGATGCTCACTCGCGAATCACCCGCCGCGCTGGTGTCTGACCACGGAAAACTCGTCGGGATCGTTTCGCGCTACGACGTGCTGCAGCTGATGATCGGGAGATGACCCGCAGCGGCCTTCAGTCGTCGAGAATGAAGGTCACTTTCAGCAGCACGCGATAATCCGTGATCACGCCGTCGGAAATATCGAGCTTCTGCTCCTTGACCCACGCCCCGGTGACGTTGCGCAGGCTCTTGTGCGCTCGCGCGACGCCGAGCTGAATGGCGTCCTCGAAGCTCTTGTTGGACGTCGAGCTGATTTCGGTGATCCTGGCGACTGACATGACTACTCCTCTGGTTGATCGAATCGTGACGGGAAGCCCGCGTAACTGACCGGAGACGGTTGGTCCTCACCGACTGGCACCTGCCGCCCATCATCTAGCATCTTTGCAGCATGAAAATCTGCGTGCTCACCGGCGGATCATCTTCGGAGCGGGACGTCGCGTTCGCATCCGCGTCGCAGATCGTCGCGGCACTCAGGGGCCGCGGTCACGCGGTGACCGTCGCCGACACCACGACCGGCATGCTCGACGCCGCCGCCGAAGCCCGGCTCCTCGCGGCGGCCGTGCAGAGCGGGCCAGGCGTCGATGAGCGTGCGATCCTGGTCGAGCGTGAACGGAATGTCCTCCTCGGTGGTCTCCTTTCCGATTCGGCGGTGCGGGCCGCCGACCTCGTGTTTCTTGCCCTGCACGGGGGCACCGGGGAGAATGGCACGGTGCAGAACCTGCTCGAAATGGCGGGCGTTCGATATACCGGTGCAGGCCCGGTGGCGAGCGGCGTCGCCTTGGACAAGGACCTCTCCAAACGCCTCTTTCTCGAGGCCGACGTTCCCACTGCGGCGTGGCTGATGGCGCCCGTCACCGCGGCGGAGGTCGACCTCGAGCTCGACTGGCCGGTGGTGGTCAAGCCGGCGCGGGAAGGCTCCACGGTCGGGCTTTCGGTCGTGCCCGACGCGGGCTCGCTGGCCGCCGCGATCGCGGAGGCGGCGCGACATGACGACGAGGTGATGGTGGAAGCGTTCGTTCCAGGTCGGGAACTGACGGTGGGGATACTCGGCGATCGGGCGCTTGCCGTGGGCGAAATCATCCCGCGCCACGCCCTGTTCGACTACGAATGCAAGTACACGCCGGGGATGTCCCAGGAGATATTTCCGGCGTCCATCTCCGGGATGGTCGCCGCTGAGGCGCAGGAAATCGCGTTGCGCGCCCATCAGGCCCTCAAATTGCGGGGATATTCGCGGGTGGATTTCCGGTTGACCGCCGAGGACGAGCTCTTCTGTCTCGAAGCCAATACCCTCCCCGGCATGACCGCCACGTCGTTGCTGCCGCAGTCGGCGGCGGCGATGGGGATCGATTTTCCGACGCTGTGCGAGAGGATATGCGAACTGGCGTTGCAGTGACACGCGAGCATCGGACGCGGTGAACGACATGCCGCGGATCACGCCATGGGTGGCGCGGTTGCTCGCCGCGAATGCGATCATCCTGCTCCTGCAGCAGACGCTGTTCACCTCCGAACAGCTTGCCGGAATGCTCGCGTTCAACGCGCAGTATGCGCTCGCGCGACCGTGGACATTCGTCACCTACATGTTCGTGCACGCCGGTCTCTGGCACCTCGCCGCCAATTCGCTCGCACTCTTCGTCTTCGGACCGACGGTCGAGCGCCGACTCGGCAGTACCACGTTCATCCTCTACTACCTCTACTGCGGAATCGGTGCGGCGGTGTTCTCGCTGCTGCTGCGCACCATCGACCTCGGAGCGCCCGAGTTCGTCGGCGCTTCCGGCGCGATTCTCGGTGTGGCATACGCCTTCGCGCGGATGACACCCGACGCACAGATGATGGTCTTTCCGATTCCCGTCCCGATTCGCGCGCGCACGATGATCATGCTGCTCGCCGCGTTCGACATCGTCGGTCTCCTGCTCCTCAGTGATGGAATTGCACACGGGGCGCATCTGGGAGGACTGCTGTCGGGCGCGCTCTATTTCGTGCTCCGCGGGATCGCGCGGCCCGCCGATCCCCAGCCGCTGACCACGCCGCGCCGACGGATTCCGGTCGTGAGTCACGGTGAGAGCGAACCGCACGGCGCCGTCACTCCGCATCGCGAGCCGCGAGTTACTCCGTCGCGCAACACCGATGTCAGCGGCGAGGCAGCCGAGATCGACCGCGTGCTCGACAAGATCAGCGCCACGGGGATCGGGTCGCTGACGGCCGAAGAACGGCGCTTTCTCGACACGGTGGCGCGTCGCCGCCGCGACACCCAGCACTGATCCTTGCTGCTCGACCTCGTCTCGCCGTGGTGTGCCGCGGTGGAGTCGAGTGACCCGGACTCCGCAACCGCAAACTTCCGCGCACGTCACGCAACGTTGCTCCGGCAGCTGCAACGCCAGCGCTCCCCCGACGACGACGAGCTGTTGCTTTCCCCCGCCGGCGACGAACTGCGTCGCATGGCGGCCCGCGTCTCGAGCCCCGCACTGCAACAATCGCTGCGCGATGCGCTGGGCCTGGCGGCGACGCTCGGCGCCGATCCGGCAATCCGCGTCGCGCTGATCGCGGGAACCGGATCGGGGTTCGCCTTCGAGGCACTCCCCGGTCCCGCCGCCGGGGTTGCGTTGTTCGTCGACCTTCTCGCCGACGACTGCGCACTCACCGTCGCACTTGCGATGGGTCTCGTTGCGGCGACGCGATGGAGCCGGCACGCCGGCTCGTACCACATGACCGAATGGAATCGCTGGAACGCGGCGAGCGAGTGGCCCCTCTCCGAATGGATTTACACCACCGGCATCGGCATGCATCTCGCCGCGGCCCTTCTTCCATCGGCCGAACCGCGCGAGCTGCTGTCGCTGGGACGGACCGCGTTCGTCCGGTTGCGCGATCGGGAACGTTCGCTGCGCGCGCTGCTGCGCCGGGACATCGATCAGTCGGGAATCGGGCTGGTGCTGCGCTGGCTCGCCCCCCACGCACCCGCGCGGGCGCGGCGCGTCGGCCGCATCACCGTGCCGCCGCTGGCGGGTACCTGGTTGAGCTGGAGAATGGTGGCGCCGCGAGTCGCGAGGGTGGGCCTCGCGGAGGCGCTCGCGATGGAAAGCCGCCCTACTTCTTCTTCACCACCGGCTTTCCCTGCATCCGCTGGCGTTCCCTCACCATGAGCCATTGCTGCGGGATCGACGCGACATTCTGCACGGTGTAGTAGAGGTTGAGTCCCGCCGCGAATCGCGCAAAGAGCAGCAGCATCATCCCCGGCATCAGCCAGGTCATCATCTTGGTCTGCGGATTCGGCGGCAGCCCGACCTGCGAGATCTTCGATCCCACGTACATCGTGACCGCCATCAGCACCGGCGTGATCAGGAACGGATCGGCGCGCGACAGATCGTTCATCCACAGGAACGATACGCCGCGCACTTCGATCGTGTACGCAAGCACAAAGAACACCGCGATCAGCACCGGATACGGCAGCAGCATCGGCCAGCAGCCGCCGAACGGATTCACGCTGTGTTCGCGATAGAGCTTGATGGTTTCCTGCTGCAGCATCGCGGGATTGTCCTTGTACCGCGCCTGCAGGTCGGTGATCATCGGCTGGATCGCCTGCATGCGCGCCATCGAGCGCATCGCGATCCGGCTCAGCGGCCACAGCAGCGCACGCACGATCAGGCCGAAGAGCACGATCACCAGGCCGTATCCCAGGCCAAGGGAAGCGTGCATCCACACGAAGATGCTGCGGATCACCACGGCGAGCGGCCGCACCACGGGCCGGAGCCACGACCATCCGTACGGATTCACGTCATCGAAGTCATGACCGGCCCGGCTCAGCCGATCGTATTCCATCGGGCCGGCGTACAGCATCCAGTGAAATTCGCCATCGGGACGAAGCGCGATGGATGCCGCCACCTCCGCCCGGAACGGCGTGTGGAACGTGTCCGCCGGAAATGCGAGCACGCTGCCGATGTTGCCGTGCGAGTCACGCGCCGTGGTCGAATCGTAGGAGAAGAAGCCCGCAACGAAATACTTCGACTTGACGGCCACCCATTCGAACGGACCGGGGAGGGTCGTGACCTGGCGCGGCTTGAGCGATCGGAAGAGCTTGACCGACGTCTTCTGGAGCTTGGTGACAATACCGCTCTGCGCGAAGTTCTCGCTCGGATTCGCTTCGGTGTTGCGGAAGCCGTTGCCGAGCCCGACGAGAAGCGTTCCGCCCGCAGCACCGAGGCCGGTGATGTGGCCGGTCGCGTTGATGCGGTAATCAGAGCTGGAAAAGGTGTAGGTCAGCTCGATGGCATACGACCCCGACTGGCCGCGCAGCGTCAGCACCGCCGGCGCTTTCGTCGCATCGAGTGAATCACTGCTCGCCGTGAACGCGATCTCTCCGAACCTGATCGTGTCGGCACTCGCGATCAGCGTGCTCGCGAGAAGTCCCTCGTCGGACGGGAGAAGCTGCAGCGTGTCCCGATTGTCCGCCGGGGCAAGCGAGCGATAGCGCGCAAACCGCGCCGCGATGACGCGACCGCCGCGGTTCGAGATCGCGTACCGGTAGAGATTCGACCGGACGATGGTGGTGTCCTCGCCAGTCGCGGCCGGCGCGGCCGAATCGACTGCCATCGTTGCTGGCGCGGGGGGTGGGGCTACCCGCGTGACACTATCCCGCGCCGCCACCGGCTTGGGCGGCTGGCGCTTGATGAACAGCGTCGGCACCGTCGCGATCGCCATGATGAGAATCAGGCCGAGAATCAGGCGGCGATCGTTCAAGAGAGTTCCACTGTTTCAGGGCACCGGGTCATAACCACCAGGATTCCAGGGATGGCACCGCATGATGCGGCGTGCGGCGAGCCACGCTCCGCGAATCGCGCCGTACCGCTGCACCGCTTCCAGCGCATACTGCGAACACGACGGCACGAAGCGGCACGACGGCGGCAGCGTCGGGGAAATGAAACGCTGATATCCCCGAATGACGAGGGCGAGACTCTTTGCCGGAACCCGGATGATGGCACTCACCGGTCACCGCTCGAGGGCCTCGCACCAACCGAACAGGTCGGCGCGCAAGCCATCGAAGCTCGCGGCATACGCTTCCGGACGCGCGCGCAGCACCACGTCGAACGCCGGAACCCGCGCCTGCACGCCGCGCCGCCAGAGTTCCTTGAGCCGGCGGCGCAGGCGGTTGCGCGCCACCGCCGTCTGCCGGAAGCGGGGCACAATTACACCGACGCGAGCAAAGCCGGCGTCGTTGCTGGTCCAGTAGATGTCGAGGTGAGCCCGGCGGGAACGCTTTCCCTGATTCAGCACGTGGCGGGCCTGGGCGAATTGGATCAACCGGCGCGAGCGCCCGAGGCGCTCGCTGCCGTCAGACGCGCGCGTGCTTCGAACCGATCGAAACGGTCAGGCGCTTGCGACCCTTCTTGCGGCGGCGCGAAAGCACCGCACGGCCCCAGCGGTCTGCCATCCGCTTGCGGAATCCGTGCTTCGCAATCCGGCGCTTGTTGCGAGGCCTGTATGTCGGCATCATGGTGAAATTCTCCCTCCAAAAGAGCCGAACAAGCTACCGTCCGCGCGCCTCAAAGGTCAAGGTTTGACTTTTCCACATGCAGGTCGTAGAATCGGCCTCCCGAAAAACACCATCCGCCTGATCCGCAAAGAAAAACAGACTCGATACGATGCCCTTGTCAGCCAAAGATCTCTGGAAGCGTGTCCTCGAGGGCGCCAAGCGCGACATCCCCGAGCCCATGATCCAGACCTGGTTGTCGAGCAATGAAGCCGTGTCGTACGAGAGTGGCACGCTTGTCGTGACCACGCCGGATGACTTCGCGAAGCGATGGAACGAAGAGAAGTACGGCAACGCGCTGACCGCGGTGGCGACCGAGGCAGCCGGTGAACCGGTGGCCGTTTCGTTTCGCGTGGCGGCGGACCGCCAGAAGCGTCCGCAGATGGACCTTTTCGTGCCGCAGGCCGCAAGTGAAACCAGCGCCACTGCCGCCGCGCACGTCAATCCCAGCGCGCAGCCGCTCAACGAACGCTACACGTTCAACACCTTTGTCATCGGCAAGTCCAACGAACTCGCGGCGGCCGCGGCGCACGCCGTCGCCGAGGCGCCCGGCAAGCAGTACAACCCGTTCTTCATCTACGGACCGACCGGTCTCGGCAAGACGCACCTGATGCAGGCGATCGCGCACGAGGTGGTGTTCAAGACACCGGGAACGCGCGTGCTCTACATCGGCGCCGAGCAGTTCATCAACGAGGTCATCGAGGGCATCCACGGTCGCACCATGCCCGACCTCCGCAAGCGCTACCGCGCGGACGTCGACCTCTTCCTCGTCGACGACGTGCACTTCCTCGAGGGGAAGGAAGCGACCCAGGAAGAATTCTTCCACACCTTCAATGCGCTGTACGAGGCGGGCAAGCAGATCGTGCTCACCTCGGATCGCGCGCCGAAGGAGATTCCCGGACTCGAGGCGCGCCTGGTGTCGCGCTTCGAGTGGGGAATGGTCGCCGACGTCAAGCAGCCCGACCTCGAACACCGGATCGCCATCCTGCGCAAGAAGCAGGAGCAGGATCATCTCGAAACAACGATCCCCGACGACGTTCTCCGCTTCATGGCGGAAAACGTGCGCTCCAACGTGCGCGAACTCGAGGGATGCATCATCAAGCTCCTGCTGTACGCCTCACTGCGGCATCGCGAGATCTCGATCGATCTCGCGCGCGAAGCGCTCGCCGACCGTATCCGCCCGGGCGACGAAACCGATGCGCGGAGCCGGACGCTTCCGACCATCGAAAAGGTCCAGGAAGTCGTGGCGCGCCGCTGGGGCGTGACGCCCGAGGGACTTCGCTCCAAGGCGCGCATCAAGACGCTCACCGTCCCGCGGCAGATCGCGATGTTCCTCGCTCGCGAATTGCTGCAGATGCAGCTCGTGGAAATCGGACAGGCCTTTGGCGGCCGCGACCACTCGACCGTGATCCACAGCGTGGACAAGGTGCAGACCCAGCTGGGTCGCGATCGCCAGTTCCGCGAGCGCGTAGAATCGGCCCGCGCTGAGTTGTTGACAGTGTAGTTCACAGTGTGCACGGAGAGATCGTGGAAGACGTGGGGAGTGCGGAAACCGGTGGGGAACCGGACGCGTCGTCCCCAGAATCCACGCGGAATTCACGCGTGGTGACGCGCGTACCACGTTGCGCGGTCTCAGCTTGGAGCGGCAGTCAACATCGCACGCACCTCTACTACTGCTGCTGAATTGTTTAATGGGGTAAAAACAGCAGTACTTCTGGCAACCCGGGGAAGCCGATGAAGTTCACGATCACGCGGGAACAGTTGCAGGACGGATTGACTGCCGTGGCGGCAGCCGTTCCGACCAAGACCACGCTGCCCGTGCTCGCCAACATCCTGCTCGAAGTCAACAAGGATGGACTCAGGCTCTCCGGCACCGATCTCGACATCGCCGTTGGCACGACCGTTCCTGCCGCCGTCGATCAGGACGGCGCCATCACGCTCCCGGCGCGCAAGCTCGTCGAACTCGTTCGCGAACTGCCAAGCGCCGGGATTCGCGTCACGACCCAGGGAGAGCAGCGCGTCACCATCGAGTGCGGCCGTTCGAAGTTCAAGCTGCTCGGCCTTTCGCGTGAGGAGTTCCCGAGCTTCCCGCAGGTCGCCTTCGATGGTGCCTCCCGGACCACGGCGCGCGAGCTCCAGAAACTCGTGGCCCATGTTGCCTTCGCCGCGAGCACCGAAGAGAGCCGGCCGGTGCTCAATGGCGTGCTCTGGCAGCTGCTTCCGGACAGGATGCGGATGGTCGCAACCAACGGCCACCGGCTGGCCAAGATGGAAATCCCGATGCAGAGCAACGTCGGGCAACAGGCGGAACTCATCGTGCCGCCGAAGGCGCTGGAACAGTTTCGCAAGCTTTTCGGGCCCGACGATGAAATCGAAATCGGGCGCTCCGACAACCATCTCGGCTTCCGCTCAGCCACAACGCAGGTGTTCACCAGGCTGATCGAGGGTCCGTATCCCAATTACGAACAGGTCATTCCGCGCGAGAACGACAAGGTTGCAACCGTCGAGAAGGCTTCGTTGATGTCGGCGCTGCGGCGCATGGCCATCGTCGCCAGCGATCAGACACACCGGATCCGCATGGCCTTCGGTGATGGCTCGTGCCGGCTCTCAGTGACCACACCAGACCTCGGCGAGGCCCAGGAGGAGATCACGGTCGCGTACGAGGGCGAACCGCTGGATATCGGCTTCAACGCGAACTACCTCCTCGAGGTGCTCAAGTACATGCCGACCGATGAAGTGCGCCTCACGTTCAAGGCTCCGGAACGCGCAGCCACCGTCGAGCCGGTGGGCTGGGATGACCCCGCGGCGTACCTGACGCTGGTGATGCCGTTGAGGCTGCTCGACTAGAACTGTCGGCGGTCAGCTGCAGCTGCTCCGCGTATTACGCAGGATCCGGCTGAATGCATCGGAACAGCTGAGGGCTGACAGCTGACAGCCCGCTCATCGTTACCCCAACCGAGATCCATCCCGTGTCGCGCAACCTCCTCGTATTCGCACTGATCTCCGCCGTCGCATCCACCGCATCTGCGCAAGCAAAGCCGGGATCCCGGGCAGCGTCACCTGCTCCCCGCCCCGTCTGGCCGGGCGAAGGCCCGTTGAAGTGGGCGCCGCGTCCGACCGAAGCTGCCATTACCGCCAACGACCTCCGGACGCGGCTCTACCAGATCGCCGATGACTCGATGGAAGGACGGCGCATCGGTGAGCGCGGCAATTTCAAGGCTACGACTTACATCGCGAGCGAATTCAAGCGCCTCGGCCTCAAGCCGGGCGGCGACAACGGTACGTATTTCCAGATACTCGATTACGGTCTCAGCGCGTTCGACACCACCCGGATCGCGCTGAGCGTCGGCGGTTCGCCGCTCGCCCTCAGAACCGATTGGGCTCCAATCGCGCCGACAGCCGCCAACGGATTCAGTAGCAAGGTCGACCTCAGCAGCGCCCCGACAGTTTTTGCGGGGAGGTTTGGCGATAGTACCGTCGCGCTGGATGTCGCGATGTTCCGTGGGAAAGTCGCGGTATTCGTCGGTGGGCCCGCCGGTGGTGGCGGCGGAGGCAATCGAGGTGGCGGCGCCCTTGCCGAGTGCTCAGCAGAGCAGGGCTGGCCGAATCAACGGGGAGCGGCCGACGCACTGGCGCTCGCCGCGGCGCAGGCCGCTGCCCGTGGGGCGGGCGGAGGTCGTGGCGCAGGTGGTGGTCGCGGTGGCGCTGCGCGCGATCCCCGGATTACGGCCCTGGGAGCCGTCGGCGTGATTTTCATCCAGAACGGCATCCCGGGAAATGCGTTCGCCACCGCGCGCGGAATGTTTCCTCCGAACGGGAAGGTGGCGGCCGCGACAATCACCGCTACCGCAGCGCAGCGACTCTTCGGAAAGCCGGTCGATCAACTGACCGTGGGCATGGTGGGACAGCCGATCACCGCACATTGGTCCTACGAGTCGCAGCTCTCACCAACACCCGCGCGCAACGTCATCGCCATTCTGCCGGGGTCCGATCCGAAGCTCGCGGGTGAATACGTTCTCGTTGGCGCACACAACGATCACAACGGCGTGAACGCCACCGCCGTCGACCACGATTCACTGCGGGCATACAACACGATCATGAAGCCGCAGGGTGCGAATGACGCGAACAGCTGCCGGCCCAACGAGCGTCAGCAGTTCCTGATCGACTCGCTCCTCCGTCACGCGCGCAGCATCCGTCCGCCCCGGCGCGACTCGATCATGAACGGCGCCGACGACGATGGCTCCGGCACCGTCGTGCTGATGGAAATCGCCGAGGCGTTCGCGAAGGAACACCCGAAGCGTTCGATCATCTTCATCTCGCATCAGGGTGAGGAAGCCGGTCTGCTCGGCTCGAAGTGGTTCACCGATCATCCGACCGTACCGCTCGACTCGATCGTTGCCGCGCACAACATGGACATGGTCGGCAAGGGCCACGTCTACGACGTCAAGTTCGGCGGACCCGCGTCAGTGCAGACGCTCGGATCGCGGCGGATGGCGCGCGAGTTCGGCGACATCATCGATTCGGTGAACGCCATCAGCAAGGAGCCGATGGTCATCGACAAGACCTGGGAAGTGAAGGAGAATCCCCTCAATCGTTTCTGCCGAAGCGACCAGGTCAACTACGTCAACCACAACGTCCCGGTCACCTATTTCTCGCTCGGGTACGCCCGCGACTACCACCAGCCGACGGACGAACCGCAGTACATCGACTACGATCACGCCGCCCGTCTCGGCAGGTTCATCCACGATGTCATGACGGCGGTGGCCAACCGGAAGGACCGGCCTTACAAGGACGGACCCGATCCGAGCATGCCCAACTGCGGGCGGTAGGGTAGGAAGGCGTTAGTCGTTGGTCGTTAGGGGGGCTGGTAAGGATCGTTGCCTTGGCCCCCTAACGACTAATGACTAACGACCAATGACTAATACTACTAACAACTACTCTCCGCTAAACCTCACAACCGTACGACCATAGCGCATCGTCGGTACCACCTGTTTCGACGACGGTATGCTGATCAGCATGGCCACCGAATCGTCTAGTCTGGCACTGCTCATTCGGCCGTCGCGCGTCATGTAGTATGTGCCGCTACGACGCCCTTGCGATGTCATCGTCATGCGACGGCCACCCTGACTTCCATCCCCCAGCTGTTCGAAGTCTTCCCGGACGCGGACCGGGATGACTTCATCTCCCGCGCGCGTGCTCGGTGACCCGGTAGACCACACCGCGGTGCGCCGTTCGTTCGCGGTGAAGATGTCGACCCGCACATTCCCCTGCGCCGAATCGATCCAGCTCATCTGTGACCGGATCCCGCCCAGGGGGAGACGGGGCAGCAGGCAGCGAACGACCGAAGTCAGTTCCGCCGCCTGCGCGCCGCCTCCGGTGAGGTGCAGGGCGTTGATGCTCGGATCGGTGGCCTGACCAGCCCACGAACCCTCTGGCGTGGCACCGTCGGCAGACGCGCGAGGATGGTAGGTCAGTGAATCGAGCCGGATCGATACCCGCCCCGAGCCGTCCGTGCTCACCGTGAAAACCGCTCGCCGATCGAAATGCTGCAGTTGGCGTTCGCCGGATGGCAGTGTGAGAATGATGGAATCATCCCGATCGACAACCGCCTTGGCGTGCCAGTCCTCACGCAGGAGAATCCCGGACTTCACGCTCTTTGTTGCGCCGGTCGTCGGCGCGGGCTCAGAAGCCGGAGGCTGTCCGGCGCACGCCATCAGCAGCGCGGCGCACGATACGAGCGCGGTGCGGTTGCGAATGGACTTGCTCAGGGCGGGTTTCATGTGTCAATGCGACGTCAGCGAGGATGGCGGACACACAACACGCCAGGCGTTTGATGCGTGCCGGCCGACAAGTGAGGAGCTCGCGGCACGCCGCCACTGAGGAGTGATTATCGGGTGATCACACGGCCCGTCACGGCAGCGGTGTCAGCGACAGCGATCCTGTGGTCTTGGCCGGAAGAGGCGACGCCAGTGACGGCGCGGCGATCGAGACGTCATCGTGTGTCTGGATCGTCGCGCGAAGCACCGGCCCGCTTGGCGGAATCACGACGTGCTCGGTGCTGCTACCCGATCGCGTGATCGTCTGGCCGTTGCCGCTGTCCTCGGTCCGGGTGCGCGACTGTGAGATTCCGTCGAGGACCAGCGCGGTTCCCTCGGTGCCCACCACTTTCCAGCTCGCGACGATTTCTCCGGTCAGCCGACGTGAACCGGACGCGTTGTTGATTCTGGTGGTGTCGGCCCAGCTGTCGCCGACTTTTGCGCCGCTGCGCACGCCAGGAAACAACACACCAACCGCCTGCATGATCGCGACGAGCGCGGGGTTGGTGGAATCCGAGAGTTGCGGTGGCCCGGTGATCTTGCCGCGCATGAGAAAGGCGCTGATCGTCGCGCCGCGGGCTTCCTGCGCTGCGGTTGGATGCTGCTTGAGTTGCGCCGCCACGCCGCCGCTTGGGTCGAGCGCGATTGAATCAACCGTGATTCGCACCTTCTGCCCTCCGGCCGAATCAGCCAGGGCGACAGAGATGACCGCGGTGGTGACCAGTCCATCGGAAATGGTGCCGCGCCCGATCGATGTCTGATCCATCTCGCTCACGGTCCTGACCTCGAGCCGGTAGCGGTGAACCGGTGCGGGCGATTGTGTCGTGAGCATTGCGAGAATCATGGAAAGCATCGTGTCACCATCCGTTCGGGTTTGGCGGACCGGTGATCCGCCAATACATACCGCGCCCCAAGCTGGCGGCGCGGAGGGCAGAACCGTAAGCCGAGTTCTGTTTCCCGTTTCCAGGGAACCGGGAGATGATCATCTCTCTGGGACGATCGTCACCGATCGCCTCAAGCAGCCTACCCGCGGCTCAACGGTGCGGGCCGCACCTCGCCGCCTATTTGGCCTTGCTCCGACCGGGGGTTACCGTGCCCCGCAGCTTTCGCTCCGGGCGGTGGGCTCTTACCCCACCGTTTCACCCTTGCCTGTGTCCCGAAGGACCATCGGCGGTCTGCTCTCTGTTGCCCTGTCCGTCGCCTCGCGGCGCCCAGGCGTTACCTGGCGGTCTGCCCTGTGGAGCTCGGACTTTCCTCGACCCCCGGCTTGCGCCAGAGACCGCGATCATCGCGTTCTGCCCCGCAGGAAGCTAGTCGTGGGACGCGGGGCTTGGGGCTTGGGACGGCGCGGCGAGTGGTACCCCATCCCAACTCCTGGATGGTCCCACGTCCCCAGTCCCACATCGTCCCAAGCCCCAAATCCGACGTCCCACGACCAGCTCCTTCAATCCTGCCCCGTCACGCGTCAATCGGTTCTCTCCTCCGATTGACCCGCCGTTGAGACTGACCGAGCAAGCTCCGGCCAACCCAGCCCGGAGACTGCAGATGCGACACGCCCCAACGCCGGTAGTCGCCGCTTCACTTGAACCGTTCGATCGCCCTCGCGTCGAGGCCGCCGGAAGCGGTTGCTTCGCGCTCGTGCACCGCGAAACGATTCGTGATGCGCTCCGCGTCGTGCGAGAACGCCCGGTCGACGCGGTGCTCGTTTCGGTGCGTCAGTGTGTTGGTGAAGGGTCCGCGCTCCTGGAACAGTTCGTGAGAAGCTTTCCGGCAGTCCCGACCGTTGCGCTCATGACAACGCGCGGCCCCGGTGATGCCGAAGCGATTCTGCGGCTTGGTGCAACCGGTGTCCGTCAGGTGGTAGATGCGACCGTGCCCGCCGGCTGGCGCCGGCTGCGCGAAGTGCTCGGCACTCCGCCGGGCGAACGGGCACACGCCATTCTCGCACCGACGCTGGAAATCCTGATGCCGATGCATTCCACCAGCCGCACGTTCTGGGAGGAGCTGATCCGCTCCGCCCCCACGACCACGACGGTGCGCGCCCTCGCAACGTCGCTGCATGTCACGCCGTCGACGTTCGTTTCGCGCTTCGTACGCGCCGGCCTGCCGAGTCCCAAGGAACATCTGGTCGCGGTGCGACTCTGTCATGCGGCGAGGCTCTTCGACGAAGGTGATCTCACCATCGCCGATGTCGCCTATCGAATACGGTTCGCCTCTTATTTGCTTCGCCTTTAGGCGGAGGCTTGTCTGAGGTTGGAAGGTAGGCCAACTCGATCGTTATCTCGTTGCCCTCGACCAAGATCCGGTCGACAACGTTTTCGACGATCAGGCGCTTTGTCGGGAAATCGAGCGTGGGCCATCTGGCGTAGAGGTCCCGGGCGTCCGTGAGCATCTGGTCGCTTGATCTGATCTGGATCCGCAGATAATCCACGTCTGCCGAGAGGGTAGGGATCTCCTGCTCGAGTTGTCTGAAACGTTCTTCCAGGGGCCCGTTGCGCTCGGAGAAAAGACGGCCGGAGATGTGGTCCTCGACGTAGAGCTGGTAGAGCTTGGCCATCTCTTTGGCGACCTTCGTTCGGTCTGATTCGGCTGCCGAGAGGAGCCGTTGCCGCGCTACCAAGTCTTGATCGGCAGTCTCCAGCTGCTTCGCCACCGCTTCCGGTGAAATCACTGCCCCTCGAAGCTGCTCGATGAAGACTTCCTCCAGTTCCTCTTTGCCCACTGCATTGCGGCAGGTTTGGCAGACATAGGTTCGGCCTTTCGTCAGGACATACATCTTCGTTCCACAATGGCACACAACCAGTCCCGAGAAGAGATGCGAGGTTGGCTTGGTTGCAGCTTTCTTCACTTGCCGCTGACTGTCTAGGATGGCGTTGCATCGCTCCCAAAGCTCTTCAGAGACGATTGCCGGTGCCTCGGCATAGATCCACTCGGAGGGGGGCTTGAGATAGTCCCCACGCTTGTTCTGGCTGTAATTCGCCCGCTTCAATCCGCGGTAGACTGGGTCGGAGAGCATCCGAAGCATTCCCCGACTCTCAAACTTGTTGCCCTTGCGGGAGCGATACCCTGCTTCGTTGAGCAGCCGAGCGACCTGGCGCTTGCGGCGATGCTTCGCAAATAGCTCAAACATCTCCCGAACGACTGCCGCTTCTGGCTCTTGAATCGCGAGCTTGCCGTTGATTCGGTGGTAGCCGAATGGCGGGGCTCCGCCGATCGGCTTACCGAGCTTGGCCCGAATCGGAATCGATGCCTTGACCCTTCCAGCGATTTGATCTCTCTCCAACTCAGCGAAGGTGCCCATGACGGTGTAAATCGCCTTGCCGAAAGCGTTGGTCGTGTCGATTGGGTCATCGAGCGACACAAGCTCTGCGTCGTGCTGCTTGAAGACATCCCAGACTTGCAGTAGTTCCAGGGTATTTCTCGCTAACCGGGCAACCTTGGAAAAGACCAGCGCTGAGATTCGTTTGCTTGCAATGTCGGCCAGCATTCGCTGAGCTTCGGGATGCTTCAGTACCGATTTTCCCGAGACGCCTTCGAGGTGGTAGACCTCGGCAACGACCCAACCCTTGTTCTTTACATGCTCTTCCGCGCGCAGCTGATGATGTAGCGGACTATCCCCGGCAGCTTGATCGTCGGTGGAGACTCGGACCCAAATCCCAACGTGTCGAACGCTTCGCGTTTCCTTAGGCACTGGACTGCTCCTTTCGGCCGTGATTGCCTGAGTCGCGCTTCCTCCTCTGACTTGTAACCACAGCGTATAGCGATCTTGTTGCCCTTGAAAAGCCGGGAAAATGAGCGCGGCACGGTGAGGGCTGTGGATTACTTCGGCTTGGTCGGGCGGCGAAGTTGTCTGGCGATGACATCGGCTAGAAGTGCTTGTCTTACTTGCTTGTCCTCTGCCGAGAGCGCGCGATACTTGACGTTGACTCGGTAACCACGGATGAGTTTGGTGCTACTGCGCTGCTTTGCGTCAAGTTCGTCGAGGAAAGCAGGGAACAGATCAGGCGTGACGAATCGCACCCGCTCGCGCTGTCCTTCCGTTAGCTCGCCATACATCTGCCGTTCGGCGGATAGTAGTAGCGCCTTTTCGGAAGACACTAGCACGGCGTAGTCAAAGCCCGCCGCCAAGCACTTGCTCAAGTTGTCTAGTTCATGAGCCAGCGAGGTGCTCACAGATATTTCACAGCCGATCGAGAGATCGGCCCGCTTCATTGCGACGTCGATATGACCAGCACCTTCAAGGACAGAAGCCTCCATCGTGGCGCGGAATCCGCGGTCCTCTGCGAATCGCTTCAGCAAAGCTTGCAAGTACTTGTGCTGCGGGCCACCTCGGCCTGAGGGCGGTGGAATTGCGGGAATCGCGCGCTTCGGCGGCTCAACCTGATCGTCAACCGGCTGCTGTGGTTGCGCTACCGGCCGCTGCACGATCTCTGGGATTTCCTTCGGCGGTCTTGGTTGCGTCGCTCCAGGATCTTTCTCAAGCTGCCCGACTTGAGTGGCCTTCACATAAAACTCAGCAAGTTCCGCTTCTATCTGCGCGCGGGCAGTCCCATATGCTCCGCGCGAATGCTCCACAACGAGCTGCCGCAGTTCGGGCGCTCGTGAGACCGGGGCTGGTGCTGCCGCTGTCTCCAAGTTGAAGTCGAAATCGCTGCGCTCAAAGCGGCAAATCGCGGATCCTACTCCGAGGTTCTGCAAGTCCGCAGCTTCGAAGTGGGTCAAGCCCTCCGACAAAGTCTTTGCGTCCTGTTCAGCCACCCGAAACATCACGCGAGTGTGAGCATTGCCAAGAACCGCCGATGCAACATCTTCGCTGCGGCTTCTGATCTGCCTGAGGTCCTGGTGTGCTAAGGTCAGTCCGATCCCGTATTTACGAACGCCGGATAGAAGCTGGGTCAACGACGGCGTGATATAGTTCTGAAATTCATCGATGTAAACGAAGAACGGTACACGACGATCTCTTGCCTGGTTCTGCCGGCTCGCCGCAGCCTGATTGATCTTTGCCGTAAGCAACGAGCCGAGCAGAAACGAATTCTCTTGGCCGATTTCGCCTTGGGAAAGCTTTGCAAGCACTATCTTGCGTCCATCCATAATGCGGCGAAAGTCAAGTCGCGGTGCTCGTTGCGCAACCATGTAGCGCAAAGACTTCGGGCGCAAGAATGCATCCAGTCGAGTGAGCAGCGGCGCCTGCGGTGAGCCCTTGAGTAGCGGGTATTCCTTCGTCCAGAAAAACACTACCTCTGGGTCCGTCACTGACCTCAGATGGTGCTTCCGGAAGTGCTCGTCGACCAGAAACCTGCGCAGATCAAGCAACGTTCCACCTTCCGGACTCTCCAAGAAGGCAAGAATTGCATTGCCCAACACCGACGTCATCTGATCACCCCAGCTCGTCGAAAAGCCACGGAAGATCCCGACGAGATCTGAGGCGATGAGCGTCCGCTCAAGATCAGAGTGTGCCGACAGCACATTGAAGCCTACTGGGTACTCTTCATCGGCAGGGTCAAAGAGCAAGACATCGTTCAGCCGATGCTCTGGCATTCTTGCGATGACATCTTCGACGAGATCGCCGTGCGGATCAAGCAGCGCCACTCCCCGATTCTGCTCGATATCCTGCAGGATCATCTGAAGCAGAAGCGTGCTCTTTCCCGTTCCCGATGCGCCAAGTACGTAGGTATGCTTCAACCGGGCACCCTCAGAAAGACGCACCTCAATCGTCTCGCCCTCGTGAGTGTTTGTACCGAGTACGATCTCACCGTAGCGCGCGGCAAGTGGAGCGGCCCTGGTATGTTCAGCTTGACGCACCAACCTGTCCGCACGCACGGACACGGACGGCAAATGCACAAGCGGAATTAGTTCCTCAGCAGATACAATCAACCCAAACCTGTGACTCTGCCGGCGCAGGAAATCGGCCTCATGTGCAGCGTCTGGGTAGCCATCATTGTTCAGCGGAATCAAGCAATTGCTTGCGGTTTGGGTGGCTGCAAGCAGGGCGTTCCCAACTGCGCGCGCGCGGGCAAAGGCCGCATCAGGATCCGCTGCAAGCGCAGCCAGCCGGATGACCGCAGCAAATGGCTGTGTAGCGTATTTCCTGTTGATGAGCGGCACTAATGGCTCGCCACCTTCGTTCGCCGAGGCAAATTCCCAGAGTTCGCTGGCCCAACCCGCCAGGGTCGGGGTGAATAGGATCTGCACAACCGCCAATTCGTCTTCGACCAATTCGTTCAGCGCGCCAATTATGCCGATCAGTGGATCTGTTTCAAATCCCTCGCCGTGGCGCAGCATGTGAAAGCTGTAGTTGTACAGTCCAAAGTCGACCATCGAGACGTAGCGTGGCTGCTCGAACCACTCTCCTTCGAGAAAGCGTTGATGCTCGCGAATTCGAAGCTCAGGGAAGAACGCGCGGACTAGTTCAACAACCGCAGCGCGATCAGCGCGCGCGCAACTCAACTGAATAACGATGCCCTCGGGCAGGCCGATCAGCTCGTAGGACAGTGGATACGACAGGTTGTGGAAAGACGTCAGGAGGTTACTTGCCAAGCCGGGCCGGATAGCCAAGCCTTCGGGAAGAACTAATTGAAGCTCAACAATTTCGGGGCTACTCGACGGCTCAGCGACGTTCGACCGCCTCCGCGGCAATGGCGGCGGCTCAGGTATTTGCGGTGGACCGAACAATCGCGTAAAGAATTTCCAGCACAGTGGGATCCGAAGCTTGGAATTCACGTGACTTGAAGTCGCGGCC